>Ga0255125_1000008_pt1 | contig 100554 bp, 79 predicted proteins | sample Law_Cont_RepC_8d_FD_188557 | JGI IMG/M metagenome (GOLD analysis project Ga0255125, IMG submission 188557) | Freshwater microbial communities from St. Lawrence River, New York, United States - Law_Cont_RepC_8d | ecosystem: Environmental > Aquatic > Freshwater > River | place: USA: New York...
CCGAAAGTGGTCCGATTTTCATTCCTGGCTCTAACACAGATTTCTTATTGCAAACAGAAGCCGATGGCTGGAATCACTTGTATTTATTCAAATTTGCCAAGGGAAAACCGGTTATCAAGCAGATCACAAAAGGGCCTTGGGAAATCACAGAAGTTTTGGGTTTCACCAAAGACGGACAGTTTGTGTTGTTTGAGAATACTTTTACATCGCCATTGGAGCGACACGTGCATGCCTTGGATTGGGCGAACAGCAAAGTGAACGCGCAAGGGATGATGACCCCCATCGCTAAGGGCAGCAAGGAAACCATGTTTAATCTAACCCCTTTTGGCGGCACCAACAAATGCACCTTCGAAGCAAGCAACGGGTATTTATTAAATATTCATAGTAGTTACAACACACCAAGAATTATTTATGCCATTGATGTAGAGAAATCCATTCAGAACTATAAAATCAATCCCAAAAATCCTGCTAACCCAGCGGTAAAACCCGATTGGCTAGTGTATCAGACCATTTTCGAATCCCCCAACCCCATCGCCAATTTGGGATTGGGCAAAATCGAAATTAACAAGCGCATGGTAAACGGGGTTGATCAATACTCACGCATTTTCTATCCCAGCAACTTCGACCCCAAAAAGAAATACCCGGTGGTTGTTTATGTTTACGGCGGACCACATGCCCAAATGATTACCAATTCATGGTTGGGTGGCGGAAACCTTTGGATGCATTACATGGCTGAAAACGGTTATATCGTTTATACACAAGACAACCGCGGTTCAGCGCATCGTGGATTGGCTTTTGAAAACGCCGTTCACAGACAGTTGGGCACAGCGGAGATGGCGGATCAATTGGATGGTTTGGCGTGGTTGAAATCACAGTCTTGGTGCGATTCTACCCGCATAGGTATTCATGGTTGGAGCTTTGGCGGATTCATGACAACCAGCTTAATGACACGCACACCGGGTAAATACAAAGTGGGTGTTGCAGGAGGACCGGTGATTGATTGGAGCTTCTATGAAATCATGTATACCGAGCGATATATGGACCGCCCTGATGAGAATCCAGAGGGTTATAAAGCCAACAATTTGTTGGGTTATGCCGATAAGTTACAAGGTAGATTGTTGATGATCCATGGTGCCGATGACGACGTGGTGGTTTGGCAGCACAGTTTGATGTTCGTAGACAAGGCCGTGAAGGCCAAAAATGCCCAATTGGACTACTTCGTATATCCAGGACACAAACACAACGTGATTGGCCCGGATCGTGTGCATTTGTATAAAAAGATCAGTCAGTATTTCTTCGATTTCTTGTAGTAAATTGCGGCATGACGAAGACTCACGGACTCACCTTGGTTGAATGTCCGAGAGATGCTATGCAAGGCATCAAAACTTTTATTCCTACCGCGGTTAAGATTCAGTATTTAACCACACTGTTGAGGCAAGGATTTGACGTCTTGGATTGTGGCAGTTTTGTGAATCCCGAATCGATTCCGCAGATGGCAGATACTGCTGAGGTTATTCAGGCGATCAGCGAAGTAGAGACAAATACAGAGTTGTTGGTGATTGTAGCCAACGAAAGAGGTGCATTGCGGGCTGTGGCTTATCCCAAAATCAAGTACTTGGGATTCCCATTGAGTGTAAGTGAAACCTTTCAAAAGAGAAACACCAATGCTTCCAGGGAGGAGGCTTTCAGGCGATTGGCGCGAATACAAGACATTGCAGTTGCTTCGGGCAAAGAAGTGGTTGCTTATTTGAGCATGGCTTTTGGCAATCCTTATGGCGATGATTGGAGCGCGCAAGAAGTGGCTGAATGGGCTTCCAAAATCGCTTCTTTGGGCATTCGAACCATTTCTTTATCAGACACCATTGGTTCTGCTAACGGGGAAACACTCGGCGAACTGTTCGAAGTGATTCAAGACCGTCTACCACATGTCAAAGTAGGTGTACATTTGCACGCAAGTCCAACTGATTGTTTGGTAAAAATCCAAGCGGCTTATGCACACGGTTGTAGGCGCTTCGATGCAGCACTGGGAGGCTTTGGAGGCTGTCCGATGGCCAAAGATGATTTGGTTGGAAACATTCCAAGCGAAATCGCATTCCCCTGGTTGGCAGAGCAAGAAGGCCTAGATTGGGTGAAGAATGTGAATTGGGTGAAACACACCCAACAAGCGTTGAGTGTGTATCAGGGAAAGTCGTTTTAATAGATTTTTGCGTGTTGCTCAGCGCGCAACAATTCAATGATTGTATCCAATTTATCCATGAGATCAGAATGAGAAGCGGTTTGGGTTGCAGGTAAAGCACCAATTACATTGGATACATCCATGTTATCATTAAATAAATCGACCATGGTAATTTCCAGTGAATCACAAATACGCTCCAAGGTATCAACACGCATGGTTTGCTTCTTTAACATGTAATGAAAACCTTGCTCACTTAAATCGCAGCGACGCGCCAATTCTTTGATTGGAATGCGCTTTGCAGCGGCGTAATTTTTAATTTTGTTGTAATCGAGTTTTGACACAGTAATATTTTTCTTTAGTAATCAGTTTAAGCACCATACATGTATGGGTTTGATGTATAAACTCATTCTATCGAGTTTTATTTTACCGACTATTTTACCCAATCTATGATTTATGACAATACTCAAACAATAAATATTCAAAATATTGAAAATCAAATGTTTAGAATTGTCAATATTGTGTAAAAAGGCAAAAAAATCGTAGAAAAATCGTCAGATTCCTACCGAAACTTATGGAAAATTACCCAATCGATTAACGCAATCGGGTTTGTTGTATGATGGACTGCACAAGTTCTTTATAATTCTTACCCACTGGCAATTGCTTCGTGCCGATTACAACAGCATTATTTTGAATGGCTTCAATTTTATTTTTCGCAACGATAAAGCTTCGGTGAATTCGAACAAACTGATCGGTGGGAAGCGACAGTTCCATGTTACGCATTGTTTGAAGTGTTACAATACGCTTGTCGTTGGATGTCCATATTTTCACATAATCCGCAAATGCCTCTATATAGTAAATATCGCTGTAGTTGACTTTCTGATGCTGTCCATCCACTTTAACAAAAACAAAATCGGGTTTCAAAGACGCTGCTTCATCCCCACCCTTTTTCATTTGTAGGTATTCCTCAAGACGTTTAATGGCTTTATCTAAACGCTCGGGAGAAATGGGCTTAAGCAAATAATCCAGTGCTTCAAACTCAAAAGCATCGGCCGCATAGTTGGGATGTGCGGTGGTAAAAATTACTGCATGGGGCGCGGGATATTGATGTTTCACCAATTCTAACCCTGAAATACCTGGCATATTAATATCTGTAAAAACGACATCTACGGTGTTATTATTCAACCAAGCGATGGCATCTCCACCGTTTGAAAAGGTAGATACCACTTCAATATTTTCGTGATTTGCGAGGTGAGCCTTTAAGACCTCTAAAGCGAGGGGTTCGTCATCGATGAGAATACAACGGATTATTTTGCTATGCATGTGACAATGTTAATATGAGAGAAACGGAATATTGGCTATCATCTTGTACGATGTCTAATTGATATTTCCCCTGATAGATCAGGTCTAAACGCTTGCGGAGGTTAGATAAACCAATGCCTCCCGCCTTATTGACTGATACTTTTGGTGCAGTTGAGTTTTCGACCAACAGCGCATATCCATCTTTGATTGTTCTCCCTTTGATGTTTACCCAACCTTGAGAAATTTCTGATTGCGCCCCATGTTTGAACGCATTTTCAACCAAAGTAAGGTACAGCATGGGTTCAATGGTATAATCGTATTGGGGTTCTTCGAGGTCTAGGTTCACCGTAATTCGATCGCCCAAGCGAAGTTTCTCCAACATAATAAAATCGTGTAGATGCTGAATCTCCTTTTGAATATCAACTTTGCCTGCACTGGCTTCATACAACACATAACGAAGAATATCGCTCAACCGCAACACAATCTGTGGGGCTAAGTCCGATTTCATGAGTGTAAGGGCGTACAAGTTATTGAGCGAATTGAATAAAAAATGGGGATTAATCTGAGCCTTCAGGTACATCAATTCGGTCTGAAGTTGTACTTGCTTGAGTTCCCTTTTCGATTGTTGGTCTTGATACCATTCTTTCAGAAATTTCAGGGTCATCGACAATATCAAACTGAAGAACAATCCTACGGCAATTAGGAATAGAAAAAACGAAGACCATACCTCATCTTGAATCACTTCTTGGGCTACCAATCGATGGGTTAATATCGCCAAGGGAAAAGTAGCACCTGCGATGAGTAGCAATACAGAAAATATGTAGGTAACGTAGTTCCGAACCAATAACAATTTGGGTAAGAGCAAGTAAAGATTCACGTATACTACGAGTGCGTGGGTAGCAACGATGGGTAATTGTCGTTGGAAAGAATCAATCCACGAGTTTCCAATCCGAATAACCGAGGCTGTGAGTGCTGTATATAACAGCCAAAACAGCACATGGTAGAGTTTGTGCTTGGTAATTGACTTCTCGAAGCCAGAAAAAAAGGTGTGTAATGAATTTTGAAAACCCAACCGCGGCCTCCTTTGGGATTAACGATTTTTCTTGAGCAAATCGATGCCCAATTCCAACCACTTTGAAGGGGCTACCATCTTGGGATTAAAGGAGATGGATTCTAGCAAAACTTGGGCACTGAAATTGGTGGAACCTGTAGTGCCGGAAAAGTATGCTTGGGCAGACAGAAAACCAACCACATTCACCAACAACAGGAAGGCAATTAATGTGAAGTTCTTTTTCAATCTTTTTTGCATGTTTAACTTTTGGCAAAATTGATGCCACAATATATTAGACGCAGAACTGGGTAAAAATGTTACATCATTTCGAAAAGAAAGTTCGAATTATTTTCGATTGCAATCCTAGAACGATAGAATCAGAGGCTGTTTTTTGATTAAAATGGTCCAAAAACAAGTGATGTCTGTATCCTGTAGCAGCCAATACGGCTTTGCCATCTGTAAATGAAAGTGCCATACCGGGGTGGTTGGCAAAATACATGTTGCGAGAAAATGGCACATTCGGTACATTTTCAAGCAACTGCTCTGCCAATGTGGCGTAAATATCGGTCTGACTCACAACCAAATACGGCGCTACGCCACGGTACATATCGCGCATGGGTCCGCCAGTAATAATAAGGGGAATCCTGAAGAATTCTTGTTCGTAATCCTCGGTTACCGGCAATCCCACTGTTTTTCCGTGATCTGACACGAAAACAATCACGGTAGAATCATACAAGTTGGCTGCTTTCAAACCCGCGACCAATTTTCCGATTGCCTGATCGGTATACTCTATGGATTTTCGGAGTTGTTGGGCTTGAGTAAGTCCTTTTTCTGTGACTACATCATAAGGCTCATGGCTACTGAGGGTTAACCATGCTGTGAAGAAAGGTTTTTTCACCGATTTGAGGTGCTGAATGAGTTTTGGCACCATTTCTTTATCGGGCGTACCCCAATCTGAAACACTGTTTTGATTGGGAGTTACCACTTGCTGAAACCCAATAAACTTCAAAAAAGAACCCATATTGGCAAAATCGGGATCACCGCCATACAGGAACGAGGTGCTGTAACCTGCTTCATGAAATTTTGCGGGCAATTTTTGCTGGGAGATTAACGTCCATTTGCTGGGTTGGAACATCAATCCTTGCCAGGGTTGAGACGGCCATGCGGTAAAGATAGAGGCCAATCCTTTGTCGGTTCGATCTCCAGTAGCATATGCTTTTTTGTACCACATCCCATCTTGTGCCAATTTAACCAGGTTAGGCATTGCGGTAAGTTCGGGGTCCCAATTTTGTTGAATATCGGCATGAATCCCGTCTATATATTTTGATGTTTTTGCGATGGGTTGTTTGGATTCGAGCCAATGTTGATTGATGCCTTCGAGAACCACAAATAGCACATTAGAACCGCGGCGAATGATTTGGGGCATGCGTTTTAGTCCGCCCGGAAAACTATCAGGCCCCGCATAGGCTTTCACTGCGAAGTCCTCTACCCCATGATTCATTAGGGCTTTGTTGGTTTTTTGTTGCAGGGTGGGTTGTTGGTACAGGGCGATGATATTCCAATTGGGGTTGGTGGCGATATTGTTTTGCAATGGATCAGCACTGAAGTGGGCGGCGGCAGTATTAAGGGGTATTTTTTTGAGTGAGCCACGGGCGGCGATCAACATTGGAACCACGGCAACAAGGATCCAAACGGAGGGTTTAAATTGGGGTTGTTGTTTATTCAACAGGATCGTGAGCGCTTTGGCAAGCAAGTAGACAAGAATGCCGATGATTATGACAAAGGCGCCGATCATCCATCGTTGTGCTGTAGATAACGATTGAAGGGTTGCTTCGGGAAATTGAAGCATAGTGAGGGCCAATTGATTGAAGCGTGAATTCCAAGTTTGTAGAAGGTGGATATCAATGGCAATCAGCAATGCTTGCACTACAATAAAAAGAGATTGTACTGTTTGGATGATGGGTTTTCTAAACGGAAAGAGGGCAAATAGCAGAATAACGAGGGCATAATAAGCGGCAACGGAAAGATCTTGGGAAAGTCCGGCCTGTTGGATTTGGTTTGCGGGGAGTTCGTAAACCACTTGCTGTTGGATGGCATTTAGGGTGAAGGATCGCCCGAGCCGTTGCGACAGCATGGCGAGGGCGAACGACCACAAAGCCAACAAAAAAAACCCGTTTTTCAACGGGTTTTTAAAAGCTATTTTATCAATCCATCTCAACGGTTAACAACCAATTTGGTTTGATACACACCATCGGTATTGTCTTTGATGATGATAAAGTAAATGCCTGACGACAAATTGGTGATGTCAATTTCATTCTCGATAAAGGACAATTGAACTTGCTGTCCATTGGTTGCTGTGGCCGAAGCTTGTGCAATGGCGTTGATACCACGAACAGAAATTTTATCGGTTGCGGGGTTTGGAAACAACGTAATGAAAGACTTATTCAGTGCTTTGCTCGCGTTGGCAGCTACTGTAATATAATTGGTTTTGGCTTTCTGGTCAGTTCCCGTACTGTTGGTGACCTTTAATGTTACCGAATACAGTCCAAATGCTGAGAATTTCACATCAGCGTTCTTTGATGTTGATGTTGTAGCATTTTGGAAACTGAACGTCGTTGGATTAATCGTCCACTGCCATGAAGTTGGATTGTTATCGCTCAAATCAAACAAACGAACGGTTTGAACAGTGTTAGGCGTAACCACATCCGCGGTAAAATCACAAATGGGTTTCAAGTTTGATGTATTTGATACGTTGATATAGTTCAATTTTGTTACGGTCGTTTTATCCGATGAGTTAGCGCCCACCAATGTTATGGTGTACGAACCCGTTGAATTGAAAGAAACATACAAATCTTTGTCGGTCAACTTCGAGCCAGATTGTAATGTGTAAGAGGTAGGCGTAATACTCCATGTGTAGGAAGTTGTGCGGGTACAAGACGATACCAATGCAACCGTTTGATTGACATTGACCGCGGTTTTGTTGGCCACAAAACTTACAGATGGAGGATCTTGAAGGGTTAATCGACGAATCACATTATTCACTTGGTCGCAGATATAGAAGGCAGAATCCGCTTTGCGGTAAGTAAACAAATTAATCAATCCGAATTTGGCATCTTTGGCAGCACCATCGGTATACCCCATTTCCAACTCTTGACCTGCATACACTTTCAGGGTAGTACCATCATAGACCTTGATACAATACTGATCAGCGACAAAGATGCGACCGTTCACTGCTACTACATCCGATGGCATATTTAACCCTGTTGAAATTACGGTTGTTACCTCGTTGGTAGTTAAGTTTAATCGTTTAATTTTCTTGTTGTTTCGATCAGCAATGAGCATGGAATTATCGTTCTCAAGGCAAATACCTGAGGGTGCATAGAAACGTGCATTAGAACCCACACCTGTGGCATCGCCCGCTGTTTCTGGCTTTCCCGCGATGGTGGTTACTTTACCCCCTGAAATTTTACGAATGACTTCATTGCCAAAATCGCAGATGTACATTTCACCCGCTGAATTGATGGCGATATCGCTCGGAGAACTGAAATATGCAGCCGATGTTAAACCATCCACGTGGTCACCGGTGAAAGAGTAATTCCCTGCTACCGTTGAGAATACCGTACCATTCGACACGTTGACAAACTGGGTTCCTTTGCGAATGAGGGCGTTGTCTGTGTCAACAATATAAAGATCATTGGTGTTTTTATTAACTTCCACACCTTGTGGGGTATTGAAGCGGGATACGGTTCCTGTTCCATTGTCAATTCCAATGGCTCCCGGCGCTGTTGGATCGCCCAAAAAGCCACCGCGAATTCGACTCAAGCTACCATCCAAAATCATCACGTTATGCTGGTCAGTAACCCACATCCTGTTGTTGTTGTCTACTGCGATTCCCAAAGGATAGCTGAACAACTCATCCAACAAATTATTATTGGACGTGGCATTGTAATCCCCGCTGCCAAGGTATTGTTTACCGGCATAAGTCGATACATTTTGGGACATCGCCATTCCGGCAAACCCCAAAGTGGCGGTCAATGTGATGATTGTTTTATTCATGGTCAATCTGATTGAGTGCTTGTTTGATGCTGTTTTCAATTTGTTCTTCAATGTTGTCGTAAGATCTCCGCGCTAGTGGATTTCCTGTCATGGCGTGATACAATTCTTCGTAACGCTCGGTGATACTGTTCACAAACTCATCAGACATAAAGGGAATTGTTTCACCTTCTTTGCCTTGGAAGCCGTTTTCCATTAGCCACTCACGCACGAACTCTTTGCTCAATTGACGCTGAGGCAATGCTTTTCGTTGCAAGTCTTCATAAGTATCTGCATAAAAAAATCGGCTGCTGTCGGGCGTATGGATCTCATCGATTAACATAATTTCATTGTTACGAAGTCCGAATTCGTACTTGGTATCAACAAGAATCAATCCTTTTTCCGCGGCGATCTCTGTTCCACGCTGAAATAGCGCCAAGGAAATTCTGTACAATTCATCCAAACGTTCCTTGGAAACGATGCCTTTTTCTAGAATTTCATTGTAGGTGGTGTCCTCATCATGTCCTTCTGTTGCTTTGGTAGCAGGTGTTATGATGGGCGAAGGAAACCTATCGTTTTCGTTCATCCCTTCGGGCAATATATTGCCGCAAAGTAGACGTCCGCCGGACTTGTACACACGCCATGCATGGCCAGTCAAATAGTTTCTTACGACAAATTCTATGGGCAAGGCTTCACAACGATAACCAATGGTCACGTGAGGATCGGGCATAGAAATCTTCCAGTTCGGTACGATATCATTGGTTTTATCCAAAAACAACCCTGCAACGGCATTCAATACCTGACCTTTGTGCGGTATGGCTTTTGGTAGCACGTGGTCAAATGCTGAAATTCGATCGCACGCAACCATGACCAATAGGTCTTCACCGATACTGTATACGTCGCGAACCTTCCCTTTGTAAAATTGGGTCTGGTTGTTAAATTGAAACTGGGTAGCGGACAGCGCTTTCAATGTCATATTGTTGGAATACAAATTTATTTGGGGACTAGCTTTTCTCGCTTGAATCTTTTTCACATTCCGCATCGCGATCGTAGGCGTGTACAATTTCCTTGACGAGTCTGTGTCTGACAACATCATCTGTGTCAAGTTGAATCATCCCTATGCCTTTGATATTTTTTAATAACCTCAGGGCGCGATTCAGACCACTTTGTTGTTTTCTTGGTAAATCAATTTGGGTTAAATCGCCCGTAATAATTAGTTTGGCATTGGGTCCCATTCGGGTTAGAAACATCTTCAATTGCAGATCCGTACTATTTTGCGCCTCATCCAAAATCACATAACAATTATCAAGCGTTCTTCCACGCATGAACGCCAACGGGGCAATTTCCACTGTTCTACTTTCGATCATACTTTTCAGTTTATCATTTGGAATCATATCCTCCAGGGCATCATACAATGGCCTGAGATAGGGGTCGATTTTGTCTTTCAGGTCACCCGGTAAAAAACCCAAATTCTCACCTGCTTCTACGGCAGGACGGGTTAGTATGATTCGGCGTATTTCTCGTTCTTTCAGCGCCAACACTGCAATGGCAACGGCGGTATAGGTTTTTCCTGTACCTGCTGGTCCTATTGCAAAAATGATATCATTCTTTTTGGCCGTATTCACCATTTTCACTTGGTTTCTAGTTCTGGCCTTGATTTGCTGTCCTCGAGTACCAATGAGTAGCGTATCGCCTGTAGTAATCAAATTTGCGGATGCACTCTCGGCGGGCTTTTCCACGGTTATGCCTTCAAGCGCTTCCAACACCATGTGTTCGTTGAGTTCTTTGTTTTTCAGAAATGTCTTTTCTAACTGCTTCATCGCCAATTCAAAGGCATTCATGGAAGCATCATCGCCAAACAATTTGATTTCCTCTCCTCTTGCGATGATTTGCAACTTGGGGAATTTCGATTTGATGATGGTTAGATTCAGGTTGTTTGGACCGTAAAATGTTTGAGGGTCAATCTGTTCGAGGGTGTAAATTTTTTCTGACAAGCGCGTTTTATTTAAACACAAACCTAAACGAAAAACACCACCTTTCAGCACCTAGCAACGGTGAATGCGCCCTATTTTTCCCCCATATTTTCCACCAATAATTCACCACAAGACGTTCAATCTAGGCTTACAAACCATTGAATTTGTTGGATTACTGTCATAAAGTCAATTTGAGAAAATATCAACCCACGATTGCCGTTTAAACAAATGAATCAAATACCCTGTTCATGAAGACGCTTACCCGATTGCTTTTTGTTATTTCTGTTACATTTTTTACATCTTGTCAAACCTCCCAAGACCCCACTGAAGATCCCCGTTTCGACGGCAACCGAAAAATGGCCAAGGTCTTAGACAGTTTAAATTCCATTGCCGACCCCAATACAAATTACTTTTTGAGTGGACGAAAAGCGGCGCAGATGCTGCAAGAATCGCACAATTACACCAATCCCATTGATATTATAAACTGGGAAACCAAATATTGCTTTGAATTGCTCAATTCAGGAAACACTGACCAAAGCATCAAAACGCTTACTGCGATGATCAACAAATATCCTGGCGGTGGAGAAAAGGCATTGGCCGACCCGAATTTCAAAAAGGTTTTTGACCTATTGGCCGTGGCCTATTTGCGAATGGGAGAAAACGACAATTGCATTGCAAATCACAATTCTGCCAGCTGTATTGTTCCGCTGAAGCCCAAAGCTTTTCACAAGAACACCAAAGGCTCACTCACTGCTATCGAGTTTTACACCCAAATTTTGCGCGTTTACCCCAAAGATTACCAGAGTAAGTGGTTGATGAACATCGCCTACATGACCTTGGGTAAATACCCTTCCGAAGTTCCAAAAGAACATTTAATTGATTTTGCAGCACTTGACGAAAATGTTACGGGTTTCGTACCCTTGGAAAACTTGGCCACAGAATTGGGTGTGGATGTAAACAGGCTTGCAGGCGCCGCGATCATTGAAGACTTTAACAACGATGGGTACATGGATATTTTTTGTACCTCTTACGGACTATTCGACGAACCCAATCTTTTCATGTCTGACACCAAAGGTGGCTACACCGATGAAACGGACAAAGCGATGTTGACCGGTCTCACAGGCGGATTGAATGCGAAACAGGCTGACTTTAACAATGACGGATTTGTTGACATCTTGGTGTTGCGGGGGGCTTGGTTAGACAAGGGCGGTGAATGGCCCAATAGTTTATTGAAGAACAATGGCGATGGGACATTTAGCGACATCACATATGCTGCGGGAATGGGCAATGCCTACCCAACTGAAACTGCGGCATGGGCCGATGTCAATAACGATGGGTTGTTGGATGTATTTATCGCCAACGAAAACAACGACCAAAACCAGTTCCCTTGTGAACTATTCATCAACAATGGCAACGAAACCTTCAAGAATGTCGCACAGGACTGGGGCATAGACGGCAACTTTGGCTATGCAAAAGCGGCTGTTTTTGCCGATTTCAATAATGACGGATGGCAAGATTTATACATAGCTTGTTTGAATCAAGACAACAAACTTTTCATGAACCGCGGCAAAAGTGGCAACGGCACCATAAAATTTGAAAACATCGCCGCGAAAGCTGGGGTAACCAAACCATTTCGCACGTTTCCGGCGATCACATTTGATTACAACAACGATGGATTTGAGGATATTTTCTGCACTTCTTTTCCAACTGATAAACTGTCCGTCGTGGGAGAAGAAGCCGCCATGGAAATGATGGGTATAAATAGTGGTACGGAGCGGGCAAAATTGTATCGAAACAACGGCAATGAAACTTTTACCGATGTAACTGCTGAAGCCGGATTGAACAAAATGATCTTTGCGATGGGGTTCAATTTTGGCGACCTCGACAACGATGGTTGGTTGGATGTATACACAGGAACGGGGGCTTTTGAATTCAATTCACTGGTACCCAATAGGGTTTTCAAGAACATGGGTGGACAGCGTTTTGCGGAAATCACCAATGGATCAGGCATCGGTCATCTACAAAAAGGACATGGCATTGCCTTTGGTGATTTGGACAATGATGGCGACCAAGACATTTATACTACGTTAGGCGGTGCGGTAGAGGGTGACAATGCACACAACGCATTGTTTGCCAATCCCAACCATGGAAACCATTGGATTACATTAAAACTGCAAGGCAAGACTGTTTCCAAGGATGCACAAAATTCACGTGTAGTCATCCGATGTAAGGAAAGGAATCAAGTGCAAGATTTTCACCTCACGGTGGGAAGCGGTGGTTCGTTTGGCGCGAGCAGTTTGCAAGTTGAGGCAGGCCTGGGTAAATTCACCACTATTGAATCCTTAGAAATTTGGTGGGGCGGCAATCCAAAGAAAAAGGAAATTATCAAGGGGTTATCGATCGATCGTTGTTATAGCATTGCCGAAGGTGACAAATTGGGAAAAGTACTCGATCGGAAAGCAATGCCACTTAAAGGCGATAAAGCCGGCGGCGGTTGCTGCAAGAAATAACAACCCTGCGAAAAGATCAAATTTATCCCCGCAATCGCACGGACATTGAATATATTTGTATTGCTTCTTTGGAGTGATATCCAAACAGCTGCAAAATCTCATTCATGTCGAATAGCAACCAACCAAACCAGCCACTCATTCATTTGATTTGCGATTTTCGGGTAGAATCGCCCGATTATACGGTTGTAATGGCGAGAATGGCTACAGAATTTGCAGCATTAAAAACACTCATTACGCCACAGCCCTTTAAAAAGGGTCACATTTTGGGGCAGAGTGTATTTTTAAAATTGGTGTTAAACGAGTTCCCTGAAGGCACCGTGCATATTTGTCGCTTCGGAACAATGAGCCGACTGCCCAATCGATTTGTCGTTGCCAAACACAAAGGGAAGTATTTTATGGGTCCAGACTCTGGTTTGTTGCCCTTGTATTTTGGGGAGGAGGATATCATTTATTACAATATCACACCGGCCGAAAATGTCACTATTTTTGATCCGTTAAAGGAGGTTTATATTCCAGCATTAAAACAATTGCTTTCCACCAATATGGATTTGGAAGCCGCTGGATTCCCCATCAAAGAAATGATGGTTCGATCATCGCCGCCACAACCCACTTTATCGAATGGAATGATGCGATTAACCGTGATCTACAACGATTATTACGGAAATGCATACTTGAATATCAACAAACAGATGTTTGAGGAGGTAGGTCAAGGGCGTCCTTTCCGATTGATGTTGAACAGCACAATGGAAATTAGCCGACTCAGCCAATCGTACAATGATGTACCCGAAGGGATGGAATTGTGCATGTTCGGCCACGGCGATATCATGCAAATTGCAGTAAATGCTGGATCTGCGGCGCAATACCTATCCTTGAACGAGGATAAACCTGTTGTTTTATTTTTTAAAGAATGATCAATCGAATTGTAATCATGACCTTTCAATCAGATAAGGTAGATGAATTTCTATCCGTGTTTGATGTATCTAAAATTGCCATCCGGAATTTTCCTGGTTGTCAGGGATTAAAGTTGTTACAAACGGCTGGAAAACCCAATCAATTATCGACTTACAGTCTTTGGGACGATGAGGATTGTCTCAATAATTATCGCCATTCGGCTCTTTTTGAAGAAACCTGGGCCAAGACAAAAGTGCTATTCAGCGAGAAACCGGTGGCTTTTTCAACAGAAGTTATCAGGGATCTCAACACCCTTTAGCCCAGCCATTTACCGGGATTGAGTAATCCTTTCGGGTCAAACGTGGCTTTGATTCCATTGAATAAGGAATAATGGGTATCCCCCATCACAATGGGTAAATATGGTGACTGCACCAAACCAATGCCGTGTTCACCGCTGATGGTCCCTCCCACCGATTTGCAGTAGGTAAAAATTTCCACAATCGCCTTCGGTATTTCCTCTTTCCATCGCAAATCATCGATATCATTTTTCAGGATGTTTACATGCAAATTCCCATCACCCGCATGGCCATAACAAACCGATTGAAAACCGTAGGCCTCCCCTATTTCTTTCACTTTTCGAAGCAGCCCAGGCATCGCAGATCTTGGCACAACGGTATCTTCTTCCTTGTAGGGCGAAACTTGCTTCACCGTTTCTCCGATGGCCCGTCTCACCTTCCACCACGCAGCGGCAGTATCCGCATTGGGCGATGGAAGGATATCCAGGGCGTGATGTTCATCCAAAATACCAAAAATCCCTTCAGCATCGGCAAAGAGGTCATCGCCTTCAAATCCATCAAATGCAAATAAAAGGTAAGCCTCAGCGTGCTCGTGCGTTGGAAAAGCGGTTTGAGTGGCAAGCATGGAAATTTCGACGCCGGATTTCTCCATTAACTCAATGGCGCAAGGTTTAAACTTGGATAAAAGCACAGCATTGACGGCACGGGCACAATCTGTGAGGTCGGCAAAAGATGCGAGCAACAATAACTCTTGTGTTGGTTTGGGTATCAATTTCAATACTGCTTGCGTAATGATTCCCAACATTCCTTCAGAGCCTACCATCAAATGCGTGAGCGAAAACCCTGTTGAATTCTTGAGGGTATTAGCCCCTGTCCAAATTACATCTCCATTGGCAAGAACCACTTCAAGATTCAAAACATAATCCCGGGTAATACCGTATTTCACAGCTCTGGGTCCGCCCGCTCCATGAGCAAGATTCCCACCAATACTGCAACTTCCTTGCGATGCTGGATCTGGCGGATAATACAACCCGTACTCCTCTACGGCCAACTTAAGGTTCGCATTTATGACACCGCTTTCAACGGTAGCAGTGAGGTTTTGTGAATCGATGTTTACAATTCGATTGAGCTTTTTTGTACTTAGCACCAATCCAGAAGATACGGGCAAGCATGCACCAGAGAGTCCCGTTCCCGCTCCTCTTGTAAAAACAGGTACTTCTAGGACATAGCAACGTTTCATTATTTCCGAAACCTCATTTGTAGACCTTGGGAAACAGACCGCTGTAGGTTGGAAGAACAAATCTTCGGTGTAGTCTGAACCGTAGGGCTTTGTATCCTGCGCCGAAAAAAGAAATTCAACTTGTGATAATTCACTGGATATCTGCTGTATGGCTTGGAATATTGGATTGTTTGTCATGAAAACTAATTGTTGGCAAGTTAAAATGTTCGATGGAATATTGCGACCTTTGGACTGAGCAAACCCAAATTTTCTGTAAAATGGTCAAACAACGTCGCTTATTAACGAGCATTGCCATATTCACCGCAGTATATATGACCGCAGCTCTGGGTTGGTGGACATATTCCCTGCTTCAGTACAATGTGGCCGAGTCGAAATTGCAATTGGAACTTTTAGAAAACAAAAAACTATTATGCAATCACAAATTCCAATCAGACAAATTCGTAAAAAAACACAGTAATATAACAGAAAATTTTAGTTATATAATAAATACTAAAGATTATAATAATTTATCACTAATAGCAAATTCATGTGCTAAAGATTATAAAATGATTGCCGAGCTTAACCCAAGGATGGTTGGCAGTGATTCCATGGTGGTGAAAGTGAGGTTTTCTATACCCTCCGCGGAAACGGCGCAAATAGGAAGAAAGCTGAAAAACAAACAAAATGCTTGGCTTGGAGAGGGAATAACAGTGGGCTTCATCACCCTGATAATCATTGGATTGATGTATTACTACCTCGAAAAAATCATTCGCTTCAATCAGCAAAAGACAAACTTCATGATGGCGGTAACCCATGAGCTAAAAACCCCCATTGCCGCGGCTAAGTTGGCCATTCAAACAGTGATTCGCAACAAGAACAAGGAAAATCAAGACCGCATTTTGGAGATTTCCAAACAGAGTATTGACAGGCTTTCTGGCATGATGGAACGCGTATTAATGGCTACCCAATTTGAGAATCGCATCCCAACCAAAACAGAAAAATGGGTAGCCATTCATGAAATTATTGGAAAAGCGATTGATGAAGGTCAGTTTTCAGTTAACGAAACACTAAAAAATAGTTTAGTACAATCAAAGGATTTTTTAATTTTATGCGACGAGCAGATGTTAAAAATCGTTTTTATAAATTTATTTACAAATTCAATAAAATATAGCGACGAAAACTGCGTTAATGTAAGCGTGAGTTCATTCATTCGTGACGGCGTATTTGGCGTAACGGTTTCTGACCAGGGAATCGGCATACCTATGGATGAGCGAGGCCGCATTTTTGAGAAGTTCTATCGCGTTGGCGATGAAAGAACAAGGAGTAGACAAGGATCTGGGCTTGGATTGTATTTGGTGAAGCAAATTCTTCAACTACACAAAGCAAGCATTGATGTTTCGTCCAACACCCCAAACGGCTCAAAATTCAACATTGTATTTAACGCTAACGATTGTCGAATGGAATGATTAATTACAGAATCTTGGTTGTTGAGGACGAATCAGACCTCGCCGAACTGCTAAAAATCAATCTTGAGTCTGAGGGGTACAAAGTGACCTTAGCGCCTCATGGTGCCGTTGCGATCAATAAGTTAAAAACTGAAAGCTTTGATTTGATCATCATGGATATCATGATGCCAAGTATGGACGGCTTAACAGCTACGCATCACATCAGACTCTCCAGCAACAACGTACCCATTCTGATTTTATCTGCAGGCAATACGGCCCAAGATCGAATCAACGGCCTTAAATCTGGGGCCGATGACTATATGAGTAAACCCTTCGAGTTGGAAGAGTTGTTGCTCAGAGTTCAGAAAATTTTGATGCGTGCGCACCGTGACGACCCTGCTATCAACTTCATGGAATTTAATTTTGGTGGCAACTTTGTGGATTTCAATAGTTACAAAGCCATGGGTATCAATGGTGAATTCAAACTCACCAAGAAAGAAGCTCAACTTTTGCGGTTGTTGATAGAAAAGAAAAACCAAGTTGTTACCCGCGAAGAGATTTTAAAAACAGTATGGGGCTACACCGTATTTCCAAGCACCAGAACAATCGATAATTTTATTCTCGCTTTCCGCAAGTATTTCGAAGTTGACATTAAAAACCCAAAGTACTTTTTAAGTCATCGTGGTTTGGGCTACAAATTCAACGATAAAGATTAATTGGCTATGGCTTTTGCGGCTGTTGCAGCTGTCGACCAAGCGGCTTGAAAATTGAACCCGCCTGTTACACCGTCAACATCCAAAACTTCACCCGTAGCGTATAATCCCGCCAATCCCTTTATTTCCATACTTTTGGAATTTACCTGTGCCAGATCAATACCACCGGCAGTCACAAATTCCTCCTTAAACATCGTTCTACCATCGGTATCGAAAGGCATTCGACATAAATTTTCAATAATTTTATTAAACTCGAACTTGCTCAAATCCGCTGCCATCTTGGTAATTGGCGTTTCTGCTCGTTTGAGAATATATTCCCACAGTCTGCGCGGAATTCCATCTATTGAAAGATTATCAACTCGCCTCTTGGGATTTGACTCCACCGTCTCGCGCAACAAATCGCGCATTTCCTCTTCACTTAGATTGAGCCAAGAGACCATGGCTGTTGTGCAATAAGCTTTTTCGTTCATCCATCGCGCTGCCCATGCGCTTGTTTTCAAAACTGCCGGACCGCTTAGACCCCAATGGGTAACCAGCAAAGGTCCATGATATGCCTCTGGATAGCCCATGAGTTTCACTTTTGCATCTTGCACTGAAACACCATGAAGAACATGCAACGTGGTATCAGGAATATTGAATGTAAATAGCGAAGGAACGGGAGGAACAATATCCACTCCCAACGTCGAAATCATGTTGTACTGCGATTCTTTGGAGAATCCACCCATCGCCAAAACAACATCCGTTGCCATTTCGCTACCGCCAGTATTGAAATTCAATTGCCACCGATACGCACCTTCTTTCGGCATGGGTACGATAGTCACAACAGAAGCATTGGTTCGAAGTCCAATTCCCAACTTTTTGGCTTTCCACTCCAGCATTTGGGCCACCGTTTCTGAAGAATCAGACTCGGGAAACATCCGTCCGTCGCTCTCTGTTTTCAGCGGTACACCATTGGTTTCAAACCAATCAATGGTGTCTTGAACTGACCAATCGTGAAAAATCTTCTTCAAAAAGGACTTACCGCGAGGATAATGTTGCAACAATGTTGAAGTGCCTCTGCAATCGTGGGTCACATTGCATCGACCGCCACCACTGATCCTTAATTTCGACAGGGTTTTACCTGTTTTCTCTAAAATCAACACATCTACAGATGGGTTCAGTTCTTTCAACCTAATGGCTGTGAAATATCCGGATGCACCGGCACCAATAATTACTACTCGTTTGTCTATCATCGAATTCGAATGAAATTTTTATACTCTCCTACCCGCCACCCACTTAATTTTTCAATCCAATGCAAAAGTCCCGCCTTTAGGCCAAAATTCTTTTGGGTTGGATCAATATCAAATTGCCAATCCATTGCTGCAATTCTCGACTGCATCACCTGCGGGTGACTGCCTTCAAAGTGCTTTAACGAGTCAATGCCTCCATAATCAAACTCATCGCTCAACAACACTTTCTTTTCCATGTAATCATCGTTATGCCAAAGTCGATGAAATTGGGCTTGTTTTTGTTGCTGATATTTGGGGTGTTTTACCCATCCGTAGTGATAGATACAGGCATCAATCTTGGCCACTTTCAATTTCTTACCATCGCGGGTTCGAAAGCCTTGGGCATCTTTCCAACTGCGTATGTTGCGGTTGTTTTTGATAATTCGAATTTCTTGGCGATACCATCGTCTTGAATCACCCACCATCGAATAATTGCCATAAAAATGCAAATAATCAAAAAGTAGGGCGTCCACTTCAGCATCGTTCAAGTACTTTTCCATGGCCGCCTTGACCACCGGCAAATATCGCTCATGCAAACACTCATCAGCTTGAATGTAAACCAGCCAATCCGCGTCTATGGGCACTTGATCCAGGGCTTTATTGGTCTCATCCGCCAATACGGCACCCCCTTCGCGCTTATTATCGTCCCAAACTGTATCGAATAAACGAATCTTGGGCTCTTGCATTGCCTCGATGTAAGCTTTCGTGCCATCCACGGAATTCCCAACGGCAATCACCATGTCGTCACACAATGGTAAGACCGAAAGCAATGCCTCTTTCAGTGGATAATCGGCCTGAACCAGATTCCTAGCTATTGTAAAACCTGCGACTTTCATCTTTTCGTTCAACCAGCCAACGATCATCCAATCTGGGCGTGTACACCACTTCCATGTCGTTCAGCATCTCGCGTACATCGTTTGTAAAATTCAAGCCAGCCCTCGACACCATTCTCAGGGTCATATTTTCGTCGGCATCGTAAAAATTGAAATAGAGTGGACATTTCCCGGGGAACTGCGAAAGTACATCGCTCACGATTTGCTGTTTCCCTTGCTCCAAATCAGAAGGCGTCATATCCACTTGAATTGAACGATAAATGGTCAATGGATCCACATCAGACACCAACTGAATATGATGAATATTCATCCGCATTTCATCTTTGGTTTTGGAATAATCCGTTTGACCTTGAATGAGCAATATATAATCCTTGTCAATCAGGGGCTTGAATTTCAAGTACTTCTCTTTGAACAGCGACAATTCAATTGTTCCGGAATAGTCCATAAAGTTGAAGCGAACATAGGGATTGCCCATTTGGCTCATAAACTCTTTGGCGCTTGTAATGATCCCCATCATTTGAAATACCTGGGGCGATTTGTTCTCTATGGCATCGCGATATTCTTTGACGCTGGTGGTTACAATGCTATCATAAATGAACTTGAAGTCATCCAAGGGGTGCTTACTCAAGAATACGCCCACCAATTCCTCTTCTTCTTTGAGTTCCTCTAGCAAGGTGAGCTTTTCTACTTGAGGGAGTTTGGGTTCCTCGTTGGCTAAATTGGCCCCGCCCCCAAACAAACCCATTTGTCCGCTAAATTTCTCTTGCTGTATCCGCTGTCCGTAACGAATAGCCAATTCAATTCCATTGGTCCCATTGGCATCTTCCTTGACATATTGTGCGCGGTGATACCGAGGGTCAAAATCAAAGACACCGGCCTTCGCCATATTTTCAATGTTACGCTTATTGACCGCACGCAAATTCACCCGTGTGGTGAGCTCGAACAAGCTTTTGAACGGTCCATTTTTATCGCGATCCATCAAAATCTCCTCCACAGCGTTATCGCCCACCCCTTTTACAGCACTTAAACCGAAACGAATTTGTCCGCTAGGCGTTACGGTAAACACATTTCTACTTTCATTCAAATCGGGCCCCAACACTTTGATTCCCTGCCTGTGGCACTCTTCCATGTAGAAAGTGATTTTCTTGATATCGCCCATGTTGCTCTTCAATACCGCCGCCATAAACTGAGCGGGGTAATTGGCTTTCAAATAGGCTGTTTGAAACGCGATGACAGCATAACAAGTTGAATGCGATTTATTAAAAGCATACTGGGCAAATTCTTCCCAATCCGAATAGATCTTTTCTAATACCTTTTCTGGGAAGCCTTTCTCAAGTGCACCGGACATGAAATCACCTTTCAACTTATCGATGATATCCTTGTTCTTTTTTCCCATCGCTTTCCTCAGTTCATCGGCTTTCCCCTTTGAAAATCCCGCCAATTTCTGACTCAGCAACATCACTTGCTCTTGATAAACAGTAATACCATAGGTTTCACGCAGATAATCCTCCATTTCGGGCAAATCAAACACCACAGGTTTTCTACCGTGTTTCCGGTCAATAAAGTCTGGAATATACTTCAACGGACCGGGGCGATACAATGCGTTCATGGCAATTAGATCGCCAAAGTGCGTGGGTTTGAGTTCACGCATGTATTTCTGCATACCTGGACTTTCAAACTGAAACACACCATTGGTTTCGCCCCTCTGAAAAAGTTCATATGTTTTCTCGTCGTCTAATGGAATTGTATCGAGATCAATGACATCGCCTACGGTTTCTTTGATTAGATGGATTGCGTCCTTCATAATGGTAAGGGTGCTCAATCCCAAAAAATCCATTTTCAATAAACCGGCTTTTTCAATTTGGTTTACATCATATTGCACCTGAATCCACTGCGATTCCTTGGACAACGCCACAGGCACCAATTCGTCAATATCCTGAGGCGCGATAATAATTCCGCAGGCATGCACACCGGTATTCCTTACACTTCCTTCCAATTTTTCGGCGTCCTTAAGCACTTTGGACGCATCGTCATTTCCATTGTAAATTTTTTGTATTTCCCGAATACTGTCGATTTCTTCAGGCTTCAAGTTTTTGGAATCGTCTTTGGCAAGTTCGTCAGGATCCACATGCAAAAGCGTCTGAAGGTTGAGGTTCCCCACCACCATTTTCGCCAATCGATCGGTATTTTGCAATGGATATTGCAGTACCCTACCTACATCGCGAATGGCACTCTTGGCGGCCATGGTTCCGTAGGTGATAATTTGGGCGATGCGACGCTCACCGTATTTCTTGGCTACATATTGGATTACACGATCCCTGCCCACATCATCGAAGTCAATATCGACATCGGGCATGCTCACACGCTCAGGATTCAAGAAGCGCTCGAAAAGCAAATCGTATTTTACGGGGTCTACGTTGGTTATTCCCAAACAATAGGCCACCAAACTTCCCGCAGCTGATCCTCGACCCGGTCCAACCCAGACATCCATTTCACGGGCTGCCGTAGTAAAGTCTTGTACAATCAAAAAGTAACCCGCAAATCCGGAGTGTGTAATGGTATTCAATTCAAAATCCAACCGTTCTTGCACAGGTGTTGGAATGGCACCTCCATAGCGCTTTTTACAACCTTCATAGGCCAGGTGTTTGAGAAAAACATTCTGGTCATCGAAGCCTGTTGGCAAAGCATAGTTGGGCAGTACGATATCCCTTGACAATTTGGGTGGATCAATGGAATCAATTAAACGATTGGTATTATCGAGCGCTTCAGGTATATCCGCAAACAGAGCCTCCATTTCTGCCTGTGTTTTGAAGAAGAACTCATCGTTCGGAAATGCAAAGCGGTAACCCTTTCCCCCCTCTTCATTGTTGGCCTTTGGCGTACTTTGAAACTCTCCAGTATTGATGCACAACAAGATATCGTGGGCATTTGCATCCTTCTTATCCGTGTAATGCGAATCGTTGGTAGCAATGATGGGAACATTATACTTCCGGCCCCACTTAATCAGCGTCTGGTTTATGTCTTCTTGAGAGATGCCTGTCCCGTCCAAATTCTCCAATCCATGTCGCTGTAATTCAATGTAATAGTCTTCTCCAAAGATCTTATGCCACTCACAAAAAATGCGTTCTGCTTCTTCTTCACCTTTCCATAAAATTGCTTGTGGAACTTGGGCTCCTATACAACAGGTTGTTGCAATCAACCCTTCACTGTATTGCTCGATCAGCGCGCGATCCACACGGGGATATTTACTGTATAACCCCTCCAAATAGCCCAGTGAACACAGTTTGCTTAAGTTGGCATATCCTTGTTGATTTTTTGCCAATAGCAATTGGTGAAAGCGTTTGTCCTTAGCACCTTGAGTGAACGACTTCTGAAATCGATCCTCTACCACATAGAACTCGCAGCCAATCACAGGCAACAACCCCTCTTTCGTTACGGCTTGATAAAACTCAAACGCACCGAACATATTGCCGTGGTCAGTGATGGCCAACGCGGGCATACCATCGGCTTTCGCCTTTTTCACGAGACTTTTGATACTCGCCGCACCATCGAGCAGTGAATATTGAGTATGGACGTGCAAGTGAGAAAAAACAGGCATAATTCGAAGCAAACGAAGATAAATCAAACCAAAAAAACTCATCGCCAATGTGGACAAAATGGAATAACTCTATTCCTGCTTTAATTCCACAACACCAAGGCAATTGATTTACTTTGCACTGTGCATTTGCAACGACTTCAATTGTTTCACTTTAAGAACCACAGCGAGCGATCTCTGGAGTTTTGCAATGGCATTAACACAATTACCGGTGCCAATGGCGTTGGCAAGACCAACATCTTGGACGCGGTGCATTATTTGGCCAATGCCAAGAGTTATTTCAACGGAATAGATAGCCAAATCATCGAACATGATGCGTCGTTTTTTACCATCAAAGGCCATTTTGAAGGGGAAGCGCCGGCCGATATCCTGGTTCAATTTGAAGGTGGCAAAAAAAGCATCAAAAAGAATGACAAGGCCTATCCCCGACTGCTCGACCATGTTGGGATGATCCAGACGGTTTTCATCACACCGTACGACATTGAATTGGCTTTGGGAAACAGCGATGATCGCAGGAAATTCGTGGATTTGAGTTTATGTCAGATCGACAAAGCCTATCTCCAAAACCTAAGCATTTACAAAAAGACCTTAGAACAGCGAAATGCCTTGCTGAAATCGATGCAAGGGCGATACATTGACCCGGATTTACTTGGAAGTTTTGATGCCAAGTTGATTCCTGCGGGCCTCTTGATATACGCGCGCAGAAAAGCCTTCGTGGATGATTTGCTTTCCCATTTTGTGGGCATTTACCAATCGCTAAGCCAAGGCACCGAGAACCCCAGCATCTCTTACGAAAGTCCTTTGCATGCAGGAGACTTTGCTACACTGTTGCAGGACACTTACCGCCTGGATATGGCCTCTCAGCGAACATCGGTGGGTATTCACAAAGATGATTTACAGTTCAATTTGGGCGAATTCCCATTGAAGAAATTTGGATCACAAGGACAAATTAAAAGCTTTATCATCGCCCTAAAACTTGCACAATACAATTATTTCCAAAGTGTTACAAACAATCATCCCATTTTGCTTTTGGATGATATTTTTGAAAAGATCGATGAGCAACGCGCGCAGCGATTGATTGAAATGGTTGGTGCTTCAGGCTATGGGCAAATTTTGATTACGGATACCCACGCGAGCCGGGTAGAAACCCATTTTCAGCATATTGATGCGAATAAACTGCATCACCATTTGTTGTGATTACATGTAAAGTCCCACCATCAAGTCGATGTCGTGGTATTTGATCGAAAATTTATCAGCCAAATTCTTATTGGTCAGACTGCCACGATACAGATATGTGCCTTTGCGTACGCCGGCTTTCATGCGCAAAAACTCTCCAAATCCACCCAACTGTGCCATTTCATCGAGCATGGGTGTGAATACGTTACTCAGCGTGTAACTGGCGGTTCGACTGACGCGCGAAGCGATATTAGGCACACAGTAATGTATCACATCGTGTTTGTGGAATATGGGTTTCTCGTGGTTGGTTACCTCGGATGTCTCGAAATTCCCTCCACGATCGATTGCCACATCGATCAAAACGGAATGGGGTCGCATAGACATAACCATTTCTTCCGTAATGACAATTGGACTTCTTGCGGTATTCCCAGATAGGGCTCCAATCACGACATCTGCACTAGCAACAGCACTTTTGATGACTTGTGGCTGCAAGGTGGATGTATACAAATGAAAACCGAACGACTTTTGGATTCTTCTTAGTCGATACATGTTATTGTCGAATACTTTGACATTGGCACCGAGGCCAAGGGCTGCTTTGGCCGCAAACTCACCCACTGCACCCGCGCCAATCACAACCACTTGTGTTGGAGGAACCCCCGCAAATCCACCGAGCAACTCGCCCTTTCCAACGTGGGTATTGTTGAGGTATTCCGCAGCGATAAGAATACTTGCCGTCCCCGCGATCTCACTCATGGCGCGAATAATGGGACGGGTACCACCGTCGTCTTCCAAATATTCATAGGCCATGGCGTTGATTTTCTTTTCCATGAGTTTTCGCAACAAAACCGAATCCAACTGATTGATTTGCAATGCAGAAATCAACAACTGTCCGGGCTTCATCAATTCAATTTCCGCCAATGTTGGAGGGTCTATTTTCAAGATGGTTTCACATTCGTATACTTCCTTGTTGGAATAGACAATTTGTGCACCGGCCTCGCTGAATTGAATGTCCGAAAAATTGGCATTTCTACCCGCTCCCGACTCGATGGTAATAGAATGTCCGTTCGATGTAAAATAAGCTACAGCAGCTGGTGTCAGTGGCACCCTGTTTTCTTGGAAGGTAACTTCTTTCGGAATACCGATGCTCAAGCCGCCGTTTTTTAGGTTCAACTTCTGCACTTGCGCCAAGGTCTGTGCTTCATTTTCAGGCGATAGGATATTTTTTGACAATGCCACTGGGTGTATAATTTATTAGCAACTCTAAGATAGCAAATACTTCTGAGATTAACGCGTCTTCAATTATTACAAATATACACATTTGTTTGTTGGTTAATTTTTGGCTCAGTCTTTGCTTATGGATGGAGGCGCACAATTCTGCGTTAATTTTGAAATCTATGATAAGGTCGTTTATACTATCGATATTGCTGGTGGGAAGCAGCGTGAGCACTGCGTTGGCGCAGGCACCGTTGGATCCTGAAGGTGGCAATCATATTTCCCGTATCGATAGTCTCACCCAGATTTTATTGGGTAATATTCCATCGCACAGTCCGGTTGGACATGATGAAGCCAGGTACAGAAATGGTCGTGAGTTCGAGGCGATGATGTCGCAAATTGGCAGTACGATTCCTTTTGAATACCACCGTATGGTGGAACAACACATTCGATATTTCATGGGGTATGGCGAGGGATATTTCAACCAAATCCATGAGCGAATGAAGCTGTACTTCCCCATTTTCGAAGAGATTTTGGACAAAAACGGTTTGCCCACTGAATTGAAATACATTTCGGTGATTGAATCCAACTTGAATCCAAGCGCCGTTTCTTGGTGTGGTGCAACCGGTCTGTGGCAATTCATGCCCTATACCGGCAAATTGATGGGCATGCGCATTGGCTACCCTTGTGATGATCGAAAGAGTATCGTAGAAAGCACCCAGAAGGCCTGCGAATATTTTGCCAATTCACAATCCATTTTCAACAATTGGTTGATGAGCATAGCGTCATACAACTGTGGTCCCGGCAACGTACAAAAAGCCATTCGCAGGAGTGGTGGCAAAACCAATTTCTGGGAAGTCCTTCCCTTTCTTCCCAAAGAAACCCAAAACTATGTACCCAAGTTTATAGCCGTTGCCTATGTGTTGAACTTTACTGAGAAAGGCAAAAATGCAGCACACAACGACCAAAGCATCGTGTTGGCACCTACAAAGATTGACTCTACCATGCATTTGGGCAAGATCAATGAATATTTGGGCAGTCAACACAACCTAGTGGCATTGAACCAAGAATTGCTAAATCAAAACACCGATATGGCGCATGGTAGCGTGATATTAATGCCATACAATGCCAGCATGCAGTTTATTGACCGATTTGATAGTGCGGCTGCTTTCGCCAAATACAACCACAATGTAGTGCCCACCAATTATCGCGCACCCTATGCGTACCCTAAATCGGTGCCGAGAGGCGTTCAGGTTGCAGGTTCAACGGGTGTTTCTACTGTAAAATCGGGTACACTGCGTGTTGTGCACGTTGTAAAGCGTGGACAAACCTTGAGTGCCATCGCCAAAACCCATGGTGTAACGGTAACACAAATCAAAACATGGAACCATTTGAGATCCAATTCTATTCAGATAGGACAGCGCTTGATCATTCAAAAAACCCGCAGGGGTTGAAGTAAACCATGCAAAAAAATAGGCTCGGCCTCTGGCTATCGTTCATTTTCTTCACTTTTAGCGGAATCTTACAATATGGATGCCAAAGCAGTGAACATGGCAACTTAGATACTGCGAGCGGTAATGCCGCAGAGATTTACGTGTTCTACCCAGAAAATTGGGAAGATTCGATTAAAGACATTTTCACTACTACCGTGTTTTTAGCGGATAGCAGTTTGGTGCGATTTGAAGAAAATCGTAAAAAAGAAGACCCCCAATATTTTGAATCGTTGTTCACTTTTGCGTTGCATAACATCAAACAACTCGATCAAGAAGATCCACAAACACTCGAACCCCTGCATGCAAATCCTTTGGTATGGGCGATTGACCCCAAATCGACATTGGATGGTGATTTTCATCGGGAGGGAATAAATTCATTAAAAGATACTGTTATTGACAATGTAAGCTGCCAGTGGGTAAGCAACGTTTGGGCGAAACCACAGGTCGTTTTATGGATTCACGATACCCATTCAGCGGGTGAAAATTTGGATGGCCCGTGGATTAAAAAAAATCAAGCTTTCTTGTGCGCAGAGTCGCACAGGCTTGAACTCCGTTCTGTTACAAAAGAATCTTCACGTCGCCACGGCGCCTTGGAACAGAATCGTTATTCTGACAGTATTACCCGTTTGCTTGCCGGCAAATACAACGTTGATTTATTCTTAAATGCGGATTTGAAATTGGTTCAAGCCACAAATGACTTTGTCTGGTTGCGCAATGAGAATAGCCAATTCCACAACAATCTCATGGTGAACATCTACCCCTTGTCATCATCAGAAAACATGGTCATGGATTCCGCGGTATTGAACCGCAATCGCTTTACCCAGAAATATTTAAAGACCATTGAAGGCACTTGGGTTGAAGTGAGCAGCAGTGGCATTTTTCCCAAATCTTTTTATTCTGTTATTGAAAATCGCAACAAAGTGTACTACTTGCGTGGTTGGTATACAGAGTTAAACACAGACAGACGGGGTCCATTCATTCGAAAAATCATCATTGACAAAGCCAACCAGCGCTGTATCGCGATCGATGGATTCTTATTTGCGCCCAATCAACCGAGGAATACATTGATGCGCGCGTTGGAAATCATGGTTCATCAAAGCAACGTAAAATCATGAAAATCGTTGTTTTTGCATCGGGCAGTGGGAGCAATGCCGAGAATATCATTCATCATTTTGCAGGTAGCAGTGTAACAATTGCTGCGATTTTCTGCAATGTAGAAGGCGCCGGTGTTTTAGAAAGAGCCCATCGATTGGGCGTACCATGTGAGTTATTCCATCGAGAGGAGTGGAAAACCGGAAATCGCGTTGATGACTTATTGGCTTCATATTCCCCAGATTTGATTGTATTGGCAGGATTTCTTTGGTTGTTTCCCCAGCGTTTATTGGAGCGATTCCCTCACGTGATTAACCTACACCCCGCTTTATTGCCAAAATTTGGTGGTAAAGGGATGTTTGGTATGCACGTTCACGAAGCGGTGGTTGCAGCCCGTGAAACAGAAACTGGCATTACTGTGCATTGGGTTACCGAACGGTACGACGATGGAGCGCCTATTTTTCAAGGTCGATGTGCTGTTTCACCAAATGATGATGCGCACGCCGTCGCTGACAAAATCCATGAGTTGGAAATGGCCCATTTCCCTCGCGTGGTGGAAGAAGTGTTGAAAGACATCGCACCGAAACGGTAAATTCTTGGTCTGTGGAGCGTTACTTTGTAAAAGACAAAAGCGCATCGCACAATGAACTCAAACCACATAGAAACCTTGGTATTGCACGCAGGCATCGAGCCTGATCCTACCACTGGGGCCATCATGACGCCCATTTTCCAGACAAGTACATACGTACAAGCCGCACCGGGCGATCACAAAGGCTACGAATATGCGCGCACGCAAAATCCAACGCGCGATGTATTACAGAAGAACTTGGCGGCTTTGGAAGGTACCAACCATGGTCTTTGCTTTAGCACGGGTATGGGTGCCGTTGACGCTTGTGCAAAGTTGCTTTCGCCGGGCGATGAAGTGGTAAGTACCAACGATTTATATGGTGGCACCTATCGCTTGTTTACGAAGATTTTTGCTCAGTATGGCATCAAGTTTCACTTCGTGGATATGAGCGATGAATCAGCCGTTCGCGCGGTTATGAATGAGAAAACAAAAATGGTTTGGGTTGAAACGCCTACAAATCCTTTGTTGCGCATTATCGACATCGAGCTCATGATTCAAATCGGTCATGAGTTTGGCAGCATTGTGGTGGTCGACAACACTTTTGCATCGCCCTACTTGCAGAATCCAGCGAAAATGGGTGCTGACATTGTGATGCACTCAGCCACCAAATATATCAACGGTCACAGCGATGTGGTGATGGGCGTATTGTGCACTTCCAGCGACGAATTGCGCGATCGTTTGGCCTTTATTCAGAATTCTTGTGGCGCTACTCCCGGTCCGATGGACTGTTTCTTAACCCTTCGCGGTATCAAAACCTTACACATTCGCATGCAACGTCATTGCGAAAACGGTGCAAAAGTAGCTCATTGGTTGAAATCGCACCCAAAAGTGGGTGAAGTTTATTGGCCTGGCTTTGAAAGTCATCCCAACCATGCAGTGGCGAAGAAACAAATGAAAGATTTTGGCGGGATGATTTCTTTCACATTGAAAGACGACGCCATTGAGAAGGCATTGACATTTTTGAAATCTACGCAGTTGTTCGCATTGGCTGAGAGTTTGGGCGGTGTGGAAAGCTTGGTAGGTCATCCAGCAACGATGACGCATGCCAGTATCCCGAAGGCTGAGCGCGAGGCTAACGGTTTGAAAGACAGTTTAATCCGTTTAAGTGTGGGCATTGAGCACGTGGATGATTTGATCGCTGACCTAGAAGGCGCTTTGGCAAAGGTTTGATCCGATTTACGGGGCGATGACAGACTCAGAAATCAAGGAGTTGCTCGATTTTTGGGCCAAAGAGGTGGAGGAAAATGCGTTTATCCCCCACGATCCGGTACAGATTCCGCATCGATATAGTCGTTTGCAGGACATTGAATTGGCTGGCTTTTTCGCTGCGATTATGGCATGGGGACAGCGGAAGACCATCATCAACAGTGCACAAAAATTGATGTTACTGATGGATGATGCGCCTTATGATTTTGTGATGCAGCATGAGGAAAGCGATTTGCAGCGGTTGAGGTCGTTTGTGCATCGTACTTTGAACGGTGAGGACGTGATATCGATGATTCGGTTTTTCCGACAGTGGTATTCGGGGGCGCCGAGTTTGGAGGATTTGTTCTTTAGCAAGGTTGTTCTCGAGGCGCCAATTGGGGATCAAGTTTTTTGTGCATTGACCTCATTTCAACAGCAATGGCAAGCATTTCCGCATGAGAAACGAACCGACAAACATTTGGCATCACCAGCAAAAGGCAGTGCATGTAAGCGATTGAACATGTATTTCAGGTGGATGATAAGACCCCACTCCCCTGTTGATTTTGGGATCTGGCGCAAAGTATCTCCGGCGGTGTTGATGTGTCCGCTAGATGTACATGTTGAACGCGTTGCCCAAGAGTTGGGATTGCTGCAGCGCAATAAGTCAGATTGGCAGAGTTGCTGCGAACTGACCGACAGATTGCGTGCATTTCGTCCTCAGGACCCTGTTTATTACGACTATGCTTTGTTTGGCATAGGGGTTGCGAGAAACAAAGAAATTATCCCATAAGCGAAGAGAAAAACTTAAATTTGAACTAATAATAAACAATACAATGGCAGAAAAATTTACAAGCAGCAATTTCAATGAAGTTGTTTTGCAATCAGACAAACCCGTATTGGTAGATTTCTGGGCAGAATGGTGTGGTCCTTGCCGCATGATCGGTCCGATGGTGGATGAATTATCCAACGAATATGCAGGCAAAGCGGTAATTGGAAAATTGAATGTGGACGAGAATCCCGACATTTCCATGAACTACGGTGTACGCAGTATTCCTACCTTGTTGATTTTCAAAAATGGTCAATTGGTTGACAAGATCGTAGGTGCTGTTCCTAAGCAGAACATCGCATCGAAGATTGATGCACAATTGTAATCATTCAACGCTTGAAAAAAAGGCCGGCTCGCCGGCCTTTTTTGTTCATTAACACACCGTGCTACTCGAAGAAATTCAATCTTTCACCAACTTTGAATTATTGGCCCAAAAAGCCAAGGAAGGATTCATTGCTGGGATGCACAAAAGTCCGTTTCGGGGATTTTCGGTTGAATTTGCCGAACACCGACCGTATAATCCTGGTGAGAGTGTCAAAAACATCGATTGGAAATTGTTGGCGCGGACAGACAAAAAGTACATCAAGCAATTTGATGAGGAAACCAACTTAAAAGCCCATTTGTGGGTGGATGTGTCCAAAAGCATGCATTACCCCATAGAGCAAGGTTTAAAGTTGAAAATGGGGGTATTGGGTGCCGGGGTTGTGGCACATATCCTACAGCAGCAAAAGGATGGTTTTTCTCTGGGTTTATACAACGAACAGGGATTCAGTTACCGCTCGCCCATCAAGAGTACTCGGGGCCATTTACAGCAGCAGATTGGGGTATTGGGATCTTACTGGCAGTGGAACTCCAAAGTTGAAGCAACCCTTACTCAAACGAACACGACCCAACAGGGCATGGAGAGTGCGGTGCTACAGGTTGGTCGCCGGCATTTGGTGGTTATTTTAAGTGATTTGTTGTGGGATCCGGCCGAGGCGGTAGCCGAGGCCTCATTTTGGAAACACATGGCCATGCTTCGCTTTCAAAAGTGCGAAATCCTCTTGCTCCAAATTCATCACGCCCAACATGAAATGCTATTAGAATTGGGCAATCGCCCAGTTCAATTCATCGATTTAGAAACGGATGCACGCATCAAACTGCAACCTGATGAAATTCAAGATCACTACCTCAAATTCGAACAGGAGCGACAATCGATGATTGCACAACAATGTCTTCAATTGGGCATCGATCATCACTTGGCAGATGTGTCCAAACCCATCGAACAAACCCTAACGGCATTTTTTGTAAAGCGTTCAAAAATGATGTAATCGCTCTATGCGATCTCACTCAGCGGACAAACAAGAGTCGTTGTGGATTCAATTCCCCAATCACACCCTCATTGTAACTCAGTGTACCGTTGACCCAAACTTTCGATGGCGCATATTTAAACGTATGCCCTTCCAACGGGGACCATCCGCACTTATACAACAAATCTGATTTTGTTACTGGGTTGTGATTTTCCTTTAGCAACACCAAATCAGCAGCATATCCTTCTCTCAAAAATCCACGACCTTCAATCTGATACAAAATTGCGGGGTTGTGACACATTTTTTCAACCATTTTTTCGATGCTCAATTTGCCTTCAACCACATAATCCATCATGAGTGAAAGTGCGTGTTGCACCAGCGGCAATCCTGATGGCGAAGTTGGATATAAATTTTGTTTTTCCTCCCAAGTGTGTGGCGCGTGATCAGTGGCAATCACATCAAAACGATCGTCTAAGAGGGCTTTCCAAAGGGCCTCCCTGTCTTGAGCCGTTTTCACCGCTGGATTACATTTAATCAAGTGACCCAAAGTTTCATAATCGGCCTCTGAAAAATGCAAATGATGTACGCAAACCTCTGCGGTAATGCGCTTTTCTAACAATGGGATATCGTTTCTGAATAAATCCGTTTCTTTTTCCGATGTGATGTGTAAGATATGTAATCGGGTATTGTGTTTTTTCGCCAATTCAATGGCAAACGAGGAAGACAAATAACAAGCTTCTGCGTCGCGAATCACGGGATGTTCACGCGGTGGAATGTCATCGCCAAATTTGGCCAACGCATCTGCATATCTTTGTTTCACGCGACTCTCTGATTCACAGTGTGTGGCAATCAAGATTGGCGAATGAGCGAACAAACCGTTCAATGCCTCTTCTTGGTCTACCAACATGTTACCCGTACTGCTACCCATAAAAATCTTAACTCCGCAAACGTTTCTTGGATTTACCCGTTTAATTTCTTCCAAATTGTCGTTGGTTCCACCGAGATAGAAAGAATAATTCACCGCAGAGGAGTTTGCGCCTAAGCCATACTTTTCTTCTAACAAGACATTGGTCACGGTTTGCGGATTTACATTGGGCATTTCCATGAACGATGTTGTTCCGCCAACCAATGCTGCCCTACTCTCAGTATGTATATTCGCCTTATGCGTAAGTCCCGGCTCCCTAAAATGCACCTGGTCATCAATCACTCCAGGGATAAGAAACTGTCCATCAGCATCAAAGACAACAACGTTTCCATCCACAGAAATGTCTTTGTCGATGCGTGCAATTTTGCCTCCTTCAATCAACAAATCGCCTTCAATGATGTGGTTATCAGTGACGATTTTCGCATTTTTAATCAGCTGTAGTGTCATACGGAATATTGAATTGTAAAATTACAACATTCCCCGCAGTAGAATTCTGAATCCCGTAGGGTAATTATCGAAGTAGGGTAAAATTCCCTTGGAGCGATCGCTTTTCGTTATCGCAACCAATCCAATACGCCATGAATATATACACCCCTTCCGGTGCCGGCTTTCCATTGACATTGCCATCCCAATTGATATCAGGACTTTCCAATTCCATGATTTTCTCGCCCCAACGGTTGTACAATTTGATGTTGTATTTAGCGCCCTTTACTTTGTATTGATTCAGGGGATATAAATCGTTTCTACCATCGCCATTGGGCGTGAACGCATTGGGCATAAAGATGTTTGATGGGAACAAGTCTTTGCGTTTTTTCATGTTGATTGAATCCGATGAAACACATCCCTCGGAATCTTTGATCCTCACCCAATAGTTACCACTGTCGAATGCCGTGATGGTCTGGGTTGTGGCACCGGTATTCCATAAATAGGATATCATTCCCGGTCCGGCATCCAAGGTGGGATTTTCCGACAAACAAAGGGTTGTATCGCCACCCAAGTTCAACCCTGGATTTGGAAAAAGCGCTACTTGAATTGAATCAATCTCCGGACAGTTGTAGGAATTAAACAACTCAACCACAATTTTACCTGGTTCGGTGAGACGATAACTTCGACCTATGACTTCCTTATTCCATACTATGCGACTGGCTCCGGCCAAGCCAATATTCAATGTGGTATCGATTTTGTCGCAAAAACGCAAATCTCTGCCAAGATCAAACTCATACGGGAAATTCTTAAGCTGGAATGTATCCCTATCCGAACACAAGCCCACAGTAATTTTCAACCAATGCTGACCAGGATTTGTTATCGCGGCTACTTTGGTTGTGGCACCATTGCTCCACAATACGGATGTATTTCCACCGATATTCACCTTGGCATCAAAATTCACGGAAACACCCGGACAAACCACAGTATCATTCACCGCGGCCTGAACAGGGGAATACTGACTCACTGTTACAGAATCTTTCGACTTACAGAAATTGGGGGTTTCTCCGATGACATAATATTTCCCTGGCTTTGTAACCGCAATGCCTTGGGTTGTTTCACCTGTACTCCAAGTATATTTCGCCATTCCCGGCAGTGCCCCAATAACACGATTAAAAGTCTCATCACTGCAATAAACCGTATCGCCAAAAGCCGACACCACATTCCGATCAATGGTAATTCGCATCGAATCCCTCCAAGAGCAAACTTTGCTAAAAACATCCAACCAAACCCATCCTTCTTTACCGGTACTCATGGTGTCTTTTGTTCCACCGGTACTCCATTTGTAGGCTTCTGCAGTAATGTTTGATTTGAGTGTTACGCGGCCGCCTGGACAAATAATAGTATCCACGGGCAACTTGGGTTTCAGCGGCTCTACCACCGTTACATAGGCAATAAAGCTATCCAAACACTTGTTTTTGTAGGCAAACAATTTCACCTTGAATTTCCCCGCGTGCGGAAATGTAAAGCTCGGACTACCCAAATTCGAGGTATCGCGGGTTGATGTATCCACGCCAAAATCCCAATGATATCGCTGAGCCGAAGAACTCTTATTTTGAAACCTATATTGGTAACCACAAATAAACGTCGGCACAAAATAGGATGCCACAACATCAATCACGCAGCTCTGTACATTGAATTGATAATCCCTCCTAGTCGAAGATATCAATTGTCCGTTTCTATATTCCTTTACGATAATCCCAATAACGAACTGTCCTGTACGTGTGGGTGTCAACGTCATAAATCCAGTACTTTTATCGATCGTCAATGGCGGATTACCATCAATTTGGTAGGTATCGCGATAACCAGTGGTCCAAGAAATTTGAGAGAATGGCGGTTGCTGCAAATCCCCATTTCCACCTTGATCAGGCCTTGGCATGTTCGATGTACCACCTGTGAATGGGCGGAACAATTCATACACCAAACTATCCCCATCGTCGTCTGTGGCACTGTGGTCAAATTTTAGCGGTGTATTTGTACACAAAAAGTTTGGGGGCAATTCTTTAAACACCGCCGAATTATTCTCTTTTCTGTTCGATAGGGTTCTTACATCGGGAATGAATGTCCAATAATTGGCTCCAGTGCCCCCGGGATCAATCAAATTATCAATGGTACCGTTTCTACAGCATCGCTGAAACGACACATAATAACCACCGGTTATGGGAGGCAAGGTAAAAGTGGCTTCGTACCAGTATTGATCTACACAAGCATTAGGGGCTTTAACGATACAGTTGTAGTTGGTCTTTACAACCCTTTTGGGTCCTTGGCGACTAATCAACTTGGGGTAACCACCAATCATGTTGCGGGTTTGACCGTTGAACACCCCAATGTACGCTGTGGCATCGGATGAAATGGCCTGTGGATTACCATTTTGACAATCGATGTATAGATCCAATCTAATTTTGTACTGATTACTTCCTAAGTATTTATAGGTTACCTCTCCTCCCACTATGTGCGTAGCATTGAGCACTACAACGTGCAACAAGGCAAAACACAGCAGAAATAGTAGGCGCTTCATCTATTCAAAAATAACACACAACCTTTGAGGTTGTTTTAGATTGACAATTAAATGAATCAATGTGTGGTATATATTGATACTTTAAATGAGATACAACTGCAAATCACTCGGATTTTCGTTGCTAAAAAATACATGCTCTTGCAGCGTTGTGGCTATTGAAACCCCCACAAAATCGGCACGAATGGGGTAATTGCGATGCTCGCGTTCTGCAAGAAAGGCCGTGCGAATGGTATCGAATCCATGTTCATACAAATCCACCAATACTTGCATCGCAGTACCACCAGAGTGAATTACATCGTCAATCAGGATAACAGGTGTTGTCAGCGCCACCATATTGGGAACAACGCCTTCCCAGCGATAATCATCAGCCACGTGAATATTACCCAAAGACACATTACAATTGGGCTGTATGCGGTCTAATTCATGATTCAACTCCAGGGCGATGGCCATTCCACGCGCATTGATCGCTACAAAATACAAATCGGTTTCATCGGAAAATGCCTCGGCAATTTCACAGGCCATACGTTGAAAAACCAAGCGAATTTCATTGTGTGTTTTGAGAGCTGTGCGTGTAGACATGGTGCTTTACAGGGTAAAATTACAAGGAGTACATCAAATCTCAACGATTCCTTCAAAATTTTTGCGCAATCGACTGAGATACTGACTCTTCTGATACCATATACCAAGAGAATCTATATTGGGTTCAACTTGGGATGATAAGTGCTTAAAATCAACGGTTAATGCATCAAAATAGACTTGCAACTGCTGTTTAACATTGTTCATCGACGCATCATCAGCTCGATTCATTTCTTCAATGGCATCGCTCAAATCCATCATTTCCATGAGGAAATCTTTTGGCAATTGATTTTCATTCCATTGCATATTCCCAACCACATCCAAAAAGGATTTTACCAAAGTGAGTGGGTTCAACAAAGTACGATAATGGGCGTTGGCCTGTTCTGAAATTACAGCGGCATCGCTATCCGAAGAAACGAGATCTGGATGCGCTCCGCGTTGTATATCTAGATACAATTTTCGCAACGATTTTGCATCGATGTTAAGACTGGGCGTCAAACCAAAGAATGCAAACGGGTTACTCATATTAAATTCCTAAAGCGCGGGCGATATCGACCCAGAAAGTAAAGGCCACCAATGACAATAAGAAAACCATACCAATGATTTGTCCCACATACAAAACCTTGTCAGACACGGGTCGGCGGGCGATGATTTCGTACAATAAGAACATCACATGTCCACCATCCAACGCGGGAATAGGCAAGATATTCATCAAAGCCAAAACCAAGCTCAGCATAGCGGTTAAGGTCCAGAAATTCAACCAGTTCCAGCTGCTTCCAAACATCTGTGCGATACCAATTGGACCTGCCAATGATTTGGTTGGATCGGTTTTACCGGTCGCCACATTACCAAGGGCTTTGGCATTGGCACCAATCAATCCAAATGAGCGCGAAACCCCCAAGTTGATGGATTTGCCCAGGCCGTATTTGATAACTTTTTCTTGGTACTCAAAGCCGTAAAATACAGGTTGGAAACCCAGTGTTGCATCTTCTCCAATTTCTGCTTTGAGCGTGCTGGTTTTGTTGGTAGAATCTGAGACTTGCATTTTCACCGTCTCTCCAGCATGTTTAACCAACATCTCTTTGAATTCGAAGAACGAAAAGACAGGCTCTCCGTTGATATACTCAATTTTGTCACCCACGTCCAGCCCCGCTTTTTCAGCATGACTTCCGCCCATCACTTTGCCAATTTTAAACTTCATCCTTGGGGCAAAGAATGGCATATCTGATTTTGCACCCAACAATTCGTCAAAGTTGCTCGGCATCACCAACGTGGTATCGTATACTATTTGGGTCACCTGTGCAGTCTCAGTGTCACCCGCTTTGGTATACATTATTGGACTAATCTGTTTGCGGCGTATGCCAATCTCTTTTCGGTCAGCGGTTAGGAAAGAAGGATCACCAAATTGCGCATCCAAATTGTCTACCGCCACCCCATTGATTGATAAGATTTGGTCGCCAATTTGAAAACCAACAGACCGGGCCACTGGACCCGCGTAAATCCCGCCTTGTTCATTTACCATCGACTGGGGAACATATTTTTCCCCTTGTGAGTAGGTCAAAGTAATCATGATGACGATACCCAATATCAAATTCACGGTTACACCGCCAATCATCACAATCAGTCTCTGCCAAGCTGGTTTACTGCGAAACTCCCATGGTTGGGGCTCAGACTTCATTTGTTCGGTGTCCAAACTCTCATCCACCATACCGGCAATTTTCACATATCCACCCAATGGCAACCATCCGATTCCATATTCCGTATCGCCACGTTTGAAACTAAATAGTTTGAAATTCCAAGCATCGAAAAACAAGTAGAACTTCTCGATTCTTATACCAAATGCACGGGCAGCCCAATAATGACCGAACTCGTGAAGTGTAATTAAAATGGAAAGTGCGAGAATAAACTGTAGTGCGGTAATAAGGGTATCCATAGGTGAAAGTTACAAAGATAGTTTAAAGGAACGGGTCAATCTCTAAAATTCGCGGAAAGGCGCATTTCAATCCACCAAAGTTCTCCTCATCGCATGGTGCGGAATTCCAACCTCTTCAAAGCCCTCTCCAACCACCTCGTACCCCAACGAAAGATAGAAAGGCACGGCACTATCTCTGGCGTGCAAAACCATTTCCACAAATCCTGAATTCTTGGCCAACCCCTCTACAAAAACAACCATTTTCGCACCCACGCCCTTTCTCTGCCATTCGCTAGCCACTGCCACTTGGCGCATCTTAACCCTCTTATCGTTTCGCGTGAGTATCAAACACCCCACTACCCAGTCACCAAACTTGGCGGAAACGTGAATGTCGGATCGTTCCGCATCAAACACCATCGGATCAAACATCAGTTGCAGCGGCCTCCGCAATATTTCATGCCGCAGTGCTAGGGTTTGAACATACTCGCTAGAACCCCAAACAACTTCTTGGATTTGAATGACATCCTCTCCCATTTTGCATTTACTTTTCCTGTGCTTCACCAACCGCCAAAGCGATCATGTTCACAATTTCACGTACTGAAGAGCTATGATGCAGAATGTGTACAGATTTTTTAAAGCCCAATAAAACGGGACCAATGGCGTCCATATTGCCCATACTCCTCATGATTTGATACACTGCATTACCAGAGCTCAATCCACTGAAAATAAATACGTTGGCTGATTTGTCGCCAAGTTTATTAAACGGATATCGTTTCTGTCTCAATTCACCATCGATGGCATACACCGGCTGCATTTCCCCTTCAACCTTTATTGAGGGCTCATCTCGGTGCAATCGTGTAACCACATTTTGCATCATTTTGGGATACACACCTCCCGAACTACCAAAATTTGAATACGAGATTAGAGCAATCCTTGGTTCAATGCGGAACGACTTCACCCTTTCATTCACCAGAGTGACCATTTCATATACCGTATCCTCATCGATATCAACATTCACGGTGGTATCCGCAAAAAACACGGGTCCGGACTTGGTCATCATGATGTGCATACCAGCCACGCGGTGCGTTTTATCGACCATTCCAATTACATCCAACGCCGGTTTAAGTGCGATGGGATAGTTTCTTGTCAAACCGCTAATAAAAGCATCTGCTTCTCCAGTTTCAACCATCATTGATCCATAATAATTTCGATTGCGCATTTGGTATTCGGCTTCAAAACAGGTCAGTCCTTTTCTACCGCGTTTTTCGAACAATTTGGCTCCATATTTTTTCAAGTTTTCCTCTTGTTTGCGGGGATCTATCATTTGCACACCGGGGATTTCGATGTGATTTTCATCCATCATTTTCTGAATGGCATCGGGATTTCCCAGCAAAATGGGCTCACAAATGCCGTCTCGCTGGGCGATTTCTGCAGCGCGTAGAATACGAATGTGGTCTGCCTCGGCAAATACCACTCGTTTAGGGGCTGTCTTTGCTTTGGTCATCAATCGATTCACAAAATCATTATCGATACCCAAGCGTTTGCGCAACTGCATGTTGTAGGCATCCCAATCGGTTATCGGATTTCTCGCGACACCGCTCTCCATCGCGGCTTTGGCTACAGCTGGCGCTACAGTGGTCAACAAACGGGGATCCATGGGTTTTGGAATGATATATGTAGGTCCAAAGCTTAGGTTTCGCTCGTTGTATGCCATCATCACACTTTCAGGCACGGGCTCCATCGCCAAGTCAGCAATGGCATGCACGGCTGCAATTTTCATGGCTTCATTGATGGCCGTTGATCGTACATCCAAAGCGCCACGGAAAATGAACGGGAAACCCAATACATTGTTTACCTGGTTGGGATAATCACTTCTACCCGTAGCCATAATCAAATCAGGACGGGTTGCTACCGCCAAATTGTAGTCGATTTCTGGTGTGGGATTGGCCATAGCAAACACGATGGGTTTGTTGGCCATTGATTGAATCATCTCAGGCGTAAGAATATTGCCCTTGCTAAGACCTACAAAGACTTCGGCATCAACCAAGGCTTCTTCCAAAGTGTTTAAATCCCTGTCCGTTGCAAATTGCTGTTTGTATTTATCAAGGTCGGTACGATCAGAACGCAACACCCCTTTAGAATCTAACATGACGATATTCTCTTTGTTTGCGCCCAATGAAACGAACAACTTGGTACAGGCAATGGCTGACGCACCGGCACCGTTGACCACAATCCGTACATCGCTCAATTTTTTCTCTACCAATCTCAAGGCATTGATCAATCCAGCAGCCGAAATGATGGCGGTACCGTGCTGATCATCGTGCATGATGGGAATATTCAATGCCGCTTTCAAGCGTTCTTCAATTTCAAAACTCTCCGGTGCTTTGATATCCTCCAGGTTAATCCCCCCAAAAGTGGGTTCCATGGCCTTCACGGTTTCAACGAAATGGTCAACATCTTTACAATTGAGTTCAATGTCGAACACATCAATGTCTGCGAAAATCTTGAACAATACGCCCTTCCCTTCCATAACCGGCTTGGATGCTTCTGGGCCGATATCGCCAAGTCCAAGTACCGCCGTGCCATTTGAAATAACAGCCACCAAATTGCCTTTGGCGGTGTATTTGTAAACGTCATCTACATTCTCTGCAATGGCTAAGCAAGGTTCAGCAACACCGGGGGAATAGGCCAAAGCCAAATCGAATTGTGTTTGTGTTGGTTTGGTGGATATAACCTCAATTTTTCCGGGGCGCCCATCGGCATGGTAACTCAGGGCATCGAGCAATTTTTTCTCAGACATACTCCGGCAAATATACGATTACGGGCCAAGGAGTTTTGTGAATGACGGATTCTGTTTTTAAACGGACGTTGATGGATGTCCATTTTTCAACACCCTACCTCATTTTAACCATCATTTCGGGGGATGAATTATCTTTGCGGTATAATATGACACAGTATCGCATCGAACACGACACGATGGGCGAAGTAAAAGTCCCCGCAAATGCATTATGGGGTGCCCAAACCGAACGCAGCCGCAACAACTTCAAAATTGGACCAGAAGGCAGTATGCCAGTGGAAATCATCCGTGCCTTTGGCGTTTTGAAAAAAAGTGCTGCCCGCACTAATCGTGATTTGGGTGTTTTGTCGGCCGAAAAGTGTGAACTCATCTGCACCGTTTGTGATGAAATCATCGCGGGCAAACTGGATGCTGAATTTCCTTTGGTAATCTGGCAAACTGGATCGGGGACGCAGAGCAACATGAATGTGAATGAGGTTATCGCCAACAGGGCCCACGTTTTAAGCGGCGGTAAACTGGATGACGAGAAAAAAGTATTGCACCCCAATGACGATGTAAACAAGAGTCAGAGTTCAAACGACACCTTCCCTACCGCCATGAGCATCGCGGTGTTCAAGCAGGTGATCGATTATACATTGCCTGGTATCCAAGCGATGAAAACCACCCTCAAGCACAAAGCGAGAGAATTTGAAAATATCGTTAAGATTGGTCGCACCCATTTCATGGATGCTACGCCTTTGACATTGGGTCAAGAATTCAGTGCATATGTACAACAACTAGAAAATGGTGTGAACGCCATCAACCGTGCTTTGCCCGTTGCCGCTGAATTGGCATTGGGTGGAACTGCGGTAGGTACAGGCTTAAACACGCCCGCTGGTTACTCAGAATTGGTAGCCAAATATATCGCAGAAGAAACCGCATTGCCATTCGTTACAGCCCCGAACAAATTTGAAGCACTGGCAGCACACGACGCCATGGTTGAATTGCACGGCGCAATCAAACGCACAGCGATGAGCTGCTTCAAAATCGCCAACGACATCCGCATGCTGAGCTCAGGCCCTCGCAGCGGCATCGGTGAAATCATCATCCCCGAAAACGAGCCCGGAAGTTCTATCATGCCAGGCAAAGTAAACCCTACACAACCCGAAGCATTGACCATGGTTTGTGCGCAAATTTTGGGTAACGATGTGGCCATTTCTTTCGCAGCTTCTCAAGGACATTTTGAATTGAATGTATTCAAACCCGTCATTGCATCGAACATGTTGCAAAGCGCGAGATTGTTGGGTCAGGCTTGTTTGAGTTTCAACGACAATTGTGCAGTTGGCATCGAACCAAACCTAGACAACATCCAACGCTTGGTAGACCAAAGCTTGATGTTGGTAACCGCGTTGAATACACACATCGGTTACGAAAACGCAGCCAAAATCGCCAAGAAGGCACACAAAGAAAACACCACTTTGAAAGAAGCGGCTTTGGCTTTGGAATTGTTGACTGAAGCGCAATTCAACGAATGGGTTCGCCCAGAGTTGATGGTCGGCAATCCTAAAGAAGTCATCAAATAAACGGATGTTCCTACTTTCTAAAGAGAAAAAACTCCTCCTTACCCAACCGGTGGTAATGGGCATACTCAACGCAACACCGGATTCATTTTATGGTAAAAGTCGCGTACAATCGGTTCAACAAGCGGTAGATGCTGCTGGGGCGATGTTTGAGGCTGGCGCTGCGATTGTGGACATTGGCGGACAGAGTACCCGTCCGGGCAGTGAGCGCGTTTCGTTTGCTGAAGAATTGGACCGTGTATCTCCTGTGGTGAGAGCGGTACGACAAGCATTCCCTGAGGCGTGGTTGAGCGTTGATACCTATTACAGCTCTGTGGCCTTGGCTTGCATTGGATTGGGCATCGATATGATCAACGACATCGCAGCGGGTGACGATGATCCAAAAATGTTCAAGACAGTGATCGACAATGAGATTGCTTACGTGGCGATGCACAAAAAAGGCAATCCCAGCACCATGCAGGAAGATCCTCATTACGATGATTTGATGGGCGAAATCTTGGGCTATTTCCATGAGAAAAAAGCGGAATACAGGAAAAAAGAGTTTGCCAACTGGGTAATTGATCCTGGCTTTGGCTTTGGCAAAACCACTGAGCATAATTTTGAATTGCTCAATCAATTGCAAAAGTTTAGGCAGTTCAATAAGCCCTTGATGGTTGGCATTTCTCGCAAAGGCATGATTTGGAAAACACTCAACGGCAGTCCCGAAACTGCACTGAATGGCACTACGGCATTGCATATGGCGGCGCTAGACAGAGGCGCTACCATCCTTAGGGTACATGACGTAAAAGAAGCCAAGGAATGCATTGATTTGTATTTGGCTTTGAAAGCATAATCCACGTAACTTTGCATCATGTCTGGAATGATTGCACCCTCCATTTTATCGGCCGATTTTGGCAAGCTGTATGAAGAAATCGACATGATCAATCGAAGCGAAGCCGACTGGTTTCACGTTGATGTCATGGATGGCGTTTTTGTACCCAACATTTCATTTGGATTCCCTGTAATGAAGCCTTTGTTGGCACGTGCACAAAAACCGTTGGATGTGCATTTGATGATTGTGGATCCTGACCGCTACACGCAAGCGTTTGCTGATGCTGGCGCTCATATTCTCACTGTGCATGTTGAAGCGTGTACGCACCTTCATCGCACTTTAACGAACATCAAACAACACAACATGAAAGCGGGTGTGGCCATCAATCCACATACGCCGGTAGAATCGATCAAAGAAGTTTTATACCTCTGTGATGTGGTTTGTTTGATGAGCGTAAATCCTGGGTTTGGCGGACAATCATTCATCGAAAACACCTATCAAAAGGTGAGAACATTAAAGGCTATGATCGATGCTGCGGGAACGCAAACACTCATAGAAATTGATGGTGGCGTAGTTTTGGGCAACGCCAAATTATTGACTGATGCCGGCGCAGATGTACTGGTGGCTGGCAATACAGTGTTTGGCAGCACCAATCCAACACAAACCATCACGGATCTCAAACAACTCATCAAATAACGCAAGCGATTTTGCGTTAACTCTTTGCGTGAAAAAATCCCTCCTACTCACCCTTTACTTGTGTATTGCCGCTTGGGTGAATGCACAAACTCAACAATCGAAAGGGCGTGTGGTGATTATAAAAGGGATGGATAAACAAGGCGTTTCCAATGTCAAAATTCGACTTTCCGATGATGCGCAGATTGGTCTCACTGACTCCCTAGGCTACTTCACCGCTAACGAACCCTTGTATCCTGGAGATCTGATTTTCGGTTACCTCAAGGGCGAAAAAGTCTTTGGTTTTCAATGGGTTGATGCTGCAGATATAACCACGGAGATTCTATTCGGACAGGGTTTGGATCTCATTGGTGAGGTGCGCATTCGCATTAGCCGCGGCGGTCCCTTTCTGGAAGAAATCAAACCACACAAACTGCAATTAAACCCTTCAATTGGGGGTGGCATCGAATCACTCGTAAAAACATTCATCGGCGCGTCATCTGGCAATGAAATGTCATCTCAATACACAGTGCGCGGCGGCAATTATGATGAAAACCTCATTTATGTCAACGATGTGGAGATTCTGCGTCCGCAACTCATCAGCTCCGGTCAGCAAGAAGGATTGAGTTTCATCAACCCTGACCTGGTAAACACCGTAAAATTTAGTGCGGGTGGATTTGGAGCGCAATATGGCGATAAAATGAGTTCTGTTCTCGATGTAGATTACGTAAGACCCGATAGTTTCAAGGCGTCTGTTACCCTGGGAACGATGCTAAACAGCGCAATGATTAGCGGTAGGAAAGGCCGTTTTTCAGGATTCGTGGGCTTAAGAAACTTCAACAATGGATTGATCACCAAGTCTTTGGATGTTAATGGCAATTACTCCATGCGATTTTCGGATGTGCAAAGTTTGATCACCTACAAATTGGCCAGAAAATGGAACATCGAATTCTTGGGCAATTTGGCGAGCAACGCTTACCAACTGAATCCCACTAGCAGAACAAGCACATTTGGCACCATCCAAAATGCGTTCAGTTTGAATGTGGGCATGGCGGGACAAGAAGCGTTGAACTATGTTTACGGGATGGGAAACCTCACGCTGAAATACAAACCAACCGTTCGGAATGAGTTTCAGTGGATGATTAACCATACTGCCATTGCTGAAGAAGAGGTCTTTGATGTGGAAGGTGCTTATTTCCTTAGCCAACTTGATCGAGATCTATCCTCAAAAACCTACGGAAAACCACTAAAAACCCTGGGGTACGGTTATTACTTGGATCACGGCCGCAACAGAATGACCTCCGGTGTTACCCAGTTTGCGCATTTGGGCAGAATAGGTAAAACAACCGATGCTTTTTCTTGGCATTACAGCGTTCGACTGAATCGTGAATTGGTCAACGACAAAATTGCCGAGTGGTATTACAACGACAGTGCCGAATACAATCTCAATCCTTGGGGGGCGATGGGCGATACAATTCTGTTCGACAATTACATCAAAGCCCGCAATGAACTGAGTACCTTAAGATTCAAAGGACATTGGGGCGCGCAATGGCGATTGAGCAAACGGGAACAGATTTGGCTCAACGTGGGAATTCGGGGGCAATATTGGAATTTGAACCAAGAATTGATTGCCATGCCACGCATGAGTTTGAGCTGGGAACCCAATAAAAACTATAACGAACGTCAGCGTGTCGACAGCTTAAAACGACCTGATATCCTCTTCAAATTTGCCGCCGGCGCCTACCATCAGCCAGGATTTTACCGTGAATTGCGCGGATTCGATGGTGTATTAAACAAATCCCTGTTGTCTCAAAAAAGCCATCATCTCGTGGGCGGTTTTGAGCGATATATTTATGCCGGCACCCGCAAATTCAAGTATACCTCAGAGGCCTATTTTAAGTCGTATCAAGATTTGGTCCCCTATCTGTTCGATAATATTCGCATTCGCTATTATGCCCAAAATTCAGCCCAAGGCTATGCATGGGGCATCGATCAACGATTGTACGGTGAATTTACCGATGGATTGGAAAGTTGGTTCACCTTGGGCATCATGCAAACCAAGGAGCGTATCACCTATTTCGATGAAAAATCGAATACCAATGTCACCACCGATTATTTGCGCAGACCCACAGACCGTCGGGTGAATTTGGGTGTCGTTTTCCAAGATCAAATGCCCAACAATCCTAGCCTACGGGTAAATCTGAGTTTAAACATCGGTACAGCCATTCCCTATTATTTGGATGGCAGTGCCCGATACACAACTACGCCCAATGTGATTCCCCCTTACCGTAGGGTGGATATCGGGTTCAGCAAGATTTTCGACCCGCACAAAAATGCTTGGTTGACTAGGTTGGGATTGAAAAATGCTTGGTTGAGCGCAGATATTTTCAACTTATTGGCGATCAATAACGTGATTGGATACAGCTGGGTCAAGGATCTCCAAAACAACCGATATGGCGTTCCAGATTACCTCACAGGAAGGCGATTAAACATCCGTTTTTACGGCAGTTTCTAAGCTGTTAAAGTCCACCACCCGGTGTAATTCCGCCGGGACTGATTCCCGGGGTAGCACCACCAGATGTTCCGGTTCCAGTTGGAGAAGTTGAATTGTTTGCTGCTTTTTCCTCCTCACACTTTGCCAATCGGGCTTTTAAGTCATTGATCTGGGCTTGAGCCATCCGCAACTGACCCTGTAAAGTAGTAATATCGGCATTTTTACCTTTCAACTGATCTTGCAGCGATTTAATCAAGGCGTCTTTCTCAGCAATCGATTCTTGACAAGCCTCCAAACTCTTTTTGCCAGCAGCCACTTCCCCATTCAATTCAGTGATGGTGATTTTCAACTTAGCGATGTCGGCTTTCAACGCATCCAAAGCCGAAGCATCACTCCCACCCGCGGCCAACTTATCTTCACAAGCTTTCAGTTTGTCTTTATAGGATTTCGCCGATTTCAAACAATCCTGATATTCAGCCATCAAGGCATCGTATGAATTTTTTGCGATACCCAAATCCAATAAAGCTTGGGTCAAAGAATCGCGGGTTTTACTGCAATCACTGCCAGTATTTGTGGCGGTGTTTTTGAGTTTCTCTTCCAATTCAGCGACTTTCTTTTTGGCTGCTTCTAGTTCTACCAAAATAGCGGCTTTGGCTTTATCACATTCCGCGTTTTTGGTTTCCGCATTTTTCGCTTTTGTCTCAGCCTCGCTGGCTTTGATTTCTGCAGCCGCAGTCGCTTTCTTCTGAGCCTCTAAATCCGCGATGGCTTTGTTGTATTGATCCACAGGGATACACAACTTCAACTTGGCTTCCAAATCCCTCACCTTGGCCTGTTCCGCCGCCAATTGTGCCTTCAGGGACTCCAATGATTTATTACAATTGTTCAAGTCGGTAGATAGTTGGGCTGTTTTCAATTTTTCAGCGGCCAACAATTTTTCCAATTCTGCAATCTTGTTTTTATATGGTGAACAGTCTTCGCCAATACCCACTGCTTTCAATTGATCCTCAAGGCGTTTTTTGTCAACTTGCAATACCTCAATTTGCTGTTTCGCCTTGGCCAAGTCTGTTTCGCAAGTCTTGGCTTTGTTTAAGGCGTCTGCCAATTTCACAGTGCAATCTGAAGCCGCTTTTTTACTATCGGAAAGCTCAACTTGCAACTTTTGGTTTTTCAACAATTCTACTGCTAGCAAACTATCGCAACGCTTCAATTGCCTATCTGATGGAACAATCGCCACAGCACGCAAACGATCATTATCTGCACGCAAACGATCGTTCTCGGCTTTGACACGGTCATTCTCCGCTTTCAAACGATCCAATTCTGTTTTACACTTGTCGCTCTCCGCTTTCCACTTGGCTAATTCGGCCTCACAATTTTTATTTTTGTTATTGGCTGCTGCTTCGCGGGCCTCAATGGCGGCCAAACGATTCTTCAAATCCGCTTCTCGTTTTTGACAGTCATTCAGCGCTTGTTGCAAGGCTGGATTATTGTTGTTGGTATTCACCGTTTTGGTCACAATAACCGTATCGCGCTTCACAATGGTCTTGATTTCGGTTTTAACTATTGTATCGCGTTTGATAATTGTATCGCGCATGAAAATAGTATCGTTTTGAATTCGATCTTCTTCAACCAAAATTGCAGAATCAGCAGCAGCAGAATCCACCGCCCACTCTCGGCTATCGTCATACACAATCGCTTTTGAACAATCGCCAATTTTGGATCGGAATCCAATGTAGAAACTCGCACCTTGGTTGCCCGTATTTCTCATGTATTGTCCCAATCCCGCCAAATTATTGGTTCCCACAATCACCGGACCCACTCTTACGTAAGCCCCCACATTCAATTGGCTGTAATTATTTACGATAGACACCGGAAAACCATATTCAAAGCGCTCTTCCTGATGCCTTGGCACGATGCTTAACATAGAAGAACGACGCAAACCTGGCATATCCACAGGCTTCAAATCATGAATCCAGTAAGCACCCAAATGCCATTCACCAAATCGATAATCCCATTGCATGTTCAAGGCCATGGGCGTGTAGGATGTAAACGAAGACCGCTTAGGTGCACCCACAGTGGATGCTGCTGTTGCGATTTGATCAAAATGATTGATTGTGGATGGATTCGCTCCATACATCTGTTGGATAGAGAAAATTGAATCGGCCTTGTAATTCAAATTGTTGGCGGTTATCGAATAAGCACTACCGTCGTAAGAAATGAATCCAACGTCTGTCAAACTCGCACCAAACTTCCAACGATATGTGCGGTTAAACTCACGCTCACAGCCAGAAATCCCGTTGTAATTTACTGCCAAACCCGGACGGTATTCATAGACAAAACCCATATCCAAACCGGCGCCGATACCCGTCATCAAATCAAATTTGAGCCCCATAGGTCTAACCATTGTGTTTGAGGCTGAAGTTTGATCTGTATAACTGTAATTGGCCATGATATCGCGAATCAAGAAGTTGTTGTTCCCATTGTATTCCGCATTGAACTTGCTCGAACTCAAGTGCGCTGACCCCATACCAATCAAAATTTTCGTAGTCACACCCCACTTGAGTGCCCGCACACCCCTTTTCGCATCGGCATCGCCCACATACGAGCCAAAAGAAAGATACCATTCTTGATATTTCTCCGTATTGAATGCGAATGGCGATGTTTGAGAGACCGACTTTCCGTTGGTTGGATCCTCCCATGCGCCACGACCTTGCAACAGCAAATTGCCCAACTGCGGGTTCACACCCGAAAAATTAAATCCAGAGACCCCTTTCACGCCCAACCCAAAGCCCACACTGTTATCGGGCATTACAAACAACGACGGACCGTAAGTTTCATTCAAATAATTCATGCTCCAATTCTGATCCTCCGACTTAGGCATCCAAGATTGGTCCATTTTTAAACTCGCTGGCAATCTCCGCCATCCACTGCTATTGGCAAAGCTACTTTGGATATCCAGGGAGGTACCCCACCAGTTAAAATATGCGCGGTTTTTATACTGACTGGCCACCATCGCCGGATTCATGCTTACAGCGTAAGGCGTATTTAAATCACCTACTACCAATCCCAATGGCTGCTGGGCAATGGCATTTTGGGATTGCAAAAACAAACATGCAATTAAAGCGAGGTTACGTAGCGACATTTTCATCATTCAATTTGGGCGTTAAATACAAATATGTGGCCAAAGTTACATCGCTTGGCGGAAAAAATTTCATCCCCTATTGATACCCTTTGAACGATTCACGTAATTTGACCGATAAGACATCCCTAACTTTGTAGAATCCCGCATGAAAACATTTCTTAAATATTTCATCACACTATTGGGCGGTTTTGCCTTAGGTATTTTGTCCATTGCCCTCGTATTTGGCGTGTTGATTTCTGGATTCAGTTCCAAAATAGGCGATTCAGCTACAGAAGAACTAACAGAAGCCAGCATCCTTACCATGACATTGGAAGGCGATATCGCAGAACGCAGTACCAGCAATCCCATTAGCGAATTATTATCGGCCAGTGGCAATGCCGAATCACCCATCGGACTCAACGACATCATCAATGGACTAAAAAAGGCGGAGAAGGATGTGAATGTGAAGGGCATTTACCTTGATTGTGGTAGTTATGCGGGAGGCATGGCAACTGCGGAAGAAATTCGAAACGCAATTCTGCAATTCCGAAAAACTGGAAAGCCCGTTACCGCCTACAGTGGCCTATATTCTGAATTGGGTTATTACATCGCTTCGGCGTGCGACAAAGTGATCTGCAACCCCCGTGGCATGTTGGAAATTGATGGGATTTCGTCCAAGTTTGTGATGTACAAAGGGCTGTTCGACAAACTGGGTGTGGATTTTCAGGTTTTCCGTGTAGGTCGATTTAAGAGTGCGGTTGAGCCATTCACTCAAACAACCATGTCTGAAGAAAACAGACAGCAGGTTACACAATACATCAAATCACTGTACGAATACCAAATGGGTAACATCGCCATGAGCAGAAAATTGTCCAAAGACACTGTTTGGAACATCGCGATGCAAGGCAAAGCCCAACGTCCTGCCGATGCCAAGGCTTTGGGATTGATTGATGCATTAAATTATGAATCCGATGCCAGAAAAGAAGCGGCAAGGGCTTGTAAATTAGACAGCGAGAAAGCGAAATGGTTTGCCTTCGCTAAATATGCCAAAGACGCCGACCCGTATCCTTATAGCGAGAACAAAATCGCGGTAATTTATGCAGTGGGTGACATTCTTCCGGGTAAGCAAAATCCCGATGAACAAATCGGTAGCACCAGCTTTATCAAGACACTCCACAAAGCACAGAACGACCCCACAATCAAAGCCATTGTGATTCGAATCAATTCCCCTGGTGGGAGCGCTTACGCTTCGGATGAGATGGCTCATGAGATCATAGCTTGTAAAAAGGTGAAGCCCGTAATGATTTCTTTTGGCGATGTTTCGGCCAGCGGCGGCTATTACATGGGCTGTGTGGGCGATAGTATTTTCGCATTGCCGAATACAATTACCGGTTCTATCGGTGTGTTTGCTTTATTGCCCAATACCCAACAATTGTTTGGCGAAAAATTGGGTTTGAATTACGAAACCGTAGAATTGGGCGAACTCTCAGCGGGTTGGCGCCCAGACCGACCTTTGGGCGAGAAAGAACGCGCCGTGATGCAAACCATGATCAATGAAATCTATAATGATTTCTTGAACACCGTAGCGGAAGGACGTAATATGTCGAAAAGTAACGTGGCTGCGTTGGCTGAAGGTCGTGTCTACAGTGCCATCGATGCGAAGGAGCTGCACTTGATTGACGATTTTGGCGGCATTAATCGTGCCATTTTGGCCGCTGCGAGGAAATCAAAAACCACAGAGTATCGCGTGGTCAGTTACCCTGAGCAGGAAGATTGGTTAAGCCAATTACTCAACAAGGAAGAAATGGCCAAAACCCAGTGGTCAATGGCGGCGAAGGCCAGCGGTTTGCCTATTGAAACAATCAAAGAAGCTGAAAAGATCCAACACTTGGTGGGTCCACAATATCTGCTTCCTTGGTCGGTGAAAATGCATTGATTATCGATTCAATCCCTTCGCGGAAACTTTTAACACGAAAATAGTTTCCAATGCGATTTTATCGTTGTACCTTTGCGGCACTTTATGGAATTGGTGCACCGAGTACAATCAACTGCCGAGCGATTATTTCGCAGATTTGGGGTAAAGAGTGTCACCATGGACGATGTGGCCAAGGAAATTTCCATTTCGAAAAAGACCCTTTACAAGTGCTTTAGAGACAAGGAAAGCCTGGTACTCTCCACGGTAGAATCGCACATGAGAGAGAACGAGGAAGCGATTGAAAGAATTATCCAAACTGAGCCCAATGCCATTGAACAATTTCATTTAATCACGACTTACTTGATGAGCAATCAGCGCAAGATGAGTCCCTCCATGCTTTACGACCTCAAAAAGTACCATCCTCAGAGTTTTGAATTGTTGGAAAAACACCGCAGCAACCATGTTGTGAGACATTTGTTGTTCAATATTGAACTGGGCAGATCAAGCGGCTTGTACCACACAAACTTCCATGCAGAAATTATTGCAACGTCATTTTCGATGTTGTCATTTCATGTTTTCGACAATGTTGAACTCAACAGTTTGAACATTGGACAAGACGATGTTTTGATTGAAATCATCAAATACCACCTCCGATCGATCAGCACAGAGATAGGCATCGAGACCATTAATTCCATTGACTGGAAAATTAAACCAAGTTAACACCACAATGAAACGCAAACTAATATTCACACTGTTTTTGGGCGCTTTTGCTGCGAATGCACAAGAAACCAAAACCTTCAGTTTTAGTGAGGCCATCACTTTTGCTGAGCAAAACAACACATCTTACAAAAACGCCCAATTGGACGTAAACATCGCCAAGGAAACGGTTAAACAGACAGCTTCCTATGGTCTTCCCCAAGTAAGTGCATCGGGTGGGTATCAACAATACTTAACCATCCCCGGAAACTGGGTAAACAACTTCACCAAAGTACCTGGTACAAGTGCACCTGATTATATTTTTATTCGTTTTCAGCAAGAGTTTGCCAGCAGCGCGAGTTTGAGTGTGAGTCAGTTGTTGTTCGATGGAACCTATTTCGTGGGCTTGGAAGCAACCCGGGCCTTCATGGGAATGAGTCAACTGTTGAAAGCCAAATCGCTGAAGGATTTGCAAATGAATGTTGCCAAGGCTTATGTGACAGCCGTTTCTACCCAAAAGAACTTGGATGTAATCGAGGCCAACATCAAACTGTTGGAAAAGAGTGCATTTGAAGTGAAAGAGATGAACAAAGAGGGCTTTGTGGAGTCGTTGGACGTTGATCGTTTGAACTTCACCCTGAGCAACTTGTATTTGCAGCGGGAAAAATTGCAAAACGCCATCATTATCACCAAAAATGCTTTGAAGATTCATTTGGCATTGCCGATGACCACCGAAATTGCATTGTCTGACAACTTAGAGCAACTGGAAACGTACCTCAACGTAAGTGGTTTGGATGTGAATGCATTTAATGCGAGTCAGCGTATCGAACACCAAATTTTGGATCAAAGTGTTGCATTGGGATTGCTCGATAACAAGCGATACAAAGCGGCGTCATTGCCTTCTTTGGTGGGTTTCTACCAATACCAAAAAAGTACTTTGCGCAGTGAATTCAACTTTTTCCAAGGCAACCTTACGCCCAATAACGAATGGGTACCATCTTCGGTTTATGGGTTGAATTTGCGTGTCCCCATTTTTGCGGGAGGACTTACCCGTTCTAAATTGGCTGAAACCAATATCAAAATTGAAAAAGCGAAGAACGACATGGCCAATTTTGATCGTTTTGCTGAATTTGAATTCACGAATGCCAAGAATAACTATATGGTAAACATGAAGCAAGCAGAAAACCAAAAAGCCAACTTGGCTTTGGCAGAACGCATTTACGACAAAGCATCGCTCAAGTACAAAGAAGGTGTTGGCAGTGCATTGGAAATGATGCAGGCTGAAACTGAACTGCGCGCGGCCAACAACAATTATATGAATGCCCTTTACGATTTAGTTATTTCTAAAATTGAATTACAACATGCCACAGGCACCCCAATCAAATAATCCAACCATGAAACGTTATATTTTATCGATGAGCTTGATCGCAGCATTTTTGATGAGTGCATGCGGAGAAAAATCAAACACTCCAGAGGCTAAGAAAGCCAAATTAGAGTCATTAAAGAAAGAAATCGCCCAGTTACAAGCCGAAGCCAGTGTGTTGGAAAAGGAATTGAATGCAGGAGCGGTTGCTGATATGGGAAAAACCGTAGAAATCGCCACTGTGAAAAAAGGGCTTTTTCAAAGTTTCATTTCTCTCGAAGGTGTGGCTGATGCCAATGAAAGCACCATTGCCACGCCCAAAGTTCCAGGTACAGTTGTACGTGTATTGGTTCAACCAGGCACAAGCGTGAGTGCAGGTCAAGTGTTGGCGCAGCTCGACAACACCGCCATTTCTCAAGGTAAAAACGAATTGAACCAGCAATTGGTGTTCGTGACTACCCTATTTGAAAAACAGAAGCGCCTATGGGAAAAGGGTGTAGGGACTGAAGTACAGTATTTATCGGCCAAGAACCAAAAAGAAGCCTTGGAAAAGAGCATGAAGACATTGGAAGCGCAGATAGACATGTACAACATCAAATCGCCCATCGCGGGTACATTGGAAAGTGCTGACGCCAAAGTTGGTCAAGCAGTAGCCCCTGGGATGCCATTGTTTCGCGTTGTCAATATGTCGAACATCAAAGTAAAAGCGGATGTGGCTGAATCGCACTCCAAGAAAATTAAGGCGGGTGATCAAATTAAAATTTACTTCCCTGACCTAAAAACAGAGGTGAATACAAACATCTCATTTGCAGCGAGATTCATCGACCCATTGAACCGAACTTTCCGCGTTGAAACCAAATTGCCCAAAGTTGAGAATTTGAAGCCAAACATGATCGCCAAATTGAAAATCGTTGATTATGAAAATAAATCGGCAATCAGCGTGAATTCAAACAGTGTTCAAACCACAGAATCAGGCAGTTTCGTTGTGGTTGCCAAAGCAGTTCCTGCAAAAAATGGCAGCAATAATTTCGTGGCTGAGCGGAGAAAAGTGATTGTAGGCAAATCAAGTGAAGGGCTGACAGAGATTTTGGAAGGTTTGAATGAAGGAGATATGGTTATCACCGCGGGATACCAAGAATTGAACGATGGCCAGGCCATTTCAGGTGAATGGATGAAAGGCAACTAAACCCTACCCAATGAGCAAATTCAATTTTAAAGAATTCGGTCCCACCAGCTGGAGTATCGACAATAAAACAAGCATTTATATCCTTTCGATATTTATCAGTATCGCGGGTATTTTCTCATACAATTCGTTGCCGAAGGAGCAATTCCCCGACATCGTAATTCCAACGATCATCGTACAAACGGTATATCCGGGTTCATCGCCCAAGGACATCGAAAACTTGATCACCAAGCCATTGGAGAAAAAAATCAAATCGGTGAGTGGTGTTAAAAAACTCAAGAGCAATTCAATTCAAGATTTCAGCATTATCACGGTTGAATTCGATACGGATGTAAAGGTAGATCAGGCCAAGCAAAAGGTGAAAGACCAGGTTGACAAAGCCAAAAGTGATCTTCCAAATGATTTGAAGACCGACCCCATTGTACAAGAGATCAACTTTTCTGATTTACCTGTTTTATACATCAACATCAGCGGCAATTTCGATTTGCAATCGTTGAAACGGTATGCAGAACTCGCCAAAGACAAAATTGAGAGTTTGCCTAGCATTACCCGTGTTGATATCGTGGGTGCCTTGGATCGCGAATTACAGGTAAACCTTGACTTGACCTCTATGGCCACATCCGGATTAACCATGGACGATGTTACCCGTGCGATTCAGTATGAAAACATGCGTATTTCTGGTGGTAACATTGACGTAGACAAAATGCAGCGTTCCTTGAGTGTGAGCGGTGAATTCCGGAGCAAAGAGGAAATTGAGAACATTGTGATCCGTTCAGGAACAGGCGCAACCTTGTATTTGCGCGATGTGGCTGATGTAGTGGATGGTTATAAAGAGAAAGAAAGCTACGCTCGATTAGAGGGTAAAAACGTAATCACCTTAAACGTGGTAAAGCGTGCGGGTGAAAACTTGATCGAAGCGAGTGACAAATGTCATGAAATCGTAGAAGATTTGCAGACGAGTGGCGCTTATCCCAAAGAAATGGAAGTTGTGTTTACGGGTGACCAATCGGTAAAAACCCGCACAACGGTTCACGATTTGATTAACACCATCATCATCGGATTCATTTTGGTAACGGTGATTTTGATGTTCTTCATGGGTGCAACGAATGCCATTTTTGTTGGTTTATCGGTTCCGTTGAGTTGTTTCATTGCCTTCTTGGTGATGCCCACGATCGGGTTCAGTTTGAACATGATTGTGTTGTTCGCTTTCTTATTGGCCTTGGGTATTGTGGTAGACGATGCGATTGTGGTGATTGAAAACACCCACCGTATCTTCCACAAAGAGCGATTGCCTATCAAGGTTGCTGCGAAAAAAGCGGCTGGCGAGGTCTTCATGCCCGTACTTTCTGGGACCATGACCACCTTGGCACCTTTTATCCCATTGGCTTTTTGGAAAGGAATCGTAGGGAAATTCATGTTCTTCCTGCCTGTGACATTGATTATTACACTTTTGGCTTCTTTGTTGGTGGCCTATATCATCAACCCAGTATTTGCAGTTGACTTCATGGAGGATGAACACGCTGAAGAGGACCGTGTAAAATCGGCCCGTGGTGTAAAACGCACATCAATTGTAATGGGTATCATCGCAGTGCTCGCTTATATCATGGGCGGTTTTGGTGCAGGAAACTTCGTCGTCACGTTGCTGGGTGTATACCTGCTTCACCATTTCTGGCTGCGCCATGTAATTGTGGTGTTCCAAACCAAAACTTGGCCAGGTGTTCAAAATGCATACGAGCGTTTGGTTCGTTATTTGTTGGAAGGCAATCGCCCAAGAGTTACAATTTTTGCAACCATTATTCTGTTGATATTGTCGTTTGTTGTCACCGCGATCCGCAAGCCCGGTGTGGTGTTCTTTCCCCAGGCCGACCCTAATTTTACATATGTATATTTGACTTTGCCCACTGGAACCAGTGCAAAACATACTGATAGCATTCTTAAAATCGCTGAAAAACGGGTCTTTACTGCCATCGGCAATGAAAACCCTTTGGTTGAGAGTGTAATTTCCAACGTAGCTGTAGGAGCCACAGACCCCAATAGCGGCGATAGAACTACCGCCAGCAACAAAGGAAAGATTACCGTTGCTTTTGTTGATTTCGAAAAGCGCGAAGGTGGAAGTACTATGGCGTTGTTGAAGAAAATTCGTGAGAGCATAGGCACCATCGCTGGGGCTGAAATCATCGTGGAACAAGAGCGAAACGGTCCGCCAGTAGGTAAAGCCGTAAACATCGAAATTCGCGGCGATGAATTTGAATCGTTGGTGAGCACTGCAACCAAATTAAAAACTTACTTGGACAATAAGAAGATTTCGGGTGTTGAAGAGTTGAAGACCGACTTTATCAGTTCTAAACCTGAAATCATTATCAAAATTGACCGCGAGCGCGCCAATCGCTTTGGTATCAGCACGGCACAAATTGGTATGGCATTGCGCGGAAGCATTTATGGAACCGAAGCGAGCAAGTTCAAAGACGAAAACGATGACTACCCCATCATGGTCCGCATCAAGAAAATGGATGCCAACAACCTCGATGCGCTATTAAACATGAGAATCACCTACCGCGATATGGTGGCTGGGGGCATGATTCGTCAGGTACCATTGAGTTCTGTAGCTTCTGCTGAATACTCAAATACCTATGGTGGCATTAACCGTATGAATCAAAAGCGTGTGATTACGCTGGCCAGTAACGTGTTGGCTGGCTATCAGCCCAACGAAGTGGTTTCTCAGGTGAATTCTGCCATTGAATCTTTTGACAAACCTTCAGATATTCAAATCGTGATGACCGGAGAGCAAGAGCAACAAGCAGAAACCGGTGCATTCTTGGGTAATGCGATGCTGGCTTCGTTGGCTTTGATCTTGATCATTCTGGTAACCCAGTTCAATTCAATCAGTAAACCGCTTTTGATCTTGAGTGAAATTTTCTTGTCGCTCATCGGCGTATTGCTCGGATTTGCCATTTTTGACATGGACTTCTCAGTGGTAATGACTGGAATTGGTATTGTGGCATTGGTGGGCATTGTGGTGAGAAACGGGATTTTGCTCGTGGAATTCACAGACTTGCTTCGTGAACAAGGCGCTACGCTCAAAGGGGCCATTATTGAGGCTGGAAGAACGCGTATGACACCTGTGTTGCTTACCGCTTCAGCAACGATCCTAGGATTGGTACCATTGGCAGTGGGCTTAAACATGGACTTCGCTACCCTATTTTCTGAGCTAAATCCACACATATACTTCGGGGGCGATAACGTAGCCTTCTGGGGGCCTTTGAGTTGGACGATGATTTACGGATTGGGCTTTGCCACATTCCTCACTTTGATCTTGGTCCCTTGCATGTATTATTTGAATGAAAAGTTCAAGGCCAGGGTATATGGATGGATGGGTAAGCACTACGATCCAGACACCATGATGCGTCCGAAAGGAAGAGAATAACTCATTATTTCTGATTTGTTAGTGGAAGGGGTCGAGCAATCGACCCCTTTCTTTTTGTGGTGAGGCAACCTGCAGGTACGCCGGACATGGCATGCAACCATACAGATTGTAGAGCCGAAATATTACTGTCGTATAGGGCCTTAAATGACCAAGGGCGCCCGATGGGCGCCCTTGGTATTATCTGGTATATAAAATTATCTTACTCCAATGTAAAGTTGTTTTTCTGACGCATCAATCCGCGCGTCCACAACTCAGCGGTATACTTACCCTTCATCAATTTGCCGGTCAACAAACCTTTTTCTGGGAAACTCCATTTCACTTTTTGCAACGCACCGTCGAATTGAATGGTTTGCTTCAAGCTGGTTACTTTGCTCTTGTCTGTCAATTTGCTATTGGTTGTAGATAATACGCCACCATTCGGGTCTATGATACGAATGATCACTTCCTCTTCCAAAGGCTGAGTTACCATGGGGTTTTCCAACACATCAAAAGTCACACGTATTTTGTCAACGGTCTTCGACTTCATGGTTTCTGTCATGATTCCCTTTTTGTCGTAAAGGCCAGTTACCAACAAGGCACCAAACTGAGGGCGAGCACCCTTATCCAAACGATCCTTTAATTCAACATTTTCCGATTCCAATGTAGCAGAGCGATCTTTCTCTGCGGTCAATTGGGTCATAAAGTCATTCTTTTCTTTGGTCAACGATTCTACCAATGCCATCAACTCCGCCACTTTTGCACGGGCTTCTTCCAATTGCTTGCGCAAATCTTCCACATTACCATCTCCACCCTTGCCTGATTTGGCTGCTTTACGAGACTCTTTGGTCGATTTTTTTGCAGTTGCACCGTCAGTTCCTGCAGTTGAACCGCTGCCATCACCAGAAATACCATTGGCGATTTCACGACGCAAGCGGTAAATCTCTTGCATGGCTGCTATCACGCGGGGATTCTTATCTCCTTCAAGTTCTTCAACCTTTAGGACCAATGTTTGATTTTCATTTTGGAATGTTTGGATCACCAAATTCAGTGAATCTTCCATTCTAATTAACTCAGCTTGCAACGAATCTTTGGCTTTCATTACAGCCATTTTGTTTTGCAATTCTTTGTCGCTTTTCATTTTGTTGATATACAAGAATGTATTGCTCCCCAACGAAGCCAACAACAAAATGACAAGCACTACGGTTAATGCGGTTCTATTCATACAACTACAAATGTAAATAATTATTCTTTAATCCACACGTTTTCAACGACTCGCTTTATCGCAAAGTGGCGTTTATCCGCACGATAAGTTCAAAAGCTGACATATTTATGTCAATCAAACGCTGCTTCGGATCCAACAAAAATACTTGTGGCATCGTTTGAAGTTTCAGCATTTCAGTTACTTGGGGCGAACAAAATCCATGAATCATTTTTGTATCAAACCGTCGATTGTATCCATAAACATATCTTCCACTTCCGCCATGATTCAACATAATCATCTGCACATTCTCGGGTAATTGCCTTGAAATTTCGTGATAAATTGCGGAATCCTTGTGGTACAGTGAATCATCCGCATTCCATACCAACAACACAGTATACTTGCCCGTGAACTTGCGAATACTTCTTCTGTGAACAGGGTTTTCTTTGAGTTTCCCCACCTTATACGCCCCTTCAATCACACAAAATCGGAACTTCGGTAATTTATTCCCGATCAACAGGCTCCGGGCATTTTTAACTTGGTTGCTATTGATGGGTTCAAGTGTTAATCCCCACTCTGCTGAACCGAGACCCGGTAGTTTGTTCCAAACTTGTGCTCGCCACCCCTGTCCCAACCAATCCAAAATCGTCTTTCCTTTCACTAGTTTCCATGCATTGGCCGTATTAAACAGCCCATGATCGTTGCTCACCATGATCATGTCCACGCCAATATCGTTGTATTTGCCATTCACGTTAACGTCTTTCAATGCCCAAAATAATGTATCATTTTGGTACACATTCGACCCATAGATTACCGTCATACGGCGCTGCCTGAAACTATTGCTAACCCCAATGAATTTGCGGTCGGCCTTCACCAAATCAACGGCATCACTGTACAATTTCTGATAAGACCTCAACTCGCCACCCAAGAAAAATCCAAGCTGTAACGCCACACCCCACTCGTTGTTGTCCAATTTTATCACACTCCCAGATTCCGGCACCACTCCTAGCGAAAATGCCACCGATGACGGCGTATAAAATTGGATAGGATCATCGGTCAAGTCCAAATTGTGGTTGATATCTACCCAAATCCGACTCTTGCGATATTTCATGACTTGAGGTCTTTCTACCACCAACAAAGTATGATTGGGCAACACACCAATACCATGAACATGCTGCGCAAATCCGTACACCAGATTCGCTTTTAACTTAAACGGCTGTCCTTGTGCATTGGTATCGGCAGTGTATAATTGCTTCGGCAATTTCACACCGTAGGATTTCAATGTCATCCCAGGATAATCGGCCGACATGTCAATGGGTTGGATGACCGTAGGCTCAGCGAGTTCAAACAACGGCATGACATCGAGCAGATGCATCATCTCGTTGTCGATTCCGCGAGCGTAACATTCTAAGCCAATTTTTCCGTCACCAATCGGAGGGGAAATGGAATCAGCGTTTACAGCTTGACCCACACACAAAATTGTTTGCAACAATCCAACTGTAACACAGCATTTCACCAAAATGCCCCGCATCAACATGAAGAATTATTTAAAGACAAATCGCACCAAAATCACACACAGCGCCACTGCGAACATCAAAATCGAGATTCTGTTCATGCCGTGCATCATACGCAAGTTCAGGTTCGATTTACTGCCCTCTTGTTTGCGGAAAGTAAGGTAGGACAAGATTTTTTTGAAGATCATAATGAACAAACTTAAATAAAAACCTTGGCTATTCTGTTGAATTCTTGCCTTTTTCTTGTAAGACTGCATGAATATCGATGGGATGCTTCACTGCCGTATGGGTTAGGGCCAAATCCAAGACCTGCAACATGTTATTCACGTAAGAAAATTGCAATCCATCTAAGTATTTGGCCGGAATGTCCAATACATCCTTCTTGTTTTGTTCACACAAAATAACCTCTTTGATACCTGCACGCTTGGCGGCCAACAATTTTTCTTTGATTCCACCCACAGGCAGTACCTTTCCCCTTAACGTAATCTCACCAGTCATCGCCAAGTGGCTTTTCACTTTGACTTGGGTAAACAGAGACGCCAAACTGGTTAGGATGGCAATACCCGCACTCGGACCGTCTTTTGGAATCGCACCCGCTGGAAAATGCACATGAATATCCCACATATCAAAAACCCGGGCATCGATATTCAAGTAGTCTGCGTGGGCTTTTAAATACGATTTGGCCAACATCACACTCTCCTTCATCACATCGCCCAACTGACCGGTGATCATCAACTGTCCCTTACCCCGAGACAGCTTGCTTTCTACGAACAATACCGAACCACCCATTGGACTCCACGCGAGGCCTGAAACTACACCTGCAGTCTCGTTGTTCTCATACATTTCAGGCTCCAATTTCTCAGCCCCAAGGATATTTTCCACTTCGGTGATACCCATTTGCTTTTTCAATGGCTCATCCAGTGCAATGGATTTTGCCACTGACCTTGCCAATGCAGCAACGCGTTTATCCAAAGAACGCACACCACTCTCTCTGGTATATTGTTCGATGATGATTTCAAGGGCTTTATCGCTCACTTTGAATTGGGTTGTTTTTAATCCATGGGCTTTCCGCTGCTTGGGAATCAAGTATTTCTTCGCGATTTCGATTTTCTCCTCAATGCTATATCCATGAATTTCAATGATTTCCATACGATCTAACAAAGCTGGCTGAATCGTATCTAGGTTGTTTGCCGTGGCCACAAACAAAACCTTGCTCAAATCGTAATCCAACTCCAAGTAATTGTCGTAAAAGGTGCTATTTTGCTCAGGGTCCAACACCTCCAACATGGCAGAAGACGGATCTCCGCGAAAATCCCGACCCAGTTTATCGATTTCATCGAGCACGAACACGGGGTTTGACGTTCCCGACTTTTTCAAATTCTGTAAAATGCGCCCTGGCATCGCACCAATATACGTCTTACGGTGTCCACGAATCTCAGATTCATCATGTAGACCACCCAAACTCATGCGCACGTATTTACGTCCCAAAGCCCGAGCAATGCTCTTTCCAAGCGATGTTTTACCCACACCCGGAGGGCCATACAAACAAATGATGGGCGAACGCATATCGCCTTTCAACTTAAGTACGGCAAGGTATTCAAGGATGCGTTTCTTTACCTTCTCCAGACCAAAATGATCTTCATCGAACACATCTTGGGCATGGTGAATATCAAAATTATCGCTGCTCAAGGTATCCCAAGGCAAATCCAACATCAGTTGCACGTAGTTTAACCCCACTGAATAATCGGGGGAAGCTGGATTCACACGCATCAAACGATCGAGTTCTTTGGTAAAATGCTCATGAACCTCTTTCGACCAAGATTTTGCGGCACCTTTCTCTCGCAAATTTTGAATTTCTTTATCGGGCGAATCACCGCCCAACTCCTCTTGAATCGCACGAATTTGCTGCTGTAAAAAATACTCCTTCTGCTGCTTGTCCATGTCGGTGCGAACCTTGCTCTGTATCTGATCTTTTAACTCCAGCAACTGCAATTCTTGGGTAACATGGGTGAGCACGATGGTTGCACGCACCGCAGGCTCTAACGTCTCAAGGAGGGTTTGTTTTTCACTTTGGGAAATATTGAGATTGCTACTGACAAAGTGAATCAAAAAAGTCTTCGAGTCGATGTTTCTCAGTGCAACACTGGCCTCAGATGGGATTTGGGGCGATAGATTGATGATTTTGTGCGATATATCGCGGATGGAATCGATGGTGGCTTTGTATTCCTTGGACTCCTTTGCAGACAAATCAGGCAGTGAACTCACCTTGGCCCTAAAATAGGGTTCAGTTTGGGTGTATTCGTCGATTTTAATGCGTCGCTTACCTTGCAAAATAACGGTTGAGCTGCCGTCAGGCATGCGCATCATGCGAACAATCTGCGCCAAAGTACCCACATTGTATAGGTCATCGATGCTTGGATCTTCTACGCTGGGGTTCTTTTGCGCCACCACTGCGATAATTTTATCGCGCTTATTGGCGTCTTTAATCAAACGGATGCTCTTGTCACGGCCTACAGTTATGGGAAAAATCACACCTGGATAAAGCACCGTATTTCTCATGGTGAGCACGGCAAGTTCTGCAGGGACCTCTAACTTGTTACTTTCATCCTCCTCTTGCTTGGAGAATAACGGCAAAAACTCTGGCGCATCCTCAAAAGAGTCGGAATCTGAATCATTGGTAAAAAACACTTCTTTGTTGTTAAACATCGGACCACGAAAATATCAATGCTTGTGCCAAAGGCTGCAATGCGACAAAAATGGATTGTAAAACTTTTGCTATGACAATTTGTCGCTAATCGAAAATAGATGCGGTTTGATTTGGAAAACTGCGTTTTTTCTTGAAATTTGCGATATAAACAAATAAATATGAAACTGAAACATTTACTTCTCGCGTTGACTTTGCCAGTAGTTGCCTTCTTAGGCTCTTGCGGTGGTGACAGCAACGACCCAAAGCCGACCATTTCGTTGACCGCCGGCGCAAAATTTGTGAGCAGCGACATTAGCGTAATGAGTGATTCAATGTTGTCTTTCTCAATTGCTGCAACGTCTGGTTCAGGTGCTTTGAGTGGCATTTCAGCCAATTACAGCATTAATGGCAAACCCGCAGTATCTATCAAAGACACATCCGTGAACGGTAACGCGGTTGCATTTGTGATCAAGAATCGTTTGGCTGCGAGTATCGACGATATCGTAACCTACACCTTCACCGCTAAAGATGCCAACGGACAAACTGCTTCTACATCCGTAAAAATCACGGTAATCCCCCCTACTGCTCCATTGGTAGGTTTTTCTAGCCAATTGGTTTACAACGCTTTGAACGCAGGCTTTGAAAATGCTTATGACCTAAACAAAGGTGTTGGTTTGAAAACCAATGACAATGCAACAAGAAAAGATTTGTTGGATAAAACCGCTACTGGTGCTGCCCAATTTGCGAAAGTTTGGGGATCTGACAACAACAGTAAATTCGTGAAGGTGACCGCCAACGATTATACCAACGCTTCCACAACCACCTATTTGTGGAATTTGTGGAAAGCCAATGGCTCAACTGCGATAGCTCAGACTGCTCCTTTGGCGGTGGGCGATGTTTACTTGGTGAAAACTGGTCAAGATCTTCCTTTCAACTTGTACCTCATTAAAGTGACCAAAATCCAGGATTTACCTGCGATTGGAAACCACAACGATTACATCGAATTCGGATACAAGAAAATCGACGATTAATCTCAACTAACACAAATACTATTGCAAAAACCCCGCATACGCGGGGTTTTTTGTTAATAATCGCAACGAAATAATGTCGTATTTTGTAGTCCGTGAAAAAAATCGCAGTACTTACATCAGGCGGTGACGCACCAGGCATGAATGCTTGCATACGCGCCGTAATCCGCGCTTGTGCTCATTATAATTTGGATGTTTATGGCATTCATAGAGGCTACCAAGGTTTGATAGAAAATGAAATTTTTCCGATGAACCCAAGCAGTGTAGCGAACATCATTCAAATGGGCGGAACCATTCTAAAAACGGCCAGAAGCAAAGACTTTATGACCCCAGAAGGCCGATTACAAGCCCACGAAAACTTAAAAGCTCTGGGCATTGAAGGAATAGTTTGTATCGGTGGAAACGGAACCTACACCGGAGCCATGATTTTCGAAAAAGAATTTGGACTACCCAGTATAGGCTGCCCCGGAACCATTGATAATGATCTTTGGGGTACAGACGCCACCATCGGCTACGATACCGCCATCAATACAGCCATGGAGGCCATCGATAAAATTCGCGATACAGCAGATGCTCATAACCGTGTGTTTTTTATTGAAGTCATGGGCCGACATTCCGGCCACATCGCATTACATGCCGGTATTGCCGGTGGTGCAGAAGGAATTTTCGTCCCAGAGCGTGGCAATGAATTTGCCGATATGGTAAAATTGTACGAATCCAAAGCGCGTAAAAAAGAGTTTAGCATTTTTGTGGTTGCTGAGGGTGAAGAAGAAGGCCATGCCTACGATATTGCCAAACGTTTCCAAGCAATCTATCCCGATACTGACTGCAAAGTAACGGTACTCGGACACATACAACGCGGTGGGCGACCTACTGCCAACGACCGAATCCTCGCTTCCCGATTGGGCGCGCATGCCGTGAAAGCATTGATCGAAGGTCAGCGAAATCAAGCGGTTGGTGTGGTTGATAACAACATCAAATTCACGCCTTTCCAAGAAGCCATCGAACACAAGAAAGATATTCAGGACAATCTTTGGACCCTAAACACCATCATCACCCGATAAACATTTTCGCATGTTAACCCATTTGAGAATCCAAAATTACGCGTTAATTAAAGCGTTAGACATCGATTTTCATTCGGGTTTTACGAGCATCACTGGTGAAACCGGTGCGGGAAAAAGTATTCTTCTCGGTGCAATAGGCTTGGTCATGGGTGATCGTGGCGATAGTTCAGCCATCCTTGACCCTACCCAAAAGTGTATCATCGAAGCAGAATTCAACTTACAGCTTTTGGGGTTGGCAACGTCATTTGAGGAAAGAGACCTTGATTATGCAGAGCACTGCACAGTGCGGAGAGAATGGCATCCAAACGGAAAAACACGCGCATTCATCAATGATACACCCGTTACCGTTTCAGAATTGAAATGGCTCGGTAGTCAATTGCTTGAAATTCACTCCCAACACACAGGCCTTCTGGTAACCCAAGCCGATGAACAGATGAAATTGTTGGATGCCTTTGCAGGAACTGACGAACTGTTACTGTGTTACAGAAGCACCTTGCAAGAAGTACAGCAACTCAATCAATCCCTCAAGGAAAAACAAGCGCAATTAACCCAAATACAGCGAGATTCTGATTACCACCAATACCTATTGAATGAATTGCAACAATTCAACCCTGTGGTTGGTGAAGAATTGGATTTGGAACAAGAAATATCCTTATTAAGTCAATCAGAACAACTCTCTTTTGCATTGTCGAAATCCTCAGCTATGTTAGACGGTGGCGATGGTAGCCTACTGGATTTGGCCAGTAAAATCAAGGCTGAATTGAAGAGTTTCTCCGGATTAGGCAAAGATTTGGGCGAATTTTTCGAACGCATCAATCAGCTTGGAATCGAGGCGAAAGAACTATCTCGAGACATCGAAAGTGCCATTCACAACCACGAGAGTAACCCAGCACGGCTTGAAGAAATCAACGAGCGATTTACTGCGTTGCAATTGTTGTTGCGCAAACATGGATTTTCAGAGGCCCAAGAACTATTGAACAAGAAAGAAGAGCTCGAAGCCACTACCGCAGGAGAGCATCACTTGGAAGCAGAAATTGACGCATTGAACAAGGCCTTGGCCGTGGCAAATTCAACCCTTGCAAAACAAGCCGATGAACTTCATCAGCAACGATTATATCGCAAGGACGAACTGTCTAAACAGGTCATTGGACATCTCCAACAACTTGAGATGCCCTTTGCCCAATTGGAGATTCAATTGCAACAAGAATCACAATATTATGACAACGGCAACAGCAGAATCACGCTGATGTTTAGTGCAAACAAAGGTCAAACTCCCATGCCCATTGAAAAGGTGGCATCAGGTGGGGAGATTTCCCGGTTGAATTTCTGTTTAAGAACCATTATTGCCGACCTAAAAAACTTGGCGACGTTAATTTATGACGAAGCAGACACCGGGGTAAGTGGCGAAGTGGCAAGTAGATTGGGTTTCTTGATGCGTAAGCAGGGACAGCGTCAACAGATATTGGCAATTACCCACTTGCCACAGGTGGCAGCATCGGGCAACAACCAGTTGTTTGTATATAAAAACAATGACGCAGATATCAGTGAAACGCAAATTCGCAGTTTGGATACCGCAGGCCGCGTTCATGCTTTGGCTGAAATGCTTTCAGGGAAAAACCCCAGTGAGGTGGCAAAGCTCAACGCCCAACATTTATTGGAAATCCAATCCCTCTGAAGCCTTTGCCTCTTGCTCATACCGTTCGTAATTCACGTCGATATCGGTGGGCTTTGACTGAGCCGCCGTGGTTGCTAGAACATCGCAGCGCTCATTTTCCTTGATGCCGGCATGTCCTTTTACCCAGTAGAATTTGGGTTTGTGAATTTCATATTGACCCAAAAAGGTTTGCCACAAATCCACATTTTTCACCTTCTTCCACCCTTTTGCCTTCCACCCAAACAACCATTTCTTTTCTATGGCATCGCACACATATTTGCTATCGGTATATACTTGAATGGATAAACCGGGGGTTTTGATGTGCTTCAACGCCATGATCACAGCCAACAATTCCATGCGGTTGTTGGTGGTTCTACGAAAGCCGCCCGATAGTTCCTTGCGGTGTTCTGCGTGCATCATGACAGCACCGTATCCACCCGGACCGGGATTACCAAGTGCAGCACCGTCGGTATAAATGATGATGGGCAAAGACATAATACAAAGTTACACGATTGTGGTGGGCAAGTTCCGCATCGCCGCCGTATTTTTGTTCCATGGAAGCGGAAATTATCACCATTGGCGATGAATTATTGATTGGTCAAACCATCGATACCAACAGTGCCTACTTTGGTCAGCAGATGGGTAGCATTGGCATTTCCATCAAACGAAAAACCGCCATTAGCGATCATGCACAAGCCATCTTGGATGCTTTGGCTGAAGCTTTTTCGCGCGTAGACTTGGTTATTATGACTGGGGGATTGGGTCCAACGAAAGACGACATCACCAAGAAAACACTTTGTACCTTTTATGAGTGCGGATACCGCAGAGACGAAACTGTGCTTGCACATCTGGAGCAGTTGTTTGCCGCCCGTGGCCGATTGATGATGGAGACCAACCAAGTTCAGGCCGATGTTCCCGCATTGTGCGAAACCCTCCACAATGCCGTTGGCACTGCCCCTGGAATGTGGTTTGATCAACAAGGCAAGGTATTGGTTTCACTGCCCGGTGTACCTGGTGAAGTGTATCACCTGACTGAAGAGCGGGTCATCCCCAAACTCAAAGCCAAATTTCCTCTTCCAACCATCGAGCATCGCACTCTCGTTACCTTGCAAAAAGCAGAGAGTCTGTTATCAAGACAATTGGAGTCTTTTGAAGCTTCTCTCCCATCGCACCTCTCCTTGGCCTATTTGCCCAGTTTCAACATGGTGAAATTGCGGCTTTCTCAAACAACCGAATCCAACGATACTGCTATGGCAGGCGACATCGACCGTTACTTTGCCAAATTACAAAGCGAAATCGCGACAGATGTGTATTGTTTGGGCGATATCGACCCCGCCTTGTACTTGTCTAAATACCTCATCAACAACAACATAACCTTTTCTACCGCAGAGAGCTGTACTGGCGGATGGGTGGCTCACCGACTAATGCAAGCACCGGGCATTTCTGCCGTTTATCCAGGTTCGTTGGTGGCCTATGCCAATGATGTGAAATCCAGTGAATTGGGGGTTGATCCATCAATCATCGAAGCGAATGGCGCTGTGAGTGAAGTATGTGCCCTGGCTATGGCTGAAGGGGTTCGCAAAAAATTTGGTGTTGATTTGGCCATCGCAACAACAGGAATTGCCGGACCCGGCGGCGGGACCAAAGAAAAACCTGTGGGATTCGTCTACATCGCCGTTTCCACTGCGAACGCACAATTGTGCAAGTCATTTCGGCTATTTGGGAACCGTGAACAAATCATTCAGCGCAGCAGCAATGCAGCCCTTTGGATGGTGAAACAATTGTTAAAAATGCCAGCAGATTCGGGGCTGTAATTGACCTAATAATTGGGGAAACTCGGCGGGAATTCAGTACCTTTGCGGTAGATTCATGACCGAAAAAATTCTCATCCTCGACTTTGGTTCTCAGTACACCCAATTGATTGCACGTCGGTTGCGCGAGCTGTTCGTGTATTGCGAAATTCACCCGTACAACCACATTCCTGAATTAACCAGTGATATCAAAGGGATTATCCTATCTGGTAGCCCCTGCTCAGTGAACGAAACCGATGCTCCGATGGTTGATTTGGATCGTTTGATGTCGCACGGCCCCCTACTCGGTGTTTGCTATGGTGCTCAGATGTTGGCCAAAGTACATGGTGGCGTGGTTTCTCGCAGTGATCACCGCGAATATGGTCGGGCGATGATGATTCGCAGCGAAAGCAACAGTGCTTTATTGAAAGGTTTGAGCGATGAATCCCAAGTTTGGATGAGCCACGGCGATACCATAACGGCTTTGCCCTCACAAGCAACCGTCATAGCCAAAACAGAGAGTATCCCTGTAGCGGCCTTTGCCCTGGAAAGCGCCAATCCTGTTTACGGCATTCAATTCCATCCTGAAGTGTATCATAGCACGGAGGGTTTGGCATTATTGAAGAACTTCGCCTATGATATCTGTGGTTGCGCAGGTGATTGGACGCCCGGTCACTTCATCGATGAAACAGTAGCGCAGATCCGAGAAACCGTGGGGACAGACCAAGTGATTTTGGGTTTGTCTGGCGGTGTAGATAGTTCTGTCGCGGCATTGTTGCTGCACAAGGCTATCGGAAAGCAGCTGCATTGTATCTTCATCGACAATGGCTTGTTGCGCAAAAACGAATTTGCATTGGTGCAGGAAGCTTATGAGCAATTGGAGTTAAATGTGATTGGCGTAGATGCCTCACAGCAGTTTTACGATGCGTTGACAGGTTTAACCGATCCCGAAGCAAAACGTAAAGCAATAGGTCGCGTCTTTGTAGAGGTCTTTCAAGAAGAAAGCAGCAAGATTAGGGATGCCAAATGGTTGGCGCAGGGCACTATTTATCCCGATGTCATTGAAAGCGTAAGTGTGAAAGGTCCGAGCGCAACCATCAAAAGCCATCACAACGTTGGCGGATTGCCAGAGAAAATGAGTTTGAAAATCATCGAACCATTGCGCAGCTTGTTCAAAGACGAGGTTCGCAGGGTTGGTGACACCATGGGATTACCCCACAATATTTTGAATCGACATCCCTTCCCAGGTCCGGGATTGGGCATTCGCATTTTGGGCGATATCACAGAGGCCAAAGTAAAGTTGCTACAAGAAGCAGATTGGGTATACATGGAAAAATTGCGCGAGCACGGTTGGTATGAAAAAATTTGGCAAGCAGGCGCCATTTTGTTACCCATCCAAAGTGTGGGCGTTATGGGCGATGAAAGAACCTATGAGCAAGTTGTGGCGTTGCGTGCAGTAACCAGCACCGATGGAATGACGGCCGATTGGGTCCACCTCCCCTATGAAATTTTGGCTGATATCAGCAATAGCATCATCAACCGCGTAAGAGGTATTAATCGCGTGGTATACGACATCAGTTCGAAACCACCGGCAACCATTGAATGGGAATAACATCATGAGAACACTTACACACACTACCGCATTGCGCAGTCCTTTCAAGGGTTTGTGGTTCGGTGTGATGTGTTTGTTGATTGGGTCAATGAATGCCCAAGAACTGGTCGCCCCAAAGTTGGATGCTGCTGCCGGTCCTTTGAGAATCGGTATTGCGCTCCCATTTCATGCACAGAGCGTTAAGGCCAATCCATTGACTGATGCGATGATGGATTATTATTTGGGATTAAAATTGGGTTTTTCAGAACTGGAAACCGAGGGATTTCAAGCAAACGTAAGTGTTTGGGATACTGAGCCAACCGATAGTTTGCCCTTAAATCAGTTGGCATTGACCAATTTGGCCAAAAGTGCGAATTTCAGGGATCAGCAGATCATGATTGGTCCGGTTTACGAAGACAACTTCAAGGCATTGTCGCAGCATACTGCGCTGGTTTGGAAAACGACGCCCAGCGCTTGGATATCGCCCATGGGCTATGTAAAACCCAGCATGAGCAAGGGAAGAGGTCCATTCCCCAACATGAACTTTTTCATCAACGACACCTTGAGGTACAAGAGTGTGGCGAAAAATGTGGCCCAAATGTTCCCCAAACACCGGATTTGCATTGTCATTGATGCGGATAAGAATAGCAAATTAAAAGGAACCATGTACAAGGCCATGATGCAAAAAACCACAACCAAGTTGGTGACTTTGCATGTTTTGAAAAATGGTGTTTTGACCCCAGCTTTACCTAAGCGTGATAGCATTGTTTTGGCCGCCTGTATTCCAGATGCCACTGTGAGGATTGCACTAGAGAAGTTATTGGAGAAGCGGCAGCAATGTTGGTTGATTGCGGATTTGGGTTGGTTTGAGGACAAGCGATATTATACGGGTTTGAATGATCCGTTGTGTATTTATCCTACGGTAAATTTTACAGATTTTCACGATGAGCAGACCTTGGCTTTTTCTCGGAAGTTTTTTGCGACTTATGGATTTGAGCCTAGTAGGTTTGGTTTCATTGGTTACGACCAAGGCAAGTTTTTGGGATACAGTTGTATGGCATTTGGACCTGGATTTTTAACAGCTTTGCCAGACGCAACTTATGAGGGATTGATCAATTCAATCCATTTCAAAACGGGTGGTACAGCTCCATACAACGACGGGATTCGTTTCGTCGTGATTTACGAGGACACCCCGCATATTTTCACTATTGACTGAGTTACATGACGGATTTTTTGGGCAAATTGCCTTATTTATTTTATAAAAATGCGGCGGATTTAATTGTTGGATACGATGGCAGTATGCCATTTCACTTGTTTTTAAAGGAGCGATATAGGGAAAACAAGAACTGGGGGAGCAAAGATCGCAAGCGCTATCGCGCTTGCTGTTATCACTTCTGGCGAAACGCCGTAGGCGTTTCGCGACACAATACCCTCGAAATCCTCCAATACCTACAAACCCATTTCCCCGCACCCAATCACACAAACAATCCAGAAATCCTTTCAGAATCCATTACAAAGGTTAATGCAGAATCCCGTACAGATGCTGATTTACCTCCTTACAGTGCTTATACTCCTTTGTTAAGCCGCACTGTATCTGTTGACAACCTTACTTCTTGGTTTCAAACAGAACCTTGGGTTTGGCTTCGAGCCATCGCCGGTAAAGAACAACAAGTTGCTAAAAAACTTGAACAGCTTGAAATCACCCTCCTGGCCAAACACAATGGCATCTTTGCCGTGTCTGCCCAAGCCAACCTCGACCCCATCACCCAGCAAGGCATCGCGTATATCCAAGACATTGGTTCACAACACGCCATGGATTGGCAAAACACCCCATTAAAAGCCCTCTGCACACCAGATCACCGCATTTGGGACTGTTGTGCCGGTGCGGGAGGAAAGAGCATTACACTGCTGCAAAACCATCCCCAAGCACATGTAGAATGTTCCGACATTAGAAGCAATATCCTTGAAAACCTACAAAAACGTTTTCAATCGCTGCAATTGAAAGTCCCAAAAACCAGGGTTTGTAACCTTGAATCTGAGGCACCCGCGCAATCCTACGATATTGTGATGGCGGATGTACCTTGTTCTGGCAGCGGTACTTGGCGCAGAAATCCCGAAAACTTGCATTTCTTCACCGCACCTGAAATCGCGATTTACGCCAATAAACAGTATAAAATAATGAATAACTTGGCCAACACGATAAAGACAGGTGGCTATTTGGTTTACTTAACCTGCTCTGTGTTTCAATCAGAGAACGAAGGTAACGTACATCAATTCTTAGCAAGTCATCCCCAATACCAATTGATTGAAGAAGGATTCTGTGGAGGACAACAAGAAGGTGGCGATTATATTTATCGCGCTATAATACAAAAAATCAAAGGGTGAATTAGGCCTCGGTATCGTAAGCCCATTTGAGGTAAATACTACCCCAGGTAAATCCGCCACCGAAACTGCTCAAGATTATGTTGTCGCCTTTTTTCAATTGGCTTTCCCATTCCCACAAACACAATGGCAAGGTACCAGAAGTGGTATTTCCATACTTCTGAATATTGATCATCACTTTGTTTTTATCCAATCCCATGCGATCTGCCGTAGCATCAATGATACGCAAATTGGCTTGGTGAGGTACCAACCAAGCGATATCATCGGCTTGAAGTTGGTTGCGTTCCATGATTTCATAACTCACGTCCGCCATTCGGGTAACGGCAAACTTAAACACGGTTTTGCCTTCTTGATAAGCATAATGTAGGCGCTGATCTACTGTTTCATGGCTCGGCGGCAACATTGAACCACCAGCCTTTTGAATTAAGAAATCCCGACCACTTCCATCAACGCGTGTGATTGTATCTTGGATACCCAAACCATCCTCAGAAGGTTCGAGTAACACACACCCTGCTCCATCACCAAACAATACACAAGTATTTCGATCGGTGTAATCAACAATTGAACTCATTTTATCGGCACCCACAACCAAAACCTTCTTGTGCGCCCCCGATTCGATGAAACGTGATCCAGTGACCAAAGCGAACAAAAAACCACTACAAGCGGCTCCAACATCATAACCCCATGCGTTGACAGCACCGATTTTATCCGCGATTATGTTGGCCGTTGCAGGGAAAACATAATCGCCCGTAACCGTTCCGCAAATAATCAACTCAATTTCCGCAGGATCTACCCCTTTCTTTTTCAACATCGGCAATATCGCACCCACCGCCAAGTCCGAAGTCGCCTTTCCAGGCTCATCCAAAATATGTCTTTCAACGATGCCGGTACGCGTACGAATCCACTCATCGTTGGTATCCACCATTTTTTCCAAATCAGCGTTGGACAGAATTTTGGGAGGTACATAACCTCCAACAGCGGTAATGGCAGCGGTTATTTTCATGATTGGTTGGCTGTTTCAGCTTGAGAAGCAATGAAGCGACTCATTGCTTTTTGAATTTTACTAGTTAGTTGAGATTGAACGGTTTCTTGGGCCAACTCAATCATTTTTACAAACGTTTCGGCTTTTGTAATCCCATGTCCAACAATTACAGGCGCATTTACACCCAACACCATGGAACCCCCATAATGTTTAAAGTTAAATTGATCCAAGTAGTCGTCTTGTACCCCGCGCTTTACCAATCGGTAATAAATACCCTCGCAGAGTTTAATGATCACATTTCCGCTAAAACCATCGCATACCACAACATCGGCGTGATCACCGAAGATATCGCGACCTTCTACATTCCCAACAAAATGAATGCCTTGGGTTTGGGAAAGTAACTGGTGAGTAGCTTTGGTTAAAAGATTTCCCTTTTCACTTTCTTCCCCGATGTTCAGAAGCCCAATTTTGGGTGAATCAATTTTGTACATCATTGAATAAAGAAGATTCCCCAATAAGGCGAACTTCTCCAGGTGCTCAGGTTTACAATCCGCATTCGCCCCTACATCCAACAACAAACCCGGACGGTTATCTACCCGAGGTATTGCAGCGGTAAGACAAGGACGATCACAGCCATCGACCAATTTTAAGTATTGAATAGAACCCACCAACATTGCACCGGTGTTTCCCGCACTCAAAAATGCGTCAATTTTATGGTTGGCCAATTGCAAGAACCCCTGCGCAATACTTGAGTTTGGCTTTGACACCAACGCTTTCACGGGGTGCTCTGCCATTTCAATCACATCAGGAGTATCGACAATTTCAAATTGAGTGATATCGATACCTTCCGAACTACATACTTCTTCTATGGCTGATTTTGAACCAAACAAAACCAACTCAACATCTGCCATTACAGAAGCTGCGAGAGAGGCACCCTTGACGGCCTCTAATGGGGCATAATCCCCACCCATGGCGTCAATACCAATTCTCATTGTTAACTATCGTTGCGACCCTTCATTACCTTCTGGCCGCGGTACATTCCAGTTTCCAAGTTAACTCTGTGGTACAATGATACATCGCCAGTAACTGGATCTGCAATCATTGGACGCACTTCAATTTTGTCATGTGTACGACGTTTGTCGCGACGGGTTTTCGATATTTTTCGTTTAGGATGTGCCATTTCCTTATTATAGGTTTTTTAGTTGTTTCAATTTTTCCCAACGCGGATCTACAACTTCATCCATTGTCGATTCACTGTTGAGCGTTTCTAGTTTTTGTATCATTACCTCATCACAAGGTTTGGTTTCCATCTCGTCACAGTTCCGAATCATTGGCAACGCCAACAAACTCGTCTCATAGACTGGTTGTGAAATACTTAATTTGAACTCATGCGGACGTAAGTAGATCAACTCTACTCCTTCATCCTCATGGTCTGTATCAGCTTCTTCTTGACTATCGAGCTTTACGATCAACAAATATTTTGTTGTGATCGACATTGGCAATGACACCAAACAACGGTGACAATCGACTGTCATGCTCCCACTGATATCCAAACGAACATGCATCCAATTGACGTTTTTATCAACTTCAACCAGAATCTGTACATCTGCATTCTGTACTTCTGTACTCCCCAATGATTCAAAGAACGTACCGTCAACCCGAAAGTCTAAGTTGTGTTTGCCATCTTTTAATTTAACAAACTCAATGAAAAGATCTTCCGCCTTGTCGTACATCGTTACTAAAACGAACGGCAAAAATACGCTTTTTTTAAGGAAAATCAAAGCGAAACCGGAATTAATCCCAAAACACAGCCACAGAGTAAAACAAAAAGCCCCAGCCAAATGGCTGGGGCTTTTTTAAATATCTGCTCGATATCAGGATATAATCAAAAGATCAATACTCCCACAAATCGTGTTCGAAAATGAACAAGTCATTCTTTATCTCTTCAGCACGCAACAACGAAGCCAATCCATCTTGCTTAAATTCAGACTTCTGGTTGATGTATCTATCGTCCCACTCAGAAGTTTTAACGATATAACTATCGAACAACCTGTGGTGATTGATGTGCTGATCCCAGTTCAAACGCATGGCGTCATTGTATCGGTTAAATACTTCCGACTTGGCCAAGGTAGAACGACAATCATCCATCTTCAACCAGAACGGTTTCACGTCATAGGTCTGTCCCATGATGTTCTTTGGCTGAATGGGTGCAATACCGATGATGATGGGCTTGAATTCACCGTGCTTATAATCAAAAACCCAGTCTTCCATGATTTCAAACTTTTGAATCAAATCCCAAGAAAAATATTCAGGGAAAGACGTATCCACCAAATCCGTTGGGTCATCAGAACCAGGACGTTGCTTAGATGTAGTGATGATTTCAGCCGTAGCGCGGATGATATCTTCCGGAGTGATTACACGGTTAAAAGAATCTGTTGCATACGCACGAACCAACCCTTTTGTACCCAATTCCCAAAAGACTTGAGAAATTGGATTCTTTGGCCATGTCCATGAACGATTCATTTTCTGACGCAAATCAATCACTCGCCAAACACGCTTACGGAATTTAACATCAGCGTTGCGGAGATAAGGTCTCTGCATCACAATGCCCTGCAGGTTACGGATGTTCGTATCCTGGTTCACGTATTCTGGCTCGTAATGAGGCACAGCAGGATCATCATAGTGCGTTCCAATGGTTGGAATCACAATTTCAGCTTCCTTCTTGGGTGCATCAGCAGCTGGCTCTGAGGTTGCAGCAGGCTCAGAAGAACCTGAACCCTTCTTAGCTGGTGCTGGGTCTCCTCCCCAACCACCACCCCAGTCTTGGGCTTGTAAGCCCGCTGTGGCAACAAATGTGAGTGTGATTAATATGCGTTTCATGAATTTGTTTTTTAGTTTACAGATCCTCCAACGTTGTCGAGGAACTTGGGTACTTTATCAGGTCCAATAACCTTGATCTGGTCGAATTGAATCAAATCACCAGGGCCTAACATTTTCAAGAATGACGAGATAGGCGCCAAACTAGAACCGTTTACAACCTGAATCTTTGGTCCGTTTGTACGACGACCGATACAAGTAAAGCGATATGACAATACATCATATTTTACACCATCATACACGAAGTTATCCAATGCAGCAACCGCATTCGCCTGTACTTTCATCGCCGACAAAGAGATAGGACCACTAAATCCTACACTACCCGCTTTGAATACCGGACGAGGTACGTTACGTACTTTGAATTTCTTAGAACCCATAGAAACGGTACGACCATCAGGCAACTTCGCCGTTACATTGATCATACATTCGTTGCCATTACGTGTTGGGATAATCGCGTTGTATTGGCCAGGTTTTGATGGACGCAAGGATACGCCACCGCCTGTTACACTTACGTTTACATTTTTAGGATCTACACCACCCACTGAAACTGAAATTGGGTTAGGAAGACCTACATAAACCACGTTCAACTCATCGGCAGAAATAGCAGCTTGAGGTGCAAATACACTGTACTCCGCTTCTGTTTCGTAGTTATCAGAACCTCCGCCATTTGGCTTGGGTACCTGAATACCTACTTTGTATTTCTGAGAACCAGGTGAAGCACTGGTTACTTTGTATTTTCCAACACCATCAACCACTTCGATTGGACGACCATTTACGGTCACAATCATTTGTGCTTTTGAGTTGTAAGCAGCCAACAAAATATTCGCTTCGTACGTTTGGTTGGTCAATACAGCACTTGTAGATGCGGAAACAACAGGAATCAATTTGTCGAATTTATAATCCGCAGCGTTCACTGACTCCGCCAAGGCTTGCATAACTTCTGCTTCCATTGAACGTGAATCGTTTTCAACCTTGCTCAACATCGCAAATACACCCGCCAACGGAGAATGCTCAAGATACATAGACACCCAAGTTTGTTCGGTTCCACTAGAATTGGTCGCATTGTTTGCATACAAAGAGGTTTTCTCTTCGATCGCTTTCATACGATCCATCAACATTTTTTTGGTTTCCGGTGAAGCCGCCAAAATAGCATCATTCGATGCCTTGGACATTACGGCCAGCATGTCAACACGCGCCTTATTGATTGCGTCTTGAAGATCCGTTCCGTTCTTTCCTTCGTTTTCCTTCATGAAGTAGTTACCATGAACCTCCATGTTGTCACCCTGAGTCAATTCAGCAACACCTCCCTTGACCAACATGGCTTCAGGCTCTTGCTTACGTCCCATTTTGGGGTCTTTTTGGTCACCAGAACGCAACAACAATTCAGTCTTGATAGCATTCAAACGATCAATCAACGATTTACTGATACCTTGAACTTGGTTACAATAAGAAACAGCAGCTGCTGCAGCTTTATTCTCGGCAGCAGTTTTCACCAAGCTACCCAATACAGCACTATTCTTTTGTACGATGTTTTTTGTAGAATTATCCAATGAGTTTTCAATCAAGTTAAATGCCTTGATGATTTCTTTGGATACGTTAAGTGCCAGAAGCGCTGTCAACACGAGATACATCATGTTGATCATCTTCTGACGTGCGGATACTTTACCACCACCTGCCATTTTCTATTCTCCTTTTTAATTTATGGGAATAAGACAGATTAGGCTTTGTTAGCACCCATAGCGCTCAACATGTTACCGTAAATAGAATTCAAGTTACTCAAATTACGGTTCAATTTATTCAATTCGCTAGAGAATTCAGCCGTTGCAGATTCAGTTGCGTTGATGTTTGTCAAAGCACCTTGCAAACCAGCAGAGAAGTTACCCATAGAATCAGAAACCATGGCAGTGCTGTCGGCGATAGAAGACATGTTTTTCGCTGCTTTGGTTGCGCTTTCTGCGTATTCGTTGGTTGCAACAGCCGCGTTTGACAAGTTCGACATCTCTTTAACATTGCTGCTCAAAGAAGTTAAACCATTACCCAAACTCTCAATCAATTCTGGACCAATTTTGGCTTGTGCCAACATAGAATCCAACTGTTGAGAAACGCTGCCAGTTGATTTTTTCTTGTCAGTTGGCTCACCACCTGCTAATTCAGGATAAACCAAAGACCAATCTGGATCCATGTGTACGGGTTCAAAAGCTGAAATCACGAAAATCCCTGCCTCAGTCAAAAGACCTACAGACAACATAAGATCCGCACCTTTCAAGTGAAGAATTTTAAACAATGCCCCCACGATTACTACCGCTGCACCAATACCATAAACGAAGTTCATGGTGGTTTTAAACTTTTTTGATTCAAAGAAACTGTTGCTCATAATGTTTATTTATTTAGTTATAGTTAGTTGAATAGTTAAACGAATTATCTCAAGGATTATTCTAACAGCAGATATTACTTTCTGTCGGTGTTTGAACGACCGATGTAAGTTTGTACGCAACGGAAACCGACATATGATTTGCTCGTATCTTGATATTCATAGGTTCTTGCACCGTTTTCGATGAAGTACGCTACGTCTTTCCAAGATCCACCGCGAATCACTTTACGCTTTTCGTTGATAGGAATGTCTTTTACCTGGCGCTTACCTTCTTTTCCACGCTCCTTGATGAAGGAGTAAGATTCACCATTCAGGTCGTGTGCGAAAGCATTGTTGGCCTCATCCCATGAAGTACGGGTCCATTCTGACACGTTACCGGCCATGTTATACAAACCGAAATCGTTCGGGAAGTAACTATCAACACGCACTGGATATACACCACCATCTACACCATAGTTACCGCGCAATGGCTTGAAGTTCGCCAACATACAACCTTTGCTGTTACGGGCGTATGGACCTCCCCATGGGTATTTGTTTCCAATTCGTCCACCGCGAGCTGCATATTCCCACTCATATTCGGTTGGTAAACGGAAATCATGTGTATTGGGTAAGTAACCATTCATTTCCCAATATGCAGTCTTGCGGTCGGTTCTCCAACGGCAAAAAGCATATGCTTGATGCCAAGACACACCTACAACAGGATACTCGTCATATTTGGGGTGATGAAAGTACACTTGCGCCATCGGCTCATTGTATGAGTAAGTAAAGTCGCGAACCCAGCACAATGTATCAGGATATACCAATACATCTTCTGTACGCATGAACTGAGAACGATCCATCGGCGCATACTTATCACGATCCAACTTAGCAGCCGCCTCATAATCCGTCCACATAAAGTGATAAATCAATTTACGGGTATCGATTTGATGCTTACCTTGGAAACGCTCATCGCCCTGATACAACATATCAGCCAACTCTTCTTTGTGTTTTACCCAATCCACCATACGGTAAGGATTGATCAAACGATTGCCCTCCTCATCTTCTGGGAAGTAGTACTCATCGTCGTCGCACATGATGCGAGCCAAGGAATCTACTACGTAGTTGACGAACTGGCGGTATTCGTTGTTGGTGATTTCTGTCTCATCCATCCAGAAAGCAGTGATTGTCATCTGCTTATTTGGCTCTAAGTATGAGTTGAAAACATCCTGTCCTCCTTGTCCTGTATGGAAAGTACCTGATTTCACATACACCATGCCCGGAGGCTGTGGGTGAAACCATGGTCGTCTTCCCAACACACCGGTTAGGTCGCCTGTGTCGGCAGGTCCGCATGCATAGACCATTACAGAAGCCACTACCGCGGCCCTGCGAAGGGTTCGATTGCCCAAGAAATTCAATGCTTTCTTAGCGAACTCGTTGTTTGTGAAGAAACTCATCACTGTATTTTTCATTATGCAGTTTTGATATTGCGTTTTTGTTCTAAAGTTGCAAAAATAAAGTTTGGGTTGAATAAATCAACATTATTTTTATTTCGTGTAGGATATAAACGCAATATCGGAATGTTTATTTTGTGTGGATAAATATTTTTTTCAATTAATCGAACTCAGGTGAACGCTCCATCCAACGCGGGTGACGATAAACTTTCACCGGACGCTCAGGCAAAGTGAAGGTAAAACAGTAGTTTATTTGGATTTCGTGGGTACCGCTCTGACTTCTGATCAAGTTGTTCATGGGAATGTCGTACGAGTAACCCACGCGCAAACGCTGTGTGGCACCTGCTGCATTGCCCAATAATGGCGGATAGTAACCAAACATCAATGAAAATGATTCAACACCCGTACCATATACACGGAAATTAGCACCACCGGCGAACAAATCGTTCCAAGTTACCATTCCTTGCAAATCCAACTGGGGTTTGATAAATCCTGAGTTGGCCGCAGATTTAATCAACATCGCTGGTTCTAACACCAATGCTGGATTACCCAAGAAACTCTCTTGCTTATATCCGGCAACCAAGTAATAATGTCTTTTGGTCATTGCAGTAACCGTACCACTGGCACCATATACGAATGTTTGTGGTGTCATATTCGTTGCAGATAATCCAATGTATGCACCATCCATGATGTTGGGCGTTGTATAGTAAGCACCCAATCCCAAAGTTGTTTTACTATCGTTCACTTCACCAGAAGGAATCATCGGATCATTGGGATCGTGTGCACGCAAACCCGCACCATCCAATGATTTTGTCACGTTGGCGAAATCTACCCCTAAACGTATGTTCGATCCATCCAACATGGGATAAGCCAACGCGATACCGCCTTTCATATACAAGCTACTCTCGTAACCAATTTTATCAGAAACATAGGAGAATGACGCACCACCATAATTTTTGTCTTTGTAGATCGCTGGCGCTGAGAATCCCAATCCCATGGTTTGAGGAGCGATGTTTGTACGCATCTTATCCAAATCCATGTTTATTGGATCCCCGTTTTGCGTTCTCAAAAAGGAGGTTTGGTCATCAAATCCCAACCACTGTTGGTGGGTAATGGCATTCAAACAATATTGCCCTGAAGCCCCTGCGTATGCGGGGTTGTAGAACAATTTGTTGTACGTAAAATGCGTGAACATTGGATCTTGTTGCGCCTGCACCATCCAAGGAGCCAATAACGCCGCAATGGCCAGTATTCTTCCCAGTATTTGTTTGTTCATGCTTCAGTTAGACTATCTCTCAAAAACAAAAATGAGCCAAAATCGCCACATTCCCAAACATTTTTACAAAAGGTGATGCACAACAGACAACCAATGACCGCCAATTATCGTCGCACAGCACATACTCTACCCCCAATTCAAACTAGACTATCATCTCTGTTAATCGCCCCCAATGAAAACAAAATAATATTCTCAAATATTTTATTATCAAGTACTTAAGGATAATTTTTGTTCAAGATATTTCACTTCCTCTGAAACCACTAAACAACCACAGTGACCAATAAATAACGCACCCAAAACCACTCATCGAAAAGTCAAAAAAAAATCGGGAATAACTGGTGGAAAAGTTCAACGGTGAGTGTCCTACCGAGGCCGTATCATTGTATTCTAATATATACACAAAACATGGCTGAAATATTGGTCATCGACGACGAAGCGCCGATCCGTGAAACCCTCAAGGAAATCCTTGAATATGAAAATTACACCGTAACTACGGCTGATGATGGCAACAAAGGACTGCAACTGATTCAGAAGAATGAATACGATGTAGTTCTCTGCGATGTAAAAATGCCGGGTATCGATGGCATGGAACTCTTAGACCGCGCGCAAGCCTTGCGGCCCGACCTCCCCTTTATCATGATTTCAGGTCACGGCAATGTGGAAATGGCCATCGATGCGACGAAAAAAGGCGCCTATGACTTCATTACAAAGCCACCAGATTTAAACCGGCTGCTCATTGCCATTCGCAATGCCATCGACCGCAACAACTTGGTGAGTGAAACCAAAGTCCTTAAGCGCAAAGTCGCAAAAACGTTCGACATCATCGGCGAAACACCCGCCATCGGTAAAATCAAAGAGACCATTGAGAAGGTTGCGCCTACAGAAGCCCGCGTACTGATCACCGGCGAAAACGGCACTGGCAAAGAACTGGTGGCCCGTTGGTTACACGAAAAGAGCAACCGCGCCTCCTACCCATTGGTGGAAGTAAACTGCGCATCCATACCTACAGAATTGATTGAAAGCGAATTGTTTGGCCACGAAAAAGGCAGCTTTACCTCGGCCATCAAACAACGTATTGGCAAATTTGAACAAGCCCATGGAGGTACATTATTCCTGGATGAAATTGGCGATATGAGTATGGCGGCGCAAGCCAAGGTGTTGCGTGCCATCCAAGAAGGCAAAATTACCCGTGTGGGTGGAGACAAAGAAATCAAGGTGGATGTGCGCATCGTAGCGGCAACCAACAAAAACCTGCTCGAGGAGATTGAAAAAGGAAACTTCCGCATGGATTTGTACCACCGTTTGAGCGTTATTTTGATTCACGTTCCTACCCTAAACGAACGCACCGAAGACATTCCTTTGATTGCAAACAATTTCTTGGTGGATATCTGTAACGACAACAGTATTCCTGTGAAGTCTTTCACCCCGGATGGATACCAGGCCTTACAAGATGTAAACTGGACTGGAAACATCCGCGAGCTTCGCAACGTAGTTGAGCGTTTGGTGATTCTGTGTGGTGATAAAATATCCGGTGAAGACGTTTACATGTTTTCTAATCCGGCACAGCGAGGCGCAGACCCATTTGGTGTTGTGGATGACTACAAAACCCTTCAAGACTTCCGCGATTGGGCTGAAAAAGTATTCATCGAACGCAAATTGGTTCAAAACGGATGGAATGTGGCCAAAACGGCACAAGAAATCGACATCCAACGGAGTCATTTGTACAACAAAATTGAGAAGTACAGCCTAAAACGCCGCTAATTCATGGGCGCTTTGATTGGCATAGACCTTGACCGCGCAGCGGATTTGCTTATCCAGGGCAAACTCGTTGCGATTCCTACGGAAACGGTGTATGGTTTGGCGGCAAACGGACTAAATACAGAAGCGGCGGCAGGTATTTTTGCGGCAAAAAACCGACCTACATTCGACCCCCTCATCTTGCATGTTGGGAGTATAGCGCAGGCCAAATCATTGTGTTTGGATTGGCCGGAAGCCGCCGAAAAATTGGCATCTCGCTTTTGGCCAGGCCCGCTGACCATGGTTTTACCCAAAGCGAGTCACATCCCCGATTTGGTCACTTCCGACCACCCAACTGTAGCGATTCGAATGCCTAACAACGCAATGACATTGTCATTATTGCAGCGCCTTCCCTTTCCACTTGCAGCGCCCAGCGCCAATCCGTTTGGATATGTTAGTCCCACCAACGCACAACACGTAGCCGATCAGTTGGGTGATCATATTGATTATATTCTCGACGGCGGCAGCTGTTCCATTGGCATTGAAAGCACCATTGTTTCGATAGACACCCAAAACCGCGTTACTGTGCTCAGGCTGGGTGGTTTGGACCTTGAAACACTCGCCGAGGCCATAGGGTACCCATTGGAAGAATCGCTAAGCATGCATAGCAATCCCAAGGCACCGGGACAGCTTGATCAGCATTATTCACCAGGCTGTGCGATGATTCCCTTTTTGAATTTTAACCCCGATGCTGAAAACAAGTCGGTTACAAACACCACCGGATTTTTGTGGTTTTCACAAGCCGATAAGAAAGAGGCCATGAATTCCACTTCCCTCATCAATTCGAAACACTATGTGCTTTCAAAAGACGGTGATGACCGCGAAGCCGCAATGAACTTGTTTGGTGCATTGAGACAATTCGACAAGGACGGCTGTGACAGCGTGTATTTTACTTGGGCTCCAGAAAAGGGTTTGGGCCGGGCTATCAACGACCGATTGAAGCGGGCTTCAGCAAAAACGAATCTACACTGAGGTAAATTCTTAGATTTCTTCTAAGAACGACAGTGTATTATCGAGTGCAACCCACAATTCTTGTGAAAAATCTTCCATGCCGTTACATGGATGCTTCATGCCGAATGTATGGTCACCTTTGGGCACCGTCATTCTAAGGCTGTGTAAACAGGCATCGTACAGCGGCTCAGACAATGCAGGAGGTACAACAATATCGGCTTCTCCGTGAACGATGAGCAAAGGTCGACCTAGGCCGCGAGCAGCTTCTACGACATCAAATTCCTCTTCATGAGCCAGCAAATTCTCCCAAATGCTGTAATCCATGGGCATTAGCTGTTGGGTACGGGCATTTTCTGTATAAATCGTGCGTTTTTCTTTCCACGCAATTTTATTGTGGGATTCAAATAGGTACTGGTAGGATGGTATCGGATTCCAAGCAATGACTTTTTCAACGTAATCTTGACAACGGGATGCGAATACAATGACGTTAGCACCACCGCGAGAATGTCCCAACCAAGATATGCGTTCAACGTTGAGGTCTAGGTCTTTGCCATTTTCTCTAATCCATTTGGCGAGTGACTCTAGGTCGTTTTGCTCTTTGCTCACGGTATTCACGGCAAACAAGTCTAGCGCTTGAAAATCCTCAGCATCACCAATGACGCCGTTGTGTGAATGATTGAAGGTAATGACAGCGTATTCGCCAGTGGCAAAGTATTCATGAATAAAAGGGACATGCCCCCATTGCTTAAATCCTTTGAAGCCATGGCAGTACACCAACACAGGATGCGGACCTTCGGTTGGGGGCAAAAACAAATCGACGGCCATTTGGCCGTCGATAGTTTTGATCTGAAAATTTTTATTGTTTTTCACAATTTGGTGCCCAGGACCGGAGTCGAACCGGTACGGGGGTGAACCCACAGGTGTTTGAGACCAGCGCGTCTACCAATTCCGCCACCTGGGCATGTATTCTTTTCAGAACGGGATGCAAAATTACCATTTTTTCGCACAATTTCAAATATTACCCCAAGATTATTTGATAATATTTTTGGGCCATTCTACAACTTCCATGGAATGAATCTTTTGTGGTTCCAATTCAAAGCGCAGCGCGGTGCGCACTTTGTGAAATCCGTGCAATCCGCAGGCTCCAGGATTGAGAAATAATAGGTTGTTCATCTTCGGATCTCTTTGTACTTGCAGCATATGGGAATGGCCGCACACATAGATATCGGGCTTGGTTTTTTGTAGGATTTCTTTGACTTGGGCGGGATATCTTCCAGGTTTTCCGCCAATGTGCGTCATGAAAATTCGGAACCCTTCCCGATCGAACAACTGAAGGTCGGGATAGTCCACTTTCACATCCATACCATCGATATTGCCATGAACACCAACAATGGGTTTTCCAATCGCGGCGATGGCATCATGCATTTTCGTATTGAGCCAATCACCGGCATGCCATATTTCATCGGCCCAAGCGGCGTGGTGTAGAATCCCATCATCCATCCAGCCATGATTATCGGAAATGACCAAAATCTTCATTGTTTTATCGTTTTAATACACCCAATGCAACATGGCGGTTATCACGCAGTTAAATACAAACAGTCCTACGGATATGTGAAATTGCTTTACCATCCAGGTAATACCACAAAGTACCAGGGCAATCAAAGAAAACACTTGGGTGGTTAACAGCCACTGTTTGAGATCCGGATTGATCACATTCATCGATGCTTGCATTTGTTTTTCGCTCATATTGAGCCAATCGTGCCAATGAAACTGGGTGTAGCCCACAATTTTCGATCGTAGCGGACTCACAAACAAACGAAAAGAATCGCCATCTTCGAGGTCGTAGTAAGTTTTGAGATCCACAGGCACTTTGCTCACAAGGAAATCCTCCGTTTCATCCGAAATATTAAGCGATGATTGAGTACCTAATTTTGCTGTATTTCGGGCTTGATTCATCTTTTGAGCCAAAAGATAGTCCTTGGCTTCTTGGGTCCGAATTTCAGGGGTTTGATAAAGGAGCAAGGTATCAATCTCATAACCAGGCCTGAGGCGGTATGGCACATGGCTTCGGAAAGAGACACAGTGCAAGTAATTATCACGGAAATTTTGTGCCCCGTATTTGCTGGTTGAGCGATATCCAGTTTCCGTTTCATGTGCAAGCACATATTGGATTTGCGATTTGGGTGTTAGAGCAAGATCACACAGGGAAAACAATCCCATTCCTGCAAAGAAGAGGCTCATGAGTTTGGCGAATAGAAGGATTTTGCGTTCCACTACGCCAAAGTTAGGTAAAAGCGTGTTGAGCGATGTTATATCTCGCGGTTAACGTCCCACTGCTCCAAATAATCAGCCACGCGACGCACGAACATACCACCTAGGGCACCATCCACCACACGGTGATCGTAACTATGAGAAAGGTACATCATATGTCGGATCGCAATCACATCCCCATACTCTGTTTCGAGGACGGCGGGTTTCTTGCGAATTGCACCCACGGCCATGATGGCAACTTGGGGTTGGTTGATTACAGGGGTTCCGAGCACGTTTCCGAAGCTACCTACGTTGGTGAGTGTGTAGGTACCGCCTTGGATTTCATCGGGGGTTAATTTGCCGATGCGGGCACGGTTGGCGAGTTCATTAACGGCGCGGGTTAAACCGAGCAGGTTCATGGTATCGGCATTCTTGATTACCGGAACGATGAGGTTACCATTTTGCTGAGCAACGGCCATCCCAACATTGATATTCTTGCGTTTGATGATGGTGGTTCCATCTACGCTCACATTGATCATTGGGAAATCTTTAATGGCTTTGGCTACTGCTTCAATGAAGATGGGTGTAAAGGTAATGTTCTCCCCTTCGCGCTTTTTGAACGAATCTTTCACGCGGTTTCTCCAATTCACGAGGTTGGTTACATCGGCTTCCACGAAGCTGGTTACGTGGGGCGATGTATGTTTGCTCATAACCATATGGTCGGCGATGAGTTTGCGTACACGATCCATCTCAATCAGTTCGTCGCCAGGATTCAGTGAAATGTGCGATTTCACTTCAACTTTGGCGGGTGTTTGTGTTGATATAGCGGGTGTCGTTGCGACCGGTGCAACGGGCATTGCGCTCACTGAAGCAGCCGCAGCCGCAGGCTGCACATTTCCACGGTTGGCCACATAAGCCAGGATATCGGATTTGGTTACTCTACCCTCTTTTCCGGTGCCGGGCACCGTTTCGAGTTCGGACATGCTTACACCTTCGGTGCGGGCAATGTTCAGGACCAACGGAGAATAGAATCGAGAACCATCGGCATTGCTCAGGGGTTCAGCAGCGGGTTGTGCGGCTTGGATTTGGTTTTCAATGGCTGTAACAGCGGCTTCTACGGCAACGGGCGTTTCTACTACAGGGGTAGTTGCTGGCGCTGCAGTGGGGGCCGGAGCGACAGCGGAGGCCCCTCCTTCGGTGTTGATCATGGCCACAGGTTCTCCAACCTTTACCACGTCTCCATCCTTGTACATCTGTTTTACCAGAATGCCCGCCTCAGTGCTCGGAATTTCACTATCAACCTTATCGGTGGCAATCTCTACGATGGGTTCGTCCTTTTCTACACGATCGCCTTCATTTTTTAACCAACGAATAATGGTCGCTTCCGCGATGCTCTCGCCCATTTTGGGCATTACAATGGGTTTTTCTGCCATAAAAATTGACCACAAAAATCGGCATTTTTCAGTTCACCGCCAAACTACTGCACCGAAACTCACAAAATGACCGCTTAAATTCCCTTTTTTGGGATAAAATTCTCACTTTACTTACCCTCTAACTCATCCCACATCCCTGCCAACTTCATCATCTGCAATACTTCTTGCTGTTTTTCAAGCTCTTGTATCTCTCCATAAGAAAAATGCAAATTTCTCAGCATCCGCTTCACGATCTCTTTCACTCCACAAGGATGATAAAACTGTTTTTGGGGACTCACATTCACCACTTTCAAAAATGCATCCACATTTTCCTTGGTGAATATCTGTCCTTTGCTATATGGATTGATATAAAACAAAGTCTTTTCGATATCCTCCACCCCAACAATTTTCATATTCTTAACACCCTCTAATCCTTCCTTTAACTGGCAAAATCCCACCACAAAATGCTGAGGCAAATTCACCCCAAACACGGGCAATCCCAAACTTTGAGCCACCGTCATGTACACCACCGACAGACTAATTGGGTTGCCAGACTTCCGCTCTAACACCCTATTAATAAAAGAATTATCGGTATAGTGGTATTGACTATTATCGCCATGAAACCCTTGCTGATCAAAGAAAACATGATTGAGGATTTGAATTTTGTCTAAGTCATTCTCCACATTTCCCATCATCAACCAAACATCTAACTTGATATCGCTGAGCGTCCTTCGAACATCATCAATTTTCAAACCCGGATACTGAACTTGGGTCACCAAAAACCAACCTTCAATCAAATCCGGTTGTTCTTGTTCAAACCAATTCTTAAATCGCCTGTGCAATCCACGCTTTTGAATGCGCTTGATGAGCAATTCGATGTGCAAAGAAACTGACGGAAACTCGTTGGCCAACCAAATGGCCTCCAATTCATCAATGAGCGCTTCCCCCTCTTCCATGAAACGCGTTTCCAAGGCCTCAACCACCGCCTCATCGGGGTCATCAAGCAATCGAATCATCGCTTTGAGGGTCGACACATCCATGACTACCGGTAATTGGTTGTTATAAACAGGGTTCTCTGATTTATTTCTTCTTTTTGAATCCACCCGCTTTGGGTTTCTTAACAAAACTCTTGCACAAATCTGCCACTTCAGCGAACGTCAGCGCATCCCACTGTTTGTCCTTGGGAATAGGCACATTGTCTTTACCGCTCTTGATATATGGACCATAACGACCATTCAAAATTTGTATGTTCGCATCTTCAGTAAACGCCTTTAACACGGCGGCCTTGTCGCCCGCTGTTTTGGCCTCCACCAAAGCTATTGCCTGATCAAGAGTCACCGTTTCTGGTGCCTGTCCCTTTGGAATACTCACAAACTGCCCTTGATATTTGATATACGGTCCGAAACGCCCTTTACTCACTTCCAAGGTTACTCCGTTATAATCGCCTATCGCCAATGGAAACTGAACACCTTGTAGCGCCTCATCCAAGATGGCTGTGCACTGTTCTGGTGTCATCTCAATCAAATCTGTTCCTTTGTCCACATTGAAGTACTTTTCGCCACGCTTCAAATACGGTCCGTAACGACCAATTCCTGCAATAACTGGCTCACCATTGTACACCATAACTTCTCTTGGAAGTTCAAACAACTTCAATGCAGTTTGCATATCAACCGTCTCAATGGTTTGTCCTTGTTGCAAACTGGCATACAGCAATTTTTCCTCGTCGTCTTTCATCCCAATTTGAACAAAAGGACCAAACTTACCCATTCGCACGCTAACTTGCCTTCCGTTGGTTGGGTGAACACCTAGAATCCGCTCGCCAGTGACCCTTTCCGCCGATTCCATGGTGGTATCTACCGCCGCATGAAATGGACCATAAAAACCAGTTAACATGTCTTGCCATGCCTGATTCCCTGCCGCAATCTCATCGAATTGTTTTTCAACAGAGGCCGTAAATCCGTAATCCATGATGGCATCGAAATTGGCCGACAAAAAGTCTGTAACCAACATGCCCATATCGGAGGGGAACAACTTGTTTTTTTCCGCACCGAAGTTCTCGGTTTTTACAACTTCCTTAATATCAACACCCTCCAAAGTAATTTCAGCAATTTTACGTTGTTTGCCTTCCCTGGTTTCGGTCGTTACATATTGTCTTTTTTGGATTGTGGTAATGGTTGGCGCATAGGTTGATGGGCGGCCGATGCCCAATTCTTCCAATTTTTTCACCAACGACGCTTCTGAATAACGCGGTGCCGGTCTGGCATAGCGTTCCAGTGCAGTCAATTTTAAACGCTCAATGGCATCACCCACAGTTACTGCTGGCAACAAACCATCATTTTCGCCATCTTCTTCCTCGTCGTCCTTGGATTCAATGTAAACTTTCAAAAAACCATCAAATCGAATGACTTCACCTTCTGCTTGAAATTTGGATTTCTTACTACCATCTTCCAAGGTGATCACCGTTTTTTCCATTTCGGCTTTGGCCATTTGCGAGGCGATAGAACGCTTCCAAATTAAAGAATAGAGCTTCTTCTCACGGTTATCGTCACCGGCAAACTGAACCCCAAAATTGGTAGGGCGGATGGCTTCGTGAGCCTCTTGCGCTGATTCGTTTTTGGTGGTGTAATTTCTTACTTGTGAATATTTTTCGCCAAACGATTTTTCAATCTCTTCTTTGGCGGCGCCCATGGCCATTTTGCTTAAATTGACGGAATCGGTACGCATGTAGGTAATGTGTCCGTTTTCGTACAATTTCTGCGCGATACGCATGGTAGTTGTCACGTCATAACCCAATTTCCTGGAAGCTTCCTGCTGCAAGGTGGATGTTGTAAACGGTGGCGCAGGATTTCTGAAAGTGGGTTTTACTTCCAACCCAGTCACCTGAAAATCTTCGTCTACCAAAGACTCCAAAAATGCTTTGGCATCCGATGCATTGCTTGGCTTCTTTACGTTGTCGGCGGTCAGGGTCTTACCTTCTTTTGTTTTGAACTGACCTTGTACGCGAAAATCGGATTTGGCATCAAATTCATTGATCTCACGTTCGCGCTCTACAACCAATTTTACAGCGACCGATTGTACTCGACCGGCACTCAATTTGGGTTGTACTTTGCGCCATAAAATGGGCGACAATTCGAAGCCCACCAAACGATCCAAAACACGACGCGCTTGTTGAGCATCCACCAAACACTTATCGATGGTTCTTGGATGCTCAATGGCATTCAAAATAGCTGTTTTGGTAATTTCATTGAATACAATTCGCTTGGTATTCTCAGCTTTTAAACCCAAAACCTCAAACAAATGCCAACTAATGGCCTCTCCTTCCCGGTCTTCGTCCGATGCCAACCATACCGTTTCGGCATCCTTGGCGTATTTCTTTAATTCTGCAACGAGCTTCTTCTTTTCATCGGGCACCTCATATTTGGGGGCGAATCCATTTTTGATATCGATGGCTGAATCTCCGGACGATAAGTCGCGGATGTGGCCCATGCTAGATTTTACAATAAAACCTTCACCGAGATACTTCTCGATGGTTTTGGCTTTGGCGGGTGACTCTACAATGACTAGGTTCTTGATTGACATGAATTATTTTCCGAAAATGACTGGTTTTTGAATTTGACCTCCGCTGCTGCGCAAGCTCATGATATATAAGCCTTGCGTGGGCAAAGATAAATCCGACATAAAAATGGTATTTGTAGATTCTGCAAGTTTGCCTTCATAGATATTCGCTACCTTTCTTCCTTGCATATCGAGCAGTTCAACAACCACAAACTCATTTGGTTTGGTATTGCGAATCACAATTTTCGAATTGGCTTCTACGGGATTGGGACTAATTTCCATGATTTGAAGTTCTTCACCCAAGGTATTTAAGCCAGCCATGTATTGACCTAAGTTGATATTGTCGATGTAGATAGGGTTACCACCTTCACTCGCAAAATCAATTCTAAAGGTAAGGTTGGTATTGAGACCCAAGCCGATGGAAGACAAACTAGGAAGACCCATCACTTTCCACTGGGCTGTTTTGGTTGGTTTGAAGTTGTTCGTGTAAACTTGGCCAGAATAACCCAGTGCAGGACCAGAACGCTCCATGATTTGCTTGTATGATGCACCGCAATCTGTGGACACAAAGACACGTAGCACATCTGTTATGTCAGCGCTTGGCTGGCAGTAAGATGCCATGAATGTAAATTTGGGTGTGAGTGCTCCCATGTTTGAAATATCAACACTGGGAAGGGTTACGCTATAGGTATTTCCAATATTGGACCCAGTGGTCACAGGGGCTTTGTAGCAATTGGCCCCAAGGTAGCTGGTGGTATTTTCCAAAACAAATCGAGATCCTGCGGGAGATGAATGAACAAACTTCTCATCGGTGGTAAACGTTGTTGGATCACCCTTCTCAAAACTCTGTTCAAAGTTTGCCTTGTTTACCGCAACCGCCTTCAACACGGTGATATAATTGGTTTTCGTGGTTGAATTGCTCCCCTTGGTATTTTGTACCGTCAAGGAAACGCTGTAGGTTCCTGGCGTTTGGTAAGTTATCGTTGGGTTTTGCACGGAAGAACTCGGCTGACTAGAACCCGCAAAACTCCAAGACCAAGCAGTAGGGGCAGATTTACATGTTAAATCATAAAACTTGACCGATTGACCGGCACAAATCACCGTGCTGCTCGATGTAAAAGACGCCACCGGTGCTACCGAACCTGGCACAACCCCTGTTGCAATCAAATTGGCGGATGCAACAACAGCGGCTCGCGGATAGCTTGTATTCTTCAACACATTGTGCATCCGGGTTTTTTGTTTTAACGTAAACAAGGTCTGACAACCACCATTGGAATAATCCATGTAGTTTTCCCACATATCTGGCAAATCGGGAAATTCATTGGTACAACTGTTTCCACTTGAAGGACAAGAAGCATTGACGAAGGTTCCATTCACTGGAGGGGTATCATCGATTTGGTCACCACCATCGCATCCATCTTGGAACGTGTGATACAATCCCAACCAATGTCCAACTTCGTGTGTGAGGGTTCTACCACTGTCTGAAGCTACCGCAGTTCCGATGGTTCCAACACGATCCGATTTCATTACGATTCCGTCGCGGGTAGCATTCGTGGCCCAAGGAAAAACTGCATACCCTAGCACTTCGCCACCGTCCACGCCACCTGAAATGGATGATACTACCCAAATATTCAAGTATTTCTTATAGTTCCAATTGATCAAAGACTTTACCTTTTCGGTGGACATGCTCATCTGCACACCGGCAGAAGAGTATACACGATTGATCCCTTCTGTACAGTTTCCATTGGGGTCGATTTTCGCCAATTCGAATTTAATCTGACAATCAGCCGCCAAGCCAGAGAAAGCAGCGCGCAATTTGGTTCTATTGCCATTGAGCAGGTTGAAATCATTGTTTAGTACGCGCAATTGATCGAGTATTTGTTCGCGAGAAATATTCTCCGGTCCGTTGGTATGAATCACATGAAACACTACGGGAATGGTATAGATTGCCGCGCGAGATTCCAACGTATTCTCCTTTAACAAGGCATTGATTTCTGCTTCTGCCACAGATATTTGAGGATCTGATTGCTTCAAATGCTGGTGATATTGATCCGAACCACATTTATGTTGGGCGTTCACACCTTGAATAATCCCAATAAATCCTAGCCCAAGGGCCACACATATCTTACTTAGTCTCATTTTCGTTCCGCAAATTAAATTGAAAGTTTTTTGGTTTAAGGCATTAACTTGTAAAATCAATGACATCAATTTTCTGGGAAGGGTTGCTCAGCCCTGATATTATTTCCCTTGAAAATACATCATCTGCGCTCCGTAGGGCAACATGGAAACAGCAACGAGGTCGATTCGCGGAATCGATTTATCTCCTGATTCACGCAAATATCGTTGCGCGGCTTGTTGAATTTTATGCCTCTTTCGGTAATCCACGGCAATTTCTGGGGCATTCATTCCACCCTCATGTCGCGTTTTCACCTCTACAAAGACCCAATCTTGCTTGTCCTTACACACCAAGTCAATTTCAAATCGACCCACCTTTCTGTTTTTCTCTATAATTTGAAACCCTTTTAACCAAAGCCATTCTGCCGCCATCGCCTCACCTTTATTACCAATGTTTTGTGCGATGGTCTTCCCTCTGTCCACATGCATGATGCAAAGTTTCATCCAAAAAACAACTGCCACAACTACACCCTTATAAATTGGCTAAATTTGCAAAATGTTACCTTGCCAATTGCATTTATTGCAAAACGAACCCTATGATCAAACCTGGGATTTTCAAAAAAGGCTATTCAATACCATGATTGCCCAAAAATCGGCCAAGGAAAATACAACCCCCTTACATTTAATCATGATTGAGCACCCCCACGTGTATACGTTTGGAAAAAGTGCTGATCGCGAAAACCTTCTCGCCTCTGATGATGCATTGAACAACATGGAAGCCAAGGTATACGACATCGAACGCGGCGGCGATATCACCTATCACGGTCCCGGCCAGTTGGTGGTTTACCCCATTTTTGACTTGGAAGCGTTGGGCATGGGTATAAAGACATTCGTTCAGAACATTGAACATTGTATCATCCAAACATTGGCTGATTATGGTATCACGGCGGGTACCATCCCTGATCGCATTGGTGTGTGGATCGACATCAACCAACCCAATGAGCGAAAAATTGCGGCGATAGGAATCAAATGCAGCCGTTTTGTCAGTATGCATGGCCTTGCCCTCAATGTCAATACCGACCTCGCTATGTTCAATCACATCGTGCCTTGCGGGATCGTAGACAAAGGTGTCACGAGTATGGAAATGGAATTGGGCGGAAAAATTGACATATTCGAAGTAAAAGAAAAAATGGGCAAGCATTTTGCAAGTACCTTTGGGTTAGAATTTATATCATGAACAGCAAAACCATCCGTACCCTGATTATCGTAGGCGTTTTATTGATCACATTTTTGTGGATCAAAGGCAGTTACAACACCTTGGTTGATAACGATGTAAAACTCACCACTTCATGGAGTAACGTAGAAGTGGCCTACCAAACCCGCGCCGATAAAATTATTCAACTTATCGAAACCGTTAGCGCTGAAGCCAAATTTGAAAAAAGCACCTTGACTGAAATCACCAATGCCCGTGCCAGCGTTGGTCAGATCAAAGTGGGTAATGAACAGCTCACGCCGGAAAGCATTGATAAAATTGCCATGACACAACAATCTGCTTTGAGTCGATTGATGGTTGTGATGGAGCGCTACCCAGATTTGAAATCTACCAAAGGCTTTGAAAACGTTCAATTTGAAATTTCTGAAACGGAAAACATGATTCGAACCGCGAGAAATGATTACAACGCTGCTGTTCAAACCTACAACTTGAACGTGCGTAAATTCCCAAGCAACATTTTTGCAGGCATTTTTGGATTTGAGAAAAAATCGGGCTTTGCGGCCGACAAAGGTGCTGAAAAACGTGTTGATGTGAAGGGTGCGTTTAGCGAATAACATGCTTGGACCTTTCGCTTTGGTGATTTCCCGTGTAGCCATTTTGTTGGGATTTCATCGCAAAGAATCCCTGTTTTCCGAAGCAGAATCGGCTGAAATTGTATCGGCAATCGCCCAAGCGGAAGAAACCACTTCAGCAGAAATTCGCGTGCACATCAGCCACAAGTTCAAAGGCGATGATATCGTGGCTGCGGCGTCTGCAACCTTTGCCAAATTGGGTATGCAAAAGACCATTGAACGCAACGGCATTCTTATCTATTTGGTTCCCAACACAAAGCAATTTGCCATCTTTGGCGATGCTGGAATCAATGCAAAAATGGCTCCAACCGATTGGGATGGCATTCGCGACAACATGCAGGCGAAATTCAGAAATCAAAACTTCAAAGGGGGCGTGATCCTCGGCATTCAGGAAATCGGCGAGATTTTGGCGACCCATTTCCCACCCACTGATAGCAACCCCAACGAACTCAGCAACCAAGTATCGACCGATGCGTAGCCCAATGACAACCATTATTTTACATCGCTCATGGGCGATATCATTGCTACTCATTGCATTGGCTATACTTCCCTATTCTTCGGCCCAGGCTGAGCAAGTATTGCCAAAATACAAAGGCCACATAAACGACTTTGCGGGGGTTTTAAAGCCCGATGAAGTCAAGGCCTTGGAAGAGCGATTGTATCAGTTTGAAGATTCCACCTCGGTACAAATTGCGGTGGTCTTGGAAAAATCAGCCAATGGCTATGCGGCTGTAGATCGAGCCATGTTTTTGGCCCGCGGCTGGGAGGTTGGGGTTAAAGGCAAAAACAACGGTATGCTTTTGTATATCGCCATCGATGATCGGAAATTCCATACCGTTACGGCGGACCAATTGCAAGACCGTTTGAGTGCAAGCAGAATCGGACAGATTCACAACGACTATTTGGTACCCAACATGCGTAATGGCAATTATGCATTAGCGATAGACCAAACTGCGATGGCGTACGAAGAAGCCATTCGCAATAAATTCAAGGGCCGAGCCACTAAAAAAGGCAAAAAAGGCGGTGGCGTATGGACCATTTTCGCAGCATTGGTGATTTTATTCCTAATGGCTCGCAGCGGCCGTGGCGGCGGCGGTGGCGGATATTCACGCAACGGACATTACAATGGCGGAATGGGCAGTAATCCCTTCCTTTGGGCAGCTCTAGGCAGCAGTTTGGGTCGCGGTTTTGGCGGAGGGTCCTCTGGAGGATTCGGCGGAGGCGGCTCTAGCGATTGGGGCGGTTTTGGTGGCGGCGGCGGCTTCAACGGTGGTGGTGCTGGCGGAAGCTGGTAAATCATTGCAAAATACCAATTCACCTTTCTTTCCGATGGATTGTTTTGTACCTTTGCAAATTCCATGAAAAACGGACTTTCTAAGCACATTCATCAGCCCGATGCAAACGAACCTCGCATCGAGATTTTGGGTGCCCGTGAACACAATTTAAAGTCCGTGGATTTGGTCATCCCACGCAACAAATTGGTGGTCTTCACCGGCCTTTCAGGATCCGGTAAAAGCTCGTTGGCGTTTGATACCCTTTTTGCTGAAGGACAGCGTCGCTACCTTGAGAGTTTCTCAGCCTACGCCCGTCAGTTCATCGGCGATATGAAACGTCCGGATGTAGACAAAGTCAAAGGGCTGAGTCCCGTTATTAGTATCGAACAGAAAACCGTTAGCAAAAACCCCCGCAGTACGGTGGGTACGGTGACCGAAGTATACGATTTTCTCCGTTTGTTGTTTGCCCGCGCCGGCGATGCCATCAGCTACCTCAGTGGCGAAAAAATGGTCAAACTCACCGAACAGCAGATCATTGATGCCATGGTCAACAAATTTGAAGGACAGAAAGTTGCCATCCTCGCACCCGTGGTGAAAGGACGTAAAGGCCACTATCGCGAACTCTTCGAACAAATCAAGAAAAAAGGTTATAACAAGGTCCGCATTGATGGCCATGTTACTGATATCACAGGCAGTATGCAGGTGGATCGATACAAAATCCACGACATTGAAGTGGTGATAGATCGTTTGCAAGTACAGGGTGTATCCACCGGCAGGCTCAGCGAGAGTGTAAAAATCGCGATGAAAATGGGTGGTGGCAACATGATGGTTCAAGATGCCGATGAAAAAGTGGTTCCATTCTCTCGTTTTTTGATGGATCCAATTTCTGGTCTCAGCTACGACGAACCCCAACCCAACTCCTTTTCATTCAACTCTCCCTATGGTGCCTGTCCGAATTGCGAAGGCATGGGCGAAACTGCCGAGGTGAATGTTGAATTCATCATTCCCGATCGCACCAAATCAATCAACCGCGGTGGCATTGTTCCCATCGGAGAATTGCGCGAGAATTGGACGTTCAGTCAACTCAGGGCCTTGAGCAAAGTGCTCGATTTTAGCCTGGCCGATTCCATTTCCAAACTCTCCGAGCAACAGATTGAGTGCATTTTGTACGGCTATGATGAAACCATCATGGTAACCCATGTAAACCATCAGGGACAAAAAAAGACATACGAAAGCCAATACAAAGGCGTAGTGCACTACATCACCGAGAACTATTTCGAATCCGAGGACGACAAACTACGTCAGTGGGCCGAAGAGTTTATGCACCAAAAAACTTGTGATGTTTGTCATGGCGCGCGTTTGAAAAAAGAGTCGTTGCATTTCATGATTGCCGAAAAGAACATTTCTGAGTTGGGCGGCATGAACATCGATGTATTGAAGGCTTGGTTTGATACGGTTGGTGAGAAATTGACGGAACGACAGACCACCATCGCCACGGAATTGATCAAGGAAATTCGGGCACGGCTCGATTTTTTGGTGGGTGTGGGATTGGGATATTTAACGTTGAACAGTCCAGCCAGAACCCTCTCGGGTGGTGAAGCGCAGCGTATTCGATTGGCGACCCAAATTGGCAGTAAATTGATGAATGTGCTGTACATTTTGGACGAGCCCAGCATTGGTTTGCATCAACGCGATAACGAACGATTGATCCAAAGTTTGCGCGATTTGCGCGACATGGGGAATACGGTGTTGGTAGTAGAGCACGACAAAGACATGATGCTTGCCAGTGATTGGTTGGTTGAAATTGGTCCGAACGCCGGCGTGCATGGCGGTCAGATCGTTGCCAGTGGCGAAGTAAAAGATTTCATGGCCTCAGACGCCATCACCGGCAGGTATTTACGCGGTGAGGATAGCATTCCTGTGCCATCGCAACGCAGAAAAACGACCAAAGAAAAGTTGATTTTGAAGGGTTGTACCGGCCATAATCTGCAAAAAGTAAACTTGGAAGTACCCATTGGATTGTTTGTGGCTATTACCGGCGTGAGTGGCAGCGGAAAATCGAGTTTGATCAACGAGACCCTCTACCCTGCTGCGCACAACAAAGTATATGGTTCAAGTTATAAACCTTTGCCCTTTGCCAGCATTCAGGGGCTCGAGTTTATTGATAAAGTCATTCGGATTGACCAAACGCCGATCGGACGTACGCCAAGGAGCAATCCTGCTACGTATGTGGGTGTTTTTCAAGAGATTCGCAACCTATTCACCAATCTTCCGGAGGCAAAAATCCGCGGATACAAACCCGGTCGATTTAGTTTCAACGTAAAAGGCGGACGGTGCGAAGCATGTGGTGGCGGTGGCAGAAAAGTCATCGAAATGAATTTCTTGCCAGATGTAGAAGTGCTGTGCGATGAGTGCCAGGGCAAACGCTATAACCGCGAAACGTTGGAAGTGCGGTACAAGGGTAAGAGCATCAACGATGTTTTGGAGATGTCGATTGATACTGCCGTGGAGTTTTTCGAGCACATTCCGTTGATTTACAGGAAGGTGAAGACCATGCAGGATGTGGGATTGGGTTACTTAACACTAGGACAGTCGAGCACCACCATCAGTGGCGGAGAAGCGCAGCGGGTAAAGTTATCGACCGAATTGAGCAAACGCGATACGGGTAAAACGCTGTATATTTTGGATGAGCCCACAACGGGATTGCATTTCAACGACATCAAACAGTTGTTGGGGGTATTGAATATTTTGGTTGAAAAGGGCAACACGGTGGTGGTGATTGAACACAACATGGATGTGATCAAAGTAGCGGATTGGGTGATTGACATTGGACCCGAAGGCGGCAGCGGTGGCGGACATATCCTTACCGTTGGCACGCCCGA
>Ga0255125_1000011_pt1 | contig 93014 bp, 68 predicted proteins | sample Law_Cont_RepC_8d_FD_188557 | JGI IMG/M metagenome (GOLD analysis project Ga0255125, IMG submission 188557) | Freshwater microbial communities from St. Lawrence River, New York, United States - Law_Cont_RepC_8d | ecosystem: Environmental > Aquatic > Freshwater > River | place: USA: New York...
GAATGTGAAAGTCTGCCTCGTTCTTGTTATTCATGTCAATGGAACAATTTGGGAGTGATTGTTGGGTTCGGCGCAATTGGATTAACAGTTATTGAAAAAATGGATTATTCGCTTTCTCGTAACCCACTGTGGTGCTGGGCCCGTGGCCGCTGTGCAATACGTATTGCTCCGGCAAACTGAAAATCTGCGCCTCAATATTCTGCAACAACTGCTCGTGGTTGCCACCTGGTAAATCGGTTCTGCCAATGCTGCCCCTAAAAACGGTATCGCCCACAATGGCTTGCGACCCAACCTCGTCTACGAAGATCACATGTCCGGGCGCATGCCCAGGCACAAATCGCACTTGCAACTGAGATTCACCCACAGTGATGGTATCGCCATGTGATAAATCGTTCGTAGGCAACGGCGATGGGGTATATTTTAGGTTCCACAGGGCTGCCATGGTCTCGGACCGGTCAATCATTACCACATCCGCGGGATGCAAATAATACGGTAAGTCATAGATTTGCTTCACCCACCAGTTGCCAAAAATATGGTCGATGTGGGCGTGCGTTCCCAACAAATGCGTGGGTTTGAGGTTGTTCGATTCGATAAAGTCTTGCAGTTGCTTGTGCTCTGAAGAATCGTACATACCGGCGTCCACAATGGCGCAATGCAGGGTGTGTTCGCACCAGATCAAATACGTGTTTTCTTGGAGGGGGTTGAAGCAAAACGACTGCAATTTCATGGGGCAAAGGTAAGGTTGTTTCTGTTGCCATTGAATGATTTCTGGGAGATTCGATTCCAGTAAATGCCATTCGATTTTAAGATTCTATTCGATCATTGCTTCGGTGCTGGGGCATAAAAAAAGGCGGACCGCCGGTCCGCCTTTTTTTGTGTTTATGAAAGCGAGGGTTACAGGGAACCATCGCCCAATCAAATGTTCTTACAAGTGGATGCACTCGCCGTAAGCTTGCGCTACAGCTTCCATCACCGCTTCGCTCATGGTAGGGTGTGGGTGGATGCTCTTCAAAATCTCCAAGCCGGTGGTCTCCAAGTTACGGGCAACAACCGCTTCGATGATGATGTCGGTAACGCCTTCGCCCACCATGTGACAGCCCAACCACTCGCCGTATTTCTTGTCGAAGATTACCTTCACGAAACCGTCTTTGTGTCCGCCTGCCGATGCTTTTCCGCTGGCAGAGAATGGGAATTTGCCGACCATGATTTCATAACCTTTTTCTTTGGCTTGTGCTTCGGTGTAACCCACGCTGGCCACTTCTGGGTGGGTGTAGGTACAACCTGGGATGTTGCCGTAGTTCAAAGGTGCTGGGTGGTGACCGCAGATGGCTTCTACGCAAATGATACCTTCGGCGCTGGCTACGTGAGCCAATGCTGGACCGGGAACGATATCGCCAATGGCGTAAACACCGGGGGCTGAAGTGCGATAGAAATCGTCAACAACCACTTTGCCTTTGTCTGATTTGATGCCCATTTCTTCCAATCCCAAGTTTTCGAGGTTGGTCTGAACACCGGCAGCGCTTAATACGATATCTGATTCCAAGGTAACCTCACCATTCTTGGTTTTTACGGTTACGATGCAACGGTCTTTTTTGATGTCAACTTTTTCAACGCTGCTATCGGTTAAGATGTCGATGCCGCGTTTTTTGTATACCATAGACATTGCTTTGCTCACGTCTTCGTCTTCGATGGGAAGGATACGGGGCATGAATTCTACGATGGTAACTTTGGTTCCGATGCTGGCGTAGAAGTAAGCGAACTCCATTCCGATGGCACCTGAACCGATGATGATCAATTCTTTGGGTTGTTTTGGCAACACCATGGCTTCGCGGTATCCGATCACGTGTTTGCCATCGATTTTGATGTTTGGCAATTCGCGACTGCGAGATCCGGTTGCGAGGATGGTGTGGTCTGCTTCAACGATTTGGGCTTTGCCATCGTCTCCAGTTACGGAGATTTTGCCTTTGCCGGCCAATTTTGCCGTACCTGTGATGACTTCAATTTTGTTTTTCTTCATCAAGAAGGTAATGCCCTTGCTCATACCTTCGGCCACGCCACGTGAGCGCTTCACCATGCCTTCAAAGTCGGCACTGTGCTCTTTTACAGTGATGCCGTAATCGGCTGCGTGGTTGATGTAGTCGAACACCTGCGCACTTTTCAGCAGCGCTTTGGTTGGGATACAACCCCAGTTCAAACAAACACCGCCTAATTCGGCTTTTTCAATGATGGCAACTTTCTTGCCCAACTGGGCGGCGCGAATGGCGGCTACATAGCCTCCAGGACCGCTACCGATGACTGCAATATCGAATTTCATGAATAGAAGTTACTTAAATGGTGATGCGAAGATAATGGATTCATTTGAATCACACTTTAAACTCGCTGGTTGTATGGAAAGTTATATTGGGGTATTTTTCTTCCGCCATTCTGAGAATGAAGGCCGTTTCGGCCAAAAATACGGGTTGATTGTCTTTGTCGTAGGCGATGTTGGTTTGGCGATACTTCATAAAGTCCTTTAAATCAGCTTCTTCGCCGCTCATCCAACAGGCTTTGTGAATACTGCGGGGTTCGAACCTGCATTTTGCGCCATATTCATGTTCAAGGCGGTATTGCAATACCTCAAATTGCAGCTCTCCTACGGTGCCCACGAATTTTCGATTACCGAGTTCTTGCACAAACAGTGAAGCCAGGCCCTCATCGGTCAGCTGCTGAATGCCTTTCTCAAGCTGCTTGCTTTTCATGGGGTCTATGTTGATGAGTTCCTTGAAAATTTCTGGCGAGAAACTGGGGATACCCTTGAAAATAAAGCTTTCGCCTTCGGTGAGGGTGTCGCCAATTTTGAAGTTGCCTGTATCGTATAAACCCACCACATCGCCCGGATAGGCATCGTCCATTACCTCTTTCGACTGGGCGAGGAACATGTAGGGGTTGGCGAATTTCATTTGTTTTTCCAGTCGCACGTGTTTGAAATTCTTGTTGCGCTCGAATTTGCCCGAGCAGACGCGGAGGAAAGCGATGCGATCGCGGTGTTTGGGGTCGAGGTTGGCGTGTATTTTGAAAACAAAGCCCGAGAATTTGGCTTCGTTGGGTTCTATTTCGCGTTTGGTGGTGGCTCGTGGCAGCGGGTTGGGGGCTACTTCGATGAACGTGTCGAGCAGTTCCTGTATGCCGAAGCTATTGAGTGCTGAGCCGAAGAAAACGGGAGCGGTGTTGGCATTGAGGTAATCGCTTTGCGAAAGTTCCCCGTAGACGCCATCGATTAGTTCAACGTCGTCGCGCAGTTTGGCGGCGTCTTTGGCATTGAGGATGGTGTCGATTTGTGGGTCTGCGAGTCCGTTGATTTTGACTACATCGTCGGCCATTTTGGTTTTGCTACTTTCGAATAGGTTGAGCGATTGGTTATGAAGGAGGTAAACGCCTTTAAAATCTTTGCCGCCGTTGATGGGCCAGCTCATGGGGTGCACGCCGATATTGAGTTTGGCTTCAAGTTCTTCGAGCAGGTCGAACGGATCTTTGCCATCGCGGTCCATTTTGTTGACGAAGATGATGACGGGGGTATTGCGCATCCGACAGACTTCCATCAATCGCTCTGTTTGTTCTTCCACGCCTTTCACGCAGTCGATGACCAGGATAACACTGTCAACGGCAGTGAGCGTGCGATAGGTGTCCTCGGCGAAGTCTTTGTGTCCGGGCGTATCCAAGATGTTGACCCACTTTTCTTTGTAGTGGAATGTCATCACCGAGGTGGCCACCGAGATTCCCCTTTGTTTTTCAATTTCCATGAAATCCGAGGTGGTGGCTTTGTTGATTTTGTTGTTTTTTACGGCACCGGCGGTTTGGATTTGGCCACCGAAGAGCAGAAATTTCTCTGTGAGGGTGGTTTTTCCGGCATCGGGGTGGGCGATGATGGCAAAGGTTTTGCGTTTGGCGATTTCGGATTCGTACATGAACTGTGAAAAGTGCAAATTTAGGTGATTTTTGCGAGGGGTTGTTGGTGAGTTGGGTGTTGAGTGCTTTGTTTTTAATTCCCAGTTTTGCAGATTTTACAAAAACAAAATCCAAGTAGATAGTGAGTTGTGGAATATTATGACGAAATTTGCGGACTTTTTAACAGATAAATGTCTACACCCATTCGAAATATCGCCATCATTGCGCACGTTGACCACGGTAAAACCACATTGGTTGACAAAATGTTACACCAAGCCCGTTTATTCAGAGACAATCAAGAAATTGGGGAGTTGATCCTCGATAACAACGATTTGGAACGCGAGCGCGGCATCACCATTTTGGCCAAAAACGTGAGTGTTCAATGGAAAGGTGCGAAAATCAACATCATTGATACCCCCGGTCACGCGGATTTTGGTGGAGAGGTAGAACGTGTGTTGAACATGGCCGATGGTGTATTGCTGTTGGTGGATGCCTTCGAAGGTCCGATGCCACAAACCCGTTTCGTGTTGCAAAAAGCCTTGGCCCTCGGTAAAAAGGCGATCGTGGTGATCAACAAGGTGGATAAGCCAAACTGTGATCCCGACAAAACCCATGACGATATTTTTGATTTGTTCTTCAACTTGGGTGCCAACGAAGATCAGTTGGATTTTACCACGGTATTTGGCTCCGGAAAGAATGGCTGGTTTGGCCCTGATTTCAAGAAGCCTACAGAGGATTTGACTTTCTTGATGGATACCATTTTGGAAGTTGTTCCTGCGCCGATTGTGAGAGAAGGAACCCCCCAGTTGCAGATTACCAGTTTGGATTATAGTAACTACACCGGTCGTATCGCGATCGGCCGTTTGCATCGCGGTGGTTTGAAAGAAAACATGCCCGTTTCATTGGTGAAGCGCGATGGTAAGATTGAAAAAACCCGTGTGAAAGAATTGTTTATTTTCGACGGTTTGGGTAAGAGAAAAGTGGAGACAGTGGAATGTGGCGACATCTGTGCAATTACGGGTATCGATAACTTTGAAATCGGTGATACCATTGCTGATTTTGAATCTCCCGAGGGAATGCCCACCATGAAAATTGATGAGCCTACCATGAGTATGTTGTTCACCATCAACAACAGTCCTTTCTTCGGCAAAGAAGGTAAATTTGTTACCAGCCAAAAGATCAAGGAGCGTTTGATGAAAGAAACTGAAAAGAATTTGGCGTTGCGCGTGGAAGAAACCAGCTCAGCAGATCAGTGGTTGGTGTTTGGTCGTGGAATTTTACACTTGGGTGTATTGGTGGAGACCATGCGCCGTGAAGGATACGAGTTGCAGTTGGGACAGCCCCGTGTAATTTTAAAAGAAATTGAGGGCAGAACCTACGAGCCGATTGAAGTACTTACGGTTGATGTACCAGAAGAACACAGTGGTAAAGTGATTGAATATGCAAGTCAGCGCAAAGGCGAGATGACAAGCATGATGCCCAAGGGCGATATGGTTCGTTTGGAGTTTGATATTCCATCGCGTGGTTTGATTGGTTTGAGAAACAACCTATTAACCGCCACACAGGGTGAGGCGATTATGGCCCACCGCTTGAAAGATTTCGAACCTTGGAAAGGTCCAATGCCGATGAGAATCAATGGCGTTTTGATCAGCAAGGAAAAAGGAGCCGCTACGCCTTATAGTATGGATAAATTGAAGGACCGTGGTACTTTCTTTATTCACCCTGGTGCTGAAGTGTATACCGGTCAATTGATGGGTGAGCACATTAAGCCAGGTGACTTGGTGGTGAACTTGTGTACGGCCAAACAAATGACGAACTTCCGTGCTGCCGGTAAAGATGACAATACTGTTTTGGCACCGCCGCGTCAGTTTTCATTGGAAGAAGCCATGGAATACATCCAAGAGGATGAATACGTGGAAGTTACTCCAGAGAACATTCGTTTGCGCAAAGTCTATTTGGACGAAAACGAACGCAAGCGCGCGTCTTCAAAAATGGGCTTGGAAGGCTAAGATTTTCGGCATTAATTTGCCTAGACTATGCGCATTCTCAAAGAATTTCAAGAATTTGTGAACCGCGGCAACGTGGTAGATTTGGCCGTGGCGGTGATCATCGGTACGGCCTTTCAAAACATCGTCAACAGCTTGGTGAACGACCTCATCATGCCATTGATTGCCTTGGTGGGTGGATGGGCCAAGTTGGATGATCTAAGGATGGGTCCTTTCAATTACGGGAAGCTGATTGCCAATGTATTGCACTTTTTCATCGTGGCATTTGTACTGTTTTTGGTGGTGAAAGCCATGAACAAGGCGAAGACGATCATTGTGCAAGATGATGAAGAAACGCCTCCCACCGCGTAACTGTTCAATTTCTTTTACAATGTTGTTGCTGTAGTACAACTCCTCTGAGAACATGGGTGAATTGTGTTGCCGCAAGCGGATATTTGCCGTAGAAATGCGTTGGCTAATTTTGTTGGTGTTTGGGTTGGGATGTTCACTGCGTGCCGAGGCCTTTGCTATTGGTAACGATGGACAACCCGCAAAGTATCAGTATCACCGCGATTCCAATTCGCACCGCATTTTGACCTATGGCGCCGATTTTGGTTCTACCGTGTCGTTTTCCGGTTCCTCACCCAACTGGTCGAGCGGAGGCTTTAACAACATCACCGCCAACGGATTCATGAGTGCATTTGCGCAGGTGAAACGCCCTAATACCAGTTTTGATAACATTTTCAAGGTGAATATTGGGATGGTGTCTGCCAGGCAATTCGACAATTATGGTCTAAAATATCGGGTGAACAAGAAGAATATCGACAACGTATTTTTGGATAGTAAGCTGGGACATACGGTATCGGCCCAACCGGGTATGTCCATTTTCGGGGGATTGAACTTTCAAACGCAGTTGCTGCCGGGGTTTCGGTATTCACGAAATACCATTGGTAGGGAAGTTGGGACCTTGAACTCGAGTTTTATGAGTCAAGGACAGACCCAGTTTGCGTTGGGAATGGAATACAAGCCGTTGCCCACATTTTACGTGCGGATGGGTTATGTAACCTTGAAACAGACGTATGTGTTGAATCAGCTGTTGTATGAAATTAGGAACGAGACCATAATCGCCCGTGTGCCCAAAGGGAAATTTTTAGACAACCAGATGGGGGTTCAGATTCAGATGGGTGTTCAGCGAGAGTTAGGTGCGAAAAAGAAGGTGACGATGAAGTTCAACTATCTGGGGTTTGCGCCTTATGTGGCGGAGGATGCGAGCTTGGATTCGCGGATCGATTTCGCGCTGGTGGCCAAGATTTCGAAATATTTGAACGTGAATTACACGTTGATATCGATATACGATAAAGATTTGGTGAAGCCCGGAGCGAGTGCTTGGCAAAACAGCTGGATTTTTGGTTTGGGCTATTCGTTTAAACTGTAGTATTGAACAGCGCCATCAGTTTTTTTGCGTTTTCGGTGTTGTTGAACGTGTTGCTGAGCTGTTGCTCCCGGTCGTGGATGTTTGATTCCTCAAAGGGTTCCAAAAAGCATTGTTTGATTATGTGGGCCATGGCTTTTGGGTCGTCTGAGACGTGACACAGTGATTCAAGTTGGGTTTCTTCCACCATGGGTGTGTTGGCGACCAGATGTCGGCCCCGGTACAAAGCATTCAGGAGTTTGAGTTTGATGCCTGTAGACTGGAAGGTGACAAGGGTATTGACGTGGGCATTGCGCACCAGGTCGAAGATTTCTTCCGCGGTGAGATTGGCTTTGATTTGAATATGGGGGTATTTGGCGGCGGCGTTTTGCAGCATTTGCGAGGGGTTGGAGCCGGCCACAATGCAGGGTTGAGACAGCAGTGGAAAAACTTCTTCCACCAAGTAAATGGCGGCCCGATCGTTTTCCGGGATGGAGAGGTTGCCGTGGTAGAGTACGTAATCGCCTTTGCCGGGGAGCGACATCACTTTGGAGTTTGAGTGAAATGCAGGGATGTAGTGGGTGTTGCCGTAGGTTTTTTGAAAGTAGGCTGTTTCCATGGGCGATATGGCAGCGATGGCATGTGCTTGCTGCAATATAGGCTCGTAGTTTTGAAGTCGATTGGCTTCCAGGAAGAAGAATTTTTGTTTGATCCAGCGGCGCTCGGCGAAGCCGAGCGCCCGGTAATAATTGTGCTCCACGTTGTGGGCACGGACAACCATGATACGGTCTTTGAGTTCAGGCCGACCCAAATAGGCCGTTGTATGGAGTCCTTCAAACAAAATGGGGTAATCATCCAGTAGCAGTTTGCGCATGAGGTTTTCGCTATTGCGCGTGGTGACCACATACGGTTTGGACCCCCAAAAGGGATTCACAAAACGACGGCGATAGTAGTAATGCGTTTTTTCGGTCAGGGCTTCCAATGCCGGCGCGGGCATTTTGCCTTTGTACAAAAATACGTGCAGGGTTATTTTTACACCCAAATCATAGAGGCTGCGGATTTTGTGGTAGATATCGGTGGCTCCCCCGTAATCTGGGGGGTAGGGAAGGTCAAAGGCGATGATATGAATGTGGGAAATCTTCACGGTGTTTTGCTTGCTCACGGGTGATTAGGTAACAGTTGTTGGTAGATGGAAAGTAAGGCTTGCTGCTCAATATCCCACTGCCAGCTAAGGGCGGCTGCTTCGCAGGCCGCCCTTAGCGCCCCGTGCAAAGAAACATCGCCCAAAACCCTGTTGGCATTGGCAATGATTGATGCGGCATTGGGCTCCGTAGGCAGTCCTACTTGGAAATCCGACAATAATTTCGTATATTCTGGATAAGGGTTGACCAAACTTGGCAATCGCGCTTGTGTGTAATCGAAGAATTTGTTATTGAGCGACAAATAGTAACTCAAACCCACATTTTCGCTCACATTGAAACCCAAATATGCCATCGGTGTCAGCAGCGGCAATTGATGCGGGGCAATCATGCCCAAAAAATGAATTTTGTCTTGTAATTCAGCCTTGGCCACCCGATCGCGCAAGGCCTGACTCAAATCGCCTTCCCCGGCCAAAACAAGTTCACAAGGGATGGATTTCATGGCCTCGATGAGGGCTTCCAACCCACGTCCTTCGTTCAGGGCCCCTTGGTACAAAATAAATCGCCTATCGCCTAACCAAGCAAAGGGGTTTGGCGCAGTTGAATCCTGTGCTTGAGTCATCAAATCGGTGGCGATGGGCATGTTTCTCACCACTTTTACAGGCCGGTGATAAAGCCCTTCGAAGTATTCGGCAATGGCCGGACCAACGGTATACGCAGAATCAGTGTGCTTGAAGGTGAATCGCTGAACCCAAGACCATACCGCTTGCACGCGTTTGCGTCGCTCCACCTCCGGCACATGGGTAAACAATTCGTGGGCGTCGAAAATATGATACTTTTTTCGCAGTTTGGCCACCAAAATACCCGGTAAAGCGGTGTCTAAGTCGATGCTGCAAATGGCGTCGGTGCGAACGAATAGCAAATAGAACAGCAATCGGATATTGAATTCGAGATAAAACAATTTGCCTTTGCTGAACAGCATGTGTTTGAGGCGAACTTGTTGATAGGGTTGGTTTGTTAGGCTGCGGGAGTCGTTTTTGAGGCGGCCGACCAGAGTTACTTCGTAACTCGCGGCCGCCAAACTGCCACAGATGCGCTGCATCCGCTGGTCAAATGCCAAATCGTTGGTTACTGTAAAAATGATTCGCCTACCCATGAGAGTGTCTGGTTTTCGTTTTCAATAATACAACCTTCGTCGAGCATTATACGCAGGGTTTCTACCAACAGCGCCTGTTGGGTTACTGGAAAATGCTTCAGCATATACGCCGCCTTGCTGTTTGGGTTCTTTAACAGGGTGCTGTGCCAGAATTTCCGACTGCGTTCGTCTCCGGCTTTGCGGTTTTTTCGTTTACAAATATCGCAGGTGCCACAATCTGGTGCTTGGGTTTCTTCGGTGAAATGGATTCGCCAAAAAGCACTTCTGCACGATTCACCAACGGCATAGTTTGTGAGTTGTTCCAGTGCTTGCAATCTGCGTTTGAGCAGTCGCTGAAGCAGGTCGATATTCAAGCTTGGGTATAGACTGCGGGATTCGGTGAGGGTGAGCAAGGGCCATTCCGTTGAGGGTTGGTATCGCAATAATTGCAATTTTTCCATCTGTTGTAACATGCGCTGTACTTGCACAATTTCTTCTTGTGAAACCTCGCGATCGAAATCACTTTTGCGCAGACGGCGTGCCAACGAAGATTCATTGATGTTCACCGCGTGATCAAAAATGCCCCCATGTCCGCGTAACAATGTGTCCAACAGGATGCCATATGCGGGCTGTTTTTCTTTGAAGTCGTAAATTTCGTGTTGTGGCCCGGTCATCATTACCGTTGCGGGTTGCCAATTGCCTTCCATCCATTGCCACTGTCCCAGTATTTCCAGTGCTTTCACGGCATAATATAGGTTTTTGGGATGTAGGTTTTGTTGCTGGGCGATGAGGGCTAGATTCACCGGGTGCGATTGCCATTCTCCTTCACCATCCGATACGCCCAGGGCGTTGAGCATGCCATGGTAAGTGTGCTTAAGGGTGTCTTCGTTGGGGTGCTGTTGCAGCAGTGATTCGTGTATTTCCTGCCAATCGTTTGGGTGGTGTAGAAGCACGCAATGGCTCAAATTGCCATCCCGGCCGGCACGGCCGGCCTCCTGGTAGTAATCCTCAGGGTTTTTGGGTGGGAAGCTGTGTATCACCAGCCGCACATCGGGTTTGTCAACCCCCATCCCAAAGGCGTTGGTGCAAACCATCACCCGAACGTGGTTATTAACCCACTCGTTTTGTCGCTCGCTGCGCTCGCCATTGGGCAGTCCAGCATGATAAAAACTGGCCGAGATCCCCTTTTCAATCAACGTTCTACAGATCGACTCCACCGATTTTCGGGTGTGTCCAAAGACCAATGCGCTGCCCTCAGATCGACCCAATATTCGCACGATGTGATTCGCCTTGTCTTGGCTTTCCAGCGCGTGAAAAATGAGGTTGTTGCGGGAGAAATCGCCCCGGTGAATGTAGGGCGTTTGCAATTGTAAACCTTGGATGATATCGTCTTGAATCCATGCAGGTGCACTGGCCGTGAATGCCGCCAAGGGAACCCCCGGCAACAGTGCGCGCAACTCAGCGATGCGTTGGTAGGAAGGACGGAAATCCTGTCCCCACATGCTGATGCAATGGGCCTCGTCCACCACCAACAATTGTATGTTCAAGTTGGGCAAATACCCCCGGAAATTCTGGGTGGCCAATCGCTCCGGAGAAACGTAAAGCAGTTTGAATTCTCCATGCAATGCCTGCTCCAATGTGTGTTGAATTGCTTTGCGCGACATTCCAGCATGCAATGCGGCCGCCGGAATCCCTTTGCGATTGAGGGTTTCTACCTGGTCTTTCATCAGGGCGATGAGTGGTGAAACGACCAATGAAGTGCCCGATTTGGATGCCGCTGGAACCTGAAAGCAGATGCTTTTCCCTCCGCCGGTGGGTAGCAATGCCAGGGTGTCTTTTCCCAACATCAAACTTTCTACGATATCGATCTGACCCGGTCGGAATGCATCGTACCCCCAGTGTTTTTTGAGTATTTGCTGGGCCAATTCGCGCATGCGGTAGTGAAAATGCAGTGAAAGGAATGGGGTTAGTCTTGGATGACTTGCTGACGGAATTTGTCTACACTGTTGTAAATCCCTTTGAAAAATTGATTCCTCGATTTCTCTGCCACCAAACTCAGCGGGGTGCTTTTGGAAATCATGTTGTTGAGCCAATGCTCTGTGATTTCGTTGAAGTATCGGTTGTTGGAGCGAATAAAATTGAACGAATTATGTCCGATATAACTCGCTTGATGCGTATCGGATGTGAGGAAAACGGTGTTGTTGCCTATCATCAATTCAGAGCCATAGAGGGCATATTCCGTTTCGTTGGATTGGTCTTTTAAAGGGTTGTATTTTTTGCCGTTTTCGGCTTGTTTGGATGCCATGGCCAATATGCCATCAAGGTCTTCAAGTACTTGTAATACGGTTTCTTTTTCAGAGAAAAATCCGGCCTCCCAATAGAATTTGATCTGCTGTATGGTGCTTTTGAGGGTGTCGTCGTTCCACAACTCGGTGGTAGGAATACTCATGAACATATCGCGCAGTTTGGGCACCTCTTCCAACCAAATACTTGGCAATTGTATTTCTTCCACTTTTCTGCCTTGTAACGCGGTGGAGTTGAGGATACTCTTGTTCCAGTACATCATTTTAAACTGCGCCAATTTGGGGAAGAAGAAGTGATAGAAAACCGGCAAATCTTCGGCGGCATAGATGAGGCGATGGTTGGGGTATTTCATCATCCAAGACAAATCGCCATGCAGCACTTGAAGGTATTGGTAAAAACTTTCAGAATCGGCGGTGAGTTTGTTGATGCGGAAAGCCACCATGTTGGAATTGACCTCGGATAGGGCCTCCAACGGGATATTGAAATGCTTGCAAATAGCAAATGTTTCTGATAGGGTGATGTCTGTTTCGCAGCGCAATCGTCGATAGACCGAGTCTAGACTTATTTGTAGTAGTTCACTGAGCTCTTCCGCCAAGCTGATGTGCATGGGCGCTGAGCGTTTGAGCAATTCGATAAAATTGGTTTGTACAGTGTTCGACATAGTATTTGCGATTTTCCGTAAAGCTATAAAATTTCTGTTGCAAAAAATGCAACTTTTTGCGAAAGTGACTAACTTTTTTTGCGAAAAATGCAAATGTTGGGTCGTGTGGGTGTAGGTTATGCTTTAATCCTTAAAATCATTTTGAAAATATGCGTTAATCCGTAAGGTTTGCGGAGGGTATTGCCTCGACCTTCGAAGAAATTAATTATCATGAAAACAATCGCTATGAATAAGTTAAAAATTACTGTGCTCTCTTTGCTCACGGTTTTTGCTGGTGCTGCACAATCACAAGTTGCAACAAAGCCAACCATCGCCATCATTGATTTTGATACCCGTGGCTATGCGGCGGCCAACCAAAGTCAGTGTATTCAATTCATTATTAATGATTTGGTACGTTTTGGGGATTTTGAGGTGATGGATAAGTATGACATCGAATACATCGCCAAGAGAGATACCTTGAAAATGACAGGCTGTTTCTCGAAGATTTGTTTGGCGGAGTTTGGGAAGCGATTGAATGTGCAAAAAATCGTCACGGGCAGCATTTCGCAATTGGGAGAAAATGTGAATGTGAGTATTCGTTTATTGGATGTTGAAACCGGTGTATTTGAGAAGAGTTTTGTAAAGGAGTTTTTGAATATCCCAGGCAATGAATTATCGATGGTGCGTGTAACGATGAATGAATTGTTTGGTAAGGTCAACGACCAAGATTTGGTGAACAAGTTGACCAAAAAGGCGGACTTTGACAATTCCATCAACAACCCTTATCAGTTGCGATTGCAAAGCGATGGCCCGCGTATGGGGATGACGGTTTTAACGGGTGAGTCTGCGAACATCATTAAAGCGCCAACCCAAGAAGGCGGTTACGATGGGATGCCTTATATGTTCCAGTTTGGGTATCAGTTTGAGAAACAGTATTTGAACGAAGGAAATTTCCAAGCGCTGTTTGAGTTCATTCCTACCGTTACGGGTTTGGATCAAGGTCGCTTTATTCCAAGTGTAACCTTTTTGAACGGTTTGCGTAATAACGTCAGTGGTTGGGAGTTTGCTTTCGGACCTACTTTCTCTTTTTCAAAATACATGGATAAATATTCGGTAGACAATGGTGCTACTTGGTCTGATGTTTTTGTGAAGGATGCGTTGGTTGAGAGTCGGCCCGATAGCAGGGGTGATGTGACATTTACCACAGGGTTCTTGTTTGCTGCGGGTAAAACATTGAAGTCAGGCAAGTTGAATTTGCCCGTGAATTTGTACTTGGTTCCAGGGAAATACGGTGTTCGTTTTGGTGTGAGTATGGGATGGAACGGCAAGTCGCGTTACGAGATGCGGGAGTGATTGTAATTCCAATTCCAATTGGGAAATTTATAGGTTTGGTTTAGTAGTAGCCAGGGGCCCCGTCGCAGACGGGGCCCCTGGCGTTTATGACCCCCTCTGTTATTAATGAGGCGTGAATTATTGTAAAATACCGTCTTGCATGCGCAAAGTGCGATCGGCAATGTTGGTTAGTGCTGCGTTGTGCGTAACAATGACCATGGTTTGGTTGAAATCGCGCTGCAGTTGTTTGAAATACTGGTGGATGATTTCTGCGTTGGCGGAATCCAAATTGCCTGTTGGTTCATCGGCAAAGATGACTTGGGGCTGGTTGAATTGCGCCCGGGCAATGGCTACACGCTGCTGTTCTCCGCCGGATAATTGTCCGGGTTTGTGGTGATGTCGATCGCCCAAGCCCAAATAATTCAACAGCTCGCCCGCGCGCTTTTCGGCCAATTTGTTCGATAGCCCAGCAATCAAGCCTGGCATCATGGCATTTTCTAAAGCGGTAAATTCGGGCAATAATTGATGAAATTGAAATACGAATCCCAAATGTTTGTTTCTGAACTGCGCCAATTTCTTGCCGCTGAGTTGCGTTACATCGGTGTTGAAAATTTGGATTTGTCCTTCATCGGCCTGATCCAAGGTACCCAATAACTGCAACAAAGTGCTCTTGCCGGCGCCACTTGCACCAACGATGGCTACGATTTCACCGGCTTGAATTTCTAAGTCAACGCCCTTCACTACGTGTAAATGACCATAGTGCTTGTGTAAATTCTTGCAGAAAACCATCATGAAATCGCCAAAGTGTGCCTTTAATTGGGTCAAAGTTAGTTATTTTCGCGTCGCAATAATCTAGCATTCTCGCATCAACATGAATATCCACGAGTATCAAGCCAAAGAAATCCTGAAGAAATACGGTGTAGCCGTACAAGAAGGATTCGTAGCAGAAACGCCCGAGCAAGCCTTGGAAGCGGCCCAAAAAGTTAAAGAGCATTACCAATCTGATTGGTGTGTAGTAAAGGCACAAATCCATGCCGGCGGTCGCGGTAAAGGTAAAATTCAAGGCAGCGAGCAGCGCGGTGTTCAGGTGGCTAAGAACCCTGAGCAAGCGTCAGAAATTACCAAGAATTTGTTGGGTGGCACATTGGTGACCATTCAAACCGGCGCTGCAGGCAAATTGGTGAGCAAAGTATTGGTAGCCCAAGACGTGTTCTACCCTGGCGCTAGCGAACCCAAAGAATATTACATGAGTGTATTGCTCGATCGTGCTACCAAGCAAAACGTGATTATCTACACCACCGAAGGCGGTATGGATATCGAAGAGGTGGCCGAGCAGCACCCAGAAAAAATCCACAAAGAGTGGGTGAACCCCGCTGTGGGTTTGCAAGCATTCCAAGCGCGTAAAATCGCATTTAACTTGGGTTTGGAAGGCAAAGCATTCAAAGAGATGGTGACATTTGTTACCGCTTTGTACCGCGCCTACGACGAAACCGATAGCGCCATGTTCGAAATCAACCCCGTGTTGAAGACGTCAGACGATCGCATTATCGCCGTGGATGCCAAAGTGAACTTAGACGATAACGCTTTGTACCGCCACAAAGACTTCTTGGAGTTGCGTGACTTGGCCGAAGAGGATCCAACAGAAGTAGAAGCCGGTAAATTCAATCTGAACTATGTGAAGCTCGACGGGAACGTGGGTTGTATGGTGAACGGAGCGGGTTTGGCGATGGCTACCATGGATATCATCAAGTTGAGCGGTGGTGAGCCTGCGAACTTCTTGGACGTAGGAGGTACTGCCAATGCAGAAACTGTAGAAAACGGTTTCCGTATCATTATGTCGGATCCCAACGTGAAAGCCATCCTAATCAACATATTTGGTGGTATTGTTCGTTGCGATCGCGTAGCCAATGGCGTGGTAGAAGCTTACCGCAAAATTGGGGATGTACAAATCCCAATCATCGTTCGTTTGCAGGGTACCAATGCGGTAGAAGCCAAGCGCATCATCGATGAGAGTGGTTTGAAAGTATACAGTGCCATTACGCTTTCTGAGGCAGCTGCCTTGGTTGAGCAAGTATTGAAAGGATAATTCTATTTTTATCGATAAAAAAAGGGAGCCCATCGGGTTCCCTTTTTTGTTACTGTACAATCAAACGGGCAGTGCGATTTTGGGTGAATAAGGTGAAAATATCGCCGCCGGTTTGCCGTTTATCTTTGAATTATGAGATTGGCATTTTTTGTCGTGATGTTGGCCGGGTTATCGCCCTTGTTCGCCCAAGAAAGCAAACAAAATCAGTTCCCTGCAACCCATTTTGATCGGGGGGTAGAACTGTATCGCGAAGGCAGGTTTAATGCAGCGGTTGCACAGTTTCGGAGCTACCTCAATTTGGTGCCCGATGGAACCCAACGTGCAGAAGCGGAATACTATTATTCCATTTCGAAGTTGAAGGCCGGACATACCGATGGTGTGCCGTCATTGCAGCAATTCCTTGACCAGAACCCCGGTTCGCTAAAAACAACAGAAGCCAATTTGGCCCTGGGCGATTTCTATTATTTGAAGTCGAAGTATTCCAGCGCGCTGCGTTATTACAAGAACGTCGACGAGAAAGCCATCGACAAGCCACTGCGCTCACAGTTTAATTATCGCAAGGGATTTTGCTTGGTTAATGGCAAGAAATACAAAGAAGCCGTTGAGGTTTTGAAGGCTGTGGCCGATGCCCCGGGTGAGTATCGCGACCTCGGTAGTTACTACTACGGTTATGCCTGTTTGATGATGGGGGATTATCCACAAGCCATTACCGCGTTTGAAAGAATTCGGGATAAAGGGTACGATAACGTCCGTTTTTATTTGGCCCAAGTGCACTACCAAATGAACAACTATGACTATGCGTTGGCTGAGTTAGAAAAGGTGGGCAAGAAAGTGCCACAGAACCAAGTGCAATGGTTGAAAGGGAAGTGTTATTTCCGCAAAAATGCCTTCGACAAAGCGGCTGAATCGTATCGCTTGGCTGAATTATCGCCCGATACCTTGAAAGTGGAAGAGAAATATGAAATTGGGTATTCTTTTTACCGCACGGGTGATTACGAGGGTAGTGTGGTTTGGTTGAGTAGTGTGGCCGCAATGGGTGATAGCTTGTCTCAAATCGCCAGTTTTCAGTTGGGCAATGCGCTGATGAAGCAAAAGCACAACCGCGAGGCGATGAACGCCTATGCAGAAGCCTTCCGTACGGGTTACAATCCCGACATCGCGGAAATGGCCCTGTTTAACCAGGCCAAATTGGCGATTTTACTGAACGACAACCAAAGTATTGGTTTACTTGATAAGTATGTGAAATTGTTCCCGAACAAGGCCAATGCCAAAGAAGCAACCAAATTAAAAGCGCGTTTGTTGATCAATACCGATAGTTACCGCGAGGCGGTGGCGTTGTTGGATGGATTGGGAGAGTTGGATGCGCAAACCGAGGAAGTCTATCAGAAAGTGACCTTGGCCCGTGGTATGGAATTGTACAAGAGTCGAAATTTCTCTGGCGCTTTGGAGTTGTTTGAAAAATGCGCAGCGCGTAGATCCAATGCCGATTATGCTGCCCAAGCGCTGTTTTGGAAGGCAGAAGCATTGATGTTGCAGGGCAATGAAGCACAAGCAGTGGTAGCGTATCAATCGTTCTTGGATAGACCAGCAGCATCGGGCACAGAAGTCATGCCTTATGCCTATTATGGCTTGGGTTATGTGAAATTTCAACAAAAGAAATACAGTGAGGCGAGTGAGCAGTTTAGTAGTTTCACTACCAAGGCGGCGCAGGGTCGGTATGAGGAGCGCATGGTGCACGACGCCTATTTGCGTTTGGGCGATTGTTACTTCATGACAAAGCAATTGAACGATGCGGTAAAGGCCTATGCCTATGTGAGTGGAAAAAATGGTGCCGATGCCGATTATGCGTTATATCAGAGTGGTTTGATTTACGGCCTGATTGATAAGTCGGAGGAAAAGGTGAGTGCGATGAAGCGATTGATTCAGGAATTTCCCAATTCTCGATTTGTGGTGGATGCCTATTTTGAAGCAGCGGAAGAATACAACGTGATGGGTAGAATGGCCGACGCTGAGCGCTACTACTCGGAGATCTTACAGAAATACCCGAGCAATCCCCGCGCAAACAGGGCTTATTCAACGTTGGGACGGATTTATTACAACTCAAAGAAGATGACCAATGCCGTGGATATTTACTCCAAGCTATACGACAACTACCCAGGAACGCCTGAGGCGAAGGTGGCCAACGATATGGTGAAGAAGATTTATGCGGAACAGGGCGATGCCAAGCAATATGTGCGATGGAAAAAGGATCGCGGGGGCATTTCCAATGAAGACCAAGATAGTTTGATGTATGAAGTGGGTTACAATGCCTACGAAAAGGGTGATTTTGGCATCGCACAGAAAGGGTTTGAGGCCTATTTGCAAGAATTTTCAAAAGGTGGATTTTACTTATTGGCTCATTATTATTTGGCCCAGACATTTGAGGAATTGAAGAATAAGGCAGCGGCCATAGAGCATTATTCGGTGGTGGCATTGGCCAATTCAGGAGATTTGAAAGAAGATGCCGCTTTGGCTGTGCTGAAATTGAGTGGTGAAAATCCCACTTGCGAACAGGTGTTGGCGTTTGTTGAGGTGTTGGAGCCCATCACGCAGAGCAGAGAAACCAAACAAAATTGCTGGCAGACCATGATGTATTGCTATGCGAAATCAGGCAATACCGTAGGACTTGAAGCAATTTCAGCGAAGGTGTTGGCTGACAACGGTACGCCCGCGGAAATGAGAACCGAGGCCAAATTGACGTTGGTAAAAGCAGATATTAAGTCGGGCAAGACAGACAATGTACTCAACGATTTGAAAGGCATTTACAGCAAAGACAACAACCGTTTTGCAGCAGAGGCCAAATATGTAGAGGCACAGTATCTGTATGCTATTGACAGTTTGGAATTGTGTAAAGCTTCGTGCTATGCGGTATTGGATGAGTTCAATGGATACGATTTGTGGGTGGGTAGGTCGCTGATTTTGTTGGGCGATGCATTTAAAAAAGAAGGCGATATGTTCAATGCAAAAGCTACTTGGAACGGGGTGATTGAGAATTTTGATGTGGCAGAATTGAAGAAAGAAGCCAAAGCCAAGTTGGATCAACTGGCGAGCGAACAAGCGAACAAGCCGTAAGGCAAAAATTGGTCGATTTCATATGGTTACAAAGGGGCGGCAACGCCCCTTTGTTTTTTTCGGTCTATATTCGTTATAAGTCAAAATGTATGAGGATCATATTGTTACTATTCATAACCTGCTTGTTTCAAATTTCGGGTATGGCGCAGCAGCCGATTTGTGGGTCAAATAGTTTGACGAAATACGTACAATATCAACTGCTAGAAACGGGATACCGAAATTTGGAGGTGAACGGAATACGATATTTTAATCAAGGGTATTGGGTTTCTGGATTTGTTGAAAGATCAGCCAGCGCCAATAGGGATTTTTTCTTGTCTAAACTCAATGATACCGGGGGAGTCGTGTTTAGTAAAGTGATGGGTGATGTGGCTCAAGAAGGAGGATATTGCAGCGCGTTGCCCGTTTCTGATGGTTGTTTGATTTCAGGTAGAAGTAAGGGTGCCAAAGATGTAGCGATTATCGCCAAAATAACCAATACGGGAAGTATCGCATGGTCGAGAACCACCGAGTCTGTTTCGGGCAGTTATGATGCCATTCGCGGGGTTCACATGGATGAGACCAAAGACCAAATTGTGGCGGTGGGAACGGGGATGCAGCAAACAGGCAAAGCCAATGTGATGGTTTTGAGTTTGGATAAGAATGGAAACACCCTTTGGACGAGAAATATTGATTTGGGTGGCGCACAGCACCATTTAAACGCCATTAAAAAAATTGACAGTATTTATTATGTCGCTGGCTGGGCACAGTTTTCGGGTGTTTGGAAACCTACCTTGATTCAAATCTCTGAGACCGGGCGACTTGTCAAAGGACAGTATGCCGATGTTGCCGGAAATTCCATTTATGTGGATATGGAGGTGAGTCCATCAGGCAAGCTATATCTGTTGGGGTTTTCCGTTGTCTCTGGCCTACAGTATGGGTTTCTTACTTGTATGTCGAATCAAGGTAACGTGATTTGGCGAAAGTATTTGGGTTATGGAAACAGTGATTTTGGCGATAATCTATTCTATGATAACGGTGAATTGTGGGTGTTTGGACAGACGACGGTTTCAGGTGTGGGGAAGCGGGAGTTTTTTGTTAAGTACGATACACTAGGGTCGGTTCAGAGCAGAGGAGGGCTGTATGAGTCGCCTTTTGCTTTTGCTGCGAAAATCAATGGATGGCCTGTGGGTCGTTCGCACTTTGGGGGGATTGCGGTGGTTGGTATCGATAATAAGACATCGAACACTACGCACTTTGAAATCATGTTCACCAATCCTTGTGATCAGAGCGGTTGCTCGGTGAATCCTGAATCTGATTTGATATCTGAGAATTACAGTGTCTCAGAGAAAAGTGTGAGTTTGCCTTCCACGAATTCCACCAATGGGGGGTTAATCGCTGTTTCAATAAGTTCGTTGGGATTGAATGTCTCTGAGAAGTTCTCGTGTTACAGAAATTGTAGTTTTAACGCAATTCGCAGGGTGCCAGGCTTGTTGAAGATTTGTAACAATGGCACAGATAAAGTTGCGGTAAACGCAAGCGCTGCGGATTGCAAATATCTTTGGGAAAACGGCGATACTGCGGCTTCTCGGGAGTTAGTGAAAGCCGGAACTTACTGGGTGAAAACCTATAATGATTGCGGCATCAGGATAGATACCATTGTGGTAGTGGGTGTTGATCAACCAGCTAAATTAAGGCTATCAGACTCGCTGTATTGCTACAAGGGGTGGTCTTACTTTGCAAATATTGTTTCGATGCCGGAAACCACTATCGCGTGGGAAAACGGTGATGCTTCTTGGAGTAGGAGTATTGCCCAATCTGGAAAATATTGGTATGAAGTCAGCAATCGCTGTGGGGTTTGGCGAGATACGTTTTTGATTATGGAGGATTCTGCGCCAAAATCGGTGTTACCCAAACAAATGAACTTGTGCAGCGGGAGCAATGCATTGCTCGATGGTACCCAGTTAAGCAAGGGGATATACCAGTATCTCTGGGAAGACGGGAGCAAAGTGCCTACAAGTTGGATTGCTGGTGCGTCGCTGAAAATTTTAAAAACATGGAATCTCTGCGGGAGCATCAACGATACGGTGAATGTGGTGTTTGGCGAATGCAACTGCAGTTTTTGGGTTCCCAATGCATTCACGCCAAGGGCGAGTGTGGGTAAGAACGATGGTTGGAAGCCTGTTTTTAACTGTGCCGCGGATGCCACATTCAGCATCTATTCTCGTTGGGGAGAGTGTTTGGTTCGTGATCAGCCCATTGATGTGCCCTGGGATGGCTATTACTTGGGTGATTTGGTTCCTGAAGGCGTATATATTTACATCATTCAGGGTAAATACACCAGTAGCACAAAAGGTTGGCAGAGAATGGACAAGAGTGGTACAGTGATGGTGTTAGACGGCGTGAAATGATATTGGCCGTAGGGTATGAAGTAAAACGAAGAAGGGGGGCGCGCAGCGCCCCCCTTCTTCGTTTAGGGATTCTATATAACAGAATACAATTATTTCAAATCCAATAGGGTGGAACCCATTTTATAGCCCTCTGAATAAATCTCAACCACATACTTGCCGGGCTTTAATTGTGCGTCTGGCTTCCATACGGTGGGTTGTACGGGCTTCAATTCGTTTTCGAATACACTGGTGAGTTTGTAGGTGTACTTCGATGATTTGCCGTCGAAATCAAATGTGCCGCCCTGTCCGCCATTGGCCAAAGTAACGCCTTCCGGACCGGTGATCTTTACATACAAGGTTTTTTCACCCGCTTCCGCCACGTTGTTTTCGTTGATACTGAAACTAATGCGGAATGCCTCCACAGCGCTGGCTTTCAATGTGCCCGTTTCTTTGCCGGTGAGCCATTTTTTCTTCAACGTCTCAATCTTTACCGAACTTGCTTGTAAGCGCGATGCCAAACTCTTCAATTTGGTTTTCTCAACCGTGAGTTTGTTGTTCTCGTTGTTCAAGTTTTGGTTTTCGCTGTTTAATGCGTCGTTCTTGGCGATCAACTCCTTGTTTTCAGCTTCAACTTGAGCCAAACGCGCCGTAAGATCGGCCAACTGTCTATTCAACTCGTCAATGCTGGATTGGCTGCGGGCTTTGTTGCTTTTCAAATCAGCCACCAATTTGCTGATTTCCTTTTTACGAGCAACCAACTCCTCAGACAAAATCAAATTGTCGCCGGCCAAAGCCAAACTATCTTTCTGATACTGTTCCAATAATAACTCCGCTTTCGCCAAGGCTTCTTCTTTGCCTTTCAATGTCTCTTCAACCGCTGTCTTGGCCTTTTCAGTGTTGTCGCGTTCTGTGCTCACATTGTTCAACATGTACAGAAGCACCCCAATGATAATCACCAAAATCGCGATGATGGTGTACAGAAGGGGTTTGTTGTTGGATTCGTTTTGGGTTTGCATATGATTATGTTTATAAAACTTGTGCAATTAATACGCAAACTTCTTGCCAAAGCGAATTTTAACCTTGTGATTTGCGATTAATTATGCGCATAACGGAACTGTTGCCCAATTTATTGCTCATCGAACCGAAAGTTTTTGAGGACCATCGTGGGCATTTTTTTGAGAGTTATCGCCAAGATGCTTTAATGGATTACGGAAATCCCACGTTCGTGCAAGACAACCAGAGTTTATCGCATGCTGGCATACTTCGGGGTCTTCATTTTCAGCGGGAACCCCATGCCCAAGGCAAATTTGTCCGCGTTATTACCGGCGCTGTGTTGGATGTAGCCCTGGATATTAGAAAGTCATCGCCAACCTACGGACAGTTTGTTGCGGAAAAACTCACCGCAGCGAACAAGCGCATGCTCTACATCCCTCCAGGATTTGCTCATGGCTTTTTAACCCTCGAAGACAACACGATCTTTACCTATAAGTGCACCGACTATTATGCGCCCGCTTCGGAAGGGGGTGTGCTTTGGAATAGTCCGTCACTGAACATCCCATGGGGTGTAGAAAATCCTGTTTTAAGCGCCAAAGACGAAATTCTTCCCGATTTTTCCGTGTTTGAGAGTCCTTTTTAATTTCTGTATCCACCCTAAGATATGTCTGAACAGCCAAACGAAATTTCAATGAGTTCGAATGCCGCTGTCCTCACTTTGGGCGATGCACAAGCGCTGGTTGATGCTTGGATTAAAACCGTGGGTGTTCGATATTTTTCGGAGCTCACCAACACGGCCGTGCTCATGGAAGAAGTAGGCGAATTGGCCCGTTTGATGTCGCGCAGCTACGGTGATCAATCCTTTAAAGCCGGTGAAAAGCAAGGTTCAGAAGCGCTGGGTGAAGAAATGGCCGATGTTTTATTTGTGTTGATTTGTTTGGCAAATCAAACTGGAGTGGATCTCACGAAGGCCTTTCAGAAAAGCATGGAGAAGAAGACGAAGCGGGATGCGGACCGACACAAAAACAATCCCAAATTGGGATAATTGCATTTTGTTGAATTTTTGAAAGTCTCACTGCGGTTTTGTTTAAGAAAACAAAGCACGGAGATAATCGTTAACTTTGCATAACAGTGACAAATTCGACCATTAGCTCCCGAAAATTGGACCATATTCAGTTGGCTTTCGAATCGCAATTAAGCGATGCGGATCAGCGGTTTTATTACGAACCGATGCTATCGGCCCACCCCGAATTGACCATCATTCCCAGCTTAACCCTGGCCGGTGCAACCATGCAGATTCCGTTGTGGATTAGCAGCATGACGGGCGGTGCGGAGATGGCCGGAAAAATCAATTTGTTGTTGGCAGAAGCCTGCAAAACCTATGGTTTGGGTATGGGATTGGGCTCTTGTAGGCCGGTCCTTGAAAATTCTGAATACTCCCGTGATTTTGAAATTCGCAAACACATCGGTGAGCAGCCGTTGTTTGCCAATTTGGGCATTGCACAAATTGAGGAGTTGATTGCACTAAATCAATTGCAAAAATTGGTCGATATGGTACATCGCCTTGAAGCCAACGGATTGATCATTCACGTGAATCCTTTGCAAGAATGGATGCAGCCTGAAGGGGATCGATTTGCGCTATCTCCGCTGGAAACGGTAAAGCGGGTTCTGGATGCGGTTGATTTTCCAATCATCGTGAAGGAAGTGGGACAGGGTTTTGGTCCGAAAAGTCTTGCGGCCTTGTTACAATTGCCAATTGCGGCGTTGGATTATGGTGCATTTGGCGGAACCAACTTTAGTAAATTGGAAAACTTGCGCAGAGAATCTGTGGAGCGGACATTGCTTGAACCCGTGCAACATGTAGGTCATACCGCCATTGAAATGACTGACTGGGTAAACCAATTGCATGCATCGCTCGGAAACAAGGTGTTGTGTGAGAAAATCATCGTGTCGGGTGGGGTAAGTACATTCCTCGACGGATATTACCACCTGCAGAAATTATCGATGCCCGCTTTGTACGCCCAAGCATCGCCCTTTTTAAAATACGCCTTGGAAGGAGAGGCCGCCTTGCATCAGTTTGTGGAAGCACAAATCAAAGGACTGGCCTTGGCCTATACCTATTTAACACTCAAAGAGAACGCATGAAGCAGCCCATCAAAGGTTTTAGCAAACTCAACAAACAGGCCAAAATAGAGTGGCTTGTATCGCAATATACATCGGATCCCAGCGCCAGCCTCGATATGTTAGAGGGCTACTGGCACAATCAACCCGAGGTGCAAAAACTGCACGATGAGTTCATTGAGAATACCATCAGCAATTATTACATGCCCTTTGGTGTGGCTCCCAACTTTTTGATCAATGGGAAAATGTACGCCATCCCATTGGCCATTGAAGAGAGTTCCGTGGTGGCGGCTGCGGCCAAAGCGGCCAATTTTTGGCTCGATCGCGGCGGTTTTCAGGCCTCTGTGCTGAGTATGGTGAAGGTGGGACATGTGCACTTCATTTGGGAAGGCAAAAATGTAGATGCCCTGTATCGATTGTTTGAAGCCAACAAAGACCAATTTTTTACCAATACCGAATCCATTACCAAAAACATGCGAGCCCGCGGTGGAGGTGTCTTGAGTTTGGGATTGGTGGATAAGACCGATTTGGAGCCGGGATATTATCAAATTGAAGCTCGTTTTGAAACTTGCGACAGCATGGGGGCCAATTTCATCAACAGTTGTTTGGAATCGTTTGCCCAGACCCTGCGCGATTTGGCGGCTGCCAACCAAGCGGAATTGGGTGATGCTCCCTTGCAAGTAGTGATGAGTATTTTGAGCAATTTCACCCCCGAATGTCTGGTCCGCGCCGAAGTGAGATGTAAAATCAACGACATTGAAGAGGGCAGCGGTATCGATAACCAAGAGTTTGCCGAGAAATTTTGTCGGGCCATCCGCATCGCCTCTGTAGAACCCTATCGTGCCGTTACCCATAACAAGGGCATCATGAATGGTATTGATTCAGTGATCATCGCTACGGGCAATGATTTTCGTGCAACGGAAGCATGTGCCCATGCCTATGCGGCCAAAGACGGACGGTATACCAGTTTGACCCACGCAGCCATCGAGGGCGATGAGTTTCATTTTTGGATTGAACTGCCTTTAAGTTTGGGTACCGTGGGCGGCATCACCAACTTGCATCCCATGGTGCGTTTTGCCCATGAATTGCTGGGTTACCCCTCGGCCAATGCGCTGATGCAGATTACCGCCGTGGCTGGATTGGCCCAGAATTTTAGTGCCGTTCGCTCCTTGATAACTTCGGGGATTCAGAAAGGACACATGAAAATGCACTTGCTCAATATCCTCAATCAATTGGAAGCCAACGATGCCGAAAAAGAGGAAATTGTAGCCTATTTCAAAGACAAAGTGGTGAGTCATTCAGCGGCCGTGGAAGCGTTTGTGCGCGTTCGTGCCCAAGGACAAGCCCAAGCTTAATCGAAAATATCACCTGTGAAATCGTATTTTTCTCACGGTAAAATCATGTTGTGCGGCGAATATGCCGTGACCATTGGTGTGGAAGCTTTGGCGGTGCCGGTTTCTGTAGGACAGTGGATGCATGTTTGGGAGTTTGATTCTCCTGGCGGTGAGCATCGCATTCTCTGGGAGGCCAAGGATCGCGAGGGCGCTTCTTGGTTGAATGAGAGTTTTGCATTGCCATTGGGCGATGTAGGATTGGAAGAACGGGATGAGCGAAAAATCATCCATCAATTGCTCGCAATGGCTCCTGAAAACACATGGAAACCCGGGAAATCGTATCGCATAGAAACCCAATTGGAATTTGATCGCAGCAGCGGTTTGGGTAGTTCCAGTACAATGGTATCAAACTTCGCACGATTTGCCAATTTGGATGCACAAGCAATTCAGCAGCAGTTGTTTGGCGGTAGTGGATATGATGTGGCCGTAGCGGAAGTGGGGAAGGGACTGGTGTTTTGGAAAGACGGTGAGAACAATCATTGGGGCCCTTGGACGATATCGCCCAGTCTAACACAAGATTGGAAGGTTGTGTTTTTGGGCGAAAAACAAAACAGCAGAAATTCGCTGAGCGATGTCAAGGCGCGTTTGCAAGAAATACAAAACGATGAATTTATGTTGCACCAATTGCAACAAGTGGCTGGCGCAGTGAAAATGGCCCAGCAAGTGAGTATGGTAGAAGCAGGTCTGGAAATGTGGCAAGCCCTGTTATCAATGGGTTTGGGAATTCAAACGCCCTATCAGCACTTTGGGTTTCAGCCAGTGAAAGGCGGCCTATGTAAATGGTTGGGTGCGTGGGGCGGCGATATGCTATTGGTGAACGACACCTTTGCTGCATCGCAAGTGGGCCCCTTGGCAAAGTATCAAACAACGCCTTGGAATCAACTGATAAAGCAATAAATGAACGTGGAGCAAGCACAACATCATACAGAGACTAATGCCGTGTATAGCGCGGGATACCAATGTCCATCGAACATCGCCTTGGTGAAATACTGGGGGAAAAAGTCGGGCGGGGTGCAATTGCCTGCCAATCCCAGCATCAGTTGGAGTCTGGGCGATTTGTACGCTTCAACCGTAGTGAATGCATTGCCCAGGGAAAATGGACAAGCGTTTGTGTTTACCTTGGCAGGTGAGTTGAAACCGTCGTTTGAGCCTAAAATTGCCAGTTTTTTGTCGAAAATAGCATCAGACTGTCCTTGGTTGGAGGATTTTACCTTGCACATTGATTCGCAAAACAATTTTCCTCACGGTACCGGAATCGCGAGTTCTGCAGCAGGTTTTGGTGCGTTGGGGCTGTGTTTGGCGCACATCGAGCAGTTGATTCACGGTTCAACAGATTTGAGCGCGCGTATTCAGGACATGGACTTCTGGCAGCGGAGTAGTTATTTGTCGCGCATTGGTTCAGGCAGTGCTTGTAGGTCTATGTTTGATAAGCCCGCGGTTTGGGGTCTATCTGATGCGGTATCGGGAAGCAGTGATTTGTTTGCGGTGCCTTTGGATGGCGATATTCATCCCCATTTGCAGGGTTGGAAAGATGTGGTATTGATTGTAGATGACGGAGAAAAATCGGTGAGTAGTACGGCGGGACATGCCCTGTTAGAGGCCCATCCCTATGCTACGGCGCGATTTGGGCAGGCGCAAAAGAATTTGGGCTTGTTGGTTGAAGCCATGCGGAATGGCGACGTGCAGCAATTTATAGCCATCGTAGAATCAGAGGCGTTGCAATTGCATTCCATGATGATGACATCGCTCCCGTATTATGTGTTGATGCGTCCGAATACCCTGGCCATCATCGAGAAAATATGGCAGTTCAGAGAATCGTCTGGACTTCCTCTTTGCTTTACCTTGGACGCGGGGGCCAATGTGCACCTGCTCTATGATGGCAAAATAGATGAGACGCTCATGAACTTTGTGAATAATACGTTGTTATCATATTGCAAGAATGGACAGTATCTTTGCAGTACAACAGGAAAACGTCCGGTTGCTATAGTATAGAATGGCAGAAATGATCAAAGACTCACTCTACTACGCCAAGATTTTGTTGTTTGGCGAATATGGAATCATTGAAGATTCTATGGGGTTGAGTATTCCTTATCATTTTTTCAAAGGCAGTTTTGATTTTGCGGCTACGCCCAACGAGGTTCAGCGCAATTCCAACGAGAGCATTCGTGCGTTTGTGGGACATTTGCATTTGTTAGAGACTCAAGGTGAATTGCCTTGTGAATTTGATTTTGCACGCCTTCAGCGCGATTTGGATGCGGGTTTGTATTTCGATAGTAGCATTCCCCAAGGGTTTGGTGTAGGCAGTTCGGGCGCATTGGTAGCGGCGATTTACAATCAATATGCTTTTGCCCCCATCGCCCAGGCAGATATCATGCAGGGAGATCGGTTGAGTGAGTTGAAAGCCACTTTGGCGAAATTGGAATCGTTTTTTCATGGCAAAAGCTCTGGCTTGGATCCATTGATTTGCTACTTGAATTTGCCCATTTTGATCAAAGGTCAGGGCGATTTGGGCACGGTGGGTATTCCTACGGAGAACGCTGAAGGCAAAGGAGCCATCTTTTTGATGAACTCTGGATCGCCCGGGAAAACACAAAATATGGTGTCGATTTTCTTGAACCGTTTGAAAGACGATGGTTTCAGGAACATGGTAAAAACGCAGTTGAAGAAACAGAACGACGATTGTGTGAAGTCTTTCTTGAAGGGCGATGTAACGCAGTTGTTTGGACATTTAAAAGGATTGTCGCAGTTGTTGTTAGACAATTTCAGGCCCATGATTCCCGATCATTTTGAACAAGTTTGGCGGCAGGGTATTGAAAGTGGCGCGTATTATTTGAAGTTGTGTGGCAGTGGAGGAGGAGGATTTATATTGGGATTTACCCAAGATTTTGAAAAAGCAGAATCTTTGTTGAAAGAGCATAAATTGCAGGTGATTTACAAAATGTAATCGCCCATGCTCGGCATTCGCAAAAAGCATATTACGGGGTTTTTATTGTTACTCGGCGTGGTGCGCTGGTACAACTTGGCGCTGATTGCGGCGTCTCAGTATTTGTTGTTTTGGTTGGCGTTTTCCGGACATGAATTGGGGAGGGTTTTCTATGATTTCAAGTTGCATTGCATTGTGGTGGCGAGTGTATTTTCTGTGGCTGCAGCCTTTATTATCAATGCGTTTTACGATGTAGACAAGGATTTGGTGAACAAGCCAAAACAGGTGTTGATGGGCAAGTTACTCAAGGAAGGGAGTTTGTTGAATTTGTATGTTGCCCTGAACTTTTTGGCGGTGGCTTTCGCCATGATGGCGTCGCTGCGGGTGATGGTTTTCTTTGTTGGATACACAGTGTTTTGTTGGTTCCATAGCCACAAATTGCAGAAGTTGCCAGTGTTTAGGGAGGTTTCGGCGAGCTTGTTGACGATGATTCCTTTGTTGGCCATTTGGTTTCATTTTGGTCATTGGCATTGGGGGATGTTCTATTACATGGGGAGTTTGGCGATTTTGTTGTTTACGAGGGAGGTGGTGAAGGACATGGCCGGACACAAGGGCAATTTGATTTTTGGGTATAAAACGGTGGTGGTTGCAGCTGGGGTTCGCAGAACGCGATGGGGTCTGGTGGCCATGAACACCGGTTTTTTGATCATGTATGTGGTGCTGAATTGGATTCAGAAAGTGGATCCTGTGTTGCCAAACTGGCGTCCGGATTATTACTTGATGATTTCTGGTGTTTCACTGTTTACAGGGTTTTGGGTGTCGTGGGGGATGTTTTTCATTCGCGATGATAAAAAAATTCCTGTGATGGATGCCTTTTTGAAGTTGGGCATTGTTGTGCATTTGTTGAGTATAGTATTGCAGTAGAAATCGGCCCGGTCGGGAAATAATTTGTAACTTGCGGTAGTGTCGGAATTGCAAACCCTTTTTGCCCATGTGCTGGTGCCTGTGCCGGTGCCAAAGGCCTATACTTATAGGGTTCCGCATGATTGGAACGATTGGATTCACGAGGGATTGCGCGTGGCTGTTCAGTTTGGGCCAAAGAAGATTTACGCTGGAATTATTCTGTCTTTGAGCGATTCACCGCCGGAGGGTTATCAGGCGAGTTATTTGTTGGATGTACTGGATGAATCGCCCATTGTCAACCAAAAGCAATTGCAGTTTTGGCAGTGGGTATCGAAGTATTACATGTGCTACATGGGCGAGGTGATGGCAACGGCCTTGCCGGCGGGCTATCGATTGCAAAGTGAAACCAAGATTTTGTTGCATCCAGATGCGGATTTGGAAACGGTGAGCAAAGTGGATGTAGAGGAGATGGAGTGGCAGATTTTGGAATTGTTGGGGAAGAAAGACGGTGTATCATTGGATGAGATCCACCAGAAATTGGGTGTGAAGAATGTGTTGAAGCATGTGAAGTCCTTGTATTTGCGGGGTTTGGTGGTAATGGAGGAGGAGTTGAAGGAGAACTATCGTCCCAAATTTGAAGAGTTTTTGAGTTTGAGTAGCTTGTGGGAGGATGCCGAGTTGGCCAATTTGCGGCTGAATGCATTGGAGCGGAAGGCCCCCAAGCAATATGAAGCCATTATGCAGGTGTTGGGTACGGGAAAGCGGGAGTTGGCGGTGGCTGATTTGGTGAAGGGGATGGCGTTGGATCGAACGGTGCTAAAACAGTTGGAGAAGAAGGAGTTGGTGGTGATACAGAAGCGCCGCCGCGATCACCTTCAGGTGATCCGCGGCGGCGAACAAAAATTCGCCCTCACCCCTGAACAACTCAACGCAAAATCCCTCATCCAAGAAGCCTTTGCCCAGCAAAAACCTGTCTTGCTGTTTGGTGTAACGGGTTCGGGAAAAACCCACGTGTACATGGAGTTTGTCAAAGAAATCCTCGCCCAAGGCAAACAAGTACTTTACCTGCTGCCAGAAGTGGCCCTTACAGAACACCTCGTGGCCAAAATGCGCGCGTTTATCCCCCAAGAAATTGGGGTTTGGCACCACTTCTATAGCTCCCATGAACGCACAGAGTTGTACGATCGCATCCTCAAAAATCAAGTCCAATTTGTGGTGGGCACCAAAGGCGCCGTCTTTGCCCCCTTCACCGATCTGGGACTGGTGGTGGTGGATGAGGAGCATGAGTGGAGTTATAAGCAGTTCGACAAAAAACCATTTTATCACGGGCGGGATGCGGCCTTTCAGTTGGCGAAAATCCATGGAGCCCATTTGCTCATGGGGTCTGCTACGCCTAGTTATGAAATGCAGCATGCCGTGATGTTACAACGCGTGCACATGGCCGAACTGCACCTGAAGTACGATGGCGGAAAACCCGCAGAACTCATGTTTTTATCGGTCGGGGAATTGAAGAAGGTCGGACAAATGAATGGCTTGTTCTCAGAACCGGTGAAAATAGCCATCGCCAAAGCCCTGGAACTGAAGCAGCGGGTTGTGGTGTACCACAACAGAAAAGGGTATGTGCCCTATATCGAATGTGAGGATTGCGGGTTAACCACCCAATGCAAGCATTGTGATATATCGCTTACCTATTATAAAAGTAGCGACAACCAACGATGCAGTTATTGCGGGTATCAGCAAGCTGTGCCGGCAAAATGTGTGGCTTGTGGTTCTCAGAGTTTGCAATTGAAGGGCACAGGGACAGAGAAGTTGGCGGAAGAATTGATGGCCTTGTTTCCAATGGCTAGGGTGGGCAGGTTTGATCAACAAAGTTTGCGCAAGCGCGATGATTTTCAGAAGATTCTCATGGCCTTTGAGCGTGGGGAAATAGATGTGTTGGTTGGGACACAGTTGTTGGCGAAGGGCATTGATATTGAGAACATTGGCTTGGTGGTGGTTCCGGATACCGATATGTTGTTGCACATTCCCGATTTTCGCAGTCACGAGCGGGCGTTTCAGCAGTTGCAACAATTGTTGGGTAGGGTGGGCAGGCGCGCGGAGCGCGGCCTGATGATGCTACAAACGCACCAGCCGCAGCACGAAGTGCTGCGGGCGCTTGCCGAAGACGACTACCGTGGCCTGATGGCCAATGAACTCGTGCACCGCGAATCGTTTGGCTATCCCCCCTTTACCAAATTGCTGAAAATTGATGTAAAACACACCGATGCCCAAACGGCCACTGAGGCCAGCCGTTGGCTGGCCGATCAACTCAAAAAATCACTCGGTGATCGCATTTTGGGTCCGCAAGTGCCTTCCGTTGCCCGCGTGAAAAACCGCTTCATCCAACAAATCGTGGTGAAAATCCCCAAGGAAAACGCCAAAGTGAACGCCACCAAAGACCTTATCCAACGGGCCCGAGAAACCGCCCTGGCCCATGCCGCTTGGCGCGCCGTGCGCATCGATGTGGTTGTAGACCCCAATTAATGACCCATTACCAATAAATCTGTCCAAACCATCGGTCGGGGCACTAATCTTGCGCAATTCCCATACAGATTTCGTAAATTTGTATTTTATTGAACTTTCAACACCATGGAAACATCAACCTTAGAAACAGTAGCCACCGAAGTGGATTTTTTACCCTTAAATGGTACGGATCACTTGGAATTTTATGTGGGCAATGCCAAACAGAGCGCCTACTATTATCAAACCGCTTGGGGCTATAAGTTGATTGCTTACGCTGGTCCAGAAACCGGAGTGAGAGATCGCGCAAGTTATGTGCTTCAGCAAGACAAAATCCGTTTGGTGTTGACCACCTCGATGGATCCAAATAGCGAAGTGACAAAGCATCAATCACAGCATGGCGATGGCGTGAAGTTCTTGAGTCTTTGGGTAGATGATGCAACAGCGAGTTTTAACGAAACTGTGAAGCGCGGTGCAAGGCCTTATATGGAGCCCACCACCATGGAAGATGAGTTCGGAACCGTTGTCGTGAGTGGTATTTATACCTACGGAGAAACCGTTCACAAGTTTGTTGAGCGTAAAAATTATACAGGTCCCTTTTTGCCAGGTTACAAAGCCGTGCCAAACGCGATGGATGTAACCCCAGTGGGACTAAAATACGTGGATCACTGCGTTGGAAATGTGGAGTTGGGGAAAATGGATGAGTGGGTTGAATTTTATGAGAATGTAATGGGCTTTAAGTTGTTGTTGACCTTCGACGATAAGGACATCAGCACAGAATACAGCGCTTTGATGAGTAAGGTGGTGAGCAACGGAAATGGGTATGTTAAGTTCCCAATCAACGAGCCAGCCGACGGAAAAAAGAAGTCTCAAATTGAAGAGTATTTGGATTTTTATCGCGGTCCTGGTGTGCAACACATCGCCGTTGAAACCGATGATATCCTAGAAACAGTTGCCGATTTACGTCGTAGAGGCGTAGAATTTCTCTACGTTCCAGAAACCTACTATGATGATGTTTTGGATCGTGTGGGTGATATTCAGGAGGATTTAGAGTCCTTGAAAAAAATGAATATCCTTGTGGATCGTGATGATAGTGGGTATTTGTTGCAGATTTTCACCAAGCCGGTGGAAGATCGTCCCACGTTGTTTTATGAAATCATACAGCGTAAAGGTGCCAAGAGCTTCGGAAAAGGGAATTTCAAGGCCTTGTTCGAAAGCATTGAGCGCGAGCAAGCCAGCCGCGGTAATTTGTAATCCCAGCATTGATTTAATTGCCCCGAATGGGTATTGAAAATGCGAATCGTGCTAAGCGGAAATGTAATTTAGGTGCTCAATCCAATCAGCAATAAAACAGAAAAGGCCCCATACGGGGCCTTTTCTGTTTTATCATTCACCCTTTCGGCGAATTCGATTTATTCGAATAGAATTAGTTCGGCGTGTTGAACTTGCTGGTGTCGATAGAATAATGACGGCTCACCTTGTTGTTTTTGGCCATCAATGCCTTCACCGCGTTCGATTTTTCAATCATCTTTTCGCCATCTTTTACATCGTAGTCGTTGGCAATCAGGGCATTGCACTCTTCAATGGCTTTGTCGGGCATATCCAAAATGGTGTACAAAACCGCATTGTTATAAGAACAAGCATAACGCAATTTGCGATCACCCTTGTCCTCAGTGGCATACTTGCCTTTAACACCTGTCATGTACTCGATGCTGCTCATCAACTCGGCGCGGGTCGCGGCATCAATGCCGTTGGCCGTTACCTTGGCGATGCTGGCCTTCATTTTGGTCATGTTCTCAATGAATGCCACATTTTCAGGGTGCTTCTTTGAATCGGTGGTCCATAAAGTAACTTGATCTGTGCTCACAGGGAATCCGTATTTGTCGTTGATGCTGTTGTTGATGTTGGCCAACATGGTTTCCATGTGGTCTTTCACCAATTTGTTAGAGATGGCAGCTCGGTTGTTGCTGAAATAGCGATCCGCTTCACCCATGCTTCTGAATTCAGGACTTTTCCATTCCATTTGGGTAGAGCTCGTGCCGTTGATGTTGGTGCGGTTGATCAACGCATTCTCCTGCCAATCTTTGGCTGAATATGTGCCCCCAATGCTGTATTTTACCACAGACCAATAGTAGTAGTTGGTCGCAGTGACTACGCCTTCTTTGTTCTTGATTTCTTCTTTGCGATTTTCAATCTTCTGTCCATCGAACATCAAATCATCAAAATTCACAGTCAATTGGGCGTGTCCGCCACCGTAAACCTTTTTCCAACCTTGCAAGTTGATGCGGTCTTCAATGGAAGAGGAAGACATCGCTCCAGAAATGGTGCTAGGTACTTCAACGCGAATGTTGTAAGTTCTCCAGGTACTGTCCAAAGGGGTAGATGGCAAATCGCGATATTGGTGTGCGACAAAAACACGGTCCAAATCAATTTTTTGGGCGATGGTAACATTGAACGCAACAACGCTCATCGCAAGGAACAATAATTTTTTCATGCGGCGCAAATTTACGTCTGTTCTTTGCTTTTTTTATGTGTGAGCTACAACTTGGCGATAAAATGACGTTCAACGAACGCTGTGCTTTGAAAACTGGGTTGAAAGTCCCTGGTTAACTATGATACACGCCTTGTAATTCGTCGTGAACAAACTGCATCAATTCTTGGATATACTTCGCGGAAAAATCAAATTTTACACCAGCGGTTTCATACACTTTTGGGATGCTTTGGGTATATCCCAACTTCAAAAACGCTTTGTATGATTCAATCGCCTTGCTACCGTTTTGCATGTAGTTGCGCCATACCCCAATGGCCCCGAGTTGGGCAAAACCATATTCGATGTAATAAAAGGGTACTTCAAAAATGTGCAATTGTTTGTGCCAGCTGTTTTCCAATGCCGCTTCCATGCCGGTATAATCCACTTCGCCTGAACCAAAACGCTTTGATAAATCCATCCAAGCGGCGGTTCTCTCTTCTACGGTGTGGTTTGGATTTTCGTAAATCCAGTGTTGAAACGCATCCACCTGCGCAATCCATGGCAATGTGCCCAATATGCCTTCCAACTGTTCTGCTTTGGCGCGGTTCAATAAGTCTGAATCATCGAAATAGGCATCCCAGGTATTCATGGTCAATAGTTCCATGCTCATACTGGCTAATTCTGCCACTTCACTCGGCGTATTTTTAAAGGCGTTCAAGCCCAATGGCGCCATTTGGAAACTGTGAATGGCATGTCCTGCCTCATGCACCAATGTCTCTACATCACGCAAATTGCCACTTGCATTCATGAAAATAAATGGCATGTTGGTTTTTGCCAATGGGTAGTTGTATCCGCCAGGTGCTTTGCCCAATCGCGAATCCAAATCCAACAGTTCGTGATTCTCCATGGTCTTGATGCACTCCCCAAAAAAGGAATCCACGCGGGTAAGACAGTCAATGCCTTTGTCTAACAATTCTTGTCCTCCAGTAAAGGGCTTCAGCGGCTCGCGACCCAACGGATCCACTTGTGTGTCCCAAGGTTTCAAGCTGTCTAATCCCATCTGTGCCTTTCTGCGCTGCATCAATCCTTTCAACAATGGCACCACGGCGGTTTCCACCGAACGATGGAAGTCCTTACAAGCGGTGACGTTGTAATCGTATCGCCCCATGGCCTTGAACATGTAGTCGCGGAAGTTAGCAAAACCGGCGTTCAATGCTACTTGGTGACGTAGTTGCACCATTTGATTGAACAAGGTGTTGAGTTTGTCGGTGTCTTCCGCTCTTCGCGTTTGCATCAATTGCCACACATTCTCGCGCGCTTGGCGATCGGTGCGCATCAATATATTGCTCGCTTGCTGTAGGGTAAGGGTTTGTCCTTCCCACTCCAACGACATTGCACCTTGGATGGCGCTGTATTCTTGGGCCAATGTAGCCAAATCGCTTTGCAGCGGGATATTTTCTTCGCGGAATAATTCTACGGCACCTTCCAAGCCCCGCAAATAAATTTCGTGGGCTTCCGATTCTGCACGCCATGCAACGGCCCATTCGCAAGAAACAATCTTTTTGTTGATTTGATCTTCCAACGGGGCCAAATGTGGCTGTATTTCCTGCACAAAGTTGAGATAGGCGGCTTCGTGGTCCTTGTTCTGCGTATCGCAAGTCATGCGGATATACCGCCAAGCCATGTCCTCAGACAAAGCACTTTCCAACTCACTTACATCGGACAGGAAGGTGCGAAAATCGGAGATGGATGACAGCGATCTGCCAATGAGTTGATTGTACAGGGGTAATACATCGTCTTTGCTGCTTACGATGAACGGATCGGGTAGGAAACTGGTAGACATAATGCCTTAGCTGCCCATTTTACGGGGCGTAGTGGTTTTGGTTTTTGCACCGGCTGCTGGCTTTTTGATGGCCGTGTTTTTCGGAGCAGCAGCGGATTTTTTCGCTTTGCTGTCGGTGGCTTTTGGTGCGTCTGTATCGGTACCTTCCTCAGATTCGGTTACTTTGTCGAGGTTGCTCCAATCCAAATCAGTGCCTTTCAACATGCCATACCAAACGAACAATTTCTTCATGTCTGAGGTATACACGCGCTCGCGGTCGTAATTCGGCAATACTTTCGCCATGAAAGCTTTTACTTCATCGTTGTCGGCTTTTGCATCTGGAATAGCAGTTCCAGCATCTTCAAGGGCTTTGATCGACATTAAGACAACGGCCAATTTCACTTCCTCGTCATCGGTAAACATGGCGATATCGCTCAACACGCTGATACGCTGTCTTGGGTTGGTTCCAAAACGCTTGTTATCGGTCAGGGATTCCAAAATCAATCCGCTTTTATTTCTACCTAAAATTTTGTGCAATCCGGGCATTCCCGTTACTGAAACAACGTCTTTCAATTCCATAAGATTACAAATTTCGCCAAATACGGCTGAATTAACAAACTAACTGAAATGCTTGCGGGTATAAACCTTTTGGAATTCGCGCAATACCACCGCTTTGGCCATGTTTTCGGGGGTGTTGCCGCCCATGCGTTGCACAAATTTGTATTGTTTTTCGGTGAGATCTACCCGATAAACCACCTTCATCCATGTTCCGTGGTGGTTTTGTTGCAGTTGGGCGATGCATTCTGTGAGTTCTGGCAGCAGCGATTCTAAGTCTAGCGGTAGTGGTTCTGTAAATGTAAATCCCATCAAGCCAAAGTCTTTTTCGATTTGGTCTTTCACACCCAAAATCAATTCTTGGGTGAGGCTGCTCGGCAATTCTGCCGTCCATTCGCTGGGCGATTCACTCATATCAATCCTTTTCCCACTTGTCGATGGCCGCCGTAGCCAATCCATTTCCCAACACGTTGGTCATGGATCTTCCCATGTCGCAGAAATGATCTATGGGCAATATCAAAGCGATGCCTTCCGCAGGAATATCGAACATCGTACAAGTCGCAGCAACAACCACCAACGAGGCGCGGGGTACCCCGGCGATGCCTTTAGATGTGAGCATCAATACCAACAACATAGTCAATTGCGTGCCCAAATCCAGTGGGATTCCGTAGGCTTGCGCGATGAAAATGGAGGCGAAAGTCATGTACATCATCGACCCATCCAAATTAAAACTATAGCCCAACGGCAGGATGAAGCTGACAATTTTTTTGCGACACCCAAATTTTTCCAATTCTTCGGTGAGTTTGGGGAAAACGGCTTCGCTGGATGTGGTGCTAAAGGCCACCATGAGCGGCGTTTTTAAGTGGTTGAGTAGGGTGGTTAACTGTTTGCGTAGGATGAAATAACCCACGGTGAGCAACAATATCCAAAGCAATGCCAAGCCCACATAAAACGACCCCATGTAGTAACCGTACACTTTGAGAATGCCCAGTCCTTTGGTGGCAATAATCGCTGTGATGCCACCAAAAACGCCCAGCGGTGCAAACCACATCACATAACCCACCAAAATCAAGATGATTTTACTCAGGTTGTCGAGCATCTTCACAATGCCATCGCCCTTTTCGCCATATTGCGTGAGGGCCACGCCAAAGAAGATTGAGAAAACCACAATTTGCAAGATTTCATTTGTGGCCAACGCCTCGAACAAACTCTTGGGAAACAAGTGCTCGATAAAATGCTGCACCGAAAAACTCTGTGTTTTTCCAATGACATCGCTCGCCGCGCTGGTATCGAAACCGCTCACATTCAACTTTAAAGCCACACCAGGAGCGAAGAAGTTGACCAACATCAAGCCCAACAACAATGACGCCAAGGAGGCACTGAAAAACCAAATCATGGATCTGCCACCCACGCGACCAACCGCCTTCAAATTGCCCATTTTCGCAATGCCAACTATCAAAGTAGTAATCACCAATGGGGCAATGATCATTTGAACCAATCGCAGAAAGACCGAAGTGAGAATCTTGAAATACTGTCCGATATACTCTGAGCGAACGATCGATTTTAATTCGCCGCTGGCGTCTTTGATTTGGATGGTTTCTGGAAAATAGGCGTGGATCAATTGTCCAACCACCGCCCCTACCACCATGGCCACCAAAATGTATACCGTAAGATTCTGTTTTTTCTGACTCATTGCTACTGCAATTATACGGCAATCCGTTGGGAGAATGGAATGTACATCGGGGGTTTCACAGGTGAAAAAATCGTTGTAGGTTTGTTGCGATGATCATTGTAACCGGAGCGGCAGGATTTATTGGCTCGGCCTTGCTGGGTCACTTGCAGCAATTGGGCTACGGTGAATTGGTGGCGGTGGATGATTTTTCCCATCCCGAGAAAGCCCCCAATTTGGCGGGGAAATCGTTATTTCAACGTATTGAACGCAATGTTTTCTTGCGTTGGTTGCCCCAACATGCATCAAAAGTGCAGTTCATTTTTCACATTGGAGCGCGTACCAAAACCAATGAGTTCGACGAGCAAGTACTGCAATCGCTCAATGTTGATTATTCGCAAGCCATTTGGAACGTATGCGTTGAGCACAGTATTCCAATGATTTACGCATCTTCTGCGGCCACTTATGGCGATGGTAGTCAAGGTTTTTCCGATGCGCCCGATTCATTGAATGCCCTACAGCCGCTCAATCCTTACGGCAATAGCAAGCATCGTTTCGATTTGTGGGTGATGGAACAGGTTCTGTCCGGAAATACGCCCCCATTTTGGTCGGGTTTCAAATTTTTCAATGTTTTCGGTCCGAACGAATACCACAAAGACCGTATGGCCTCGGTGGTTTATCATGCCTTCAATCAAATCCAATCCGCTGGCTGTGTGTCGTTGTTTCGAAGCCATCGCAAAGAGTACGAGGATGGGACGCAAGAGCGCGATTTTATTTACGTAAAGGATGTACTTTCGGTACTCATCCATTTCTTTGTTACCCGAAAAAACAATGGGTTATATAACCTTGGAACAGGCGAGTGTAGAACCTTTTTGGATTTGGCGACAGCCGTTTTTTCGGCAATGGACAAACCCGTAAATGTGCAGTTTGTAGACATGCCTTTGGATATTCGCGATCGCTATCAATACCACACACAGGCCAATATGCAGCGCCTCATTGCGGCTGGCTTTAAACAGCCGTTTACACCCTTGGAAGTGGCCGTGGCCGATTACGTGCAAGGTTATTTGCAACCACACAGATACCTCTAAATGTCTCCATCGTGCGTGGAAAGGGTTATCTTTGAATTAAACCGAACTGCATGAATCTGTTTCAACGCAATACATTGTTGATTTTTTTGGGTGCGATTTTGATCGCGGTGTCCCAAGTCTTCATGGTGCGCGAACAAAATCTGGGTGCCGAAAAAGGACTGAAGTCGCGCTCAGATGCCATTGAGTTGGCGATGGTGGATGCTGCGGCGATGGTGAATGCTGTAGATGATTCAATCAATCGCCAAGAACAGCTGCTGTTAAAAAGCACCCATCTTTCGTGGAATGGTTACGCCAAATACGCCCAATCGCTCAAGCAAAAGAACATTGATTTTTTCGTGTTTGAGTTTGGAAACCCCGTTTATTGGTCAACCCAGAATTATCAGATTTCTCCCAACTTTGAAAAATCTGTTGAACTGCAACGGCAAGGAAATTGGTATGTGGCGGTGTATCATGCACGTCGCGATGGAAAGTCTTTCGCCTATGTGTTGCCCCTCATTGAGGCTAAATCGGTTTCCTATACCCAAAACCGTGGATTTCAAGATCCCACGCCAGTAGAGTATTCAATCTCACGCAATCCTGTTGAGAATTCTACGCCGGTTATTGTGCCTGATGTAGAGTTGTTCTATTTGGTAGTAGAGAATTATCAGCACCCCATTTGGTTTGATTTGCTATTTTTAGCCGGTTGCCTTTTGGTGAGCATGGCGTTCTTTACGCTTTTTAAAGTTGAAAAATCACATGTGTTTGTAGTAATTGCCATTACCCTGTCGTGGTTGGGTGTATATGTGCTGTTCGATCGTGGTTATACCCTCATGGGATTGAGCGAAACTCCCTTTTTCTCTGCGGATTTGTTTTACTCAGGGTGGAGTGGTGGCATGCTCGGACATCTGATATTTATCACCGGTTTGGGTCTATTTTTTCTCAGTAGTTTGGTGCGATGGCTGGAACAATGGGTTGGGAAAACCCGCTGGGAGTTGGGGCCTTTCATAGCGGCAAACCTATTCATGCAAGCCAGCCTGTGGGTATTGGTTTGGTTGTTGCGCAATGGAGTGAACTTGGTTCAGGACGGACAGATCAACCTCGATTTTCAGCAATTCCATCGTTTGGGTCTATTCTCCTTTGTGGCAGTCATCATCTTGGCCGCCCAGTGGGTGATGTTTTATCGCATGTATGGCTTTGCCTGGGTCGAGTTGCACAAACAGAAGCCATGGGTTGTGCGATTGATCTCCGTTGCTCATACATTGCCTCCGTTGGTGTTTGTTTATACCAATTGGGATTTGCAGGCATTGTTTCCTTATTGGTTGGGTTTCGTTTTCGCTTGGATGGGATTTGAGTGGTGGTTATCGAACCGACAGGATTGGCTCCGAGTGGTACTGCGGGTAGTGTTGGCCGGGATTGTGGTGAGCAGTTTGTTTGGCGAGGAAAGTGCCATCAAAGAGAAGCGTACCCGTACCCAATTGGCCCAAAATCTGTTGGCAGGAACAGATACAGAAACGGCTTCTCGGCTAGATCAAACCGAAAAACAATTGCTCCGCGATAAAGGAATCGTGGACTATTACACCTGTACCGACGAAACCAAGGCGGAATTTGAGAAGCGATTGCGCGAACTCTATTTCGGTCCCTATATCAGTGATTTTGAAGTCAACTTCTTGGATTTTAATGCTTTGGGGCGCTCTTACCGACAAGAGAATTCCTATGATTATCCATCCATTCAACAGTTGTTCAAGAGCGAAGATTGTGTGCCAGTAACGGGCAATTTCGTAAAAGTGAACAATTATAAACTCAAGGGTAGTTTTATTGGGCGGTTTGATGTGAGCAGTATGGCCGGGTATCACGGGGTATTTTTTGTGATTCTTTCGCCCCGTTTGTCATCCATGGAAGGGCGTTTGAGCGATTTGTTTAACCGCAGTGTATTGGAGCCTTTGTATTCGGACAACCAATACAGTTTTGCCATTTACAACAACAACCGGCTGAATTATTCGTATGGTTCAGAGGATTATCCTTTGGCCAACTCGTTCGATTCATTGGCGGGTTTTGTAACGCAGGAGGGAGTGAGTCATTACGTGTTGAAAGACAGTGCCAAAAACACAGTGGTATTATCGCGCAGTGAGGTCGATTTTATTTCTTCACTCACGGGATTTACGGTTTTGGGATTGGGTGGTATCGTGTTGGTGATGCTGTATTATTTCGTGCTGTGGTTGAGGCAGCGTTTGATCGCCATGGGCGAGATAACCGGCAGGAAAGTGAAGATATTGAAGCACTTGAGAAGCAGAATGCCCTTGGGCAATCAAGGCGAATTGTTTATTTCCAACCGATTGCAATTGTATGTGACTTGGATGGTGTTCGCCACGTTTTTGGTGGTTTTGTTTGTGACGGTGAACTATTTCGTGAGAAATTACACGGAGAGTCAGAAGGATGAGTTGCGACAAAAAACGCATGAAATCGCCTCAAAATTGAGCAGTAAAATCAACATCGATGCGGTGTATGATAAGTACCAAACGGGGTTGGTTTATGATTTGGCGGAGTATTATAACACGGATATCAACTTGTATCGGGCTGATGGCACTTTGTTGGTGTCTACGAACGATCGATTGATTGAGGAGAGTGTGCGGGGCCGATTGATGAATCCTGGGGTTTATCGCAAGATGGATGCGTTGGGTTCTTCCACATCTTTGGTGAATGAAAGTCTGGGCGATTTGAATTACATTTCTTCCTATACGGCATTGCTGAACAAGGATTTGCAGGTGAAAGGGTATTTGAATTTGCCATATTTTTCTAACCGACGGGATTTGTATCGCGATATTTCAGAGTACGCGGTGACCATCATCAATTTGTTTGCATTGGTGTTTGCAATCATGATTGTGATTGCCTATTTGGTGGCTCAGCGCATTGCTTTGCCGTTGAATTTGATCCGTAAGCAGTTGGCATCGGTGAAGATTGGCGAGCGGAATCAGCCCTTGGAGTGGGATAAAAACGATGAGATTGGACTGTTGGTGAAGGAGTACAACAAGATGATTGTGGAGCTGGAAAACAGTTTGAATTTGTTGGCGGAGAGTGAGCGACAAGGTGCTTGGCGGGAAATGGCGAAGCAGGTGGCACACGAGATCAAGAATCCGTTGACACCCATGCGTTTGTCGTTACAGCATTTGCAGTTCTCGCTACAGCGTGATGATGAACATTTGAAGGATAAAATTCAAAAAACGAGTGAGTTGTTGATCCGACAAATTGATTCATTGGCGCAGATGGCAGAAGAGTTTAGTTCGTTTGCGAAGATGCCGGAACCCAAGTTGGAGCGGGTGAATTTGGTGCAGGTTGTTTCTGATGCAGTGTTGTTGTTGAGCAAGGAGAGTGATATGCCCATTGCTTGGAAATTTGATCGAGAGGAGGTTTTTGTTCAGGCTGATCCATTGCAGTTGGGACGGGTATTTACGAACATTCTAAAGAATGCGATTCAGTCGATTCCATCAGGTAGAACGGGTGAGATTGCTGCGGAGTTGCGTGTGAAGGACAAGCGGGTTATGGTGGAGTTTAGGGACAATGGCAAGGGTATCCCGGAGTCGCTGCGCGACAAAATATTCTCTCCGAATTTTTCTACGAAAAATTCGGGCATGGGATTGGGTTTGGCCATATCCAGAAAAATAGTGGAGCAGTTGGGGGGCGAGATTGCTTACCAGACCAAGGAGGGAGTGGGAACCACTTTTACGATTGTGTTGCCTTTGAGTGGGAATTAAGGGCCAATTGAATTTGATCAACGAGTTTTTTCAGGCCCGCGCGCTGCATGGGTGAGTTTTTTAGTTGGGGTTTGATGCGCGCGGGCTCACGCACAGCTTCCTTCCAATGGGATGTCGACCAGTGAATCATTTCACGCGGAGTAAACAAAGGTTCGTTGTGCGGCGTTGAAAAACGGTTCCAAGGACATACATCCTGACAAACATCACAGCCATAGGCCCACTGACCGGTATTTAATGGAATCAGGGTTCCCGTATCTTGGTTTTTCGATGAGGATTCCTCCGGATTTGCCGGGTGCGATTCGCCCTGAGTGGTTATTGGGAAATCAACGTTAGGCCATGTTTTGTCTTCGATGGTGAGGTATGAAATACATCGCGTAGAATCGATGACCTGGGGCTGTACGATGGCTTGGGTGGGACATGCGTCGATACAGGCCGTACATTCACCGCAGTGGTCCGTTTGGGGTTGGTCGGGGGTGAGATCAATGTTGCCGATGATTTCGGCCAGAAAGAAAAAACTACCCACGCCTTTGCGCAACAATAAACTATTCTTGCCAATCCATCCCAGTCCTGCTTTTACCGCCCACTGCCTTTCCATCACCGGTGCGCTGTCTACAAATGCGCGGCCTTCGAACTCGGGATACAAGGTTTTGATGCGATCCATCAGCACGAATAATTTTTCCTTCACCACGCGGTGGTAATCGTCACCCCAAGCATATTTGGCGATCAGGGGTATGTTCTCGTTGAATGGATTTGCTTTGTCTGGCGTTTCGCTGTTGGAAGTATTGCTGTTCCCCACACTGAAATCTCGGTATTCAGTGCCATTCGAGTTTTTAGGGGCATTTTCAGGATAGTAATTGAACGCCAAACTGATCACAGATTTCGATCCGGGTACCAACAGGGTAGGGTCGAGGCGCATTGCTCGATGGTTCTCCATGTATTGCATGTTGCCATGAAATCCGTTGGCAAGCCATTGGTCGAGGTGGCTTTCTTCGCGATCAAGTTTCTCTGCTTTGGCGAACCCACAAGCCAAAAATCCCAATTCTTGGGCCCAGGCTTTGATTTGGTTTTCGGGGTTCAGAGACGATGGCATCGCTCGATAAATAAAAAAGTTAAAGCAACGTGCTGGCCCCCGGATACCGGTGGTCTAATTTGCCCAAATGTTTGAAAGCAAGGTGTGTGGCTTCGCGGCCTCGGGCGGTTCTTTGGATGTAACCCTCTTGTATCAAGAATGGTTCGTAGACCTCCTCAATGGTGCCGGCATCTTCTCCCACTGCAGTGGCAATGGTGTTTAGTCCAACCGGACCGCCTTTGAACTTCTCAATGATGGTGCTCAAAATCTTGTTGTCCATCTCGTCTAAGCCATTGGCATCTACATTTAATGCTTTGAGCGCAAATTTTGCGATATCCAAAGTGATGGTGCCATCGCCTTTGATCTGCGCGAAATCGCGGGTTCTGCGCAACAATGCGTTGGCGATACGCGGCGTTCCACGACTCCTGCGAGCAATTTCAAAAGCCGCTTCTTCTACGATTGGCGATTGCAATATGTGTGCGCTTCTTCCAACGATGTTGGTGAGGGTTGCGGCGTCGTAATATTCTAACCTACAATTGATACCAAAACGAGCGCGCAAGGGCGATGTTAGCAAGCCGCTTCGTGTAGTTGCACCCACCAAAGTAAATGGTTGCAATGCGATCTGTACGCTTCGGGCATTGGGTCCGGTATCAATCATGATATCAATGCGATAGTCTTCCATCGCGGAGTAGAGGTATTCTTCTACCACCGGACTCAAGCGGTGTATTTCATCAATGAACAGCACATCTCCCTCGTTCAAGTTGGTCAGCAATCCAGCCAAATCGCCTGGTTTTTCTAAAACAGGGCCCGATGTGATTTTCATGTTACTCCCCATTTCGTTTGCAACGATGTGACTTAGGGTGGTTTTCCCCAAGCCTGGAGGGCCGTGCAACAAAATATGGTCTAGTGCCTCGCCCCGCATTTTTGCCGCCTCAACGAAAATTTTCAGGTTCTCGACAATCTTGGGCTGGCCAGTGAAATCCCCGAAATCGGCTGGACGTAATACCTTCTCAACGTCTTTGTCGGCGTTGCTCATATTGTTTGCGTTTGGGTCGAGGTTGGGGTTTGTCATGTTCGTTTATTGTGCGTTGTGGGCAAGGCGACGCAAATTGGCTTCCACTTGGTCGTTCACAGGCCATAGTGGTGGACGAACCGCAGTGCCACATAAACCCATTTCGTTGAGCATGGTTTTGATTCCGCTTGGACTTCCATCGGCGAATATGGCGATGGCCGACTCAAGCACTGTTTCGTGGGCTTTGCGCGCCGCTGAAAAATCGCCCTGCAACGCAGCTCTTACCATGCTTGAGAAGGTTTTTGGGAAAGCGTGGTTTATAACGGAAATTACACCACTACCACCACAAGCGAGCATGGGGAAGGTGAGGGCATCATCGCCGCTGATGACCAAGAAATCGGCAGGTTTGTTTGCCAAAATGGTCATGACTTGTTCCATATTGCCGCTGGCCTCTTTGGTTGCCACGATGTTTGGGTGTTGTGCCAACGTTAACTGGGTGGCTGCGGTCATGTTGCTGCCCGTTCTTCCTGGTACGTTGTATAAAATGATGGGCAAAGGCGATGCATCGGCCACTTGGGTGTAGTGATAGATAATGCCTTGCTGATTGGGTTTGTTGTAATAGGGCGACACGCTTAAAATGGCTGTGAGGCCGGTGGTGTCTAGTGACTGCAGTTGCTCCACTACGGCCGCTGTGTTGTTGCCGCCAACGCCCAAAACCAAAGGGATTCTGCCGGCTGTGGCTTTTTTTATGCAGGCAATCACTTGGGTCTTTTCTTCGGAGGATAGCGTTACGCTTTCTCCAGTGGTGCCCAACATGACAAAATAATCCGTTCCGCCAGCAATTTGTTGCTCTACAATGCGCTCCAAGGCGTCAAAATCGATGCTGTAATCGCTGTTGAATGGGGTAATGAGTGCTGTGCCGGTGCCGATGAGTTGTTTCATGCCAATTTGTTGAGGTGTTCTTTGAGTTCGCAAAGGTACTGATTCACGTTGTGCTTCTCTGCGGGTTTGATGAGTACATCGAAATTCTTCAGGTTTTTGGCGTCGTATGGACCTACTTTACAAGCCGCTTTGCTCACTGCTGCCATGCCCATGAAATGCCATTCGCATTCCATATCGATGGATATAAAAAAATCGGTATCGAATTGAAGCACGTTTTTCAAATCTTCCGATTTGGGGAATCCCGTTCGGTCAAAATCCCAGCGGCCCACATGATATGTGTTGACTTCTGGAACCAACGGGGTTTCTTCTTTCGTTTTGACATTGAAATACACAATCCGCACCACTTGTTTGCCCATTGCCTTTAACGTTTCGATGTAGGCTTTGATGGCTTGGGTTTCTGCGGGGGTCCGCTGGCTGTCCCAACACAAGACAAACCGCTTGGCTTTTTCGAAATTTGGGGCATATCGAAGTTTGCCAAAATCCTTGGCCTTGTGCTGATGTAGCTTGTCGATTACCCTTGAAACCAAACTATTTGAGTTGCTCATGTCGTGCAAGTTTATGAAATCATGGTTAAAAAGGTGTCTTCGTCGATGATGTTTACGCCGAGCTGTGTGGCTTTCTCCAATTTGCTGGGGCCGATGCCATCGCCCGCTACCAAATAATCGGTTTTTCCCGTTACGCCGCTACCTACTTTTCCGCCGTGCGCTTCAATCATGACTTTGATTTCATCGCGAGAGTGCTTGGCGAATACACCAGAAATGACCATCGTTTTGCCAGCCAAACCATCGCCCAAGCTCTCTTTTTGAATGGCGGTAAAGGTGAGTCCGGCCGCTTTCATTCGTTCAATGCCCATTCTGTGTTTTTCTTCGGAGAAATACTGCACCACCGATTCGGCAATGCGTTCTCCAATCTCGTCAATGGCGACCAATTGTTCTTCCGTTGCGACCATTATTGCGTCGATGTTCCCCAATCCTTGTGCCAATTTCTTGGCCACGGTTTCGCCCACATAACGAATGCCCAAACCAAACAAGACGCGTTCAAAAGGTTGCGATTTGCTGGTTTCTATGCCTTCGATGAGGTTCATCGCTGTTTTTTCGCCGACGCGGTCCAATGCCAAGACTTGATCAAATGTGAGGAAGTACAAGTCGGCCAATTCTTTCACCAATCCCTGCTGATACAATGTTTCTGCCATTTCACTTCCGATGCTCTGGATATCCATCGCCTTCCTTCCCACAAAATGCTCGATTTTGCCAATGGCTTGTGGCGGACATTCTTCTGAATTTAAGCAATAGTGTTGGGCTTCGCCGTCGTTGCGTTGCAGTTCGCTGTTGCATTCAGGACAGTGGGTGATGTACATATGGGGGACAGAGTTTTCTGCACGACGAGAAAAGTCGACCCCTACAATTTTGGGAATGATTTCGCCGCCTTTTTCTACAAAAACGGTATCGCCGATGCGTACATCCAATCGTTCAATTTCATTGGCGTTGTGCAGACTGGCTCTCTTTACGGTAGTGCCGAGGAGGGACACGGGTTGTAATTCTGCTACGGGTGTAATGGCGCCGGTTCTACCCACTTGGTAAGTGATACCAAGCAATTTGGAGGTGGCTGTTTCTGTTTGGAATTTATATGCAATTGCCCAGCGTGGAACTTTTGCCGTAAAGCCCAATTCTTCCTGATGCCGCAGCGAGTTTACCTTGATCACCACGCCGTCGGTGTCAAATCCCAAATCATGTCTGGCCGCATCCCAGCGTTTCAAATAGTCGAAGACTTCTTCAATGCTGCGACAGGTTTGGCTGTGTTCGGCGGTTTTTATACCCCAAGATTGGGCTTGTATTAACGACTCGCTGTGCGTTGCGAAAGGGTATTGGTCTGATAAGAAATGGTATAGGGTAATGTCGAGCGGACGTTTGGCGACTTCTTTCGCGTCTTTGATTTTGAGCGATCCGGAGGCCACGTTGCGTGGGTTGGCGTAGGTAGCTTCTCCTTGCGCTTGTCGCTGTTGGTTGAGACGCTCAAACCCTTTTCTGTGCATGAAAATTTCGCCGCGAATTTCAAAAGAAGTGGGGTAGTTGCCATGCAGTTGTTGGGTGACGCTTCGGATGGTTTTGACATTCTCGGTTACGTCATCGCCCTGAAACCCATCGCCTCTGGTAACAGCTTGGATCAACTGTCCGTTTTCGTAAAACAAGGATATCGCCAGCCCGTCGATTTTGAGCTCACAAACATATTCCACGGCATCAATACCGAGGGATTTGCGCACGCGCTCATCGAACTCCAACAATTCTTCTTCAGAATAGGTATTCCCAAGCGATAGCATACGGCGTTTGTGGGGCACAGTTTTAAATTCATCGAGCAGACCGCCGCCCACGGTTTTGGTGGGACTGTTTGGCAGGGCGAATTCGGGGAACTGTTTTTCCAATGCCTCCAATTCTTTGAGTTTGAGATCGAATTCTTGGTCTGAAATCACGGGTTCTGCCAACACATAGTACCGATAATTGTGGTCGTTGAGTTCGTTGCTGAGGGCAAGGATTTTGGCGCTGATTTCGTGACTTTGCATGGGATGATTTTGCCATGCCAAATTACGCCTTGCGATTGGCAGGATTGAAACCGCGGGGTGAGGAGTTATGCACAATTTCGACATTATTTGAGCCCAAATTTTTGGGTCAGGGAGTTTTGTGGTTACTTGCACCCTAATTTTTACATATGTCTAATTTGTCTGTTGCCCCCAATCATGTTGTAAGCATTGCTTACACCCTTTCACTTGCCAATGGCGAAGTTGCCGATTTCGCTGATGCTGATGAGCCCTTGGTTTTTATTCACGGCATTGGCCAAACTTTGGAGGCCTTTGATGCCCAGTTGAATGGGTTGAATGTGGGTGATGGTTTTTCTTTTTCATTGACCGCGGAAGACGGTTATGGTGTGCACGATGCCGGTTGGATTATTGAGTTGCCCCGTTCGGTTTTTGGTGGCGATGATGTACCCGCTGATTTGTTGCAGTTGGGTGCGATGTTGCCTATGCAAGACCAAGACGGCAATCCAATGGACGGTGAAGTGATTGAAATTGGCGATGAAACCGTGAAGATGGATTTCAACCACCCTTTGGCGGGTGAAGCATTGAACTTTACCGGTTCTGTCTTGGCGGTTCGCGAGGCTACGGCTGAAGAATTGGATCATGGTCACGTGCACGGTGAAGGTGGACATCACCACGACCACTAAGCGATTTTTTAATCTACAAACCGTGGATCGGATTGGTATGGGATTTTGACCATCCGTGATACTTCTATGTTAAAGACGCCGTAATCTTCGGTGATCTTGCCCCACAATCTGTATACCCCCCGTCCATTGAAAGGGCTCTTGCTCAGCGATGGCGGAAAGTGTATACTGTCGAAATAATGTCCATCGGCATCCAACCACGTTCCGAAATTCATTTCTTTTCCACCCACGGTTTTGGTGGGTTTAACGGTAACGAGGTATCCTTCGATGAGGATGTTTTTGTGGAGCATCTGTTGGAAGTGTTTGCTCCTGATTTTCGATAGATGGGGCAGTGCTGGATCGTGGGGGTATGGCGCTCCTTGGATCAGTTGGAATGGATGTCCCAATGAAAACCCCAGTAGGTTCCGTTCGTCGTGGGCTACTTCTAGCCAGGAGTCTTCCAAGCTGGGCAGTTGGTATTCTTTGGTGGGTTCGAGGAAGAGTTTTTCGGTTTGTACAACGGCCTTTTTGGAGGCGTACAGGGCGTGGGCTTCCCAAAGCAGGGCTTTTCTGCTGCGTTGCCAACTGCGGCAGGCCCCGATGTGAATGAGCGTTTTGAGCTGCTCTAACCCAGGTTCTACCCGCTGTTTGAAATCACTCAGGGAAGAGAAGGGGCCTGCCTGATCCCGTGCAGAAAGCAACTTCCTTACGCACTGTTGTTCCAAGCCATCAACCAAACCCAATCCCAGCCACAGGGTTTTCCCTTGAATGCGCGTGAGGACCAAACTTTCGTTGATGCATGGGGCTTCGATGATGGCGCCACTTTTTCGCGCGGCATGCACGTAAAATTCGGTGCGGTAAAAACCCCCGAAATTGTTGATCACCGCGGTGTAAAACTCTAAAGGGTAGTGGGCTTTCATGTAAAGACTCTGGTAGCTTTCCACCGCATAACTCGCACTGTGTCCTTTGGCGAAACTATACCCGGCAAAACTCTCTATCTGATGCCAAACCTCGCCCACAAGTTCTGGTTTGTGTCCTTTTTGTAAGGCCGAAGCAAAAAAGCTTTCTTTCACTTTCTGAAATTCTTCCCTGCTGCGGAATTTGCCGCTCATGCCGCGCCGAAGGACATCGCTCTCGCCCAAGCCAATGCCAGCAAAGTGGTGAGCAACTTTGATTACATCTTCTTGGTATACCATGATGCCATAGGTTTCAGGCATCAAATCCCACAGCACGGGATGGGCCTCGCTGCGCTTGGCCGGGTCCACATGTCGCTCAATAAATGCCCTCATCATCCCGCTCCGGGCTACGCCCGGGCGGATCACACTGCTGGCTGCCACCAGTGTGAGGTAATCCTTGCATTTCAATTTCCGCAAGAGTTGGCGCATGGCCGGACTCTCAACATAAAAACAGCCCGTGGTATGTCCGGTTTCTATGAGTCGCTGTATAACTGGGTCGTTCTTGAACGCATGAATTTGGTGGGCATCCACTGAAATGCCTTGATTCTGCTGCACATATACCACCGCATCTTTGATGTGACCTAAGCCCCGCTGTGATAGAATGTCAAACTTGGCGATGCCTAAATCTTCGGCCTCGAGCAAACTGAACTGCACCACCGGAAACCCCTTGGGCGGCAAAAAAGTGGCACTGTAATGATGGATGTGCTTCTCGGGAATCAAAATGCCCCCCACGTGAATGCTTAAGTGGTTGGGTAAGTTGTGGATGCGGTGGGCGTGCTTAAGCAACTCCTGATACAATGAAGGATGGTCGTCTTCACGCACTGCCGTAGAATTCTCTGCGGCGTTAGATGCCCCTGTAGGCACTGGATTTTCTGTTGTTTCAACCGTTTTTCCGCCCGATCGTCCCAATGTGCGATTGCGGATACCATGGCCAACCCCCGGCTGAGAATATACATCGCCTTTGCTAGGGGTGTAAGCCTCGAAGGTGGCGTGGCTGTAATAGGAGGTTTTGTTCAATAGTGCATCAATTTCTGCCTTCGGTAATCCGTAAACCTTGCCCAATTCCCTCACCACTGCATTGGTTTGAAATGTGCTGTAGGTGGCTACCAATGCGGCCCCGTGGGCTTTGTATTTTTCCAAAATATACGCCGTAACGTGGTCTCTGTCTTGCCAAGAGAAATCGAGGTCAAAGTCGGGCGGACTGCTCCTGTGTGGGTTGATGAATCGTTCGAAGTATAGGTCTAAGTCGATGGGGTCTACGTCGGTGATGCGCAAACAATAGGCCACCATGGAATTGGCACCGGAGCCCCTGCCAACATAGAAGAAGTTGTTTTCGCGTGCGAACCTGCAGATGTCCCAGTTGATCAGAAAGTACGATGTAAAGCCGAGTTGGTAAATCATTTGCATTTCCTTTTCGAGGCGCTGTGTGGTTTGGAAGGTGTAGTTTGGATAGCGGTAGTGAAGTCCTTCCGAGGCCAATTCCCGCAGCATGCGAAAGTCTTGATCGGGGTCGCCGGTAAAGGTTTTTTTGTTCTGTTGGATGTTCCATTCGAAGGTCCAGGCGCAGCCTTCTGCGAAGGCCTGCGCCTGGGTGATCAAGTGTTTCGCTGCGACAAATTTTGAAAAAATTTGTCGCAGCGGTTGCCACTGCTGCCACGGCTCCGCCGTGGCCCCCTCCGGCAATTTCGACAGCAAACAATTGTGGTCTATACACCGCAATAACTTGTGCGTCTCAAAATCAATCTCGTCGCGCACCGTAACCGTCTGTACCGCCAACAATCGCTCCACAGGCAACGACTTCTTCCACAGCCGCAATCGATCCAATTGTCTCCACGGAACCCCAAACCCCCACGCAGCAATCACCGCCCCGCCGTCTGCGGAATCCAACAAATCCTTTTGCCACCCCCACAATCGCTCAATCGGATAAATGACCCGCACCCCCAACAGCCGTGGCGCAACCTCGGGAAATTGCTGATCGCCCATCAAATGATCGGAGAGAAACCCATTCATCGACGCAAACCCCGACTGCGATTCACACAACATTAAATACAAATGCCTATCCCCGTTGCGAATATCACAGCCCACCAATGGCAAAATATGCTTGCACTCCCGCGCCGCCCGCAAATAATTACTCACCCCCGATACATTGTTGATGTCTGCCAGTAAGATGGGTACCTTCTGTCGCATCGACATCGCCTCAGATTCACATCGCTGCACAATTTCTTCCGGCGACATCATCCCGTAACGCAAGCTGAAGAAAGAGTGAAAATGAACGATCATGGTAGGGTTTACGATAAAAATGATTAAAAAATTGACAATTATTTGTCTACAAAGTAATCAATTTACATCAACCACAAAAGAAAAAGGCGCAGATTTCTGCGCCTTTTTTAGGTTCTATTTCGCAACGCGTTGATCGACTTATTGTTTCACGAATTTCAATGCACCGCCTTTGCCATCGCACAGCAAATAAACGCCGGCACTCAAATCTGCCACTGAGATGCGGGTGTTTTCACTGGCCGAAACATCCAAGCGCTTCAGTACTTTGCCTTGTAAATCGCAAATCTGCAGCATTTGTTTTCCGCCCTGCACAAATCGCACATCCAAGAAGTCTACACAAGGGTTTGGCGCAATGCTACCCAATGCCGTAGCACGGTCTGTCACACCCAAAATGCCAAAAGCCACCATGTTTGAATTGATGCTCAACTTACTGCCACCTGTGTCACAAGCGGTCTGTCCTTTGATGCCAATGTAGTAACGATTCTTGCCACTGGGAGGGTTTAAGTCGCTGAACGATTTTACGGTAGCAGCCACCGATGCAATGGCGGTAAACTTGCCAGAATTGTTGCTTCGATAAATGATATAGGTATTCAATGGATAAATCCCCACATAGTCAGACCAATTCAAGTTGTTTTCGCCGTTTACACCCAAATTGGCTGTTAAATGCAGCGTAGTGTGGGCGTAGTAGCGCGACATCGCCTCACTGTTGTTACAAGAGTCAATCGCTTCGATATAATACGTGAAAGGACGTTGTTTTGGGTTTACTTGGGTATCCAGGAAGGTACCAGCATTGGTGAGATCGGCGTCGCCAATGAGGTCGAATTCACCGGCAAAATTTGATTCGCGGTAAATGTTGTAGTAGGCTGTACGCTGATTGGGTGTGACTTTCCAAATGAGTTTATTTCTTCCTGTAGCGCTATCCACTGTTACCATGCACAAGGGCTCTACACTGGGTGCAAGCACTTTTACTTGGATGCTGTTTGATTTGATGCCACAACTTGTTGCAGAATCCAATGCGAAGACATTGATCGTGCCCGGGGCCACAATTTTCACAATGCGCGATGTGTTGTAGTAGGGATTCCAGTACATGCCATTGTAACCGTATTGGGTTGTGAGTTCCAGTTCAACTGTATCGCCCAAACAAATGATGGTATCAGAATTGGCTTTGATGGTCAACGATTTTACTTTATTGACGATTACCTCCAGGAATTCGGAGGTATCAGAACAGCCATTTATGGAAGTTGAAATGGCTCTGTATTTTCCGCCTTTGGTAACAAGGATTGTATTGGTTGAATCACCAGTGTTCCATTTTACGGGAGCGGTAGAGTAGGCGTAAAGGGTTACTGAGCTTCCTTCGCACAATTTTGTGGGATTGGTTCCAGCGAAGCTGTAAATATTAACATAGGCGTCATTTACTGTAACAGCCACGCTGGCGGTTGTGTCAACACAATTAAAAGCACTGTCGTATGCATAGGCTTGAAAAACGCCGTTGCTGCTTACTACACGCGAACTGCCGGAGTATCCATCCGTCCAATAAACCTGGGGATTGCCCGTAGAACTTACACTCAATTGAATCGTATCGCTACAAGTGTTAATCTTGCTTTTGGTGGTCGTTAATTCCAATTTGTACTGATTGTTGTAGCAAGGGAAGCCAAGTCCTAATCCCTTTTGTGCATTGGCTGTTGGCGTAACCAAAAAGAATAGGGCGAGGGCTGAAATGGCAGAGAGTATGTATCGCATAAAATAACTTGAATGGAAAACACCTCAAACGTTAGATGGTTTTTGGTTTCGTCGATTTATGGAGCAATTCCCTCCCTCCACAACATATGCCTATCTTTGAGCGTTAAACAAAAGATGCTTAGGGCAAAGCGATATCATATCTTTCTCGTGCTTAGCTTGGCTTTTGCCGCTACACGGGTTCATGCCCAGCATTTTGCACCCATTGCCGTGGGTAAATACAGCGGTGTACATGCAGCCAAAGTGAATCCCGCGTTAACCGCCAACTCTCCCTATAAATGGCATGTCAACATCGTGGGTGCTTGGGCCAATGTGAACAACAACTACATCAATTTGCAATTGCCTTATTCAGCGTATCACGCCATTTTTGGTACGATGCCCGAGCAATATAAGACGGTGAACGGCAATCCCCGCTTCGATTCTGCATTCCTTTACGAAGACCTCAATCGAAAACGCAAATTCGCGGGCGTAGGTGCCATGGCCTATTTGCCCTCGGTGCTAATTCAATACAAAAAATTACACCTTGGTTGGCTAAATGATGCCGTGGTTTTGGGGAAAGTTACTGGTGTTAACGAAGCTCTAGCTCATGCGGGATTTCAAGAAAATCCATGGTATAAAAGATTCAACTATTTCATCTTGGATAAAAACAACAATTACAATCTCGATCGCGGTGCGGCCAATGTCAATGCCTATGTTTCATCAGGGATCAATATTTCTTACAGCCAAGACTTACCATGGAAGCAAAAAATGATGTTTGGAGCCACGGTGAAAAAGATATGGGGATTGGGTGGTGCTTATTTTAAATGGGATGATATGCAAATTAACAAGGTGAGGCAGAATGTGTTGCAGTTCGATCAAACCAACATTCACTACGCGTTGTACCAAGGTCGCGGCAGAGGCTCAGCCATCGATTTGGGCTGGGGGATGATTTACCACAAACCCGATTACAAGCAAAACGGCGATTACCTCAAAAAACACAAACAATACAAATACAAGTTTGGCTTGAGTTTGCTCGATTTGGGTTCTGTCCGATACGATGATGTCAAAGCCACCGATATCGTAAATGCCACATCAACCATCTGGGATGCCACTGGTTTTCGGGATCAATTCATCGGTGTGGATCCTACGCCGAGTATTACGCCGCTCAACAATGTTTTTAAGGATATGTCGGGCTATACCACAGACACCCGATCAGAAAATATAGGACTTCCCACGCGATTCATTGCCAGCGTCGATTATCAATATAGCAAGCGTGTTTTTATCAATTACCAAGTGATGCAGAGCCTTCGCGGTCGCTTCACCCAACACATGCGATATCAAAGCTATGCGATGATCGCTCCGCGGTATGAAAAAGAAAAGTGGGAGGTGTCTGTGCCCATTTTGTTGGAATACGATTACCGCAGTCTCCGTGCAGGATTCTCACTGCGCGCTGGATGCTTTTACATCGGCAGTAACAGCGCCCTGAATTTTCTGTATACCCGCAATGTGCGCGATGCGGACATCTACCTGGGCTTCACCATTTCACAACTCAAAGGCACCAAGAACGATTGGTTCATCAAGCGCAGGAAAGAGGCAAGTGAGCAAAAAGACAACAAAAAGCCCGACTGCGAAAAGATGTAATTGCAGCGTTCGTTTCTGCCGCAGCAGTTCTGATTGAACGGTTATTCTGCGCAAAGCAACGACGATTGTCCTACCACCTCATCGCCCAGATAGAATCTCAAACGATACAATCCAGCGGCACCTTCAAACGTAAAACCATTGCCCGTGATCATCGCCCGGTTGAAATGCATCATCGGTCTGCCCGAAGCGTCGGTGATTTCACAGCGCGACCACATAACATCTGATTGTACCTGAATCCACTGTCCTTGAGAAACGGGATTGGGGTAGAGGTTGAATTTGCTTACAACCAATTGAGCGGCACTTAATTCGCCGAGGACCAAGTCTTGATAGGTCAAAGAGAAGCAACTATCGCCCTGGCGGTTCAACTCGTGGAAAACGCGCACGGTTTGGTTGCTATACGGCGCGAGGTTGTGTTTGGGTTTGATGTCGGCACTCAACCAACTGGGCGCGGATTGGATGTACCACATGTGATCGCCCGTGGTGTCTATGGGTGTAAAGGTGTACAATGCACCTTGGTTACTCACCGTGAAATTGGCATTGGGTAAGGGGTTTACTTGGATGCGCGCCTTGGCAGAATTCGCCACACAGCCTTTGCCGGTGTTCCCTTGCAGCCATACAGAATCGCCTTGTTTTACCAGTACTTTGTTGATGCCCGATTTGGGGTTGTTGAGCGATAAAACTTGTTTGCCGTTCACCACAATCCAGGCCTTTTTTACCGATGTGGTATCGCAATCGTGTGTGAGCCAAATGCTGCCGCCACAAATAATTTTGGGGGTAAGGGTATCGATATCGTGTTTTAATTGGTTTGCCCTGATCGATTCGGCACTCCAAGAAACACTCTTTTTCGTGGTGCCACAAACCGCTTGCGCTGAATCCAGAACCGCCAAATCTACCTTGCCGTTCAACGCATTGATATCAATCTGAAACTGTGATTGCTGCTGTTGCGATGTGCCGTTCACCCAAACGTTGTAGGCCTTGGGCAAATTTCCGAGCGATAAAGTTGCTTTGCTGCCCACGCATAGCGGACTGCTGCTCCATTGGGCGGTATAATCGATGGGTGTGCACGACTTGGTGGTGGCGGAGAAGCGGGCGATAGGACTCACCATGCAATCGTTGTTGATGCTGTATCGAACCCATAGCGAAACGGGTGATTTGTCTGATGGTGTAGCTACCGCAAATTGCGTATCTAAGCCATTGTTGCCGCTGTTTGTCCATGTTTTTCCGGAATCCTTGCTGCAACTGTATTGAATGGCGAGGGGTTGTGATTTCCATTTGAAAACCACTTGCGTTAATTGCGAATCGATGCCAGACAGTTGGGGTGCGAATGACGAATCCACCACGCTGTAACTCAAAGAGAGCGGTACACTCACACAACCGTTGCTCCCTTTAACCCAAAAGCGTTCTCTGGGATTGGATAATTTCGCGATGGTGGTAATGAGGGTATCGCCGGAATATGGTCCCGTGGCCCCGATGGTGGAAATGGAATCGCCTTTGTTCAATTGGGCTTTCCAGGTCACTTTGCTGTTGACGCAGTAGGCCATTGATAGTAACAGGCTCACGTTGACAGTGGGCTTAGGGTTAACCAAAATCTTAATGGGGTCGGTGAGGGTTGAGCAGCCTTCCAAACTCGTGGCCAAATTGAAGTAAGAGCCGGTGTCTTTGAGGAAAATCGTGGTTTTGGTGCTGTTGTTGTGGATCCACTTTTGTTTGTACAAGGTGGTGTTTAAGCCAGCAACGGTGACTTTTAATGAATCTCCACCGCAAATGGTGCTAGTTCCCTTGGGTGTGGTGCTTGCCTTTGGCGGGGAAGAATAAGTTACGATGTTTAGCGTAACCGTATTGGATTTGCCATACGCATTGGTGGCAGTGAATAGGATAGTGTGTTTGCCAGCCGTGAGTACGAGCGTAGGGTTTTGAGCCGTAGATAAGCGGGTGTTGGCCCCGGTAGTGGGTTTTTCTTCCCACAAGAACGACGAGGGCGAATTTGTGGCGCTGCCAGCGAACTTGGTGCCGTTGGTGCATGAAACAGGGTCTGCAACCTTGGCCGATGCTACTGGCAAAAGGGTAGATGGCGTAATGGTGAAATCCTTTTTGTAGATATAATCACCACTGGAGCTACTGTTGTCGTTGGTCGCATTGACGGTGGTGTATAATTTTACTTTGCCCACGTTGGTCGATGGGGCTTTCCATTTGAATGACCATGCAGTACTGTCAGTGGCAACCCTGGCCGATCCGGTAGTGGTTTGTCCGATATAGTAGCGCGTTTTTCCGCTTACACTGGTAGAACTCGTGCTGGTGCGGTTGTCGGCGGTTGAAAAGGTGCCTGCCGCGGCATTTGTGGTGTCCAGCGCGGTGAGTTGGAATCCAAATTTGGATATCCCTGATTCTGCGTATGTAATGGTGATGGTGTAGGTAGAATCGGGGAGATATCCTGTGCTAGGAATATTGCTTCGCATCCGGATGCGATTCCACTGGTTTCCTGAGGTAACCAAACTGTAGGACGAATGACAGCTGGTGCAATTGCCTTCTGAGATGGCTCCCGTGTATGCCGGACTCGCTCCGCTGGTGTACGAGACAACCTCGCTCACTACGGCGATGCTCAACAGTAAGAATAGGAATTTGATGTATTTCATGGTTTGAGAACTATGGACAAAATTAGGGTGTATCTGTTGCCTTTGTTGACAAGGTTTGGTTTGATTTGATAGATGTAACAATCAATGCGACATTTGGTTGGTCTTGAATTATGGCTCGTTTCAATGGGTTATGGGGGTTCGGGGAGACGTATTTTGTCGGTTGGTGCAGGGTGTAGGTCGATGCGGCCCGCAGGGCCGCATCATTATCATTATCTTTGCAGTTATGAATCAGTGGATTGCCGCAGGCTTGCTCGCTCTCAGTGGAATCGCCCCGCTGCAAGGTCAATCGGTGCGTTATACCTTGGAGCAGTGTATCGAACAAGCCCTCAAACAAAACATCGATGTGCAACTTTCGATGCTGTCTGAGTCGCAGGCAGAATTGACCATGAACCAAGCCAAAAGCGGGTTTGCGCCGGATTTTAGTGGCTCAGCCGGACAATTTTATCAATCGGGGCGAAGCATCGACCGATTCACCAACCAGTTTGTGCAATCGACCATCAGCTCAAACAATTTTCAGCTGCAGGGTTCGGTTTTGTTGTATGGTGGCGGACAAACCCAATACAATTTCAAACAAGCCAAACAGAACTGGATGGCCTCAGAAGCCGATTTGCAATCTGTTCAGCTCTCCATTATTCTTCAAGTGTCAGGGGCATATGTTCAGTGTTTACAAGCTACAGAAGCGGAAGCTGCAGCTCAAAACGCGGCCAATGCCAGCAAGGCTCAACTCGATCGCGGACAATTGATGTACGATGCGGGTGGTAGCAATCGCGGGGTGTTGTTGGCTTTGAAAGCGCAACATGCCAATGATTTAGCAACGCTAACATCGGCCCAGAACAACAAAAATGTGGCCTTGCAAAACCTAAAACAGTTGATTCGCTTACCACAGCAACAATCATTTGAACCTGCCACAGAATCGTTGGGAAGCGTCGAATCCCCTTTTGGGTTCTCGGCCCAACAATTGGTGGATTCAATCTTATACCGTCGTCCTGATTACCGCGCGGCCAAATACAGGGTGATGGCGGCAGAATATGGATGGCGTGCCGCTAAAGGAGCATTGCTGCCAACCTTGAGCGTTGGAGGTAGTGTAAGTACCGTGTATTCTGACAATGCGAAAAATGTGGATGGGGTTAGCTTGAATGGGTTTTCACCAATCGGCAGGGTACAAGGATCAAACGAAATCGTGGAAGCGCCAAGTTTCGAGTACCAAATGAGTACCATTGCTTTTGGAGAGCAGGTAAAAAACAACTTCGGTCAGTCTTTGGGAGTGAATTTGAATGTGCCCATCTATTCCGGCATGCAGCGCCAAAATCAGGTTAAATCAGCCGATGTTGCAGTTCTGCGGGCGAAATTGAACTTAGATCGCATCGAACAGAATGTACAAAACGAGGTGTTGTCGGCTTTCAATAATTATCAAAATGCCGAAAAGCGATACGCGGCCAACAAAGAAAGTCATGAGCTGCAAAAGCAAAATGAACAATATGTAAAACAGCGTTTGGATGCAGGTGCGGCTTCGTACTTTGAATATCAAGTGGCTTATGCCAACGCGCAAACCGCTTATCAGAACTTTATTTCTTCCAAGTATGAGCGGGCTTTCCGCAGGCTGGTACTGGAATTTTACCTATCGCCCAATCCCAATATGGGAGGTGTTGCACCTGAAATGCCATCGCTCGATAAATAAGAAGCATATCCATCATCCAACAACAACAACAACCGAATGACAAAAAAACGCATACTCTGGATTTCTCTCGCCGCATTGGTCGTGCTCATCGTAGTGGCTATGGTGATGAAAGGCGGTAAAAAAGATTTGGAAGTGGAAACTGCCAAGGTAGAATCGCGAACCATCACAGAAATTGTGAGTGTAACGGGCAAAATTCAACCCGAGAGTGAGGTGAAAATCAGTGCCGATGTAAGCGGTGAAATCATCGATATGATGGTGCACGAGGGGGATAGTGTGACCAAAGGACAGTTGTTGTTGCGCATCAATCCAGAATTGTACGAAACAGCAATGTCGCAGTTGAAGGCCAATTTGGACAATGCTCGTGCGGCGTTGGCAGGTGCAGAGGCCCAGAGTATCAAGGCAAAATCGTCTTTTGATCAGGCGGGATTGAATTACAAGCGTCAGAAGAAATTGTATGATCAAAAGGTGATCAGCGATCAAGAATGGGAAAATGCCCAATTGCAATACGAAGTGGCCAAAGCGGATTTTGAGGCGGCCGGCAAGTCGGTGTTGGGCAGTAAATACAACGTACAAAGTGTAGCCGCGCGATTGGAAGAAGGTAAGCGCAACTTGGGAAGGACAAGTATTTATGCGCCGGCATCAGGTATAGTTACGCATTTGACCTCTGAAAAAGGGGAGCGAGTGGTAGGAACCGCGCAAATGGCAGGAACCGAAATTATGCGCATTTCTAACATGCACATGATGGAAGTGCAGGTGAATGTGAATGAAAATGACATTGTGAGAATTCACCGTGGCGATAGTGCCGACGTAAAGGTGGATGCGTACGACGGTCGTATTTTTCGCGGTGTGGTTACAGAGATTGCCAATTCGGCGGTGTTCAATGCAGCGCAGAACATGAGTGATCAGGTGACCAATTTTGTGGTGAAAATCCGTTTGGTGCCATCGAGTTATCAAGATTTAACGGCGGAGGGTGAATTTCCATTTTTACCGGGGATGACGGCCAGCGTAGACGTGAAAACAAAGACCAAAACGGGTGTGGTTTCTGTGCCAATTGCCGCGGTGACAACAAGAAATCCAATGGGCGCTTCCAAAGATGGCAAGGCGGCTGAGAGCAAATCGGATGTTCAAACCTGGGTTTTCTTGTACAATGGTGGCAAAGCCAAAGCGGTGGAAGTGAAAACGGGTGTGCAGGATTTGGATTTTTACGAAGTTTTGGGCGGTTTAAAAGTGGGTGATGAAGTGGTGTCGGGCCCAAGTATGTCGGTGGCCAAGACCTTGAACGACGGCGATAAGCTGAAGAAGAAAAAATAAATTTACACAAAATGTCCACCTGAGGGTGGAATCTCTTAGACAAAATAGTAGTTTTGTTGTGTTGCTAGGTTCAATGATGGATGGCTAATCCACATTGATGAAAAGGGAACTTCGGTGTAAAACCGAGACTGTACCCGCAGCTGTAACTCCAAGTCAATCAATGATTGACGCATTTTTTGGGCCTCTAACGCCACTGTCGTAAGATGGGAAGGCGCCCAAGAAGGAGAAGTCAGAAGACCTGCCTAATAACACCATTGCACGCTTTCGGGAAAAAAGGCGCGGCGAGGACAGAAGGGTTTCCCTTTTTTGCTCACCTTATTCCTGATTTCGTGCCCAAGAAATACCATGTTAGCACTGGGCTGGATATCGTTATTGGGAGCTGTTGGCTCTTTCACGTCGGAGGGCGATACCCTTCAGCGTGTGGCTTTTTCTGAGGAAAGGCCTTGCGATACAGTGTTTATTCGTGCCCAACGGTTGGATTTCGCCACCATTGGACGGGTGGTGAGGGAAATGCCTTCGGGCGACAATGACCAACTGTTGACTTCCGTGATGCAAGATGCAGGGGTTTTCTTTAAACAATACGGCGTAACTGGCAGTAGCACAATTTCTCGCAGGGGCGCGGATGCCAATCAAACCCAGATCAATTGGAACGGATTGCCTATCAATAACCCGATGTTGGGTATGAGCGATTTCAATACTTTGATGAGTTGGGGATGTGGCGAGATGTTTTTGGTGGAGGGTGGCAATTCGGCGGTGGTGGGCAGTGGAAGCATGGGTGGTACGCTATTCATGCGGAATGGGTTGCACTTTTTAGACGGGGATGCTCGAGAAGAATACCACAGTAGGTCCAAAGCGATGGCCACGATGGGATCGTTTGGTGAACGAAACATCGCAGCAGAAGTCAATTTGGTGGGTAAACGACGGTTTTTGTCGGTCAATACCGCCCATTTCTATCATGAAAACGCCTATGTATTTCACGATTTGGGTTTAGAGATTCCCAAACGGAGAATGGAGAATGCTTTGCGCAGGCAAGAGATGATGCGTATGGTAGGCGGAATGAAGACGGGCCGAAGTCAATTGCGCACTGTGCTGGAGTGGGCTGGGATGTCGCGACAGTTGGGCTTGGCGATGGGCTCGTTGCAACCATTGGGCAAGCAGTTGGATGTGAATTTGCGTGGTCTGGTTGAGCATCAGGTTTCGTTCAAGCGAGGAATTACATTGTTACAGCGTTTGGGTGGCGTGATGGATCAGATTGATTATTACAGTTCGCCACAGGATTCATTGGGCAGTTTGAGTCGGGGTAAGACATTGCATTATCAGAACGAGTTGTATTATACGCACCGCAGTTTGCGTTTTTTGTTGGGTACAGATTTTCAGTACCAGCGGGCGCAGACGGAATACTATTTGGGGTGGGCGAATCGGGCTTTGCCGGCGTCTCTTTTGGGTGTGTATTGGTCGGGTAGAAAATGGTCGGCCGTGGGCAATGCGCGTTACGAATGGAACGAGCGCATGCCCACGGCCGGAATTTCGCTCCAGTTCCAGGCCAGCCGAAGGCTGGCCTGGAAGTCCAACGTGCATTCCTCTTTCCGCAGGCCCACCCTCAACGACCTCTTCTGGGTCAGTGGCGCCGCACTATCCCCCCTCAAATCCGAAAAAGGATGGGGCGCCGAAATGGGCTTTCTCTTGAAAACCGGTCCTACAAACTTCCGCCAAACCGTATTTAATCTCACCGCAGAATTTACTACCTATTACCGCGAACTCGATTTTCCCATCCTGTGGGTCCCCGCCGGAGCGGTGTGGCGTGCCACCAACCTCTCCGGCGGCGGACGGTATGCGGGTGCCCAACTTTCCGTCCAAGCCCAAGCCCACGTCCGCCAATCCAAAATGAGCCTCCAAATAAACCTCGATCGCGTGAAAGCAAGCGTAAAACAATCGGCCTTCGGACCTGAATACCAACAAATATTCGTCCCTCTGTACAACGGTAACGTCGCCCTGTCATGGCATCGCCCCAAATACCAATTCTCAGTGAATACGCAGCTGGTAGGCCTTCGTTACATCCAAACCGATAACCAATCTAGCTTGCCAGCCTATGCCCTGGTGAACGCCCAATGGCGCTATCCCGCAGTGTTGAATAAAAAAGGTCTGGTCATTGATGCGGGTATACAAACACAAAACCTCACCCAAACCCAATATTTCAGTATGCCTGGAAGACCCATGCCCGGTAGATCGGTGCAGTTGACACTCTGGATCAAGCACCAAACCACAATAAATAAATAAAAACATGAAAAAATATTCAATCATCTTGTCTCTCGCCCTCGTGTTCGTTGGCGCCGCCAAAGCTCAGTTCCACAAGGAAGGATTTGAGGATGTAACCCTGGATTCCGGACAGGTAATGAACGGAAAAAAGGGAGAGAAAGCGTTTGTGGTTCCTTCGAGCGGAAATCCATTCCAAATGAAAATGCCGATTCTTTACGATACCTCTTGGGGCGGTTATTGGGCTGGCGGTTGGGCCATATCCAAACAAATAGATGGCAGTACGGGCCCTTCAGACTTTACCAAGCACCTTTACTGCGCAAAACCGGGTTTTGGCGCTGAAAAGAACGCAAAAGGTGAATACATCGGTAAAGGCTTTGCCGTGGGCATGAATGGTAGTTATATCAAGCTCAATTTGCAATCGATTCCAAAGAATGTGGGACGTGGGATGATGGCTTTGGAAATTGCAAACTCGACGTACGCCTATAACTCTATCAAAAATGGAGACAATTTTGCCAAAAAATTTGGCGGATCTACCGGTAACGATGCCGACAGCTTTGTGTTAAAGATAAACTTCTTCGTAGATACGTTGAAAGTGGGCACCAAGCGCGTGATTCTTGCCGATTACCGTTTCACAGACAATAGTAAGGATTTTATTCTCGGCACATGGGAACGGGTTGTTGTGCCCAATTATTTTCCGGAGGGTGCTCCCGATAGCATCACTTTTGAATTGGAAAGTTCCGACAACGGTCAGTTCGGTATGAATACCCCTGGTTTTTTCTGTTTGGATGAGGTGATAATCGGCCAATGGGGTAGTGTGAGACATATCAACACCCTTCAAGCCAAAGTGTTCCCCAATCCGGCCAAAGACATCCTGGAAATCCAAACGCAAAACAAACCCACTCAAATAGAAGTGGTGGATGTGACAGGCAGGATGGTGTATTCCCAAACTTGTGATTCTCGGTCTGCCCATCTCAATGTGGCAAACTGGAGCCCAGGAACGTATCAAGTGAAGGTGACCACGGCGGTTGGACAAGAAACGGCCACCTTCGTGAAACAATAAAAACGATTTAGCCAACCCACATGGTATTTTCAATGAAACAATCCGTAAAAAACAATCCACAAGTCAATAAAAACCTACGGTTGAAAAGACTGTGTTTGATCTTTTTGCCATCGCTGATTCTATTTCAAAGTTGCGAAGACCAAGTGATCGGACCGCCCCTGATTGCCCCCCAAGGCAATGATCGAGTGGCTGTGCTCTGCGAAGGCAATTTCATGTGGGGGAATGCCAAGCTCGACGTGATTTCAACGGATTCATCGGGTACGAAAATTTGGAACAATGCGTTTGAAGCAGTAAACAACAAGCCCATTGGCGATGTGCTGCAAAGTGCTTTGGTGGCGGGGAACAACCTGTTTTTATCGGTCAATAACAGCGGAAAAGTATTGGCCATCGATCCCGTATCGCTCAAACAAACCAAATCGAACAATACCCTAAAATCGCCCCGAAATCTGCTTGTGGTAGGCGGTCAATTGTGGGTGAGCGACCTTTATGCAAATAAAATCAGCGTGCTAGATACTTCGAACCTGAAAACGGTGAAGGAGATTCTCATGCCCGGTTGGACCGAAAATATGGTGCGTTGGGGCGATTATGTGGCCGTGGCGGCGTACAAGGGGGAAGTGCTGCTCTTGAATCCATCAACCCATGCCGTGGAACGCACGCTGAAAGTGGATTCTGGCGCGCTGTATCTCGCGGTGGATGCGGCGATGCAACTTTGGGTGGGTTGCTCGTTGAACGGTAAATCCTCGCTGTCGGCATTTGCACTTGGGCAAATTGATATTGTGGAAGTGGCGCATTGGAAAATGACGGGCGATTTGGGCAGTATACAACTGTCGCGCAATGGCGGAACCCTCTTTGTATCACGCAAGAACAAGTTGTACTCGTACCGTGCCGATGCCCAATCCGAAGCCAATATGTCGGTGTTGATTGAGCCTGGCGTTACCCAACTCTATGGTTACTACTATGATGCGGTATCGAATACGTTCTATTTTGCCGATGCCAAAGATTATGTGAGCAATGGCGCTGTTGTGCGATGTCCGATGGATGATCTGTCGAAAAAGTCTGTGCTAACAACGGGTGTGAACCCTTCCGGCTTTGTGCGTTTGCCCTAAGTTAGTTTTACTATCTTTGGGGACGAAAAATGAAGTGGAATTTCCTAAAGTTGAAAAAGGTTGACATCCTGCTGTTGCGGTCCTATGTGGGTCCGTTCGCCGTCACTTTTTTCCTCAGCATGTTCCTCTTTTTGATGCAATTTCTCTGGAAATACATCGATGAGTTGGTGGGCAAAGGCATTTCTACGGACATTCTAGCCAAACTAATTTTTTATTCCTTGGCGGATTTGGTGCCGATGGCGATGCCGCTGACAATCATGGTGGCTGGTTTGATGACTTTTGGGAATTTGAGCGAGAGTTTTGAGTTGGTGGCGATGAAAAGCAACGGTATTTCTTTGTTGCGAGCGCTGAGGCCCATTTTTATTCTAATGTGTTGTTTGGCGGTGATGAACTTCCTGTTTTTGAACTATGTAATTCCCAAGGCGAAGTTGGAGCAGGCGGGGTTGATGATTGACGTTCGACAGAAAAAGCCCACATTCAATTTGGCTGAGGGGGTGTTTTATCACAACATTGAGGGATTTGCGATCCGTGTGGGCAAGAAAGAGGCCGATAACCAAACGGTGCGCGATGTGTTGATTTACGAATACAAAAAGGACGATAGCAAGCGATTGAATGTGTTGCGGGCAGAGTGGGGTACGATGATTTTGAGTCCAGACCAAACGGTTCTGAATTTTACGTTGTACAAGGGTGTGCGTTATGAGGAGATGACCACAGCCCCCGAGTATCGCAAAACGCATCCATTCAATCAGATGTACTTTGAGAAACAGCGAATGCAAATTGATTTGTCGAGCCTTGATTTTACTTTTTCAGACCGCGATTTAATTGCCAGCGATTACCGATTGCAGAATGTGTCGCAGCTGTTGAAGGTGATTGATACCTTTGATATGAAATGTGCGATGTTGCGTTCAGACAATTCCAAATATTTGGGTAAGTATATTCATGCACCGGGGGTGATGACGCAGGATACCACTTTGCAGCGTTTTAGGCGGAATTCGGTGGCCTTTGCTTCGTTGAAGGAGGATCAAATGATCAAGAATTATCCCCAGGAGCAGCGGGCTACGATAGTGGCTGCTGCTGTAAATCACGCGCGTTCGGTAAAGGGGACTGAGGAGGGATTGTTTACGAGTTTGGAGTTTGAGGAGACTGATGTGGATTTGTATCGGAGTGAGTTGCACAAGAAGTTTGCCTTCTCCATTTTGGTCATATTGTTGTTTTTAATTTCGGCCCCGCTGGGTGCGATTATCCGCAAGGGTGGGATAGGAATGCCGTTGGTGATTTCGGTGGTGTTGTTTGTGTTGTTTTATGCGGTGAATTTGACCGGTGAGAAAATGGGCAAAGAGGGGATTGTGCCGGTTTGGATTGGGAGTTGGATGAGTTCGATGTTGCTATTTCCCATTGGGATAGTGATTACGTATCGGGCGAGCATTGATAAGAGTTTTCAGGGCAGTAATCCGTTGATGAATGCGGTGAAGGGATGGAAGTTAAAGTGGCAGAACCGCAAGCGCAGCGCTAAGAATAGCCATTTATGAAGCTGTTGGTGATAGGGAACAGGGTGCCATGGCCGCTGCACGATGGTGGGGCGATTGCCACCTATGGGATGCTTCGTTCGTTGGCTGAGAATGGTGCGGAGGTGCATTTTTTCACGTTTAATACAAAAAAACACTTTGCGGAAAACGCAACGATTGAAAAGTATTTTGGGTTTTGTAGGGTCTATTTACAGCCATTGGATGCGGGTGTGAAGGTAGGAAAAGCCTTATTGAATTTGGTTTTTGGTGGGAGTTACCACATGGAGCGATACGAGGACAAAGGAGCGGCGTTGGCTTTGCGGCGTTTGATGGATGTTGAGGGGTTTGATGTTGTTTTGGTTGAGGGACTGTATTCGGTGCCAGTGTACCTGCGGGCGGTTCCCGCCCGCAGGTACAGTACGCCTGCGGCGTACCGCGCCCACAATTTGGAATACCAAATTTGGGCGCGCCTGGCTACCGCCACCGCCAACCCCCTCAAAAAATGGTACCTTCAGTTGCAAGCCAAACGCCTGCAGAAATTTGAACAACACACCTGGTCAAACTTTCAAGCCATCGTACCCATCGTACCCACCGATGAAATCGCCATCAAAAAACACCTGGAAGCTACGCGGGAAAAATCATCCAATAAAAATATCCCCGCCATACAAACCTATCAACCCGGCATCGCCATAGAAAGACCGTTTGCCTTTATCCATCAGCCCTTATCGCTGTTTCATATCGGCTCCATGGAATGGCAAGCCAACGAACAAGGCGTCCTTTGGTTCCTTCAAAAAGTGTGGCCTCTGCTGCTCGTGTTATACCCCCAAGCAAAGTTCCACCTGGCAGGGAAGGGGCTGTCAAAATCCGACCCACGCTTCTTTCAAACCGGCGTCATTAACCATGGCGAAGTGCCCGATGCCGAAGATTTTATGCAACAGCATGGCATCATGATTGTCCCCATACAAGCAGGATCCGGTATCCGAATCAAAACCCTAGAAGCCATGGCACTAGGTGTCCCCGTGGTATCTACCACCGTGGGTGCGCAAGGGTTGGACGTAACCCATACCCAAGAACTCATGCTGGCCGATCAGCCCGCCGAGTTTGCGCAAGCCATCGCCCAATTATTGAGCAACCCTGCGCTAGCGCAACAGACCGCCACCCAAGCCCGTATTTATGTTGAACAGCATCATAACCTCAAACGAAATACTGCCGAATTGCTTGGTTTTTTGCGTGGCTTGAATCACCTTTGAAGCATGTTGAAATTGAAGGGAAGACTTTGTGGGGCGCTCTTGTTGCTGGTCGGTGCAATGAATGCACAAAATTTGCCCTTCGGACCGCTCCGCTGCCAAGGTCCCGTTCCGCCGGCTTTTCTCCAATCGAGCTCTGCCAAAGCGATGCAGAATGTCCAAGCAATCGATAAGCAGACGAAAAATCGAAAAGAGATTACGGAAGAGGAAGAATTTGCACTTGCCACAACCTTTGTAATCGATGAAATTCTCAAAAGTGGCAAGGTTCTCTACGGCGATACCATTACCCAATATATCCAAAAAGTAGCCGATGGGTTGCTCTCTCAACAGCCTAATATCAGAACACAGCTCAACTTTTTTACCCTGAAATCGAATTTGGTGAATGCCATTAGCACCCACCAAGGCTATATTTTTGTCACTACCGGCTTGCTCTCGCACCTGCACAATGAAGCCGAACTTGCTTTTGTACTGGCCCACGAAATTGCCCACTTTACCCAAAAACACAGTTTGGCATCGGCCAAGCTGAAGAATCGCTTATTCGATGAAAAGAATGAGTCGAATGGACTTGAAGAGCGCGTTAAAACCGTCTACCAATATTCGCGCGAAAACGAAATGGAAGCCGATCGCCTTGGTATGGATCTTTTTTTATCCGCCGGTTATGGCTTCGATTTTGGACTGGATGCGCTCGCCCTGCTGGAACATGCCGATGAGCATTTTGTGAATGTACAAGCGAACCCCTCATGGTTTGAATCGGGTTATTGGAAAATTCAACGCACCGATGTGCCATCAAGCAACAATTTGTCGGTCCCCGGAAAAATGAATCCGAATGCCGAATTTACCTGGCCCAAATCCTTTCCCGAGATTGCGCTGCGCGAGGCTGGGGATGTGGCATTCAAAACCCACCCCGATGTGATAGACCGCCTGCGACGGGTAGAAGAGCAGTTTAAAACGGAATTCGACAAACCCATTCAAAAAGACCCCTACAAATTCACCAATGCCCTGTACTTTCAACATATACAGCAACGGGCTTGGGTGGAAGATGTTATCTCCCACTTGAGGCAGGCAAACTTTGTGGATGCGATGTATTTGGGGTTCGCCCTGGATTCGCTGATGCCCAATCAGTCGTTTTCGTCGGATGTGAAAGCCATGGCTTGGTATGGGTTGTTGCACCACAAAGCAAACGGCGAAGATTTAAATGCATTCGGTCTACAAGATGATTTGCGCGACCTAAATGCACCCCAAGTGCGCGACTTGAACGAAGTATTGAAGGGCCTATCTAAAGAACAATTGTCTGTGATGGCCGTGAGAAACATCGCGCTAGATATTCGTAAAAAAGGCAGTTCTCCGTTTCGACGAAATCTGCTCGACTCTTGCATCAAACTGATGTTGTCTAACCCCATCTTTGAAATGTATAACTACTCTATCAAGGTGGAGGATGCAGTGAAAGATGGCAGCGCCAAATGGCGGTCGGCATTTGCTGAGTTGGGTTTGGCGGACATCAGCGGATACCTCCATTTTAAGCGATTGCGCTCAAAAGATTCATTGGTATTGCAAGAGGAGCGAAACAAAGAAAATCAAAAGAAAAAACTCTTGGGTAAGGTACTTGTCGATAACCAAACCCACCTAAACACCCAGCAATTGGGGATTGATAGTTTGTGGATGTTTACCCCCAATTACGACCAATTGGAAATGACAGGCAGTGGGAAAGTCTCACGCGATTACATCCGCGATGAAGCCATTGCCCAAACCTTTGAAAACGATTACCAACAAGCCGCCGAGGCAGCGAAAATAGACCTAACCATCTTGAAAAACATGGGCAGTGATAACCTCACCACCGAGGATGTGAATCGCTATGCGCTCATGCAGGATTGGATGGAAGAGCGATTGAACAACGGACTAACGCAGATGATGTTGTTTGAATCAGGTATTTTGCAGTCGGCTCTGAGTCACGAACGAATTGGACATCTTGCTTGGGCCGGTGCAGTGAATACCATCGAAGCGAGAAAATTCAATGCGTTGTACCTGGCCGTTGCCATTGTCTATGCACCCGCGCTGCCTTACTATATCTACTGGCAGTCTACCAAATCCAAAAAGTTTCAATTCATGGTCTTGGTGTTTGACCCAAAAACGGGGGAAATCGATGGGGTTTTCTTGCAAAAATATGCGGCAGAGTGGTCTCGGGATTTTTTGCGAAGTCACTTGTACGATATCATGCTGCAAATCAAATCCAAACCGAAAACAGTAAAAGGAAAGGGAGGCAAAGCGTGAAGAACTTTAAGTGTAACATTCATGGGGTTCACAAACAAATAACGATTGTGCTGTTGATGCTCGTGGGATTTGTGGATGGAAAATTACAGGCCCAAAGGGTGGGAAATCCAGGATACATGGGAAAAACAATCACCTTGGGTTTGGGGTCTCAGGTTTCGGGGGGATGGTATGGCGGATTCAAAACCCAAGCCTTTCTAACGGCTGTCGCGGAAAAATCAATCAATCGACAGCATGCCATTACGCTTAGAGCCACGGTGGGGATGTTGAATGTGCCTTTTCAAGAAATGGGTTTGTCGGTGGATGGACCTGGTTCAGGTGCTACAGTCAACTATTATGGCAGATTGAATTTTGGCAATCCACCCGCGTTGGTATCACGGAGTTGGGGTGGGCAATGGAAGCGTTATGTGCTCAATCGGGGCGCGATTGCACCTTATGGAATGTATGTGACCGTGGGAGGGGAACGCAGAACGATATCGGCCACAGATTCCTTTTCACAACTGGTGTTTATTGAGGATAATTACAACGATCCCTTCGCCTCGCTGCGTTATGAATTACCCGCCGTGATGCCGAGGACAGCCAAAGCTTTCAATGTGTTGGTGGGTGTAGGCAATAAACGGTTTTTCAACGAATCGTTCTTTTTGGATTATCAATTCGGGATGACTTGGATGTTTTGGTCGAATACAAATATGTATGTGACTTCGCTCGACAATGGGACAGTGGGACCCAATTATAATGCCCAAAATGCGTTAGAGTTGCAAATGCGACAGATGGATACGCGCCGACAATTATTCACCCTGAATCTAACCGCTGGTATGGTCTTTTAATTTGGAAATGATGGCAAAATTTCGTATATTCTTTTTGGTGGTAATTTTCTGGAGGGTCATCACTTTGATGGTCGCTTGTCAGAAGATGGAGCCGTATTCTGAGACCAAGGTATCGCTCAGACAAGCGCAGAACGCGCCACAATTTTATAAGCCCTATATATTCAAAAATTGCGGATTGGCCGAGGGATACACCGCTTCAGCTAATCAGTTTTTGAGGGATTCATGGAGTTATTCAGACAAGATTTTGGGGATTTCGGAAGCGCTGAATTTTGTGAGTAATGATGGTAAAAAGACCTTGAAATTTTCATTTCCATTGATCTTCAAGGAGAACTCGGCCTATTTTACTTATTCCCATTGGAACCTAGAAGACAATTCATGGAATCAGCTCGAAGATGCGGGGGGTGTTCAAATTACGGGAACCATTCAGTTGGCGGGGAAATCGTATCCGATTTTTGTCACTGCGAATGAGATCTATGTGCGTCACGATGGAGAAAAACACTACATCGAACTATGTGGTGGCAATTGTATGTACCGTTTGAATGGAATAGATGTGAACAGTGATTTTTCAATGAATTTACGATGGGAGGAAAAGCGATGAACAAGGGATGTTTTTATTTAGTTTGTGCGATGGCATTCGCCTGTTTGGCCAATGCCCAGCCGGTAAAACCCACCATTTATTCACCCACCAATAACGCGGTGAATGTTGCAATTCAGCCCGATTTCTCCATCAATTTATCGACTGGATTGGCTGATTCATTTTTGGTGGAACTAGATAGTCTGGCCACCTTTAATTCGGTGGGAAAAAAGAGTTATAAATCATACTACAACACCTGTGCGAATTGCGCAAAATTGCCCAAGATCCAATTGAAAATGTCGCAGACATGGTATGTTCGGGCGAGGGCATGGCGCGCGGGCCTACAAGGTGCTTGGTGTACCACCACAAAGTTTACCACAGCATCCAAAGCACTACCTCAACAAAATGCTTCAGCCCACATAGATTTTAATGCAGTGATGCCCGAGTTTATGTACGGTTTTTCAGCCACAAACCTACAGTACGAAGTGAGTGAATCTGCGGATTTTGCATCGCCATTGACCAAAGGACAAATGTACCCGCATGACTCATTTGAAGGCGATAAATATAATAACATGTATATCAGGTTACGGGGACTGCCACAAAATAAAACCCTGTACATGCGTTCACGATATTTCTTGCGAAAAGACACAGCGGCTTGGGGTCCCACACATACATTTGCGCTGAAATATTTGCCATCAATGAGCGGGGGAGGCACTGTGAATACCCTCATCGTGTCGCCCTCCGTAAGTTTGGCTATTTATGTTTATAGCAATTACACCGATACATCGGTGTTTTATGAGTTTGAGCGCTCGTCTGATTCGTTGTTTACCAATCCCTCTGGGTTTAAAACATTTGAATATTTCAATACACTGTTGCTGAAGCCTGGGGTCAATTTTGTTCGTTATCGCGTTATTCACCGCGGTCTTATTACAGCCTGGTCAAATGTGGTTAAATATACCACCATAACAGTATTGCCAGCACCCATTTTGTCGAGCCAAGGTACTGCCTTTAGAACGGCCCAAGCCAATTTGGGTCCCAACCTGACCGTAATCCAATGGCAAGCAGATACCACCACAAAGTTTAATTCATCGAGGATGATTCAGTGGGATAACACCTTTACACCCGTCAACGCCAATCGTTATATGCCCTTTACGAGCGATGATTTTGCGAAATTTAGAAATTGTTACTTGCGTTATCGCACGGGCAATGGCACAGACTGGATGTCATGGAGTGCACCCTCCGCTACGATTTTTTGGCAATTGCAAAGCAGTACGCTGAATCAGAATTTTTCGTTGCACCAGCGGTTTGATTTGTTTAATCTTAACGATTTGTTGGGTTACTACATCCTCTCCGATGTGGACTCAAGCTTTAATACACCCAGTCGTTTTGAGGTGAGCACTTCGGAAAACTCCATGAGTGTGAATGTCGATGATATTTATTTGGATAAACCCACTTTGTATTACAAGGTTTATGCGCGTTCAACCACAGGGTTGAGCACCCCCAAAGTGTTTAAAATAACCAATACCATTGTGCCCACCATTTGGGGCCCCGGCAATGGACAGTCATTCGCAGAAACCGTGCCCTACAACATAGCTGGGAAAACAGGTACTGCTGACATGGAATTTCAAGTGGCCAAGGATGCCGCTTTTACGAAAATCGATGGGTCGTTTATCACAGCCAACGGAGGCAATGCGGGAAATTTGCCGGTATCAGCTCCCGGTGACTACTTCTTTCGTGTTCGCTACCGCAACAGTCGATCTGTTGGTGTCTGGTCCGCTGTGATTTCGTTCAAAATTACCACCGTTTCTGAAATGGCGCCCCCCATTTTGCGAAGCCCGGCCAATGGCGCTTCGAATGTGGATTCGAAAATTTCAAAATTCACATGGAATACGGTGCCAGGTGCCACCCAATATCTCATTTCGGTATACGCAAATAGCTCGGGGAATCTGCTTTATCAGAATTTCACAGATTCAAATTGGACAATGGTTTCAGGATTGCCAGCCAATGTGCTATGCCGTTGGTCTGTCCTGGCGATGGGTGATAAGGCCTCCAAAAAGTATAGTGAAACTTGGAAGTTTACCACCAATGCCATGGTGTCGTCGCAGTTTCCGATCACACGAGTTTCCACCACCGACATCGAAGTATTTCCGAATCCCAGCAGAGACTTTATGGTGGTTTCCATGCCCGTTATCTCGGGTCACCCCAATCTTATTGAGGTGTATAGCGGAAATGGACAGTGTTTGGGGTGGTTTAAAATTCCTGGTTCGATGGCCGTGACTGAAGAATTTCTGCAGGGCGGGAAGATTCGTTGTGTAGGCGGTGAAATAGGGGAGGAAATGTCGACGTGGAAATTCGACATCTCTGGTTTATCAACCGGGGTTTATTACATACAATCAACGGCGGGAACAGCAACGTTTATCGTTACTGATTAACAGGTTGGTAGGTCATTTTGAAATGGGGAATACCCGCCTCAAAAAATCGCTCCCCGAGGGCTTTGAAGCCGTATTTTTCATAAAATCCCATGGCGTGTTCTTGGGCATGGAGGTATAGTATATGCCCCGATTCCCCCAATTCTTTCAAACAATTCTGCAACAAAGCGGCGCCAATCCCTGCGGTGCGGTGCTCTTTTAAAACGGCAAATCGCTCCAATTTGTAGCCGTAATCCGTTTTGCGGTATCGACACGTGCCCGCTGGAAGTCCGTTGGATGTAGCCAAGAAATGTGAACTGATGGTTTCGTGCTCATCGTATTCTTCGTCGGGCGGACATTCCTGCTCAATCACAAAAACAATGCGCCGAATATCAAAAGCTTTGGCCATATCCTGTGGGTTTGCTATGGGTTTTACATGTATCATCAGAAAAAAGGTTAAATTTGCGTCAAACTTAATACAAAAAAATACGCAATGGCTCAATCTCAAATTCAATCCTTGCTCGGTTCACAAGCAGAATTCTTGTTGGATCACAGCTGTAAAACCATCGACAAATCGATGATTCATGCTCCCGGTTATGATTTCGTTGATCGCATCTTCGCACAATCGAATCGCAACCCACAGGTTTTGAAGAGTTTGCAACAATTGTACGGAAACGGTCGCTTGGCGAACTCAGGTTACTTGAGCATCTTGCCAGTTGACCAAGGTATTGAGCATAGTGCTGGCGCTTCATTTGCACCAAATCCCATTTATTTCGATTCAGAAAACATCATCAAATTGGCCATCGAAGGTGGTTGCAATGCAGTGGCTTCAACGTATGGCGTTTTGGCGATGCATGCCCGTAAATACGCACACAGAATTCCTTTTATCGTAAAAATCAACCACAATGAATTCTTGTCGTACCCCAACAAGTTCGATCAAATCATGTTCGGTTCGGTGGATGATGCTTGGAACATGGGTGCAACGGCTGTGGGTGCTACCATTTACTTCGGAAGTCCAGAGAGCGGTCGCCAAATCATTGAAGTGGCACAAGCATTTGAGCGCGCTCACGAATTGGGTATGGCTACCATTTTGTGGTGCTACACCCGTAACAACGGTTTCAAAGTGGATGGTGTTGATTATCACGCCAGTGCCGATTTGAGCGGACAAGCCAATCACCTGGGTGTAACCATCCAAGCGGATATTATCAAACAGAAATTACCAGTGAACAATGGCGGATACAATGCCACAAAGCATGGTAAGACGCATGCAAAAGTATACAGTGAACTTTCTTCTGAGCACCCCATCGATTTAACCCGTTACCAATTGGCCAACTGCTACATGGGCAGAGCCGGTTTGATTAACTCAGGCGGAGAATCTAAAGGGCAGGGCGATATGGAAGAAGCGGTATTCACAGCGGTGGTGAACAAGCGTGCTGGTGGATCAGGATTGATCTTGGGTCGTAAAGCTTTCCAAAAACCCATGAACGAAGGTGTTCAATTGTTGAATACTGTTCAAGATGTGTATTTGGATAGCAGCATCACATTGGCTTAATTTGCTTCCATGAATCTCGATTTCGAAGACGACGACGATCTCGCCGGCGACGGTCCAAAATGGTATCAGCGAACCTGGAGCGGTATCCTTACAAAAACCAAGGATAAAAAGCCAACGCCTGATGGCCTATGGGAGAAGTGTAAGCGTTGCAAAGAAGTGGCTCCAACCAAGGATTGGATTTTGAACCACTATGTTTGTCCATCTTGCAGTTACCATGAGCGGATTGGATCCATGGAATATTTCGATATTCTTTTCGATGACAACAACTTCACCGAAATCAATGCCAACCTAAGTAGCGGTGATCCTCTATCGTTCCATGATTCTGCCCCTTACGTCGATCGCATCGTGGTTGCCCAGCGCAAAACCGGTTTGAAAGACGCCGTAAGAACAGCCCATGGCGAAATTGATGGTCAGCCTTTGTGCGTTGCATGTATGGATTTTAACTTCATCGGCGGTTCGATGGGAAGCGTGGTAGGGGAGAAAATCGCGCGTGCCATTGACTACTCTTTGGCTACCAAAACCCCTTTCATGATGATCTCGAAGTCGGGTGGGGCGAGGATGATGGAGGCTGCGTTTTCGTTGATGCAAATGGCCAAAACAAGTGCCAAATTGGCTTTGCTAGACCGCGCAGGCATACCCTATATTTCGTTGTTGACCAACCCTACTACCGGTGGTGTAACTGCTTCGTTTGCCATGTTGGGCGATGTGAATATTGCTGAGCCAGAGGCGCTGATTGGATTCGCAGGTCCTCGCGTAATCAGAGAAACCATCGGTCGCGATTTACCCAAAGGATTCCAAAGTTCTGAGTTCTTGGTAGAGCATGGATTCTTGGATTTTATCGTGAATCGCAACGATTTGAAAAAGAAAATATCAACTTTGCTTCAAATGATTTGGAGCCATAAACAGAACTAAACACTATGAACTTCCCAGATAATTTAAAGTACACCAAAGACCATGAATGGGTTATGGTGGATGGCGATGTAGCCACAATTGGTATCACCGACTTTGCTCAAAGTGAATTGGGCGATATCGTTTTCGTTGACATTTCTTCACAAGGCGACACCCTGGCCGCACATGAGGTATTTGGTACAGTAGAAGCCGTGAAGACGGTGAGTGATTTGTACATGCCCGTGAGTGGTGAAGTGATTGAAGTGAACGGCGATTTGGACTCTGCACCAGAATCTGTAAACGGCGACCCCTATGGTGCTGGTTGGATGGTGAAAGTAAGAATGAGCAACCTTGCTGAAGTAGATGGTTTGATGAGTCATGCCGACTACGTGGCCATGGTTGGTTAATTTGATTTTAGAGAGATTTCTTCCGTCCGGCCCGAGCTTTGCTCGGGCCGGACGTGTTTTGCAACCAACCAAACCAACAATCATTTGCAGGCCACGCCCTGCACAAAATCCTCAATAATCCTTACCTCGGCCGCCTTGTTGCTACCATAGAACCCCGTAAAATCAGCAACAGTAACCGTACTTGCGTATGCTTTTAGATATTCAGATGATAGCGGGATGTACGACCAATGCCAGGCCTCCGGCTCGTAACCCGCCAATCGCCCCGTGCTTCTAGGAGAATATACTTCGCAAAATCCGTAGTCCTTTGCGTGCTTCCTCAACCATGTGATCTCCGCCAATCCCCGACCCATTTTGAAATAACCCGGCTCCAAAGAATTGATGTCCAAATCAGTACCCCAATGATGCCTGCTGCTACCCGGCATGCTGCTGTAAAGTAAAATGTGCCGCGCATTGCCGGCCCCCGTGCCATATTGGTTCACATTGGCCGTCCATTTCCGTTCCCAAATCGCCTTCTGTTCCCAGAAATTTCGCGTACCTGAAATGATTTTTAAATCAATCCCCGCCAACATTGCCGCCCTACGCATCGTTTGAAATGCCATGATGACATCTTTTTGCAGGTACATGGCCTTGCTCGACATCCCCGCGGGAACGAGGCCAAATCGTGCATCCTGAGCCGCGAAAAACTTGCCCATCAAAAAGGTCTTTGTGATTTGACTATCGTTCTGATTGAATGCGGCATGATTTAATTCGTTTTCTAATTTTGTGTTGCTCCAAAGCTGTTTGATGCTCGGCTGCTGTGTAAAACCAAAGACCAATACGGTTGCAAACCCCAAAATCAAACCAAACTTGCCGCGATTCATGGAAGCAAAGTAACAACATTTTCAATGTATGCCCGTAAATTCGTATGTCATGAGGGTACAAGATTTTCGCAAAGGTGCGATGCTATTTTCGCTTTTCGTATTGTTGGCAACCACCGTGTTTTCACAGCAATCAGCCATGGAACACGGAGCCACCGCCCGTTGGCAATGGGAATTGAAGCGATTGGCAGATCCCGAGACTGGACAAATTCCATTAAATATGCGTCAACGCGAATTGAATTATGTATCCACCTTGCCCAAGAATACCGATGTGAATCCCATCGCCCGAACATCAACGGGTTGGAAACATAGGGGACCATATTTTATTGGAGGAAGAACCCGCGCCATCGGCATCGATGTGGCAGATACCCAACGCATTTTGGCAGGATCCGTCTCGGGCGGAATGTGGCTCACCACCAATGGAGGAAAAACATGGAACGCAGCGCAAAAAACCAATGAACTCCGCTCTACCACGTGCTTGATTCAAGATATTCGTCCCAACCACCAACACATTTGGTATATGGGAACGGGGGAGGCATACGGACAGAGTGCAGGCGCTCGTGGTGCCTATTATTTGGGCGATGGATTGTTCGTTTCTGAAGATTCAGGCAAAAGTTGGTCGCCCATAGCGAGTACAGCTGCTGGTAACCCTGTTTCTTTTTCAACAGGATGGCAATTGGTGTGGAATCTTGCCCTCGATCACAGTGCCCACGATACCGTGCAAGAAATGTATGCTTCGTGCTATAACCAAGTACAACGCAGCTTCAATGGTGGGAAAACATGGACCAATATCCTGGCCGGTGGGTATTTTACCGATGTGGCTGTGAGCAGTAAAGGGATTGTGTATGCGACATCGAGTTCTGAAGGACAAAAGAAGGGCATTTTTCGCGGTGCTGACAATGGTGCCCTTGTCAATATCAATCCAACCTTTTTAGGTTCTACGTACAAACGCATTGTGATTGGTATGGATCCCAATAACGAGAATGTGGTGTACTTCCTGCTGAATACGGAGAATTTTGGCAAATCATTGGCAAACTTTCGCGGTGAGGTTGAATGGAATGCGTTGTATCGATATACCTACCTCGGTGGCGATGGTACCGGTGATTCTGGTATTTGGGAAGATCTGTCAGCGAATTTACCTGCGGGTTCTGCATTTGATCGCTGGAACGTGCAAGGGAGTTACAACATGCTTGTGAAAGTGCGTCCGGGCAATTCTCAACACGTGTTCATCGGCGGAACAAACTTGTATATGTCAACTGCGGCATTCTCAGATTCCACACATACCCAGAAAATTGGGGGCTATAAACTCAATGCTAAATGGCCCGATGTGGGCGTGTATCCCAATCACCATCCCGATCAACACAATCTGGTGTTTTATCCCAATGATAGCAGCAAATTCCTCAATGCCAACGACGGAGGGGTTTTCCGATCAACCAATATCAACGCATTGCCTTTCGTTTGGGAATCGCTCAATAACGGATACCTCACCACGCAGTTTTATACGGTAGCGTTGGATCACGCATCGCCCCAAAGTCCGCTCTTGGTGGCAGGAGCCCAAGACAATTGCCAAGTGATGACCGTGTCGGATGCTTCAAATGCCACATGGACAGAGACTTACTTTGGTGATGGTTCGTATTGTGCTGTGGAGGATGGTGCCAAGTTGTTTTATTTCTCGAAGCAGCAAGGCAAAATGATCAAGGCCACGGTAGATGCCAAAGGAAATCGCACGGCCTATGCGCGCATCGACCCGATTGGTGGTTCCAAATACTTGTTCATCAATCCATATGTGTTGGATCCGGTTGATAACAATGTGATGTACTTGGCCGGTGGTAAATACCTGTGGCGCAACAACCAATTGCGGAACATTCCGCTTCTGAACAACAACGATAGCATCACTCAGGGATGGGTGAGGGGTACTGATTCTGTGGTGATTCGCAATGAATTTGTATCTGCATTGGGCGTAAGTACCAAACCGGCTCACCGTCTGTATTACGGCACCACATTGAAGCGATTGTACAGGGTTGATAGTGCACACCTGAGTGCCAATTTGAAGCCGAAAGACATCACGGCAACTGCATTCCCATCGGCCTATATTGGCTGCGTGGCAGTGGATCCCAGAAATGCCGACAAAGTGATGGTCTCGTTCAGCAATTACAACGTCTACAGCATTTTTTCATCCGAAGATGGCGGCAAAACATGGACAAAAGCGGCAGGTAACTTGGAGCAGTTTGGTACGGGTTTGGGCGATGGTCCTTCTGTGCGATGGCTTTCCATTTTGCCGGTGGATGACGGTACAGTGTATCTGGCAGCAACCAGCGCTGGGTTTTTCGCTACCGATACCCTGCAAGGATTGAATACCAAATGGGTGCAGCAGGCCAGTGGTGAAATTGGTAACATGGTCTGTGATATGTTTGATGTGAGGCCTAGCGATGGAACCATTGCATTGGCAACCCACGGCAACGGGGTTTATACGGCCAATATTGTGAAGAAAGGCGATATTTTGAATGCCGAAAATATTGAAAAGTTGGCTGTCTTAAGAGCTGTAATCTCCCCAAATCCAGCGTCTAATTTGATCAGAATTACCGGAAATTGTGAGAGTTTACAAAAAAATCTTACACAAAATCAACTTTCGACCAATAGCAGTATCACCCTTGTCGACCCCTTAGGAAGGATCGTAAAAACGCAACCACTCACAACGTCAAACTTCCTGCCCAACAAGGGTTTTGAGGTTGAACTATCGCTTCAAAATATACCTGATGGCTACTACTATGTGCGCATAAAAGTTGGCAAAGCGTTGAAAACCTTGCCTGTTTTCGTGACAGCCAGCAGATAAACTGCCTTTGTAAACCCTATCTTTGTGTTCAAGCATGAATCAAATACGATTTGAAGGCAGAAATGCCCAATTTTTTTCGACTTTGCGTGCGCGGATCGACGCGTACTTTACAGATAACAACATCAAGTCCTCAGGGAACTGGAAGCTGTATAGCAAAACCATCATTTTAGGGCTCACACTGTTGGCCCTCTATGTGACTTTGGTGTTCTTCACTCCTGCCACAGCTGTTGCTGTGATTTTGTGCATATTGTTGGGTGTGAATTTCGCCACAATCGGTTTCAATGTGATGCACGATGGGGCGCACGGAAGTTATTCTACCAAGCCTTGGGTAAATAAAATGATGGCCCACAGTTTAAATCTGATGGGTGGAAATGCCTTTTTCTGGAATCAAAAGCACAACGTAGCACACCATTCATTCACCAACATTGAAGGTGCAGATGAAGACATCGATATCAGCCCATTCATGCGTGTGAGTTCGTTTCAACCCAAATATTGGTTTCACCGTTTTCAACACATCTACGGATTGTTGTTGTACTGCGTAACCTATTTGATGTGGATTTTTTATCAAGATTTCGTGAAATATTTCACAGGAAAAGTGGGCGATCGCGACATGAAAGTGAAATTCACGACCATCGATCACTTGACCTTTTGGATAACGAAATTGGGATACATTGCTGTGTTCATTGGCTTTCCAATGTACTACGTGGGGTTGGCGCCAACGTTGGTTGGATACACGATTGTAAGTATGACAACTGGTTTTGTCATTGCTGTTGTATTCCAATTGGCGCACGTGGTTGAAGATGTTACGTTTGTTGAGAAAACATCCCCAGTTACATCCGTTGAAGCGGATTGGGCGACCCACCAAATTCAAACTACTGCCAATTTTGGCACCAAGAGCAAATTTTTGGCTTGGATGTTGGGCGGATTGAATTTTCAAGTTGAACATCACTTATTTCCAAAAATTTCGCACATTCATTACCCCAAGTTGAACCAAATCGTGCGTGAAACCTGCGAGGAATTCAAAATTACCTACAAAGAATTCCCAACCATGTTGAGCGCTGTCCACTCTCATTTGCTTCACCTGAAGCACGTAGGAGCGTAGTCCTCCCATGAAAAGTTCCTTTGGTCCGTTTTCGTTAAAAGTTAGCACGCTACGCAGCGATTACTCAGTGGTCGTCAATGCGCAAGGAGCGGCGTTAAAAACCCATTTGCAAGGCGAGTTTATCCCTTGGCCTACTGATGTCGCTCAATTGCTCGCCAACGACTTAAACGCATTGCCACAACACGCCGATTTGCGTGAGAGTTTGGTGTATTGTTTACTCAGTACCTTTTGTGAAGAAAAGCAGCCGCAATTCGAGTTGTTTGTGGAAGATGACCTTCAGTGGGATGCCGCATACCGTTTGTCTGATGACGACGAAATCGCCGCCTTGCAATACGAGAGTATCGCACCGCTCATTCGATTTTTGAAAGACGATTGGGTTACGTTGCCCGAAAATACCTGTCAGACCGTTGAGGAAATGCGCGAGGCAGACATCGACTTTGTACCTGGAGAAATTGTGAATGGATTTTTGGACTTTACCCAAGGGTATAACCAGTTTCAAAAGTACTCGGTGGAATTGCTTCAAAGTATCTTTGGCGGTATTCATTTGTCCATGATTTTATTGTGGGTGTCGCGGAAAGTCTCCTCCGAAGACCTAATGAAGTCTTCACTGTTTCTGAGCTGCAGCAAAGAGGATCTAGAAAATCGTAAATTCAGCAAATCCGAGCGCGAGGATATAGAATCCTTCTCCGCCAAATTGGATGCCTTAAAGCAAGCTTTGTATTTGCTGAGATCGAAAGATTAAGGTTCTACAACCACAGACACTGTACTCATCCCGTTTTGGGTTTCAATCCGCACAAAATACACCGACAATCCCGCTTGCTTCTGTTGTGCAAATTGGCTGAAGTCTAAGTTGATTTCTTTGCTTTTTACAGTCAACGACTCTGCAAAAACTACTTGTCCCGCCGTATTGAATACAACTACGCGTTGAATGTAGTCTTCCCCGGTGATGGTCGCTTTGCCTCTCGTTGGGTTTGGATAGCAGTTTACAGTTGTTTTTAAAGGTTGAGCGATGGGTTTTACGCTGGCGAAATTTTGATCTAACCACAAATCTTCAAGAAATATCTGACTTACCGCATTGCTGGCATCTTGGAACGTAGAATCGGTGAGGAATACGCCCACGGTGGCTTTGGTAGGGGTGAGGGTGAAACGACTATCCCAAACGATGTTCTCTGCGAACAACATATAGTTGCCAGGAACGGTATTCTTTGAATCTTGAGAAAACATGCCCGATCCAACTAGCGTATCGGCATGGAAAAAGTTTACCATCACCGTGGCCCTATCGCCCCCAGTAAGTACACCTTTCCAATAACCACGAATGCTATTGTAACGCTGGTTTACGGCAAACGAAGGCGTGCCCATATCAGCAAAAGACAAATTGGTGTCTCTGGTTACCATCCAGGCGGGAATGATTTCTGCGCCAGTTGATGTATTGATGCTGCGCTGTTTGAGCAATGCCGCCAATCCCGTGCGTGAATCGGTGGAGCTTAAAATGTATTCCTGTAGGCCGTTCATTTTGCCCACGCGCTCCTCATAAGCGTCCAAAGAGGTAAGCCATTGGTTGGGTTTGCGCACGAGCAAATTGCCCCATGATTCGATGTTCAAGTTTCCATTCGATGATGTTTGTCCGCCAGGAAAAGAAATGTCATAAACGGCAATACTACCGTTACTGTTGGGCGCGAGGCGACGCAAACTACTGGCAATGTATATGAAACCCGAATCAGCCACCAATCCTGCGGTGGGACTGGAGTATGTGAGTGGAACGGTTATGCTGTTATCACCCATGCCGTTGGCATCCGGTAAAATAAAAAATTCTTGCAACACCATGGGAATAGGATCGGTTCCTTTTGTGAAGCCCACAATGACCATCGCAGTATCGTTGCCCAATTTCTCACTGTTGTAGTTGATTTTGATGCTGGTGGGTGTGCCAGAAATGCTAAATCCGCCCGTTAGAGGGTCAGGGTATTTCGATCCCACATTCATTGCAAAACTCACGGTTTTGGATGTGATGTCATTGCTCAATCGAAATCCAGCCACGTTGCCCAAGGTTTTGGAAATGTCCTTCGACGTGTTGCCGATCATCATCCATTTGTTGGGTACCTCGTAAGTCTGCGTATTCCAATTGTTGAATCCCGCATTGGGGATGGGGTTTTGTGCCAGGGCGATGTTGGCCAAACTTACAAATATGGTAACGAGGGAATAGTTGTTTTTAGTCATTGGGCTTGTTTGCGATCAGATTTTAACAATACGAATCTATTTATTCAGCACAAAGCCCCTGAATATTTGTGTTTTCACAACATTCAGGGGCTTAGAAAAAGTGTTTAATTAATGGGCGATGACCGTTGAAATGGTCTGTGTGCCATTCGCGTTTTTCAATACCACGCGGTAGTTTCCTTCGCTCCAGTTAGCAGTCTCAACATAAGTGAGTTTGTTGCCTTTGCCATTTGTAACTACCTGTCCAGTGGTGTTGTAAACCGTATACTCGGTACCACCAGTCAAGTCTAAATAGAAACCTTGGTCTGACGGGTTGGGGTAAGCGCTACCTTGCAATCCTTGAATCGATGTTTTTCCGCGGGTCTTCAATACTTTCACAGTGTAGCAATACACATTTGAGCAATTACTAACAGTATCATATGCGGTTAAGCAAACCACATAGGTTCCTGAAGAAGCAAACTGGTGCAAAGGAGTTTTGTCGTTGCTACTTGTGCTATCTCCAAAGCTCCATGAATACGCATGGGCACCTGTGCTTGTATTCTTCACATACATTTTTCCGTTGGCAGAAACACTATCCACTTGGAAGCCGGCCTTGGCCTTGCAGCAGTCTACCTTCACGGATGCGCAAATCAAAGTGTCACAACCTTTGCAAGAATCGTAATACTTGATACAAACATTATAAGTGCCATTGTTAGTAAATGTATGCGTGGCCACTCTAGAATTGTAAGTTTTGGATGCTCCACTATTACCGATAACGATGGTGTATTTGATGCAGTTTCCGCCATTCAAGTTCAAGTTTTTGCCTTCGAATACATAGGTATTACAACCCGTTTGGTTGCTGTACGATAAGTTAGCACCATGGGCCGCCCAATTGCATTTGGTACCGGTGCCCGAACCAATTGTAACAACAATCTTTCTGCAGATATAGACAAAACACTTCTTTTTGGTATCGTAAATCTTCAAACACACTTCATAAGTGCCTGATTTCTTGTAAACATGCACGGCATCCTTTCCTGTTGAAGTGGTGCCATCGCCCCAATTCCAGAAATAGGTGGTTCCTGATCCAGTATTTGAACTTGCAAAGAACTTCCATGTAGTGTCGTTGGTCTTTTTCCAGGTCATGCCGCCGATGATGCCGCAAGGGTTACCAACAGTCACAGTTTTGCAAATCTTGATTTTGCACTTGCCGGTTTTGTCGGTGATGGTCAAACAAACTGTGTAAGTACCTGCTTTGGCATATTCATGGTAAGGATCGATGCCCTTGCCAGTTTTGCCATCGCCGAAATCCCATGAGTAAGTATGTCCTGTGTTGCTGCTCGCTTTGAATCGGAACTTCCCACCTGTATTTACGAAGCTAAATTCACCTTTTAATTCACATGGCTTGCCACAGCTTACTTTGATTTCTTTGCAGAAAGTGGCTGTACAAGTTTTGCCTGTTGAATCAGTCCAAGTGGCAGTAACGCACACTTTGTAAACGCCTTCCGACAAATAACTCTTTACTGGATCAACGCCAGTGCCGGTTGTTTTATCGCCAAAGTTCCAAGTGTACTTGGTGCCAGTTTGGTTGGAAGAAGCTTTGAATTTTACCTTTTTGCAATCATTCGTGAAGCTGAACTCTGTCGTCAACTTACAATCGCAACTCACTACAGTAATGGTTTTACAAATGGTTGTGTCAAATTTGGTGCAAGCGTTGTATAATTTACCACAGACGGTGTAGGTTCCCGCAGCAGGAAAATTATAAGTTGTCTTGGGTCCATAGGCATAGGTTGTTGAACCATTCCCAGTAATAAACCATTTGAATTGTGCACAAGAGTCATTCAACAATGTTCCCTCAGCTGTAAAAGATCCTTTCAAACACTGACTGCTAACGCCTGTGGCCAATCGAACTTTGGTTTGCGCATTGGCTGAAATCGAGATTGTTCCAATGAAAACCAACGCCAAAAATTGTATGAGTTTTTTCATAGTAAATTGATATTTCAAAAATAGACCAAAAAGTTCCACAAAACGTTGTCCTGTCGTTGCTTTTTAGGTGAAAATTGGTTGTTTTTGACGCGGTGATGACTCCAAAACAAGGAAATCATCAACAGGTTATCAAAAAGTGCGTCAATTTATTGCATACCAAAGGTATGACAGTCCTCGGGATTGGATATTTTCCAATGTTGCTTCACCGTGCCATAAGTCACATGCAAAAAGTGGGTCTGTGTCTCCAAGGTTTCATACAATGCGCGATTGCAAACGACCAGACTTTTCCCTTTGCCCCGAATGCTCGATTCAAAATAACACCAAACGCCCTCTTCCTCAATGTCATAGCCCAACATCGTCAAAGGCAAATGGGTATTGCCCCAATGGATCTTCAATTTCGATAATAGGTAGTTTTTTAATAGCAATTGGTCTTGGGGTCTCTTCGCCGATAGGTTGATTTTCTGTCCCGTTTGTTGAAAAATGGCCTCTTGCACATCATCCACGAACAACTTGCAACTAACACTCATGTGCTTGGATTTGGGTTCGATTTTAATTTCTGTAACCCCAACAAAATAGGGGTGCATAGCGGTTATTACTACAAAACAAAGGGCGAGTAAACAATGGACGGCAAAGCGATATCGCTGCACAAAAATCCGACGACTCGAGGGTGTCTCCGCTAGTGAGTTCAACCCAACAAATCCCTCGTTCAACCCAAACTTTTCGTTTCTTTGCACGACTCAAAGTTACTCAACACTTGGAAGATTTTACATTTTGGTTGGAAATGGGCCTGTTGCACATCCTCGATTGGCAAGGGTATGATCACATGCTGTTCCTGCTGGCGCTGTGCTGCGTCTTTACCTTTGGCGATAAACGATGGGTTTGGTTGGTGTCGGCGTTTACCATTGGACATGCGATCTCATTGGCATTGAGTGTGTTGAATGTTGTTCGATTGCCCTCATCTTGGATCGAGACGATGATTCCCGTTACCATTGCCTTCTCGTGCATTCAGCATTTGTGGCCCCTGCTGAAACCTGGAAAATACGTATTGACTGAAAAGTCGGTTCTGCCTACTGTGTTGGCTTTCGGTCTCATTCACGGACTCGGGTTTTCCAATTTTCTCCGTTCGATGTTGGGCAGTGAATCATCCATCGCATTTCCGCTTTTTTCATTCCATGTGGGCTTGGAACTCGGGCAAATACTCATCATTTTGGCGGTTTTGTCGGTCACTACCGCCATGGATAAAATTCTAAATATCAATCAGAACAAGCGCATTGTCCTCTTGGCATCGCCTGTTCTGTTGCTGTCGCTTTGGATGTTGGTGTCACGATTGATGATGCTGTAATCGTCCAATTTTAGAAGTAATGAATCGCCCTAGGCCCAACTTTGTCGGCATTTGGGGGGATTTCCTTATTTTTGTTGACTTCGACATTTGTGATGAACCCCTGTAAATCGAACCACGTGAAAAGTTTGTTGGCCTCAACCGCCCTCTTCGTTGTAGCCACTGCGCCTAGCATCGCCCAGAATCTTCAGAACAATCCAACGTCTAACCATGGCAATAAATTTGAACAATTGGGTACAATTCTTCCCGATGCAAATACCTATCGTACGGCCTCTGGTGCGCCCGGACATGAATACTGGCAACAGCGGGCCGATTACCAAATTCAAGCAACATTGGATGAGAAGAAGCAATACTTGCACGGCGAGGAAACCATCACGTATTTCAATAACTCTCCTGATGGATTAACGTATCTGTGGCTGCAGTTGGACGAAAATGAGCACAATCCCAATGGCGAGAACAATAACTTCAATGAAAGCGGAAAGAGTTTGCCGTTAACCCCAGGACAGATTGATGGCATGGATGTAAAGGCTCGTTTGGCGGGTTATGGCGTGAATATTCTGAGTGTGACCGATGCGGCTGGAAATGCGTTGCCGTACACCATCAACCAAACCATGATGCGTGTGGATTTGCCAAAGGTCTTGGTCAGCAAACAGAAATATGTATTCAAAGTAAAATGGAATTATAAAATCCCTGAACGCATGAAAATTGGGGGTAGGGGTGGTTACGAATACTTTCCCAAAGACGGGAACCATATTTTTACGATATCGCAGTGGTATCCCAGGATGTGTGTTTACAGCGATTATCAAGGTTGGAACCACAAACAATTCACTGGTAGAGGAGAGTTTAGTTTGATTTTTGGCAATTTTGATGTGAAAATGACGGTTCCAGCCGATCACGTGATTGCGGCAACCGGGGAATGTCAGAATTATGGCGATGTGCTTACCACTGCCCAAATGCAGCGATGGAATCAGGTATTGAAAACGCCGGTTCCATCGGCCACTACCGTATTGGAACCAACAGAAATTGTTACCCTTGAAGAGGCCAAATACCGTGAGCAAAACCGCGATACCGTTCAAACCAAAACTTGGCACTACAAAGCCACCAATGTACGCGATTTTGCCTGGGGCTCATCGCGCAAGTTTGTTTGGGATGCCATGCCGGAATTTGTTCAAGGCAAACGCATTCAATGCATGAGCTATTACGGAAAAGAAGCCTACGGACTCTATCGAAAATACTCTACCAAAGTGGTGGCCCATACCATCAAAACCTACAGCAAATACACCACGCCTTACCAATACCCTGTGGCCATCAGCGTAGAAGCTTCCAGCGGAATGGAATACCCCATGATCTGCTTCAACTACGGCAGAACCGACGATGATGGTACCTACAGCTCACGCACCAAATATGGCATGATTGGGGTGATTATTCATGAAGTGGGTCACAATTTCTTCCCAATGATCATCAATTCCGATGAGCGCAACTGGTCTTGGATGGATGAAGGATTGAACACCTTTGTACAATTTTTAACAGAGCAAGAATTCGATAACAACTACCCATCGCAGCGTGGACCGGCCCACAAAATCGTGGACTACATGAAGATGCCCAAAGAGCAACTCGAACCCATCATGACCAACTCGGAGAACATCATCAACTTCGGACCCAATGCTTACGCCAAACCCGCTACGGGATTGAATATTTTGCGCGAAACCATCATGGGGCGCGAACTGTTCGATTACGCTTTCAAAGAGTACTGCAACCGTTGGGCTTATAAGCATCCGGCTCCCGCTGATTTCTTCCGCACCATGGAAGACGCTTCTGGGGTGGATTTGGATTGGTTCTGGCGTGCTTGGTTTTTCGATATCCAGCCCGTAGATATTTCCATGGATTCGGTATTGGCTTACCGTCCGTTTACACCTGAATCGATGCCGGTGAAATTGGATTCTACCATGCGTATCGGTCGTGGTCGTGGTTTGGCAATGAATCGAAACCGAGGCGGTGCGGCCCTCCCAGCCTCAGAATTCCAACACGTGAGCAAGCTCCGCAACAAAGTCGCAGGCATTGATTTCGCCGTGGATCGCGATACATCACTGCGCGATTTCTACTTTTACTACAATCCCGCCAAAGACACCGTGGGTAATGCTGCAAAAGCGGCTATGGCGGCACAAGGACAGCCGAAGCCGGACAACTCTGTGCGTGACTTGTATAAAGATTATACGTTGCTGACACCGGCGGAAATGAAGCCCTACGAAAATGCCTACTTGTATGAAATTACCTTCAGTAACAAAGGCGGCTTTGTGATGCCCATCATTTTGCAATGGAATTACACAGATGGCACCTCAGAAGTGGAGTATATACACGCTTACATTTGGCGCAAGAATGAGCAGAAAGTAACCAAGAACTTCCTAAAGCGCAAAGAAGTGGCGAGTATTTTGTTGGATCCGTTCAAGGAAACATCGGACATTGACGAGAGCAATCACACATGGCCCCGCTCCGCGGAGCCTTCGCGATTTGAAATATTCAAAAACAAACCCGTACCCGCGAACGAACAAGTGGAAATGACGCCCATGAAGCGCGCCCTTCGCAACAAATAATTATTGATCGCCAGGGGCCGATTGGCTTCGGGTGAAAATTGTTTGCTCAAAATCCCAACACGGTTAGAGCCTGCCTGCGATGATTTCATCCACCACAGTTGGATCCAAAAGGGTAGTGGTATCGCCCATTGAAGCCAATTCTCCCTCCGCGATTTTGCGCAGAATCCTACGCATGATTTTACCAGAACGGGTTTTAGGTAGCCCTGAAACCACCTGTATTTTATCGGCCTTGGCAATCGGCCCGATGGTTTTGCTCACCATCTCATTGATTCCCTTCGTCAATGCCTCGAAATCGCTCACATCCCCTTGGTAAATCACATACGCGTAAATTCCCTGTCCTTTGATGTCGTGCGGATATCCAACAATCGCACTTTCTACCACGCCCGGGAATAAATTGATGGCATTCTCCACCTCTGCCGTTCCGATGCGGTGCCCACTGACGTTCAACACATCGTCGACCCTACCTGTGATTCGATAAAAACCATTTTCATCACGCAGCGCACCATCGCCGGTAAAATACAAACCAGGATACGTGCTAAAATAGGTCTGCTTGCAACGTTCGTGATCGCCCCAAGTCGTCCGCAAAATGCCCGGCCAAGGTCTGCGAATACACAAATTTCCCGACACGTTGTTCCCTAAAATCTCAATGCCATATTCGTCGACCAGCAGCGGTTCCACACCCGGCAATGGCAATGTTGCATAAGTGGGTTTGCTCGGGGTAACACCTGCCAAATTGGTAATCAGTATACCCCCTGTTTCGGTTTGCCACCAGGTGTCTACGATTTCGCACCTGCTTTTTCCAACTTTTTCATGGTACCAATGCCAAGCTTCCGCATTGATGGGCTCACCCACGGTTCCTAAAACTTTGAGCGATGGCATGGCATGACGGTGAACCCAATCATCGCCGGCACCCATCAAACTGCGAATGGCCGTAGGAGCTGTATAAAGGATGTCGACCTCGTGCTTCTCCACCACTTCCCAGAATCGATTGGGACTTGGGTAGGTGGGAATCCCCTCGAACATCAAAGTGGTAGCACCTGCACACAAGGGTCCGTATAAAATGTAACTGTGTCCAGTAATCCAACCGATATCGGCCGTGCAGAAATGGATCCATCCGGGTTGGTATTGGAACGTCTGCGTAAATGTATAGTTGGTCCAAACCATATAACCCGCGCAAGTATGCACCACGCCTTTGGGTTTGCCGGTGCTGCCGCTGGTGTATAGAATAAACAAGGGGTCTTCGGCTTCCATGGTCTCGGCCGGGGTTGATAGCGCTTGGGCGATATTCACTGCGTCAATCGAGTCAGACCACAAGATGTCTCGGCCGGGTTGTATACTGATTGCGGTGTTTGTACGCTGGTATACCCATACTTTTTTCACGGAGGTACATTGGGTTAAGGCTTCGTCGATCACCGATTTCAGGGCGATGTCTTTCGCGCCTCGATAGGCTCCATCGCAGGTGATGATGGCCACTGCTTGGGCGTCGTTTACACGATCCGACACACTTTGAGCGCTAAATCCACCAAAAATGACCGAGTGGATCGCACCGATACGTGCGCAAGCCAACACCGCAATGGCAAGTTCTGGTACCATGCCCATATACAAACAAACGCGATCGCCTTTGGCAATGCCTTCATTGCGAAGGGCTTGGGCGAAAATGCAAACAGCTTCGTGTAATTCCCGATAAGAGTATGATTTACTGGGCTCAGTGGGGTCGTTCGATTCCCAAATCAAAGCGAGGTCTTCGGCTTTGTCAACCAAATGCCTGTCCAAGCAATTTTCGGTAATATTTAATTGTGCCCCATCAAACCAGCGCACACGGGGCTCCTCGAAATTCCAGTCTAATACCCGATCCCATTTGCGCTGCCATGTGAATTGCTCGGCGATATCACCCCAGAATGCTTCAGGGTTTTCGATGCTTTGTTGATAAGCAAGGTTGCGGGCTTCGAGGCTTTGAATGGACTGAGGTTTGCGCATGTTTCAAATTTGCAGATTAGTT
>Ga0255125_1000019_pt1 | contig 68395 bp, 46 predicted proteins | sample Law_Cont_RepC_8d_FD_188557 | JGI IMG/M metagenome (GOLD analysis project Ga0255125, IMG submission 188557) | Freshwater microbial communities from St. Lawrence River, New York, United States - Law_Cont_RepC_8d | ecosystem: Environmental > Aquatic > Freshwater > River | place: USA: New York...
GTAACCACCGGCACCGCCGCCATTGGTTTGGTTGATCACCTTGCAACCTGAATCGGCAACCTGAGGAACAATGTTGTTATACCCACGGATACGAATAGCACCGTTGTAGTCGAAAAATGCGGCGTTCAACGACCAGCCTGGACCACCTGGCGCATTGGGGGTGACCATGGTCCTGCCTGCGTATACCTGGTGACGGCCCGAACTCTCGATGAACAGCAGGGTGTTCGAGGTGCCATCCGTGATGTCTGAAAGGTTGGGCTTGATGTTCAGGCCGGTTGTTCCCCAAATACCCTTGCCACCCATTGCGCCGCAATCATCGGGGTTTGCGGGAGTAAGTGGGGCGCAAGCGGTGCGAAAGTTCGGGTGAATGCCACGGCTGGCAAAGTAGTCAGTTGCTCCAAGAGTGAAAGGCCCCTTATTACCCAAAGCTGCGAAGTAAGGGCTATAATCAATCACCCGGGCCGGAGTCGAAGGACACTCAAAAGTCTTGACCTTGGCGCTGGCGGAAATGGATGTCCCCCAAGGTGCGGGCCAGTTGCGGGGGTCAATCACCGAAAGCTTCAAATCCATGGCCTTGAGAATATTTTCTTGCTCCAGATAAGGCAACAAGTGCATCAGGGGTGCATGCCCTTGAGTTTGGCCCCCCAACGGGTTGCCAGCGGGAGCTGGACTGAAATCATAGGCCCACGATGGAATATAATTCAGAGAGCTAAAATGGTTGTGAACTGCCAAACCAATTTGCTTCATGTTGTTCGAACAGCTCATGCGGTTTGCGGCTTCGCGAACCTTTTGAACGGCTGGAACCAAAAGACCAACTAAAACGGCAATAATCGCAATGACCACTAAAAGTTCAATGAGGGTGAATGCACCCCTGCGTTGCTTCGTCATTCCTGATTCCCCTGGAGATATGAAAAAAAGGGCGACCTTTCAAAATATCGCTCGTGGGCGACTTGATTAATTTATGCTGAAACCATTTTGAAATGTAGGTTTTTTAAGAAAAAAAGCGGTTTTTCCACAAACGGCAACCCGCTATATATCTTTCGCTATAACCAACCTTCACTGGGCACTCGTGCCTGCCATTAAAAATTTAATTAAATCAAGCGTTTCGTTTGCCTTCAACGAACCCAGTAACCCCTCAGGCATTAGTGACTGATTGGTGGACCGAATCACTGATATTTCTTCCCCCGGAATTAAACGTTTCTCCTTGTCGGTTTGTACCGTGATCCCCCTGTTGCTTTTTCCCTGCACAACCCCGGAAAGGATACGGCCATCCTTCATTTCCACAACACTTACTCGGTATTCCGCCGCTAGCACCGCTCCCGGGTCAACAATATTCGTGATCAGGTAATCCAGATCCTTCCGCCCAGACCCAGTCAAATCCGGCCCGATTTCTGCCCCTTCCCCAAAAAGCCTGTGGCAACTCGCGCAGGTTTTGGCAAACAATTCTTTGCCGCGTTTGGAGTCTGCCTTGGCCAAGGCCTCTGGGGTGGCAATAGCTCGGATTTGCTCCATCAGTGCAAGCTTTTCAGCCGGTGAAACACGCAGGGTGCCCCAAACGGCGTTGAGCTTGACTGCCAATGCTGAATCCTTGCTGTTTGAAGCCAAAGAGTCTATTTGTCGCGCAAGGCTGGCTGTAAGCAAGTCTTTGGGAATCCGCCCAGATTCAATCGCTTCTAGCAAGGGAAGCGCCAATTTGGGTCTGGAGGCCAAAGCCCTAACCACTCCCGGCCTGTCTATCGGGTAAAAAGCTGACCACTGGGCCGTGATCCGTTTGCCAAGGTCTGGGTCATCAAAACGGGTCAGCCCTTCCAGGGCCACAGCATTCAGCGAACGCACCGTCAGCAGTTTCTCGCATATTTTCCTCATATCATCCGGGTTGGCCTCTATCAGGGCCGCTAAAGCCAGCCGCCGGCTGTTCATGTCAGCCTTGCTATCCATAGCGGTGTCACGCAACTCATCCAGTGCCCGCCCGTTGCCAAACACCACATCCGCCAAGCGTATCCGGGCCACCGCCTCCGGGCCGGTCATTCCCCGTTTGAATTCAGCCCACCCAAGGGGCTCGGGAGCCTTTCGGGTTCCAACAAACCCCGCAGCCAGCCCCGCCAGCACCTCCCGCCGAATTGCCTCAGGGGCCTTAGCCGCAGATTCCAGCAGTTGGTTCAAGGGCACGGGGTTGGAAATCACACGCTCAGCCAGACTACGGCTGATCCATTCCCGAACCCTCGGCAAACGGCTGTTCACCGCCAAATCAACCAAATCCGCTGGCTGCTCCAAGGCAACCGGAATCAGGCCATACCAAATGAGTTTGGAAAGGTTGGCATCGGTCGCGTCTTCGGAATGACCCAGCAATTCCCGAGCAAGCCCAGCCCGGTCCCGAACCGGAAGTCGCCCCAGCGAACTTGTCAGGGCCAGCCTGACCATTGCCGACGAATCCGTTTTGGCCCGATTTTGCAGCGCATGGAGAATTTCAGGTGTTACCTTCAGGCCTTCAACCCGTGACTTGCCTTCCACGGTGTCCAAAGGATAAGCGTCCAGCAGCAAGCGCACCGCCCAAACGCGAATCGCCTCCTCCGGGTCGGAGAGCAGGGGTTCAAGATGATCCCAAGTGGTTTTGCCCAGAGAGTGCTTTTGCCACAAATCCCGCAAACGTGACTCCACCTTAGAGGCCGGCCCGGATTTGCCGCTTCCCTTCCCAACCACCCGAAAAATGCGGCCACTGGTGCGATGTACCCCGGTGGCATCGTGGCATTCGCCTATGTCGCTCCAATCTAGAATCAAAACCGCCCCATCCGGGGCTTCCAGCAGATCAATTCCACGAAAAAAGGGATCTGCCGATTGCAAGATATCGGGCTCATGCTTGCCCACGAACCCAGACCCCTGCCGAACCAGTTTTTCCACATTCACACGGCGGCCATGGAAATTGAGGGTGAGCAGCTTACCTCTAAAGGCCTCGGGCCATTGGGCCCCTTGATAGATCAATGCGCCGCTGTGCGCATGGCCACCTCCCAAATCATCGCTTCCCCCACCGGCATCGCGAGAGGAGGTCCAACCCTTCCCTGTGTCGAAATGCCAATGATCAGCGATCATTTCCAACGGCTCATACACCAGTGGATTGGGGCTGACTGTGTGCGGTCTTCGGCAATGACCACCCGGAATCATCTGCCACAGGTGGCCGTTCACTGTGTTGACAAAAAAGCACTCGCCTTTGGCATCCCAGGCATGGCCCCAGGGGTTCGTTGTGCCATGACACAGTGGTTCAAATACCCTCAGCTTAGGGTGAAACCGCCAAATTCCCCCCGCCAGCGGAATTGAATCCTCAGGCCCTTGCCCGGCTAGTCGCACCCGGGTGAAGGCGGACGCCCCGCAGCGACCATAGAGCCAACCATCTGGGCCCCATTTCAATCCATTTGCAAAATTATGGTGGCTCTCCAAGGGAACATCAAAGCCTTCCAAAACAACCCGGGCAGGGCCATCTGGTTTGCTGTCACCGTCTTGGTTGGGCACAAACAACAGTCGGGGCGGGCAAAGGAGCCAAACACCCCCCAAACCCACCTCCACGCTGGACAAACGCTGTAAATTATCGAGAAAAACTTCTGATTGATCCGCCTGCCCGTCCTCATCTGTGTCGGTTAGCACCAAAACCCGGTCACGCTGGCCTGGATCAAAGCGCAGTTCGCGTTCTGCGTAGGTGTAGTTTTCTGCCACCCATAATTTCCCATCCGGTGCAAAGGTGGCGGCAATCGGGTTTCGCACCAACGGTTCGCTGGCAAAAACTTTCACTTTCAAACCATCGGGTACAGAAAACCGTTTTGCCGCTTCTTGTGCCGGCATGGGCTGGCCGGGGTTTTTCTCACTGTTTTTAGGTTCTGGAAACCCACCTTGCCACCCTTGGGCAGTCATTTGGCAAAGGCCAAATAATGCCACAAGTGGATACATAAAAATGGTTTGCAGCTTCAACGGCATGGTTTTTGTGCTTGTGGGCTGGGGATGGCTCTTGGCAAGATTCGTTCAGCAGAATAGCATAGCCATCCTCTCCGGCACTCAACCGATCGGAACCTGTCAAAAATTTATTGGAAATTTTGTCAGGGTCGTGCGAATACTGTGTTGACGGGGAAATACCTCTCCCCACCATCAGGGAGGAATGCACCATGGCGACACCGAAGACCTACACCCACAAGTTCGAAGTTCGCAAGGGCTTCACTGTGGAAACCAGCGCTTCCGACAAGGGCAGCGAGGTTGTCTTGAATAAAGGCATGGTTTTCACCGCCCGCGTCCGCACCTATGTTCAAGACAGGGTCGAGATGCAGGACTTTGTCATCGAGCCTGATGGAATGCTTTTTAAAACTCAAGCCACCCTCAATGGCGTGCCTTGTTCACATACTCGTTTTCTCGATGCCGAGCCCGAATTGCCCGGAGAAGGCCTGCAACCAGGTGGGGCTACAGGCGAACCGGACGGCCTTTGCTGATTGGTAACCCCTCGCCTGTCTAAGCCCCTCTAGGCTAAGCAGGCAGCAACCGAATCCCGGTCCTTTTGGGCCGGGGTTTATTCGTATGCGCGGCCCAAACCGGGTGCGACACAAATCAACTCACCCGGGAGACAGAACCCGGGTGGTTTCAAACCTTTAGCCAGTTGCCTTGGGGATGGGCGCCCTGTAGGTGCTGGCTTCGGCAGGGGTTGGCCGCGCCCCAGGTAGTTTCGCGGCCCACGCATGGGGAATTTATGGTTAAACCAAGCCTCGACACCAGATTGGCCAATTTTCAGAAAAGCCTCGACAAAAGGGGCTGGAACCACCCTAAAACCCAGAGGTTGTGGCAGCGCTTGCTCCCACCCCTCTACCAGCGAATGGAGTACCTTAAAGAACGGCACATGGGGCCCTTCCCCAATCCGGCGAACGAAGGCGATTTCGACCTCAGGGTGCTCGAAGACTTGAGCCGAGGCGAGTCTACCTTTGATCCCCAAAAAGGCAATGTGGACCAGTTTTTGAGCGGCGTGTTCCGCAACCGCACCATCGATGTGAAGCGCAAGGTGGCCCGCCGGGCCAAGCTGCTCAGGCAGAATAGCTCCATGGTGGCTTATGGTTGTGCCAATCCCGTTTCTTACACCCCCGAGGAGCATGAACACGAGCGTATGGTGCGCTGGGTGCGCAGCATCAAGGATGATGCGGTGCGTCAGGTGGCCTACTATTTATTTGTTGATCCCTCCAGTGAGCTAATGAGCCAGAAGGATCTGGCTCAGATCTTGGGAAAGAGCGGCTCGTGGGTTAGCAAGAAAATTGCATGGCTTGAAAGAAGCCACTTGCGTCTCTTGGGAATCGATAACCACAGCATGGAACTGTCAGCCTGAAATCAGTTTGAACGATTTTTAAGCCTTCGGGGAATCAGGGTTCTCCGAAGGCTTCATTTTTGCATGGGTGATACGGCAAGCCCAGCTTCACCGCCGACCAACACCCTGCCGTCTTTGGGATGCATCGCTATGCTGTGAATGCGGCCCAACTTTGCATCCCAAACGCGCAGGGTTGCCAGTGAAGGACTTTCGGCATCTAGCCAATGGACTTCGCTGTTGTTCAGGCCCACCGTCAAGCTTTCCCCCCCGGCTGCCCAAACCACTACACGGGGTACCGATTGCATGCGGGTGAAACGAACCAGCCTACCCAAACGAGGTTGCCATAGCCTGACTGTGCGATCTTCGCTGACCGAGGCGACCATCACCGGGGCTGAGTTTTTCACTCCTGCTGGTTTAACAGCCAAATCGTTCACAGCCTTCAAATGGTTATCCAGGGTACGCTCCAGCTTGCAAGCTGAGGGGTCCCATAATTGCAAAGTTTGATCTACCCCCGCCGACAGTGACCGATTGCAATCTTGCAGAAATACAATCGATAAGACAGGCCTTGAATGCCCTTGATAAGTTGCTGAAACAGCTGGTTCTGTGCCTGGTTTCCAAGGGATCACCGCGCAGGTGCCATCCGAGCTGGCGGTGAAAAACCGTTGGCTATCCGGCGACCAGGCCAATTCATTGACCAAATCTTTGTGGGCTTTCAAAAAGTGCAGTTTTTTCAACTGTGGCCAAGAGAATATCTCAACACCCCCCCATTCCCCAGATATGCCGCCCCCCACGAGCAACACCGAATGGTCAGGCGCGAAGGATAGTGCGTTGATATGGGCCAGTTGTGTGGCTGGAAAACTGGCTTCCTTCAGATCGGGCCACGATACCAATTTCAAACCGGCTTGCGAGCCACAGACAGCCTGCCCTCCGCCTGGTGTGAACGCCAAGGCGGTGATAGGAGCCTGAACTTGCCTGGCAACCAATACACTAGCCAGCCAGAAAAAAAAGAACATCAAATCAATCCTTGGATGATTTGGCCGTCTGGGTTGATAACCACCGGTCGGCCATCCGAGGTATGCAGTTCCCTTTTTGGGTCGATGCCAAGCAGGGTGTAAATGGTAGCTGCCAAATCTGAGGGAGTGACTGGCTGGTTTTTGGGGCTTTCTCCAACCCGATCGCTCGAGCCGATCACTTGGCCACCCTTGATTCCACCACCTGCCAGGAGCAGACTAAACACCCTAGGCCAGTGATCCCTGCCGGCCCGCGCATTCAGTTTTGGTGTGCGGCCAAATTCTCCCATGGCGACCACCAGCGTGCTGTCGAGCAAACCCCGTTCAGCAAGGTCACCAATTAGACCCGAAAGAGCCAAGTCCAAGGAGGGAATCAGGCCCACCCCTTGCTTGGCACCGCTGTAGCCGTCGCGCAATTGCACAATGAGTGAGTCGTGCGTGTCCCATCCCGGGTTCAACACGGTCACAAATGGCACCCCGCGCTCCACTAACCGGCGGGCAAGCAGGCACGACTGTCCTAGAGTGCGTGGCCCGTATTTCTGTCTGGTTTCTGGTTTTTCGCCCGAAAGCGCGAATGCCTCCTTAGCCTTGGGCGAGACCGTCATGCGGAAAGCCTGTTCAAAACCCGGATCTGCTGGTGCCTCAGCCTCTATCGATTTCTGAAAACTGTCAAACAGTCCCAGATATTCCCGGCGGCGCTGGGCCCGTTGCGGAGTAACCCGTGGAAATAGCTCCAAGTCGCGGACTTGAAAATCCGGTTTCGACGGATCGCCCCCGGTTGCGAATGGCCTGTGCGAGGCTCCCAAAAAACCTGGACCTGCGGTTGGCCTGAAGTCGGGCACCGCAATGTAGGGGGGCAGTAATCCACTGCCCTCTATTAAATGTGAAATGACAGATCCATAACTTGGGTATTCAAGCGCCGGCGAAGGCTTTTGACCGGTGAGCAAATAGTGGTTGGCAATTCCATGCTCGCCCAAAGGCGAGGTCATCGAACGCACCAAGGTGAAGTGACCGGCCAGCTTGGCCAGATTTGGCAGATGCTCGCACAGTTCTAACCCTGGCACAGATGTTGCGATCTGGCGGAATGGGCCCCGCACATCGTCTGGCACATCTGGCTTCAAGTCAAAGGTTTCCAAATGGCTTGGACCACCATCCAGCCAAATTAAGATGCAGCTTTTGGCACGCACGGGTAGCTGCGGGCCCATGGCCCTTAGCCTGATGCCATCGGCAAGGCTCAGCGAACCAAAAGCCCCCACTCTCAGGAAATCCCTTCGGTTTTGACCGTTGCGCAATGTTGGCCCCATGATTTCCCCCTTTCCAATTTTAGTGGTTGGTCGCAAAGGCCCGGCTGTTCAAAAGGGCCCAAACAAAATCTTCCATGCGGGCCTGACGGCCCTCCGGAGGGCCTTGCTCCAGCTTTTCAAGCCACCTGTTCAGTTCCACCGTGGTGGGATTTTTGGAAAGCCCGGCTTGGTAAAATTCGACCACAATTTCCTTAGTATTTTTTTTTGCCTGAATGAGTTTGTCTAGCCGACCTCCAGGTGAACCGATCCGCTGGTTCAATAAGCCGCCGTTTAAAAGGTGCAACCGTGCCGGCAAACCAACACCTGTCACAGCATCTTCACAACCGGTGGCGCGCTGGCACCTACCGAGCACATCGAGGGTGGGAGCGGGGCTTTGCGCGTCGTACAAGCTGATGGCCCGGCTACCTGGCTTTGTTTGGGGATAATTATCCGCGATTCCCAGAACCTGGCTGAAAGCGTCAGCCAATACTTCCGGCTCTGTCTCGTGCTCGGGAAAATGGGTAAAGAACGCCGCTTGGGACTGTCCACCTTCGGGTGGCAAAGCGGATCTGGCATAGGCCTGAGTCAGGGCAATCAAGCGCAACAATTTGCGGGTGTCGTAGCCCATGTCCCTCAATTCGCATGCCAGCCTGTCTAGCAAGGCCGGGTGGGTGGCGGGGTTGGTGTCGCGTAAATCATCCACCGGTTCTACCAAGCCCCTGCCGAACAGGGCTTTCCAAATGCGGTTGGCCTGGGCTTTGGCAAACAGCGGATTTTCGGGTTTGGTTAACCAGTCGGCAAATTCGATGCGGGGATCAACCCCACCTGCGGTATTTCCTTCACCCGGCAACCGTGGAATAGCTGGTTGCCCAGTACGCGGGTTTGTCACCTCACCACGATTTGTCAGCTTCACCACCGGGCCGCGGTTTAGTTTTGCGAAAACGGCAGCCAAGCCATGGTAGTCATCTTGGGTCCAGCGGTCCAGCGGATGGTTATGGCAATTGGCACACCGCAGGCGCACCCCCAGAAACACCCTGCCGACCATTTCGGCTTGGGCCCTTGGATCGTTAGTTTGGCGGGTGAAATTGGCAGGCCCAATCTGGCGTGAATCTCCCGTGCTGATTAACAAAGATTTGGCCCACTGGTCCATACCCATCGGGTTGGCGGGCTGAAGGGAATTTTTCAGCCAGGTGCCATAGGCAAGCGCACTTTCCCTATCGTTGCCCGGTGAGCGGACCTGCAACAATCTGGCTAGTTTAAGTGTCCAATAGTCGGTAAAGTTTTCGCTGTCGAGTAAACGGTTGATCAGGTTGGCCCGCTTTTCTGGTGATGGGTCGGCCAAAAAATTTGCCAAATCGGTGGTGGTTGGCAGCGTACCGGTCAGGCTCAGGGTTGCCCGGCGCAGGAAAGTTGCATCGTCCGCTGGCTGGGCCGGGGCAAGACGCAGTAGCGATAGAGACTTGTTAATTTGATCATCAATCCAACCTGAGGTTGGCATCTGTTTGACATCGACTGGCTGGGTTCCTATCGGCACGGTCAGTGTGACCGGGATGACGCGGTCTAAAAACCTTGCAATGACGCTGTGCCTGCCTGGGCGGTTGACTGTGATCGTTGCCGGATTGCCCGGCTCCATTTCAGCGTCTACCGCGACTGAGGAGCTGTCGGAGGAAACGAATGTGGTCCATGGTGTGACATCCACCTCTGGCCCCTGATCGAACACGGCGAAGGCTCTCGCTTCGGTGGATGAACCTGGTTTTTCAAGGAGTGGGGATGAGATTCTGATCGCGAATTTGTTGAGTTTCCTGGATTTGCCCGCAGAGGCGCCTAATGCGATCCATTTTTCCAGAAGTGCCGCGCCGGCTCCATCTTGGGAAAGGACTACATCTCCCCCATGGTTTATTTGCCCGGTTGGTTTTTTTAGCACCAGACTTTGGCTTGGGTGCTTGGTGTTGACCCTTCGGGCTTTGAGGGCTTGGGCGATTGATTCAAAATCAGCGGCTGGATCGGAGCCAAAAAGCGAAAGGTTGAAGCCACCGCGGCCAGCCGCCGCACCATGGCAAGCGCCACTGTTACAGCCGGCTTTGGTAAGAACGGGGATAATTTCCGTGGCAAAATCAGGTTCATGGGTTTGCAAACCCGCCACAAGAGTCGTGATTAGCCACCAGGGATTCACGGTTTTTTACCTTGATTTTCGGGTTTTGCGCCGTATTTTTTGGCCCATTCCCGCAGGAAGTCCCGCGCCTTGGGGGTGCCGTAAGTTTCGAGCTTGCCGCTGTTGACAATGGTGGTGGCAATCCTGCCGACTTCTGTGCGAGCCGCAGGGTTTTGTTTGATATACTCTTCGACAGCTAAGGCTGCTTTTTCCACCTCTTCAGGTTTGGCATCTAGGCGAATAACCGGGCCCAACAGGGGACGAAGGTTTGGGTCTTGCTTGGCAGGCTGGTTAGGCCGCATGGCCTCGTTGCGGCCTTCCATTTCAGCCAAGGTGGGTACTTTGCCACCTGCTTCCTTGACAAGTGCAGCAAGTATTTTTGGCAGATCAGCTTGAAGGCTGGGCTGAACCAGTGCAAAGTTTGCGGTGACCTTTTTCTTGTTGGCTACCAAGATGGTTAGCGAAGCTTTGCGGTTCAAGCCGTAAGCACCTGGACCTTCACGACCGTCGAGTGAAATCCCTGTGGGTGCCTTTTCGGCCAAGGCGTGCTTCATGCGGTTGATGTTGTTCTCGGTCTCGGTGACATCCTCCCCCAGCCAGACAACTCCTGTTGCCACGCCGTCTTTGGCGCGGGATTGGGCGTAATTGGCCAAAACCCTAGTCATTGCCACGGTTTGGCGATTCACCTCATGCACAAAAATCAAAATCTGGGGGCCCTCATGGGCCGAATTAGCGAATTGGGTCTCTTTACCGGCCATATCCCCCAAGACCAGCTTCACTTTGAAAGGCGTAATGCTTTCCCCTTCTTGGGGGCCAGAAATAACCGGTTCTTGGGCCAAGGCCAGGGTAAGGGTTGCAAAAAAGTAAACCATACTGGAATCCTTTTTGTAAAAGCTTGATTTCTACCCTTTCAAGTTAGCAAATTAGTGCTGTCAATAATTAAAAACTGATTGAAATTGCAGGTTTCGCATTCTGGTTTCTTCTTGTTTGTTCGGGCATTGAGAAGGTAAACAGGGGTTGAATCCTAATTCGGAGCTAGCCATGCCTCTCTTCGGTCGCTTTAAATCGATTTTGAAACAGACCCTGTATGGGCAAGCCCCTGTTTGGGATACCCCTTGGCAGCACCGTTACGCAGGTTATTCGCCCGAAGATCTTCGGGTTTTTGAAAAATTCAAAGGCATTCCCCGCGAGGCAGAGCCGGGGTTTTTGAAGGATTACCTGGGGGTGCGGACTCGACCAGCAAGCTTGGCGGAACCTGTGCGGGTGCTGGCTGGGCATTTGCAAGAGATTCCGGTGCCTGGCGGCGACTGGCATGCCGAGACAATTGAGCATATTGGGCTTTTGAAAAGCGTGCTGGATGCCAAGGGAAGGTACCGGGTGATGGAATTGGGGGCTGGCTGGGGGCCCTGGCTTGTGTCGGGCGCTGTGGCTGCGAGACACCTTGGGGTTGAGGCGATTGACATGCTGGGTGTTGAGGCGGACCAGGGGCACTTTGCCAGTTTGCGGCAGCATCTGATGGATAATGGATTCAAGCCGGAAGAGCACACCCTTCTCCGCGCGGCGGTAGGGGCCACAGCTGGAAAGGCCTTTTTCCCCAAGGTGGAAGACCCGGCCAATCAATGGGGAGCCCGGCCCACCCAGGGTAACGACCCGGCTGATGCGGCCTACCTCGCTTCTGTCATGGGTGGTGAGCAGGCGAAGCTGGAAGAGGTGGAGGTGCTCGCGATAGGTGATTTGCTGTGCCGCATGCCGCAATGGGATCTGGTTCATATCGATGTTCAGGGTTGGGAAGCGGACATATGCCGCGCTGGGATGCAGGAGCTGACCAAACGGGTGCGGCGGGTGATTGTGGGAACCCATTCGAGGAAGCTGGATGGGGATATTATGGATATCTTTCATCAAGCCGGGTGGATTCTTGAGCATGAAAAGCCAACCCAATTCATTTATGACCGCAAAGCCGAAAAGTTGGAAAGCATGACCAAGGGGGACGGCACCCAAGTTTGGCGCAACCCTGGGGTTTGAATGGATTGGTGATTTAACCAACTGGTGCATCTGCTCCCAGTTGTTCACGCAGGGCCTCGCAGGCTGATTGGTACCAGCGCCTCACGGTTCGGTCATCGACATGAAACAGTTCGCCAATTTGGACGGTTGACCAATTGTGGTAGTAGGTTAGCGAGAAGGCCTCCCGCTCCCTGGTGGGCAATTTTTCGGCATGCTCATGCAGCGAGGTCCAGCGGTCAAGCTGGGCGGGAGTGACTGTTTGTTCGATATGCTCTGAATAGTCTATGGAACTGTCGCTGGTGACCAATTGGTTGAGGCCATCGTTGTTTGATTTCATTTTCCGAGTGACTTGACGGGCCTGATCGTAAAGTTGCCGGCGAACTTGGGTTAGTGCCAGAACCTCGAAATGTTCGGGTGTTAGGCCCTCCATGGTGCGCAGGGCACGGAGCAATCTCAGGGCGGCATCTTGGGAGATATCGTCTACCTCGACCCATTCTTTGACTTTGGGAAAGCGTCGCAACATGCGACCGGCCATCAACCCCAACCAAGGAAAGACGGATTCCATCAAGGCGTTTTCGGCCACCTTGGACCCTTGCGGGATCGCCTCCAACCAGCTCTTCAGTTCGGCTTCATCGATAGTTAGAAGTCTCATGCGCTCTCCGATTCAACAACAACTCTAGAGGCTTCGTTCAGGCTAAAAGCAGGGAAATTAAGCCAGAATCGGTTTGACTACATCGCCTGAAACATCGGTCAGGCGGTAATCTCTGCCAGCGTGTCGGTAAGTGAGTCGTTCGTGGTCGAAGCCCATGAGATGCAAAATGGTGGCATGGAAGTCATGGACATGGACTTTGTTGTCTTGAGCGCGCATGCCATGTTCGTCGGTGGCGCCGTGAATGGTACCGCCTTTGACTCCTGCCCCGGCAAGCCATGAGCTGAATGCCCAATTGTGGTGTTCGCGACCTTTGGCGTCGGCGGTGTTATTGAAAGGTGTGCGGCCAAATTCGGTGGTCCAAACCACGAGAGTGTCTTCGAGCATGCCGCGGTTTTTCAGGTCACGGAGCAGGCCGGCAATAGGCCGATCGACATTTTTGGCAAGTCTTTCGTGGTCCATCATGTCGCCATGCGAATCCCAATTCCCTGAGGAGCCGGTGTCGATGAGTTCGACAAAGCGAACGCCTCTTTCGACCAAGCGGCGGGCGACGAGGCATTGCCAGCCGAAGCCGTTTGTTTGGCCTCTACCCAGGCCGTAAAGATTCAGTGTGTTGTCAGTCTCGCGGGCGAGGTCGAAAGCCTCGGGCACAGCCATTTGCATGCCGAAGGCGGTTTGGAAGGAACGAATTCTGGCTGTGAGGGCTGGGTCGTTTGCCCTATTGGCGAGATGGCGCCTGTCGAGTTTTTCCAGAGCTCGGAGTTGGGCCTGTTGCTGATCGGCAGGCAAAGCGGGCCTGACATTGGCCACTGGTTCGGCACCTGGAGCCACCAAGGTTCCTTGATGGGCACCCGGCAAGAAATCGCTAGCATAAACCTGAGTACCAGCGTAAGTCTGGGCTGGAGCGATGACCACGAACGAGGGGAGGTTGCTGTTCTCGGTGCCTAGGCCATAGCTGAGCCAGGAACCAATGCTTGGCCGGGCGAAGGCGAATGAGCCTGTGTGCATGCCTAGCGTGGCGTTGTAGTGGTTGGAATGATCGGTATGCATGGAGCGAATGAGAGCAATATCGCTCATTTGAGACCGCACATGCGGAAACAGATCGCTGACTTTAATACCGGTCACGGGGTCAGGGCGGAAGGTCCATTGCGGCTTTTTCAGGAAGATGCGTTCGTAGCCGGGGCGGTCTTTGATTTCAGGGTGGTCGAACTTGACTTCCTTGCCGACATCGGCGGTGAGTTTGGGTTTGGGGTCGAAGGTATCGACATGGGAAACGCCCCCGGTCATGAAGAGGAATATGACCCTTTTGGCGCGTGGTGTGAAATGGGGGGCCTTGGGAGCCAGCGCATCGCTGCTGGGGGATTCGCCACGGGCCAACATGGGTTGCAAAATGCCGGCCATCAAGGGGCTGGCAGCCACCATGCTACGAAGTGTTTGACGGCGGTTGGGTTGATTAGTCCACATACAGCACCTCATTGGCTGCCAGCATCACAGCCAGCCAGCCTCTCCATGCCTCGGTCTTGGCCATGGGCGGATATGCCGCCAAAAACTCGGCCAGATCTTGCGTGTCGTTTTCGCTAGCATTGCGGCCGTACAGAAGCTGACATGCCAAGTCCAAACGGGAACCATCGTCTGGCTGGGTTGCCAATTTTTTCTCGAGCCCGGCCACCCGGGCGCGGATGAAGGGATCGTTGAGAAAATAAAGCGCTTGGGTTGGCACGGTAGTCGCTTCGCGGGAGGCGGTGGTGGCGTTGGGATCGGCCCCATCGAACAGGGCTAAAAACCTGTCACGGCGGTTGCGTTTTTGCATCTGGAAGACCGCTCTTTTGTTTGTGGGGTAATCAGCAGCAAAAGGGCCATGCTGGGTGAAGCTCCATGAGCTTTCGGGCGGGAAGGGGTGCCCTTCACCGGGCACCATATCCAATTCGCCTGTAGCAGCCAGAAGGGAGTCACGGATTTCCTCGGCGGTGAGCCGCCTGCGTATATGGCCTATAAACAGGTTGGTGTTATCACTTGGAACGGCCTGCTGGCGGTATGTGGCGCTTAAAACCACAAGGCGGTGCATCGCCTTGAGGCTCCAGCCAGACTGCATGAAGCGGGAGGCGAGGTGATCCAACAGTTCGGGATGGCTGGGGAGGGTGCCCCTGGTACCGAAATCGCTGGGGGTTGCGACGACACCTTTGCCCATATGCCATTGCCAAAGGCGGTTGACCATGACCCTGGCGGTGAGCGGGTTGGCAGGGGAGGTGAGCCAGTTTGCCAGATCTAGTCTGCCACTGTTTTGGGCATTGGCAACTTTTTGGCCACCCAAAATATCTAGATTCTTACGGGGAACGGCCTCACCTGGTTTTTCAGGGTCGCCACGCAGGTGGAGGCGTGTATCGGCTGGTTTGCCCTCAGTCACTGCGAAGGCGACAGGTACGCGGTTTTTTTCGGCTTTGAGTTCATTGAGCTTGGTATCGAGATCTGCCAATTCTTTTGAAACAGCGGTTTGGGCCAATAGTTCTGTGGTCCAGAGTGGGGAGGTCTGGTGTTCCAATTTCCAGCTCACGCCATCGAGTGCAGCGGGGTGGGCATCGGTCACGGAGCCACGTAGGCGAACGTTGGCGGATATTGGGCTGCGCCAAGCGATGGCGACTGGGGTATCGGGGCCCGGGTGAACGAAGACGCTTTTGGGGGCGAGGTTGGTCCAAACGCTGACGGGCTGGCTGGAACTGTTGATTAGCACAGCGGGGTTGTCGGTCAAACGCCACGCAAGCAATTCGGAACGGTTGTTGATGTTGGCGGCCTTTTCGGGCAGCAGGCGGTAACCACCCTTATTTGCCAACAAAAACCAGGTGTTGTTGTTACCCAGTTGGTCAGAGTGAGGGTTAGCAGCGTGAAAATCGTTTAACAGATCGTTCAAGGACCAGGTTCGCCCCGCTTTGCCATTGGCCAGAACTTCTTCTATGACCCAGTCGAGGCGGGTGGTGTCGGCCCCGTAGCCGCCGTTTGGCCCGATAGTGAGCACCAGGGCTTCACCTGTTTTTATGGGCAGGGAGTCAAGATTTTCGCCTTTAAGGGGTACCGTGGCTCCCTCGGCAACCACGCCTGTGCCCAACTGCTTGAGCGAGTCTTTGGATTTGGTGGCATTGCTGCCGGAAAGGGTGTCGAGCTTGGCAGCCAATTCTTTGCGCTGGGCGTCGAGCTTGGTGATTTTTTCGTCTAGCGGCTTCAACCTTTGTTCTTGTTCCGCTTTTGAGATTAGCGAGACCAGATCGGCGGGTTGTTGTTTGGGTTCGCAGCCGGGGAATGAGAACTTGGTACTGGCAAGGATGCCATACAGACCGTAATAGTCTCTCATACTGATCGGATCGTATTTATGGTCGTGGCAGCGGGCGCAAGCCAGGGTGAGGCCAAGCACACCCTGACCAAGGGTGCCGATGGCATCTTCGAGCGTGAGGTGTTGATCTTTTTCTATGTCGTGGCCGAAACGACGGGCGATGGCCCAATAGCCTGTGGCAACGATGTGACTAGCGTACTCTTTGCCAGTGCTTTGGGCGGTCAGCAGGTCGCCGGCGATTTGCTCACGGATGAATTGGTCATAGGGCATGTCGGCTTGGAGCGCGTCGATCACCCAGTTGCGGTAGCGCCAGGCGTGGGGCAGGGGGTGATCGGAATTTTCGCCTGCAGTATCGGCATAGCGAACGAGATCGAGCCAATGGCGGCCCCAGTGCTCGGCATAGGCACGGGAAGACAACAGGTTGTCGACCACACGGGCGTATGCCCCGGGAGAAGGATCTTTGGCGAATTGGTCCTGCTGCTCTGTTGTGGGTGGCAGGCCTGTGAGGTCATAAGTCACCCGACGCAGCAGCATGCGCGATTCAGCAGCGGGAAGGGGTGCCAGTCGGGCTGCTTCCATGCGGGCCAAAATGAATTGGTCGATACTGGTGCGGGGCCAGGCGGTGTCGCGCACCGAGGGCAGGGGGGGATTGGTAACAGGCTGGAAGGCCCAATGTTTTTTAGGATCGGCCTTGGTAGTTGTTTTCGCTTGATTGGCTGGCCAGTAGGCCCCCTCGGCCACCCAACGCTCCAGCTTGGCGATTTGTTCGTCGGGCAGTTTTTTAGTAGCTGGCATTTTCAGGTCGGCAGTGTGGCGGACGGCCTGAATCAGCAAACTATCATTGGGATTGCCCGGCACGATGGCGGGGCCTGTGTCGCCACCTTTTAGGAGTGCCTGGCGGCTATCGAGGCGCAGGCCGCCTTGCTGTTTTTTGTCGCTATGGCACTTTTGGCAGTTTTGAATCAATAGGGGGCGAATGTCGCGCTCGAAGGCATCGTCAGCCGGGGCGGCAGCAGGCATGGCTAGAACCAGATTGGGTAGCACCCAAATGGCCAGACTGAAGGAGACGATTATTTGCGACTTATGGAACCGAATCATGCGGAACTCCCGAGAAGTGGGAGGATTTTGGCGGGGTGGTAATGCCGGGCACACTGCAAGCAATAACCTGATTTCATTTTAACCTTTTTTTCAATGTGGAGCAATCAGGAAATGAATCGGTTGATTTTGCAACCTTGGGCACTTTTTTCGCCGGGATCTCGTTTTTCAACGGATCTTGGGAGTTGATTGAATTGGAAGGTCACGGCGGTCGGATGATCACCGTGACCAGACCGCGCACGCAGGCACGAAAACCCGCCCTACCGGCAGGGCAGGGGCACCACTCAGCGTTGATCACCCGGATTTAGCCGGGAGCCGCCTTTTCACTGCAGGGCTTATGCCAGACTGCTGGGCGCCTGCAACCCGGCGAGGGGGCAATGTGGCAGGCGCTCTTGGTTGAAGTTATTGGAAAGCATTTTTAACGATCTCACGGTTGAGATTTTGACTACAAGCCGCCTTTTTGGCGAAGCCCCATCCGAGGGAACCGCCTACGGATCATTCTTCCATCTGATCCGCATCCCGTGACTTTCCAAACCAACCGGGGGAGAAAAAGGCAGAGGTCTTATGAGCTTTTTGAGTGGTGCTTTTTGACAGGGGAGGTGCTGGCCACACACCGCCCGTCAAACGCCTTTTCTGGCTCATAGGTTTATTTTCATGTGCTGACATGAAACGTTCCTAGAGGGGAATTGGAAAATTTTTTGGATTTTTTTGGATGAACAAAATGAGGGAAAATTTAGGGTTTATCAATCGAAGGCGATGACGAGGCAGGTGACATTGTCTTTGGTGCCGCGGTCGAGGGCGAGTTGGGTGAAGGCTTCGGCGGCGGCTTGGGGGTTGGGGTATTTGGCTATGGTGGCGGCGTAGTCGGCATCGGGGATGAAATTGGAGACGCCGTCAGAGGTAAGAATAAGGCGGTCGCCGGGGCGTGGGGGGTAGTCGTGAATCTCTGCTAGTTCATGCAATTCGGAACAGCCTAAGTACTTGAACAGTCGGTTGCGCCACGGGTGGTTTTTGGCCTGTTCGGCAGTGAGCAAGCCTTTTCGGACCAACTCGTCGGTGACAGTGTGGTCTTGGGTGAGGCGTGTGACATGAGTGCCCCTCACCAGGTAGGCCGGACTGTCGCCGAGGTTACCGATAAAGACTCGGGTGGGAGTGACCAGGCAAACCACAGCAGTGGTGCCCATGCCTTGGAATTTGCTGTCTTCTTGGGCCTTCTGAAGGATGGCTTGGTTGACCATTTCGAGGGCGATTGCCACAGCCTCGTCTTGGCGGTCTTTGGCTTGAATGCGCTCGACAATGAGATTGGGGATGAGGTCAACGGCCAGCTTGCTGGCTTCTTCTCCGGCCTGAAGGCCACCCATGCCATCAGCAACGACGAAAATGGCCAAATCCGGTTGCAGGTCCGGGTGAAGGCAGAAGTTATCTTCGTTTTGTGTGCGCTTACCGGTTTGGGAATGGCCAGCGGCTGTCAATCGCATTGCTTGCATGAAACCCTCCGAACCAGCCCCGCTATGTTAGCTGATACTGAAACCATGCGCCAGATTGCGAGGCAATCCAAGCCAAAGCGCTAAAATAGTGGGTATACACCGGGAGTGGACAAGCCATTGGAACGGAATAATCCCACTTTTGACCCGTGTGACCCGGAAAAACCCCCCATATTCAGACGGCAACCGGCCATGGAATGGATGGACCAGCCGGGAATTTCTTTTGCCGAGCACCAATTAGCCTTGAAGGGTTTGGCCCGGCTGAATGCTGTTTCGGGAGCCCATGGGAAGGTTTGGAAGGCCCTAGCCGAGGCGCTGGAAGTTGAAAAGGGGCCCCGGGAGCCTGTGCGGGTGATCGATATTGCGACGGGTGGTGGGGATTTGCCCATTTGCCTGTTCAAACGAGCCAGAGCAGCAGGGATTGATCTTCGGATTTTGGCGGTTGACCGGGCTGAGGGGGCCCTGCACCATGCCCTTGCAAGCTCCGAAGCGGCAGGCGTGCCGGCTGATTTGGACACGGATTTTCCTGACCGACCGGGAATTCATTTTGCCGTGGCGGATGCGCTGCAAAAGCCCCTTGCATTGCCCAAGGCCGACTGGGTGACCAGCTCGTTGTTTTTGCACCACTTGACGGGTGAAGAAGCGCGGGATTTGTTGCATTGCCTAGCAGAGATCGCTGAAAAGGGATTAGTGATCGCGGATTTAGACCGAGGCTGGTTGAATACTTTGCTGGTGACGCTTGGGTCTTACCTTTTGTCGCGATCACCTCTGGTGCATCACGATGGTCCGGCTTCGATACGGGCAGCCTTTAGCCGAAGTGAGGCAGAGGCTTTGGTTGGGTGGGCCGGACTTGGCGGGGCGACCGTGAAAACTGCCTTTCCGGGTATGTGGGTGATGCGACTGGTGCGCAATTGATTAGCGCTGGCGAAACAGAATGGGATGTGGTGGTGGTGGGTGCCGGGGTTGCGGGCGCTTATGTGGCAGCCCATTTGGCACATTTTGGGGCACGCACACTTTTAGTGGAGCGGGATCAGTTTCCACGGGACAAGGTTTGTGGCTGCTGTTTGAACGACCGGGCGATTGCCGCCTTGGTCGAAAGCCCCCTGGAGGGGGTGCGGCAACTAGTTCGTGCGGCGCAGCCATTGGCCGGGATGCGTTTGGGGGCAGGCGGACGAACTGCAGAGCTGCGTTTTTCGGCAGGGATGGCGCTTAGTCGGCACCTTCTTGACGCTGGTTTAGTGAAAGTGGCGGCTGAAGCAGGTGTCAAGGTAATGCATGGGGTGCAAGCGCGCTGGCAGGAGGAAAACGCAAGCTGGGCGGTTTTGAAATTGCAGGATCAATTGGGCGAGGTGGAAGTAAGGGCACGGCTGATCGTGGCGGCTGATGGATTGAGCTCGCAGCTTTTGGCTGATGCAACCGGAGAGACACCGACAATAAAGCAGGGGTCATTGATTGGTGCTGGGGTGGTGTTGGCGGGCAAAGGAATGGAGAGTTTTGAACCGGGTCTGATTCATATGGCCTGCGGGTTTGGTGGTTATGTCGGATTGGTGCGGCTGGAAGATGGGCGTTTGGATTTGGCGATGGCCTGCGAGGCCGACGCGGTGAAACAAGCGGGTGGGCTTGGAGCCTTGGCGGGAAAGCTGCTACGAGAGGCAGGATGGCCTGAGCCAGAGGGAATGCTGGATGCCCGTTGGCGCGGAACCCCACGGTTGACGCGTAACCCGGTAAAAAAAGGTACCCCCAGACTGGCCAGCGTTGGGGACGCTGGCGGGTATATTGAACCATTCACTGGGGAAGGGATGGGGTGGGCACTTGCGGGTGCGCATGCCCAGTTGCCCGGATTGATCGCCAGGGCGCTGGGAAAAGACGGAGTTATTTACAAGCATTCTGTAATTGGTTTGCGTGGGATGGCGTGTCGCGCCTCGGCGGCGCTTTTGCGTCATCCCAGGCTGGTTGGTTGGACCGTTGACTGGCTGCGGTTTGCACCATGGAGTGCCAAACCGGTTGCTTGGTTGACTGGCAGAGGCAAACGATGGCGGCTGGATGAACCTGATTCCGGCCTGACCGGTGGAGGCAATTGATGCAGTTATTGTTGGAAGGATTGGGTACAGCCGTGCCGGCGAACCGCCATGATGTGGCCCGTTCGTTGGCAACCGCACGGATGCTGCTGGAACCCGACCCCGAGCAGGACACTTGGCTGCCTAGCCTTTTTGAAAAATCGGGCATTGTGTGCAAATACAACACGCTGAGCGACGAGGACATTCGCGTCTTGGTAACCGATGCCCGGGCGGGCCTATCGGCGGAGGAAAGAAAGAATTGGCCGGGGCCAAGCGTGGGGACCCGTATGCGCTATTACGAACGGGACGCCCCACCCCTTGCGCTAAACGCTTGCCGACAGGCGCTTGAAGCTGCAGGAACTGCTGTTGGCAGCATCACTCATTTGGTGACGGTTTCGTGCACAGGCTTCACGGCACCCGGCATAGACCTTGCGGTGATTGACGGTCTGGGGCTTGACCGGGGAGTTGAGCGGACACTTGTGGGATATATGGGGTGCCATGGGGCGCTTAATGGCCTGCGGGTAGCGAGGGGTCTTGTGAGTGCGGAGCCTGGGGCTAGGGTGCTTGTGTGCGCTGTGGAATTATGCAGCCTGCATTGCGCATTTTCTTGGGACCCGGGTCGGGTGGTGGCTAATGCCTTGTTTGCCGATGGGGCAGCGGCGGTGATATGCAGGGGTATCGACCAGGGTGAAGATGCACCTGGGTGGCGCCTTGCGGCCAGCGGCAGCCAGATTGTGGCTGGCACTGGAGGCAGCATGGGTTGGATAATTGGGGATCACGGGTTTGAAATGTCGCTTTCAAAGGATGTGCCGCGCAAGATTGAAGGTACTTTGGGCCCGTGGCTTCGCGAGTGGCTTGCCAAGCAGCATTTGACAGTGGATGCCATTCGCTCGTGGGCGGTGCACCCTGGTGGACCACGCATTTTGGATGCGACGGAGAATTCGCTGGGGATGGCAAACGGTGGGCTGGCAGATTCGCGAGGCGTGCTGCGCGATTATGGCAACATGTCGTCGCCTACCCTACTCTTTATTGCCAAACGGATGATGGAGCGTGGGGCGGAGTTGCCCTGCGTGATGTTGGGATTTGGCCCGGGGCTTGCAATTGAGGCTGCTTTGTGGGTTTGAGCGGAAGGTTGCAAGGGGACTATGAAAGTTGATAATCAGGTAGTTGTGGCAATAGCCTGAGACTCTTTTGGAATTACCCTATGCGACGATTTTGGATGACTTTGGGTCTTAATTTTTTGGGTTTGGCAACGCTTGGCGCGCAAACACCCCAGGTGAGCAATGCGCGCAAGCCGGGCAACGACCCTGAGCTAAAATTTTGGCTGGAAAACATGGCGGTGCACCACCGCTACAGCGTGGATGAAATTTGTCAGGCGACCGGGCTTTCGGCGGAAGATGTTCAAAATGGGATGGGGCGGTTTGGGCTGGAAGGAAAAAAAACCTCCAAGCGTGGGCCGGGCGACAAACTATTGGTACTGCCCTACCCTGGCGGCAGGCACCCGCGGATTGGATTTCTGGACGGGGCGGTCAACCCACAACGGGAAAGCAAGGTGAGCGTGTTCACGCCTTGGGATAGCCCGGAGCAACCGGGCTATGTGGTTGCAGACATTCCAGAAGCTGTGTTTTCGAATTTGGGACTGACTTATCTGGCCCACACGCATGTACCCACCTTGTGGGACCTGAAAAAGATCTCGCTACCCAAACTGGAATGGAAGCGGCTGGATAGCGGGGTATTGGAAATAGAAAGGCCGTTGCCCAATGGCATTGTGTTTGGCACCAGGGTTGTGCCTGGCCTGGATGGTGTGCGGATGGAGCTGTGGCTAAAAAACGGCACCGATCAGAAATTGACAGGTTTGCGGGTGCAAAATTGCGTGATGTTAAAAGGTGCCCCCGGCTTCACGCACCAAGACAACAACACCAAGAAGTTTGTAGCACCGTACGCAATTGCCAAGCACAAGGATCTGGACCGGTGGATCATCACCGGTTGGGAGCCGATTCAGCGGGCTTGGGGCAATGCTCCTTGCCCTTGCCTGCATGCAGACCCTCAATTTCCCGATTGCGAGGCGGGACAAACGACGCGTTGCCGGGGCTGGTTGTCGTTTTACGAGGGTAACGACATTGATGGTGAGCTGAAACGGCTTGATGCCAAAGGTTGGGCAAAATAACCGCTTGAGGGAAGCCGGGCGCGAGAATTCACGCCCGGCGACTATGCGCTGAAGAGAATCATCCGCCGCCAGGAAAGCCTGCGGCACCTGGAACTGGGGCCAGTGCCGGGGTGGGAGCCTCTTTCGGTGGTAGGGCGAAGCGGGCTAGCGGACGTGCCAGCAATTCGACTGAGCGCTCATCGATAACAAAAACACCGGCATCGACGCCTTCCATGGCCGCATATCGATCTTTGCTGGCATCGCTGACAGGTTTGCCCAACAGCAGTCGGTTGGCACCTAATTCCAGCGCGAAGAACGGCTTATCCAGGCCGTAATCAGCGGGCTTGCCGCCTTTATCTGTGACAAACCGGACTAGCCTGAGATTGGAAAGGGCGGTGAGGGTTTCCTTCACCGTGTTGGGGTCGGGCTTGGCGGCGGGTTCTGCCTCGACAAACCAGCCTGTGCCCACTTGAAGTAGGGTGAAGGGTTTGGAATCGGCCGGGGTGATGGTGATGCGGCGGACGCGGGTAGGATCGAAGGGCGGATCGAACACCTGACGAATCCTGTACTCAGACTGGGCCTGTCGGGTTTGGACGGCATCCAATTTAAAGAGGCTAGGTCCGTTCGTGAAAGCGGCGACTGAGAAACCATCGAGGCCGGGGGCAGCCAAGTCGAGGCTACCTAGGCTTTTGCCGCCCTCTGCAAACAATTCCCAGCGGGTGACGGGTTTGTCGAGGCCCAGAGCCTTACGTTCTTCTGGGGTATCTTTCTTGGCCAGCCATTCTCCGGCTCGTAACTGACCAAACTGGCCCAGCCATGCTGCCAGGGATGGATCTGTCTCGGCCTGAACGGGTTGAGTGACTTTCCATCGATCGCTCTCGAAACGGAAGGTGAGTGCACGGCCGGCAGAAGTGACTTTGGCTTCGCGGATGCCTGGCACCTTGGCAACGGTGCGGTCTTGGAAAAACAGTGTAGGGGCCACCAGTTTATTGGCAATTTCGGGTGGGATTCGGCCGATGAGCGGGCCATCGGCCCGGGCAAAGCGGGTGCCGCGAGCGGGATCAGCCACTTTACCCACCTGCAGGATGCGTTTTACTGGTTTTCCGTTGAGGGTACCATCAAAAACCCATGTTGCCTCGGGCAGATCGAGGCCAAATTTGGCGAGGTCGGCCTGAATCCAAGTGGGTTGCCAACCATCGGCAGACTGGGCATCGAGACCATCGAGAGACTCAAGCAGGTAGGAGAGGGTTGAACCGTCGATGGCGAGCCCCTCTGGCTTGATGGTTTTCCAGCCGGCGGGGAGTTTTTCAATCACGAGTTCGCCGGCTTTGCCTGAACGGGCCACCCGGGTGAGGGAGAGCTTCTCTTTGGGCAACAGGTTGCGTGAGAGGTAGTCGTTGGCATTGGCAGACAGGGAGACCACCGCTGCCGGGTCGAGAACCACAACCGACTGATCCTCATCGAAGCGGGCGTAGGAACCGGACTTATCCGCCAGTTGGGTACCCAAGCGAATGCGTTTAATTTCGTTAGGCTTGCCTGGGGCAACTGGTTTGAGGGTAATGATGGAATCGAGAATCGGCTTATCGAGCCCGAAATCTTTGGCTTTGGTCTCGGCATCTTTGCCAAAGGCGGCCAACTTGAGGATGCGGATGGAGGCGATAGTCTCCTCGAGCTTGCGGGCGCGATCTTCGTCTGCCGGGACGGAGAAATCACCCAAGCCGATCAATTGCCAGCCACCACGGGTACTGCGTTCGATTGAGAAAGAACTAACCGGTTTTTTGAAATCGACCTTGAGGATGCGTGCGGCATCGAGAGTGGTTGAGGGCATGGGAACCAGTTCCAGGGCAGTGCGACTGACCGCCCGGGCCAATACCCCATCGACCACTAAAACACCGGGTTTGCCTTCGACCTTGGCGAAGCGGCCCAGGGCAGGAATTTCAGCACCTGGTACAGCTTCTGCTGGTACTGGTTGCTTGGTTGTGGGGTCTTCCTTGCCCAGCATGAGGATGCGGGCTGGGCCGCTTTTCAGTTCAACCTTGAGGGTGAGAGGTTTGTCGAGGCCACGCTCGGGCAGTTTGTCATCTGTCAGGCTGAGCCATGAGCTTGCGGCGGGGGACAGAAGGGCACGGACGAGGGCTTGAGCCTGGATGTTGGTGACAGAATCGAATGGACCTTGGATTTTCCAGGAAGGCTCATCCATTGGTTGATCCACATTGGGTGTGATGGCTGGAGGTTGGGGCACCAGTTTGAATTCGGCACCATCGGGCTGACGGACGGTAACGGAGACAACCTCTTTCTCATTGATGGACCAGAGACTTTTGGGAACAAAAGCCATGGCTTCGCGATCGAGGGCCTTTCGCACCTCGGGTTGAAGGGCGAACACCAGGGCCTCACCCTGATTGTTGCCGCCGGCGTTGCCATCGATCTCGGCCCGGCCGAATGCGCCGGGCTTGCCAACGCGGTCCTTGCCGAGAACCAATTTGGCCATTTGTGCGGGTTTGCCTTCTGGGGTGATGGCAAGTGTGACGCTGGTGGCATCGGCCCCGAGGCCAAATTCTGCTGCTTGTTTGGTGGCTGGGACGTTGTCGGCAACAAAGTCGGCCGAGCGGGCATTGAGGACGGTACTGAGGAGTTTGTCGACCTCGGCGGCATCGGCTTCCCCTGCGGGTGCCTCGACCATCCAGGGCTTGCCGATTTGGCGTTTGAGAACGGTTTTTTTGCCGGCGCGCTCGATGGTGATTCCAGTGACGGCGTTTTGGTCAAGATCGAAGAGCTGAGTGGAGCGATAGTCGACGGCTTTGCGGGAGACAACGGTGGCGATTTGATTCTCGGGCTGATCCTTCAAGCCGTTATCGACTTTGTTTATGCGGGGCAAGCCTTCGGAGCGGGCATTGATTTTGTTAGCCATGGCATCGAGGTTGCCCAGCTCGTAAACGATTTGGCGGGTCGTTTTGGGAGAATCACCTTCGGCAGGCGGGGCCTTGGACTGGTCCGCCTCGCGCACGGTGATTTCGAAGCGGGCAACAGGCTTGTCAAGTCCGGCGGCGGCCAGAGCGGCGGGTAGATCCTTGGTCGCGGGTTCTTCGACATCGGTGTCCTTGGCGTCGAGGCCCTCGAGTTTGCCGAGGAGGGATTCGACCTTGGCACCATCGGCGAGGCGGTTGTAGGGGGCCTCAATCCTCCATTTACCCTCTTTTTTAAGCAATACGACCGGGGCGGTTTGTGAGGTGCCGCTAATTTGAACCTTCTCGACTTCGGAGGTCTTGAAGCGGGCAAGCTTGGGGTCGCGCAGTTTGGCGCGGGAAAGGAAGACGGGGTTAACGCGGTCGGCGCGAACCTCGAAGACCTGTGGGTTGTCTGCGAGTTGGGCAAAGACGAATTCTTCCTTCACCACCTCTTCTCTGGGGGGCAACTGCATGCCTGGTGGCAACCCGGGAGGAGGTGTTGCTTGGACCAAGCGTTTGAAGGCTCTCTCGCGTGATTTTTTACCGATTAGCAGTTTGATGGAATTGCCGGACAAATCTGTGACCACCAGGGTGCGTTCGGGTTTATCGAGGCCGGTTTTTTGGGGGGTGGCGGTATCACCAAAGTAGAAGCGTTCGGCCCAAATTTCGGGCACTGCGGCAAGAACGGCATCGCCAGTTGCTGGGTCGAGAAAGTCCAAGCGTTCTTTGCCATCTGGTGAGCTAACACGCCAAGCGGCGGCACCGGCGGCCGGGTTGCCTGCTGCTGGTTCGGCCCGGTCGAGACGGAGGCTGCCGTTGAGGGCATCTTTTTGGTCGGCGGGCGGGGCGACGACAGCATTGAGTTCCAAGGATTTTGCAAGCACCGGGGCACCGGAAGGGCCAGCTTCGTTAGGCTGGCGGACGCCTGCCTTGCGGGCGGCCTCTTGATTTTGGACAAAAAGGCGGCGCTGGCGGTAGAAGCTGGCTGGCCGCTTGAGGACCGCGAGGGTTCCTGGGCTGAGCCTGAGCACCTCGGACGATCCATCGAGACGGGCCCAAACAGGGCGGCTGAAACTGTTACCGGCGGTGGATTCTTCTTCACCCAGCTCGAGTTTGATATCGCCACCGGCTGCCAAGGTGGCCTTCAGTTCCACCTGGGCAGGTTTGAGGCCGCGCTTTTTCAGTTCTTTGTCTTCAAGGATTTTTTCAGGTGCGAAACGGGTGCGAAGATTGCCTACCAGTTCAACCAGCTCCCGCGCCTCGGACTGGCGGATGGGCCAGTTGCCGGGCATGGTCCAGCCATCTTTGGTGGCGGCAAGGGTGACCGCCTCCTCGGGTGGCGTGCCCTCTACCCGGATGTTAAGACCGCTGATGGAGGTGGGGCCGAGTTTGGACAACGCGTCCACCACGACGACCTGACCCTTGCGGTCACCCAGGTCGGATAGCAGCAGGGCGGCGCCTCCCAAGGCAGCGACCACAACAAGAATTAAACCCCAAGAAGACTGGCGCATCGCAACACTCTCACTCTTTAATTCAACCAGCGCGTCTTATGTCCAAAAACAGTTTCAAGCCTTGTCGAACGGCCTAGCGAAGCCGGCGATAGAGCAGGACGGCAAAGCCGCTGAAAGCGGCCAGCACGGGGAAACCCAGCAGTGCGGCACGGCTCCAAAGGCCCTGCTCGCGGGGGGTCATGCCGAGGCGCGGGTAGCGCCATTCGTTTTCGACCCCGGGTTTGCGGGCGAGAGTATCGTCGCGGCCTACCAGCCATTGGGATAGGTCGACGGCCAGTCGTTCGCGGGCGGGATCGAGGCTTGGGCCGACTAGCCACCAGGATTCGCCGATCACGGCGGTTCGGACTGGGCCGGGGCGACGCTCACCTTCCTTGAACCAGGACTCGGGCAGGAGTTCCTCCGCCGCGATACCAATTGGGAAGGGGCCTTTTCGCCTTTCGGAGAAGATGTCTTTGTCGCGATTGGCGGGGGTTGCTGCCTCACCGGTCTGGCTTCGGAAGGCGGGAGTGCCCTTCTCGGTGGCGAAAGGTTGATCCTCATTCCAGCTTGTGCTGGCAGCGAGGAAGATTTCGCCCCATTTGGCATTGAGGCCTTCGCTGTCATCGAAATAAACCGGGCGGGGGTGACGCAGGCGCAATTGCAGTCCGCGAATGTCGCCTTGCTTGCCAGAAACGGCTCTCTCGGCGAGTTCCAGGCTTTCGCGGACCGGATGACGGGCCATGCGGCCGGTGGGGCCACTTGCCAAGCGGCGCTCGCGGGGCATGCCTGCTCCGGGTGCGAAATCGAGCAGGACGGGGGGGATATCCACCTCGGTACCGCCGGTGAGCCCACCGCCTTGGCGTTCGCTGAAGGCCACCTCTTCTGCATCGAAGAGAATGGTTTGTTTGTTCAGCCTGTAACCCAGTTGGCCAAGGATGGATTCGACACCATCGTTGTCCTTGAAGCCGGCGGGTACAGGGCCGTCATCGGCCCTGGTAGAAGTTGGGCCCACGGCAAAAAGAACGGGCTTGCCGGCCTTCATGAAATTTTTGACGGCATCCAACTGGGCGGGATCTAGCGAGTGGAGCCAGAAGGGCAGGTTGCGATCGTCCTCGCTGACAACATCGTAAAGCGAGGGGCGGGGAAGGATGAGAAGGTCGCAATCGCCCAGTAGTTGCTCCATCTTGCCTTGCACATCGGTATTGCGGCGGAGTTCGGCAAGTGACTCGGGCCCCAGGGTGGCGATCTCGGAACGGGTTTGTTTGGCGCGATCATCGGATTGCTGATCAACCTGGTCGAGCAGCTTGAGGTCTTCCTCGATAGCCTCTAGTTGGCTGGCTTTGAGCTCGGTGAGAAATTCCTGTTTTTCCTTGGGATCGCGCGGCATGCGAATTTGGCGGGCCAAGGCGGCCTCGACATCTGCCAGAGATTTCTCCTGGAAGAATTTCTTCGTGGGGTAGAGCTGTTTTTCGCGGTAGAGGCGGCGCTGGGCTTTGCCCTCTTCGAGAATTTTAAGGCGCTGCTCTAGGCGCTCGACCCGGCTTTCCTCGAAGGTGCTAATGACCGGTTGGGGACTGCGGCCGAGTCGTTTGAGCACTAGATCGGTGACATCGAAGCCGCCGCCGGACAGGGCTTTTCGTAGGCCAACCAAGCCATAGGTATCGGTACCGCGACTGGTGAGCCATTCGTGGATGACGCCTATGGCGACTTTGGGTTTGCGGGATTCGAGATTCACTAACTTGCTAATGAAGGGGTAGGCACCTGGGGCATCTCCCTGGTGGGTATCTACCGGTATGCCTTGGGGGAGAAGAACGAGATTGCCTTCTTGCTCGCTGGTTTTCTTGTCGAGTCGAAGGAATTCGCGGAAACCCAAGCGCTGAACCTGTTCGCGCCCTTTGGCCATGCCTGCATGGAAGAACAGGCTGCTTTCGGGTGCTTGGTCGATTGCTTGACGCAATTTGGGGGAGTTTTTGGTGAGTTCATCGAGGCGGCGGTCGTATCCCTCGTCTTCGACATCGAGTTCGACTACACGGAGGGAGGCTCCGCTTTCACGGCGAACCAGATCAACCAGATCGCGAACCTTTTCGAGGATTTTGCGTTCCGCTGCGAGATCGAAACGGTCTGGTTTGTCGGAGATGCCCGGGAAGACACGGTGCATTTGGTTGACCACCACTGTGGTGCCGGGTTCTAAACCGGCCAATTCGCCCCTTAGGGCGGTTGGGAGCGTGAATTCACTGTTGCGAGTGAGATCGAGCTGCCCGGGATTATGGAAGGCGTGGAGGTTGATGCCCACCAAGGCCAGCGCTGCCAGCCCAATGCGCAACAGGGCACCTGCGCGGTAGGCGCTGCGCCTTGCGGCGGTGAAGAGCACCAGGCTGAAGGCTTCGGTGACCACGGCCTGTAGAAGAAGGAGCAGGCCGAGGAGAAGAGCGATGCCTGCTGGGGTGAACCGGAAGAGGCCGCGCCATGCCTCGCGGGCACTCTCGGTGATTGACCCCTCGGGCCTTGCGGTGGCGAGGGCCAAGCCAACCAGTACTAACCCCAGGGCGCCACCCATGCGTGAAAGCATACGCAAGAGCGAACCTAGCCACTCTGGTTTGCGGCTATCGGGCCTGACTGTGATTGGGGCCTTGTTTTTACCAGACATTATGCCCACCTCCGGCTTTCCAGACTGCGGACCGTCAAATAGAGGCAAAAGGCTGCAACCGACGCATAGAGCGTAAGGGCACTGATATCGAGAACGCCCCGCGTGAAGGCGCGCTCGAAGTGCAACGGCACACTGAGGAAGTAGGCCAGGCGGTAACCTAGCCCCCCTTCAGCGACGGAGCCAGCGTAGCTGCCGGCGACAAAGATGAGGCCCAAGGCTAGAGCCACTTGGGCAGCCACCAGTTGGTCACGCACCAAGCTACTAACAAAAAGACCCAACGCCAGAAACATAGCCCCGGCCAAGACCAAGCCTACGGCGGTACTGGCCACGGGAGCGGGGTCTAGCTGGAAGGTAGCCTCGATGAGGTGTTCGGTCTCGTGCCATGCCATGAACTGGCCACCCAGAAGAGCCAAAAGGCCCACAGCGGATGCTGAAACAGAGGCGAGGCCAAAGTCTTCACCTTGCCAACGGCCGACCAAGCCAACCAAGAAGCCCCCCAGCAGTAGCAGGCCACCCAACAGGGCGAGGATGCTGCCTAGTTGATTGACCCAGTGGACTTGCAAAACCTGAATCCCCAGCAGTGCTGGGAGGTAGAAAAGTGTGGGGAGCCAAAGGATGAGATAAAAACCAAGTGCGGCAGTGAATTTGGCCAGAACGATTTGCCAATCACGCACGGGAGATGTCATGAGCATTTCGAGTGTGCCCGAGGCGCGCTCTTCTGCAAAAGATCGCATAGTGAGCAGCGGGGGAATGGCTAGGAAAACCAGCCAAAAGATGGGGCTGGACAAGCCGTGCTGGAGGGGCCATTCGACCCCGCGAGGGCCGGTGGCGTTTAGTAGCTCGAGGGTGCCTGAGAAAATAAATCCTTGGCAGCCCAAGAAAACCACCAGCACAGCGTAGGCGATGGGTGAATAGAAGAAGGACATGAACTCGCGGCGTACCAGGCTGCGGGCGCCCCAGACGCCCCAAACAGCGAGTACGGTCACCACCAGGAAAGCTATCCCTAGTGACAACCAAGCCAAGCTTGCCAGCATGGATGATCCATTTGACATAGGTAAGGGTTCCCGAAAAAACCGTTGAAAATGGTCAGGTTAGTTTTGCATGAGCTGGATGTTTAGGCATGCACAGTTTGTGCTGTATTGCCCTCGACCAAGCGGAGGAAGAATTCTTCGAGCCGGCCGCCTGCTGGTACCATCTCGGCAAGTTTGCCTTGGGCTGCCACTTGGCCACCAACGATGATAACGGCGCGGTCGCAGGTCATTTCCACCTCGCTGAGGATGTGGCTACTGACCAGCACGGTGTGGCGTTCGCCTAACTGGCGAATGAGTTTGCGCGTTTCGATGATTTGGGTGGGATCGAGACCGCTTGTAGGCTCGTCGAGGATGAGGACGGGCGGCTCAGCCAACAGGGTGTCTGCAAGGCCGACGCGCTGGCGGTAGCCTTTGGAAAGGGTGCAGATGAGCTGGCGGCGAACATCTGAAAGCCAGCAGCGTTCCATGGCCGCCTCGACACGCTTGCGGCCATCGGCCCCATGCATGCCTTTGAGTCCGGCGCGGAAGTCGAGATATTCGGCGACGCGCATTTCTGGGTAAAGCGGGCAATTTTCGGGCATGTAGCCGATGGAAGCTCGGGCGGCAAGCGGGTCTGTTAGAACATCGTGGCCGGCGACAATTGCTTTTCCGGAACTGGCGGTCAGGAAGCCGGCCAGGATTCGCATGGTGGTGGACTTACCGGCACCATTTGGGCCGAGGAATCCGACAATTTGCTGGCGGCCTACCTGAAAAGTGACATCACGGATTGCGGCGTAATCGCCGTAATACTTGGTGAGTTGGCTGACCTCTATCACGGGAGCCTCTCTGCTGCTCGGACCGGAGAACCAGGAGGCGCATTAGGCCTCCCCTACTTATTCAATAACCCAAAGTGCCGTTGTTGTTAAGAGATTGCCGCACAATGGTGCAAACCCTGTGGCCAACAAGTGGTCCATGGCATTGAATGAAAAAGATAGTATACAGTTTTTCTGGGCCATGAGAGCCTAAGGATGAGGTAAAGCCTGTGAGCTCGTCTAATTTGAAAAGTCCGCAAGGCCCCAAATGCATTTTGAGCGGTGTGCAGCCCTCGGGTAAACTCCATCTGGGCAACTACTTCGGTGCAGTGAAGCAGCATATCGCCGCACAAGGCGATGGGGAGTGTTACTATTTTATTGCTGATTATCATGCTTTGACAACGGTGCATGACGCGGCAACGCTGCGTCAGAATGTGCTGGATGTGGCGCTGGATTATTTTGCTCTGGGTTTGGACCCTGAAAAGACCGCTTTTTTTCGCCAATCGGATGTGCCCGAGGTGTGTGAGTTGTCGTGGATTTTGTCGACATTGGCGCCAATGGGGTTACTGGAAAAGGCTGTCAGCTACAAGGAAAAGGTGGACAAAGGGCTGGACTCGTCGGTGGGGTTGTTCACCTATCCGGTGCTGATGGCGGCGGACATTTTGGCCTATCGGTCGCATTTGGTGCCTGTGGGCAAAGATCAGGTGCAGCATTTGGAGATCACCCGGGATTTAGCGGTGAAGTTTAACAACCGATTTGGCGACACTTTTCCGCTGCCTGATTATCGGCTGACGCCTGCGAGCAAGGTTCCCGGCACTGACGGCCAAAAGATGAGCAAGAGCTATGGCAACACCATTGACATCTTTGCGGAAGGGAAAGCCCTGAAAAAATCGGTGATGGGGGTGGTGACTGATTCGAAGACGGTGGAGGAGCCTAAAGACCCGGCGACCTGCAATGTTTTTGCCTTGCACAGCCTGTTTGCCACCCCCGAGCAGGGTGAGGCGCTGGCGACGAAGTACCGGGCTGGCGGAATGGGCTATGGAGTGGCAAAAACCGAGCTACTGAGCCTGATTGACGCATATTTCGCGCAGGCGCGTGAGAGGCGGCGGGAATTGGCCAGCGATATGGGGCAGATTCAGCAATGGCTGCGCAAGGGCGCAGAAAAGGCTCGTGCCACCGCAGGAGCCACCTTGGAGCTGGTGAGGAGCAAGTGCGGGTTGAGGTGATATGTCCGTTTGGACAACCCTGGTTTATTTGTCTAACGATTTGTTGAAGAAAGCAAAAACATCATCCAAGCAGGCCTGAACCACCGTGAGGTGTTCGAGGCCCGGGTAGATTTTGAGGGTGACGGATTCGCTGCCCGCTTGTTTTAGGGATTCCGCCAGGGCCTTGGCGCCCTTGAGGGCGAAGTCTTTATCCCCTACGCCGACAAAGTAAGGCAATTTTTTCCAGGGCTCGCCTTTGCCGGCGCGGCCACCGCCACCGAGTGCCGCGACAGCGCGCAATTGTTCGGGCTTACGGGCGGCCCAGGCCGTGGCATTGGCCGCCCCCATGGAATGGCCGACTGTGAACACCCTTGATTTGTCGATGGGGTGCCATGTCGCAAGTTTATCGAGCAAATCGTCGGTTGGGCCGTTAAGTGGGCTGGCCAGAAGCCAGCCATTTTTGACAGCAAGTTTGGGGGCGAGGGCACCGTGACCCTCGCAAAAGAGATTCTCGCTGCCACCGGCACCGTGCAAGGCGACGACGCATGTGAGGGGGGTTTTACCATCGCGGTTAGCACCTTCGATGCGGATCACTTTGTCGGTTTGGCCCATTGGCAAAGCCAACCAGAGTGGGCTGGGGCTATCGGGGGCTGGCCACATTTTGCCGGCACAGACCTGATCGAAACCTTGGTCCAAATCGGTGAGCCAGCGGGCGAGGGGGTAGTCGGTTTCCTGGTCTTTGCCTTGGGCGGCCTGATTGACACGGCCTTGCAGCAGCAGCCAGGTGGAGCGGCCGATGGAAGGGGGGAGTTTTCTGACTGATTCGGCCTTTTGCCCGAGGCTTTCGAGTTTATTGCCCAGATCATTGACAATGAAGAGGCCTATGGTACCCCCTGCAAGTTTATTGCCACTAATAGATATCTGGTATGTCATTTTATAATGGCCGGCTTGAATGCCCTCAGGCAAAGTAGCGGTGAAATCGAGGTTGGCTTGGGCGAGGTCTGCTATAGGGATGGGCTTTGAGAGTGGCTTGCCCGTCTGGTCGAGCAGTTGGATGGACCCTTCTGGCGGGATGGCGGCTTGGGGCTTGTAGATCAGAACATATTTGCCTTTGATCTGGCGATTTTTGAGATCGATGAGCGGTTGGGTGACACGCACTGCGACCGGCTGGATCCAGCGGTCTGCCTCGGGGATTTCCACCAGCTTGGTGGTGGCTTGGTCGAGGAGTTGGGCAGCGCGGGAGAGGTTGCCGGACAGGAAGGTGAAGGTGAGGGGTTCGAGTGTAGCGGCGGCGTTTTTACGCATCGTCTCGTTGGGCTGGGACTCCCAGGCAGCCTCGAAGGCCCGAAGTTTGATACCGACCAGGTAACGATCGGCCAGCATTGCATGGGCCGGCAAAGCAAATAAGACCATGGCTGAGAGGATGAGCGCGCTAGTGCGAATTTGGGTGTGCATGGTGTTCAACAAGGGCATGGTCAAAACTCCAATTACCTGAGCTATCGGGCGGGTTTGGCCAACCACGGGCTTAGGTTGGCCAAGCTTGCAGTTGGGAAGCCGTTGACCTCGATGGTGCCATCCTTCAGGCGAATTTCCAAGGTGTTTGTTCCTAGCCAGCGCGGGTCATCGGGACGGACCCGGCCCGACAGGGTGAGGAGGCGCTGGTTGGCGGAACCTATGAAGCGGCGTATAGGTTCGGGCTGGGTGTGATCGTAGGGGCCATCGACCAGCCAGTCGGTTGAGCTTAGCAGTTGGTTGATTGGGGGATGGTTTCGGGCAAGGAGTTCTTCATGGGTGTGCCCTGAGAAGATGAGGGTGTTGAGGCCCAGAGTGCGGGCGTGTAGGGAAAGGGCCAGGGAGGCCTCGGGCTGGGCGGTGGGTTCGCCGCCTAGAAGGGTGATACCTTCGATGCCGGTTTCGGTTTTTGCTTGGGTGATTTCGGACATCAGGGTTTCGAGGGCTATATATTCGCCGCCCGTGTAGCTGAGGAAATGGGGATTGCAGCAACCCGGGCAGCGGAGGGGGCAGCCCTGGAACCAGAGGGCGTAACGCAGCCCGGGCCCTTCAGCTGCAGTGCAGGCCTGGCGGTGGGCAATGCGGGCCCCAGCTGTGGAGGGGCCATTGAATTTGGGAAGAGTTAGACGAGGGGTGGACACTAGGCCGTCTCCGGTATGCGCCGGTTGATGGCTCTGGAACCGCCCAGACCACGTACAGAACACTATACCCTTGGGACAACGCCAGCGTGGTGTTGGTGCCGGGGAAGCATTTAGGGAGAGAGGGTTTGTTCTTGGGCCTGGAGCGCCAGCGGCTTGGGAGCATCGGGTGCTGAAGCCTTTAGGGCTTGGCCGTGGCGAGCAACGCGAATAACCAAGAGGTGGCGGACAGGGCGCTCGGTATCGATTTGGGTGAGCCAGGAGGAACCAAGGCTATCGCCTGGCTTGTTAGTTGAGCCTATAACGAGATATTCCGAAGGCGCTAGATCGACCTCAACAGCCAGTCCCTCGTATTTTTCCTGTTCTTGTCGCTGGGCGAGTTGCCACGACATCACGCCTTCGGCATCGGTGACGGAGTGGGGCTCGAAGAGCATTTCGCCATGGCGCAGCATGGGAACCACTTTCACCGCCAATTTACGATCTTCGCCGGGCTTGCATGTGACTTCCCATTGGCATTGGGCCTTGGAGAACTCGACTGATTCGTCTTGGTCGCCGTCGCGAAGTGTGAAGTGCAGGGTTTCGTGCTTGAGGGCTGGGAAGGGTGAGTAGGGCTGGGCTAGGCGTGTTTGAATTTGCCTTGGTGCGACAGAAGTTTTTTCCGAAGTGAGCAAGGCGAGGAAGTCTGATGGCGGGTGGCCACCCAAGAGGCCTGCACGCAGCCCGTTGGCAGCCAAGTTGGCTTTGGCTTCGAGCGGGACTGCCTGTTCATCGACCAGGGCCCAAAGTTCTTGGCCAATGTAGTTGTCTGTGAGTGGAACCTCAATCACCGAGACTGCCATGGTGATGGCATCGGCTCCCTCAACGCCTGAAAGTGGCATGGTTGGACGGCGGACGCCCCATGATTTGGCCTGATTATCGTTTTCACGCGTGTGCATGCAGCCGGCGCACACCACCAGGGATGTGAGCAGGAGCAAGCCAAGTCTGGCAATAAACATGCGCGCAGACATAGTGAACGGATTTTCCCCCACGAGCAGGACCCCCCGGTTCGCTCGCCATGTGCGCCATGCCTTGGCGGGCAGTCTAGAGTCAAGGTGAAAACGCCTTAAAGCCTGAAATCAGTTTGTATTGGCAACCCTTGCGGCGGGCTGGGCGTGGTGGAAGGATGGTTTATTGGCAAAAAAATGGATGAACTCAGAACCCGAACCAGGGAGCAAGCATCATGGGAACCCTTACCGGGCAATTCAGGCTAGATGGCAAGACTGCATTGATTACAGGTGGCAGCAAGGGGCTGGGGCTGGCAATGGCTCGGATTTTGGCCGAGGCTGGTGCCTCGGTGGTGATTTGCAGCAGAAGTGAAGGAGAATTGAAAAAGGCGCTTGGGCAGATTGAAGTTACCGGGACGGCTCGCAAAGGCTTGGTGGTAGCCGACTTGGTGAAGCGGTCTGAGGCGGAGCGGCTAGCCGAGGTAGTACAGCGCGATTATGGTGCTGTGGACATTTTGGTGAACAATGCTGGAACCAACAAACCGCAGGCAATAGACGAGATTAATGATGCTGAGTGGGATGCGGTGATGGATTTGAACCTGAACAGCGTGATGGTTTTAAGCCGGGCGTTGTGCAAAGGTATGAAGGCGCGGGGTTGGGGAAGGATTGTGCATATCAGTTCCATCATGGGGCTGTTGAGCAAGGAAAAGCGGAATGTGTATTCGGCGACGAAATCAGCGTTGCTGGGTTTGTGCCGGGCGATGGCACTAGATTTGGGGCAGTATGGAGTGACGGTGAATTGTTTGTCGCCGGGGCCGTTTTTAACCGATTTACCGATGAGCATGCTGAGCGAGGCCGAAAAGCAGGCTTTTTCAGACCACACCGCATTGGGTAGGTGGGGTAAGCCGGAAGAACTGGCTGGGCCGTTGCTCTTGCTGGCGAGCGAGGCTGGTCGTTATATCACCGGGGCTAATTTGGTGGTGGATGGTGGCTATACCATTCGGTGACTGGTTTTAGGTTGCGAGCCAACCGAAATGCCCTTCCAATCGTTACAGATAGGGTGAATTGTGTGGATGAGGGTAGGCCGTATTTCTTGCCCCACCTCGCAGGTTGGGCTAAACTAAATATCAGTTCAGTTGCGGGACGATAAACATGCTAATCGCCCCACCCAGTGGATACTCCCTGATGAAAGTCGGATCCATCCACGAGGAGTGCCTGAAGGAAGAGGCCTCTTTCAAGTGGATTGAGAGTGAGAAAGCCGGGATGGATTTGGGCGACACGGCCACACGGCGGTGGGTCCAAATTCACTGGTGGGGGTATTTACGGGCTCGCTGGCTGGAACATCTTCAGGGCAAATGCTTTTGGATCGAGTTGGATCGGGGAGATTTTGGGCTTTTGCCGCGACTGTTTAAAGAACATGGCCAGCTTCTGAATGACATCATTGATCGGTTAAAAAACGGGCAGGAAAACCTTGATATAATATTGTGGGCTCAAGATAGCAGAATAATTTTAGACCCTGTTCGCGACATTTTAGAAAAACTAGACATCAATTCCCGCCGTTTAGCTCATCGATTTGATGCCAACTGAGAATATGTTTTTAGCTCTTGGGCTGAAGGTCAAGTGATGGCGTTCTTTGATGAATGCAGCTGCAAATTTTAGGGTTTGGGTTAGTATGGCTTGGGTTAGGCAGCTTGAACTGCCGGGCTGGAAGGCTTTTGTGGATCTAATTGCAGTTTGCGGGAGGCACTAGCGGGAAGCCTAACGCCCCTGAGAAGTGCGGGTAGCAGAGCCAGCGCACTGAGCATGCAGGCGGCCACGCCTGTGGCGAGAAGCAAACCGAGACTATGCAGGCCTTGGTGGCCGCTTAATGCCAGGGTGCCGAAGCCCAAAACCGTGGTCATGCCGGCCAGCAGAATGCCTTGAAGGGTGCCGGGGTGGAGCTTGTAACTGCGCGCGTGATCTTCGCGGTGGAGCCAATCGTGAATAACATGGACGCCGTTATCAACACCCACCCCCAAGATAAGCGGCAAGGCAATGAGATTGGCAGGGTTAAGGGCTAGGCCCAGCCACCCCATGAGGCCTAGTGAAGCTACCAATCCGGCCGTGAGTGGGGCCAAAGCCAGAGCTACTAATCGTGCGCTGCGCAGGTCGAAGGTGAGCACAAAGGTGATGGCAATGAGGGAGAGCAGGCCGGCTCGTAAGAAGCCTTGGCGCATGCCCTCTAGCCCCTCATGAGTGGTGAAGGGCTTACCTGTGGCTTGGGGGGCGACCGATGCGACGGCGTTGTTGAATTGCAGAAGGGCCTGGGTTTCCCAGAGTTCGTCCTTGGCAAAAACGCGCAGCAGAAACTTGCCATCTTTATCCATGTGGCGCTGTTGAAAATCAGCCGGCAAATCTGCGGCTGTGATATAGCCTTGTTGGGAGACCGAGCGGAGCTTGTGCAGGTTGGCCAGCAGTTCGGCGGCCATGCGATCGTCGAGGCGAGCCAAGCTGGAGGCGGCGGATTTTTCGTTGGTTTCGAGAGCGTTTTTGAGCGCATCGCAGGATTGGATAAGGGCGTTTTTGCTTTGGATGTCAGCCAATTCGGGAGCTGCCAACTGGTTTTTAAGCAGGTTGACCTCGGTGGCAATGGCCTGGGGGCTTGAGCGCGGGTGAAGTAGGTTTGAGCCATTTTCTGGAAGGCGCACCAGACGCTGGCGAATCTCGGCCAAAAGTGGTTGCTTGGATGATTGCTCGGCCTGAGTTGGCAGCAGACTGGCGGTTTCGCTGATGCGGCCAACCTCTGGCAGTGCTTCGAGTTTGTTTTTTAGTTCGAGAGCTTGTTGGCGGTTGTCTGCCCAAACCAGCGCATGCCAAGATGCGCCTTTTGTGGAAGCTAGAAGGCGCTTTTCCCACTGAACGGAGGGGAGACTATCGCCCTGAAGGCGTAGGAGGTTGGCGTCGTAAGTGGTCCACCAGCAACCGCCAGCTAGGAGTACCCAGACGGTGAGGCCGATAGCCAAGGCTAGACCGGGGCGGGCGGCCCAGCCGTTTGCCCAGCCGGCGTTCACTGCGGGGGTGGGCATGCGTATGGTGTCTGATTGCAGGCGCGGCTCTTTGGTAAGAACGCTCAGCAGCGGTGGGGCCAGACAAAGGGCGCTAACAGCGCAGAGTAAAAGGCCACCACCAGCGATGAGGCCGAGCTCTGCGACGGCCTGAAAATCGGCCAGCATGGTGGCGAAGAAGGCGAGCATACCTGTGATTGCGGCGGTGATGATGGATGGGCCAGTGGCGCTGGCTGCGCGAACCAAGGCCTTACGCGCAGCGAGCCTTGAATTGTCGCGCATGTTGTCGCGTTCGAGCTGGAAGCGGCTAACCAGCAGGACGGCGTAATCGCCCATGCCGATGAGCATCACAGCGAAGGTGGCGGACAGCAGGTTGAGGTGGCCCACCGAAAGTGTGGCAAAACCCAGTGCCCAGATGGTTCCCGCCAGCAGGGGCAGGCCACTTGCCAAGGGTGCCCGCCATTGGCGAAACACCCAGGCATAGAGAGCGAGTACTCCCAGAAAAGCCAGCCAACTAGACCGGGTGCTATCGCGGGTGCTGGCATCCATCTCATCGGATTCGAGGACTGGCAGGCCGGTTAGCCCCACTTCCATATCAGGATAATTGGCAGCCACTTCAGCGATAATTTCCCTTGCCCGGCGCACACCTGCCACTTGGGGGCACATGGGGTCGGACTCGTCTGGCACGGGACTAGCCAGCAGGAATGAGAGTTTGCCATCATCGCTTTGAAGGCGTTGGGGCTTTTGGAGCATGGCCTCGCGCGGGTCGGAGCCTCCGGCTGGCTGCCAAAGGGGTGTGGGCTGTTTTTTGCCATTCACCTCGTTGGTGGCGGCACCCAACAGGTTGTTTAATTGGGTAAGGACCTGGCCATCGATTTCTGCACCTGGTTTACCTTGGGCTTTGAGGCGACGGCCTTCCTCGCGTTCTGTTGCCACGGCCTTGAGGCGGTGACGGGTTTCAAAAATGAGGTTGCGGAGGGTGAACAGGTTCCAGCCGAGTGGCAGATCGAGAAGGGGGCGCATGGTGCGCAATTCGTGGACGATGGATTCGATTTGTTCGGTGTTATTGAGCAGCATTGACCGGTTGGCGATGGGTCGGAGATCGACTTCGCGCCAGATGCGATTGAAGCGTTGGGGCTCGGCCCGAAAACGGGCCTCAACCTCTGTCAGGAACTGGTCTTGGTTGGATTGGCTAGCACCGGTGGCCACCACCACCATGTCATCTTCGGAGCCAACACGGTCGAGGTGCTCCTTCCAGCGCTGCTGCACCGGCTTGGCACTGCTGATCATGTCGTTTCGATTGGTCATGAAGCGAAGGCGTGAGGCCGCATAGGCGCCTGAGATGAGTGTGAGAATCAGACCGGCTACCAGGAACCAGCGTGGGTTATCCCATGCGAGTCCGGCTAAACGAGAAGTCAACCTGCCCAGAGCGCCGGTTGAATCAACCTCATTGGTTTGCTTTTGCGAACTCATCCAACCCAACGCTCCGGGGACCACCATGGCTGCAATTGGCTGCTAGTGGGGCGGGACTATAGGATTTGGCGGTTGGGGAAACAAGCGGAAGAAAGGCGGCCCTAAATCGCCCATGCTGCCCATTTTTGCGCCCGGAACGGTGCAAAACTACTGGTTCACCAATCCTTTGATAGTTGGCCAAATTCCCTGTTTTATCCTTGGAAATGGTTTTGCCGGATGTTATCTGTGAGAATTGACCCAAGTAATTGGTAAAAATCTTCAGGAGTGGTTCGATGAATCGACTGCATGTATGTGGAGCACTAGCCCTTTCAGGTGCCTTTTGGGGATTGGTGCAGGGGCAGGAGAAGGCAATTCCTGCGGCGAAGATCGCACTGCCAGCGGCGGGGGCCCAGTTGGAATTGGGCGGGAGGACTGCACCTACCACGCAAGCCGGAAAAGACTTGGCGGCACTGCGATCACAATTCACAGTGCAGCAGAGTACGGTTCTTGCAAAGTTGCGGACAAGCGACAACGAAGCGGACCGCATTGAAATTGTGAAGCAATTGCCCAAGGGCGAACCTGTCGCGCAAAAGGCTTTGGAAATTGCGAAGAAAGACCTTGAAGACGAGGCGGCCTTTGATGCGCTGCAATTTGCCAGCACGCTGGGAACGCTGCCGACAAGCAAGGCTGGGAGCGAGGCGCGGGAGATTTTGTTTGGCAAGTTCATCAGTCATCCCAAGATGAAGATGATGATCGCCAGCTTGGCCTCGACCCCCGATGGCCGTCAACAAGCCAAGAATCTGCTCTCCAATGACAAGTTACCGCGGGATGCCAAGGGGCAACTGCTGTTTTCGCTGGCCCAAAGTGCGCAGACCAATTTGCAACGGGGCCTGTCTGCCGAGGAGCAGGCAAAGGCTTTGGAAGAAGTGGCTAAGCAGTACGAGTTGATCGCCAAAGAGTATGCGGATGTTGCTGGCCCACGGGGCGGAACCCTTGGCGCCATGGCAAAGCCGGCACTTTTTGAGATCCGCAATTTGAGTGCAGGCAAGGTCGCGCCTGAGGTGACCTGCCTGAAGCTGGATGGCGACAAGGAACTTGAAGACAAGCTTTCCAACTACAAGGGCAAGGTGGTGGTGTTGGATATTTGGGCCACTTGGTGTGGGCCTTGCAAGCAAATGATCCCCCACGAGCGCGAGATGGTCGAGCGGCTAAAGGACAAGCCATTCGCGCTCATCTCGGTGAGTGGCGACGACAAGATGGAAACCTTGCGCACCTTCCTTGAAAAAGAAAAAATGCCTTGGACGCACTGGTTTGCCGAGCGTAAAGGAATTTTGAAGGACTGGAACATCCGTTATTACCCTACTATCTACATCCTTGACCACACTGGCAAGATACGCCACAAGGACCTTCGGGGCGAGAAAATGGAAGAGGCAGTGAACGAACTGCTCTCGGAGATGAAAGAGACGAAGTAATCGTTTGGAAGCCCACAGCGCAGGCCCCGTTCGGTGTATTCGGGATGGGGGCTGAGGCTTTTTGCCAGGTATGGGTGAAACAATCAAGGCCCCGGCAGCTTTGGCTAACGGGGCCTTGATTGTTGGTTGGATGACAAATCAGGTGTCGATGATTTTGCTGAAGCGCTCGACAAAGGTTTTTTCGTCCATGTTGCCGGCCTTGGCCAGTCGGGCGACATTTTCAGGATTTTCGACATCGCGGCGGTCGAGCCGAATCATATAGCGGCGGGCGCATTCGTAGCCTTCGCCCGTGATGTCGACCTTGCGGGTTTGCATACGCTTGGTTTTCGGATCGAGCATGCTCTCGAAAGGCAGCGGCTTCATCTTGCCATCGACCAGGCTGATGATAGCGCCATATTTCTCGGATTCGGGGCTTAGCAAGAATTTCACGGCACTGTAACCCAAGTCGCGGGTGTACTCGGCATCAAAAGGCACCGGGTCGGCACAACGGAGTTCGTAGCCTATTTCCTTCTCGGTGAGAGTCATGCTGATACCCAAGGCTTTGAGGCGCTGTCCGACTTGATCCTTGATCATGCGACCAAAGTCAACTTCGGCCATGCGGAGATGGCCATGGGGATCGCGTTCGATTTTGCCATAGCGTGCCAGTTGAGACTCACCCATGGCCAGTAGTGCCTCTTCACCCAAGGCCTCGACCAAGCCTTCGGCCAACACGGCAACACCATAATCCTGGCCCTTGGAGCGGCGCTTGATAATGGCCCCCACGAGGATTTCGCACAGGCTCTCCAGTGTGGGCGAGTTTTTGCGGAACTCTTCTGGGATGATGGTGAGTGTGGCCGCGGCGGACTTGCCAATACCCAAGGCCAGGTGGCCAGCGGCGCGGCCCATGCTGATGACGAAGAACCAGCGTCGGCTGGTTTTGGCATCCTCAATGAGATTGCGAACCAGATTGACGCCAATTTGGCGGGCGGTCTCAAAACCGAAGGTTGGTACTGCCGGGGGCAAGGGCAGGTCATTGTCGATGGTCTTGGGCACATGAGCGACGCGAATGGAGCCACCGCCAGCCCGGTAGACTTGGCTGCCAGAATAGGCCGTATCGTCACCGCCAATGGTGACAAGGTAGCTGATATCCATTTCTTTGAAGACATTGAGCACCGTCTTGAGATCTTGCTCGTTCTTGGCAGGATTGACGCGTGCGGTAGACAGGATGGAGCCACCTTTGATGTTGATGTTTTTCACATCGTCGAGGGTGAGCTTTATCATTTGGCTTTTGTCACCTTTTACGAGGTGCTTGAAGCCTTCCATCACGCCGTAAACATCCCAACCTTGTTGGGTGAGGGCCTCAATGGTGACAGCGCTGATGACGCCGTTAATTCCCGGTGCAGGTCCGCCGCCAACCACCAAAGCCAAACGCTTATTGCTCATTGTCAATCATCCTCAATCAAGACATGCGGCAGGCTTTTTCCGTATGGGGCCGGATAACAGCTTGCCGTTGAGACTATGTTTTAGACCAAATGAGTTTGCGAACCAAGAGAACCTCAGCCGATATGGACGGCTGGGAAATTTGGGCAATATGGCTAATCAAAGTGCTTTAGATTTGGCAAACCTTGGATCAAGCTGCGCGTTTGGGTTTGTTGATATCGAACAACCCATAAATATCGTCCTCTGTCAGCCCCATGCTGATGGGAGGCCCGTTTTGGGCAATGATTTCTTGAAAAAGTGCCCGTTTCTGGTCGAGGACCAGGGCGATGCGCTCCTCGATGGTGTTGACGCAAATGTAACGGGAGACAAAGACAGTCGATTTTTGTCCCAAGCGGTGGGCGCGGTTGATTGCCTGGTCTTCGATGGCGGGGTTCCACCATCGGTCAAAGAGAAACACATAGTTGGTGTATTGCAGGTTAAGCCCGACGGAGCCGGTGCCGTAGCTCATGAGGATGATCTTGAGTAGAGGATCGGCCTTGAACCTGTCGAGAATTGGCTGGCGATCAGCCTGGGGTATTTTGCCGTGGTACTGGACCGGATTGTGCTCGGCAAGAGCGGCGGCAATTGCCTGAAGTGGTTCGACCCATTGGGAAAAAAGGATGGCCTTGTGGCCTGAGGCGGTAACCTCTTCCATATCGGCCGTGAGTTGTTCCATTTTGGCGCTGACACCGGTTCTGGTGTCGAAATTACAGATTTGTTTGAGTCGCATGACCAACTGGAAAACATGCTGAACGGTGATGGTATCGCCCAACGAATTGAGGTGGACGATACCATCCTTCTCAGCCATGTCGTAGGTTTCGCGCTGTTCGGGCAGCAGTTCGAGATGGATGTCGCGGATGATGCGCGGTGGCATATGCGTTGCCACCAGGTCTTTGGTGCGACGGATAATATGGTCGCGAACGATCTCGGACATTTGTCGGGGCTGGGTATCGGGTGGGATTAATTTGGGATCAACGAACGAGAAGATACTAGTGAGATCCTCGACGCGGTTCTCAATGGGCGTGCCGGTCATAGCCCAGCTACGGGCGCGCTTTAGAGCCTTGGCCGCTTGGGCGGTTTTACTGGAGGCGCTCTTGATGCGCTGGGCCTCGTCAAGAACCACCACATCAAACTTCACATCGGGTTCGAGAATGATATCGTGGTCGCGGGTGAGAATTTCGTAGTTGACCACCTGGACTGGGCAGTTGGACAGCTTCCACATGGCGGTGCGTGTTTCGGTGTCGCCTGAGAAGACCTCAAATGCCAAGTCTGGCGCCCAGGTGCGGAGTTCCCGGGTCCAGTTGATAACCAAGGGCTTGGGGCAGACCACCAAAGCGCGCTTGAGCAAGCCACTGCTCATCATGAGCCTGAGCGAGAGAATAACTTGAACGGTTTTACCCAGGCCCATCTCATCAGCGATGAGAGCGGCGCTGCGGGGCATGAGAAACGCAATGCCCTGCAGTTGGTAGGGGTAGGGCTTGAATGGGAGGTTTAGTCTGCCTCTTCCCAGCATGCCCTCCAGCGGAGGTTGCAGGAGAGTGAGCAGACGGTCTTTCAGGCCGCTCATGCTGGCTGGAGGCTTGAGGCGGGTAACGGTATTGCTTATATCGACCCCTTCTTGAGTTTCAGCACCTAAACTAAGAAGGTTGTTTGAACCAATAGGCAAATTGACAGGAGCGGCCAAATCTGGGTTATCCGCAGCGTTATCACCTGCCGCATTGGCAAAATCGAGCATTTCCTGTGTTGGCTGGATGTTGGGCTCATCGGATGCCGGCTGAGGGATTTCGGCAGGAGAATCTTTGATGGTGGTACGGGGTTTTTTAATATTTAGATCTGGTGGCAGCGGAAAACGCCAACCTTGGGTCTGAATAGGAAAGTCCAATGCCCCCAAGGATCTGACCCACGGGGCATTGTTGAGCAAAGGAACGGAACGGGCGGATGGAGTGAGTGGCCGCTCCCAGGTGTTCAGCCGCAAAAGACTTGGCTTTTCCAAGGGTGGAACTGTGTTCAGGTCTGGAATATTCTCGTCAGAAATACTGGAATCAACGCCAGGGGCTCCAGCGCTATTTTGATATCTATTATCAACACTTGCCATCATTCCTGTTACGGAAGGTTCCAGCATGCGGGTTCCTTGAGCGGCCGGTGTGTTGAAAGTCTGCTCATCAGGTCCGCCCAAGTGTTTGGACCTTAGCATGGAATGCACTTCTTGCTGCATGTTGGGTGGATCGGTTTAAATTGCCCGCCCGCTTGAAGGTATTGCGCTGAACCAAGGTTGCCCTAGCTTAAAGTTGTACCGATTGGCGCAACCCCTGCAGACAACAGGGATAAGCCCGGTTCTGACGGCCCTAGGGCCCGAAAATTTTGCCTATTTTATTAAACTCAACCCGACAGCCTTATCAGCCCCATGCAGTCGATCATTCCAGGAGAATCTTTGGGCGAGGAGGGTGCCGGCGACGGATGCTCTTGGGCCTCCTTTGACACACCCGCGTATGTGAGGCGTGGTTTGGCAGTGGAGGAAATGTGGTTATCGCTTCAGGGCAAATTGCAACACACTTGGACCGAATGGAGCGGGCCCATGGGTATGCTTTGTTCGCAATTGCGGCATCAGGCGGATGGATTGGAAAAATTCAGGCCTTGGCTTGGCAGTGACGAAGATTTGGCCCGTCTTTTGGAATTGGACCGGCGATTGAATTTCCGTTTGAAATACCCCCCCGGGAAGTCGCTTTGGCTTTGGCCCCTGAAGGGATCACTGAAGCGGTTACGGCAGATGGGTCTGCACCTGAATGAAGCTTGGGCCAAACATCTGGCAACGCTGGATCTTGGCCCTTTGAACCGGGCCAGGGAACTTTATAACCGCTGGTACATACTGGAAAAAGAGTGTGCGATGCGATCGGCCCGATTGGCGGCGGGTGGATTTGAAATGCTGCCCATGGCCACGGTGAAGGATCTGGAACAGCAGCATGCCGCTTTACCTATTTTTGAGATGCGTTAAAAATTCAAATGGGCGAAATGGCAACGGGGCATGGCAAGTCTTGAACCCTTTATCCCAGCAGTTTGCGGTAATTATCCATGCCATGGGCGGCAATGCCGTTGACTACCGATTTCCAGATATTGTCTACCAGCGTGGCGCTGAGAATTCCCTCAACGGCGCCTTGAGCCATCGATTTCACCAACGAATCGGTTGGGTTTACCGCATCGCCCGAAAGGAGCTGACGCTCCTCATCGCAATGAACGAACTCGTTGGCAAGCAGACTGTACATGGGCAAGCGCGGAACGGGGTCGGGATGGTTGGTGTAGCGGAACAGCCTGCCCTTGAACTCGTTGTTGAAGGCGTCGACAGCCGCTTGGTTACCGATCATGGGTGCGCCAAAAGTATAAATCTGGTGCACATTGACCATTTTTCTGGTGAATAACCAAGCAGCGAAAAGCGCCAGCGCCCCTCCCAGACTGTGACCGGTCACCCAAAGGGCCCGGTCAGCTTTGCTGATTTCCTGCTCAACCTCAGTCAAAACCTGGGGCCAGATTTCACCGATGGCATTGACAAAACCCTGATGGAAACGGGCGCCAACCCCTGCTGCTGCCAGATCAGTACCCAAGCGGCCCTCGGGAACGATGAGCAGGTTCATCGCGTTGGTAAGCAGCCAATCTTTTAAGCCCTCGATGGCTGTGGGTTTTTCGGTACCGCGAAAAGCGACGACAATGTGGGCCTCGTTGCTGGCAATCCACGCTTGAGTGTTATCGACACTGATGAGTTTGCCGGTCAACCCTAGCTCATCGGCAAATTTGCCTTCGCCCTCGGCTTGGGAGTAGTAGGCCAAGTCTGACGCAACCGCCAAAAAGCGGGCGTTGCGCGGGTCACCCATAGCCTCTTCAATCAATTCGAGCGGCATGGCAATTCTTTCCCCAAACATTACTTCAGATATTTTCGGTTTTCTTTATCTTCTGACTTCCAACTCCGCAGCACCCCTGAGCTGATGGCGGTATCGCGGGCATCCAGCTCGCGGAGACTGTCCTTGTCTTTGAGGTGCTCGAGGAACCCCTCGTTTGTCACATGGGTTCCGCGCAAGCGCAGGATGCGCAAGGAGGGCAGGTCGGCAATTTTTTCCAAACCGGCGTCTGTGACCTGACTGCCATTGAGGTCCAGTTCGCGCAGGTTGTCCATATCTTCGAGAAATTCGAGGGTCTGGTCGGTGACATCGGCGTTGGCCATCTGCAATACGACCGTGGCTTTTCTTTTTCGAAGGATTGAATAGTCGGTCTGATCCCATTCGGTGAGCGTTATGTGCAGCTCGCCATCAACCTGTTTCTCGCGGGGCCCCAGACTAAGTTGGCTAACCACAAACCGGTTAAGCGCGATGGTACCCGCTGCGGCCAGAAGACCCAGTGCCAACACGCCAAAGGGCGCACGAGCCCTGCTCCAGTGCTTTGCCGTGAACACCAAGGACAGGGGAGGAAACAGAAAGCAGCCAAAACCCCAGCCCATACCCACACGAAAAGCTCGGATAACCAACCATAGAAACCCAACTATTGCCAGAAGCAACCCGGCAAGCAGGACATAATAGGCGTTTTGTTCAAACATAGCTAACCCGGAGGCCGGTCTTTTAATCCAATCTTGCAATTCTATAGCAGACTTAGAACCCAAAGCAAAAAAGATTCAAAAGAGTCATCTTGCAAATGATCCACCCGTTTCAGCTTCTGTATGGGATTCCATTTGGGAAACATCGACCCCAACCGCCATGGAGCAATGGCCGCCGCCAGTGAAAACCCCCTTTAATGGCGCAATATCTCCGTAATCCCTGCCCCACGCCAAGGTGATGTGGCTCATTCCTTGGCCAGGCAAGAGATTGGTGGTGGGATCGAGATCAAGCCAGCCCAGAGAACGGCCGCACCAAAGCGATAACCAAGCATGGGACGCATCTGCACCAACTAGTTTGGCCTGCCCGGGCGGGGGAAGCGTGCGCAGGTAACCGCTGACATATCGCGAGCAAAGGCCCAAGGAACGGAGCATTGAAATGAACAGGTGGGCAAAGTCTTGACACACGCCCCTGCGGAGCCTGAAAACTTGCTCAACGGGGGTGGCCACGGTGGTTGCAGCGGGGTCGAATTGGAATTCCCGGTGAATCCTTTCCATGAGTTCGATAGCCGCCTGAGCGACAGGCTTGCCCGGAGTGAAAGTAGCGCGGGCATAGGAGGCCAAATCGTTTACCACCCGGCATCTGGGCGATTCAAAGCGGAACTCGATCACACCGAGGTCGTTATGTCCATGACCTTCGGCATTGACTGGGGTTAGTTCCTCCCAGGCTGGGCCTATATCAGTCAGGGGAATGGCATCGACAATCTCAACTTCGTTGGTGGAATTGACCACCAATTGCTGGTAGCCATGGTTGAAGGAAAAACGGGTGACACAATTGCCAAAATAATCAACCGAATCGGTGCGAACCGAGGGCAGGGGATTGATATCAAGGGTGTGGCCGATGAGAAATTGGCGTGGCGTGGAACGCAGTTTCAGCCGGGCCTCGTTATGGCCCACCGAAACCAGCTCGGAGCAGGAGTACCTTGTCTCGTGAACCACGCGGTACCTCATCCGGGAATCTCCGCATCGGAGGTGATCTGACGGGGCGTGCCAGAATGAAGGAGGTATTTCCGGGTAATTTGTTCTGATAAAGCTTTCATGCCGCGGTCCAGCAGGCGAGCCAGCTCGAGAACTGGCGCCTGTGTCTTGTCACCCAGCGCCTCGGGGGTGAGCATACGAACCGTATGGATAACGCTCATGACCAAGCGTTTTTCCTCGGTGCGCAGGGGATCGGCCCCGTCGTGCGGCAGGCCATCAACATGGTCTGCAAGGGCAATCAATTGCGATGCGACCGAGCGGGGGCAAGTCTCGTCGGTCAGGAGCAGGTCAAAGACATTGGCGGCGCGCACCTTCTCGAGGTAGCGACTTCGGTAGGTCATGCGGCAGTCAATCACCTCGAGAAGCATTTTCAGGGTGGCCCTTCCCGTGGGCTCGGAGGTCAGTATTGAATCGAGCAGCAGTGCCACATCTTTGGTTCGCTCGATGCGCCTGCCGATATCGAGCACACGCCAGGCTGGGCTGCGGACCATACCATCGTGTATCAGGCCGCTGACCGCGGCCAGGTCCAAAATGAGGCGGTTGATGGCGATCAATAGACCATCCAGCCCGTGCCAACCGGATGAGGCGGCGTTTTGAAACTGGGTGGTGGCCTCGTGAATCTTGCGCCAGGTATCGGGCGAAATCCACAGCCTCTCCAAGGAAGAAAGCCTTTGAAGTTCTGAAATAGTCGCCATGAGACCGTTGGGGTCGGACGCCTCGCAAACAGCGGCTGGAAGGTCGGCGGCTGAAAGGACCGGGGCAAGGCCGCCCGCATATTGAGTGGGAGAAATTCCTTGGGCCCACAGGGCGCTTGAAAGGGCGGCGATCTCGGTCGCTTCGGCAGCGGATTCCATTAGCAAGCGCTCAATCAGCGCGCGAATGAGCCTGCTGAGAAAATCGGCTCGGTCGAGGGACTGGCCCAGCCAAAATAGATCATCTGCCACCCTGCTGGGGAAGACCGCACTGGTTCGCCTGAGGGGAACCGGTTCGTCCTCGTCTGGCAGCAGGCTGACAGGTCGCACCGGCCCCTCTGAAAGGACCCAAAGATCCTTGCTGAATTCACCTGCCGAAATAGACAATTCCATCGGCTCAGCCGTGGGGGCTATACGCACCAGGGCGCCGGGCATGGAGGTAAATTCACCTGGGAACTGGGCCACCGAGAAAACACGCAAGGCTGCATGACCCCTGCCCAGCTTGCCGTCGCGAAGTACGGGGACAGTGGAGCGGGCGATAAGTTCCTGCGCAACATAGGCATGCGGCTTGGCTAAAATCTGTTCGAGGAGGTTTTGCCTGTGGTTGCGCGAAAGGCGACCGGCGAAAATCTCCTCGCCGCCGGATGCCTCAAAGGCAGGCTTGATGACCAAATTGTCAAGGTTGCGGCGGATATGGGCCAAGTGTGAAGCGTCGCCAGCCCACCAGGTGGGAATGGACTGCAAATGGAGATCCTCGCCCAGCAGGTACCGGCAAATCTTTTCGAGAAAAGGCATGAAGACGGGCGACTCGACAATGCCTGAACCCGGAATGTTGGCGACGGCAATCAAACCCCTGCGCAAGGAATTGAGTAGGCCCGGCACGCCATGCGAGGCTGCACCCCCCAATTCGAGTGGATCAATGCCGCGCTCGGAGCCACGGGTCAGGATGCCGTGCACAGGGATTAGGCCGGCCAGGGTTTTCAAATAAATGCGGTCATCGCGAACCGCAAGATCAGCCCCTTCAACCAAGGAATAGCCTAGATACCGGGCAAGGTAAACATCCTCAAAATAGTAGGGATGTTTTGACCCGGCTGAAAGCACGACGATGCGCGGGTTTTCAGTTTGAAGGCTGGCAAGGCGTTTGAGCGAGTTGAGCAGGGTGACAAAAAAGGGGGCAAGGCGCTCGACTTGATCACCTAAAAGTGTGCCGGGCAGGTTGCGAGATGCAACGATGCGGTTTTCCAGAGCGAACGCAGAACCCGATGGGCTGTCCGCCCGGTCCGCCATCACACGCCAGGCTCCAGAGGGGCCCCGTGCCAGTTCAGCCCCATACAGGGTGATCCAACCCTTTTGTTCTTTGCATAGGTTCCAGAAGGGTCGCATGAAGCCAGGGTTGGCATGGACAATCTCTGGTGGGATGATTCCATCTCGAATCAAGCGCATCGGGCCGTAGCAATCAGCCACCACCAAGTCGAGCAAGCGCGCGCGCTGGGAAAGCCCCTGATCAATTTGGGCCCATTCGGCCCCATCGATCACCATGGGGAGGATGTCCAGGCGCCAAGGTCTTTGTAGCCTGGTGCCATCGTGAAACACATTGAAGTTGACGCCGTTTTCGCATAGCTGGTTGTCGGCCTGGGCGGCACGGCTGGACAATTCCGCCTGAGAAAGGCGCGTCGTGTTTTCTAGTAGCCGGGCCCAGCCTCTTCGGGGGGCACCGCTTGAGCCGTAGGCCTCATCATAAACCCATTGCCCTGAAAAACCTGGCTCGCCCACAGGTGGGCGAACCTGGCCGTCTTTTCGGGTGGATTCGGTTGGTGCTTGGGACATCGTTTCAAAAACCGGTTTGGAGAGTTTGTTCTAGCATGCGGCGGTGCGTAAATCGAGCGTGCATGGATATTCCTGCGATGGTGCTTCCCTGCGGATCTCAACGGGCCCTGGCGTGTGCCCATGGGCAATGAAACGAGCTGCGCGCCGGCATTCCGCCTCGAGCACGTTGACCGGAAACGCGGCTGGGTTCAAACCGCCGGGATGATCCACATGATAGCGGCAACCGCCAATCGAGTGGTTTCGCCAAGTGTCCACGATGTCAAACACCAGCGGAGTGTGTACACCGATGGTTGGATGAAGACAACTGGGCGGCTGCCAGGCGCGGTAGCGAACGCCGGCTACCCACTCACCCGAACTGCCGGTTGGCGCTAGCGGAATCTGCCGACCATTCACCGTCACCCGGTGACGGTTAGGTTCGAGGTTCCTTGCAAGAACCTGAAGCCTTTCCAGCGAGCTGTCGACATACCTAGTAGTGCCTCCCCCCCCCGCCTCCTCACCCAGGACATACCATGGTTCTATGGCGGTACGGAACTCAAGGTGGATGCCGTCGTAGGCAATTTCGCCAATTTTGGGTAAGCGGAAATCCAAGTGGGGCTCGAACCAAGCCAAATCGAACTTGATTCCTGACTCGGCCAAATCGCCCAGAACATCAGCCAGATCAGCACGAAGGTAGTGGGGCAACAAGAAACGGTCGTGAAGGGCTGTGCCCCAGCGGGCCAGACGGCCAAGGTATGGCTTCTCCCAAAACATGGCGACCATGGCCCTTACGAGCAACTGTTGGGCCAGACTCATGCGCGCGTGCGGTGGCATTTCAAAACCACGCAACTCAACCAGACCTAACCTGCCGTTGGCATGGTCGGGTGAATAGAGCTTGTCTATACAAAACTCAGCGCGGTGGGTGTTGCCGGTGATGTCGGTAAGAAGGTGGCGAAAAACACGGTCCACCATCCAGGGAGGGGAGCGAAAGCCGGGGTTGATTTGCTGGAAGGCGATTTCCAGTTCATTCAAGGTGTCGCGGCGGCCCTCATCCACCCGGGGAGACTGGCTGGTGGGGCCGATGAACTGACCGGAAAAAACATATGACAACGACGGGTGGTTATTCCAATAGGCCAGCATGCTTCGTAGCAGGTCGGGCCGACGCAGGAAAGGACTGTCGTGGGGGCTGGCACCACCCAGCACGATGTGGTTACCACCGCCGGTTCCCGTGTGGCGGCCATCGCGCTGGAATTTTTCGGTTCCCAACCGGGCAAGACGAGCCTCGTCATAAACGCCTTGGGTGATATCGCACAGCTCGGTCCAGTTGGCAGCCGGTTGGATGTTAACCTCGATCACACCAGGATCTGGCGTGACCTTGAGAACCTTGATGCGTGGATCGAATGGGGGCAAATATCCCTCCAGAACCACAGGCATGGAGAGCTTTTCGGCAGTTGCCTCAACCTCTGCGACGAGTTCGAGGTAATCCTCCAGCCGGCCCAAGGGCGGCATGAAAACATGGAGGTTGCCATTGCGTGGCTCCACGCACAGGGCGGTGGTAACGACCGGGCCAGGCAAAGAGTCCTCCTGGGCGGGTGAGGGAAGGCCTGCGGGGCCGATGTCCAAGCGGGCGTGGTCACGCTCTTGGGAGGTAATTCCCGGCTGGGGATGGTTGCCGGTGCTGGGGTTGCGCGCGCGGCGAATCTCCTGCAGGCCGGGCAAAGGTTGGCGTTCGGCGAATGGATCGACCGAATACAGTTCCGATCCATCGCGAAAAGCGCGCGGCAGGGAATTGAGTGGAAGGCGCAAGCCGATGGGCGAATCACCCGGCACCAAAAATAATTTGTCGGACCTGAGTGGCCAATGGCCGCTGATCCAGCGGGGTTTTGAATTGGGGCGAGCTTGCCACCAAGCGCGCGAAAGCGGTAGGGCATAACCAACAGGGCGGTTGACACCCGATTCGATAAGCCTGGCAAGGCGGCGGCGGTCCTCGTCAGCGTTTGGGTCAAAATCACCGGGGTTTATGTCAACGGGCAGCTTTCGCTCCAATTCAATCGCATGCCACACATCCTCATGGGCAGAACGGATCCATTGGGTTTCCACCTGCAAATTTTCCGCAAGGGTGGTGACGAATTTTTCAGCAGCAGCCAAATTAACGCCTGTGCTGGTGTAGGGCTGGGCCAAAAGGGCGCTGTTTTTCCAGATGGGTTGGCCATCCACCCGCCAAAAACAGGAGTAGGCCCAGCGCGGAAGTGACTCGCCTGGGTACCATTTACCTTGCCCGAAATGCAGCAGGGCCCCCGGAGCAAAGCGCTTTCGCAACCGCTCAATCAGCTCGACTGAAAGGTTTTGCTTACGGATTCCGACAGCGGCTGTGTTCCATTCCGCACCCTCCATGTCATCGATGGAGACAAAGGTGGGTTCGCCGCCCATGGTGAGACGCACATCCCCCAGGGAGAGGCGCCGCTCAACCTGAAGGCCCAAGGCGTCAATTTGTCTCCATTGGTCTTCGGAGTATGGCAATGTGACGCGGGGGTCTTCATGAACCCTTCTGACGGCCATGGTGACCGAGAAATCACACTCACACTCGTCCACCCCACCGGCAACCGGCGCGGCTGTGGCAGGCTCTGGAGTTGCGGCCAGGGGGATATGGCCCTCGCCGGTGAACAACCCGGAAGTTGGATCGAGACCAACCCAGCCGGCCCCCGGTAGAAAAACCTCGCACCAGGCGTGTAGGTCGGTGAAGTCAACCTGCGGGCCTGATGGGCCATCCAAGGAGGGAACATCTGCCTTCAATTGGACGAGATAGCCGCTGACAAAGCGGGCGGCCAAGCCAAGCCTGCGGAGGAGGTTGACCATTAGCCAAGCGGAATCGCGGCAGGAGCCTGACCCCTTGGCCAGGGTCTCATCAGGAGCCTGAACCCCTGGCTCCATTCTGATCAGATATTTTATATCTTTATTTAAACACGCGTTGATATCGACGAGGAAATCAGTGGTGCGCCTTTTGCGGCGATCTACCGACCGGAGATAGGACTCGAATTCGGTGCCTGCTTTCGGGCATTCAAGAAAAGGGGCAAGGTCCTTTTCCAGGGCCGGCTCATATTCGAAAGGGTAATTACCCGCATAATCCTCAACGAAAAAATCGAAGGGGTTGATAACGCTGAGGTCTGCGGTGAGGTCCACTGTCACGCGCAGGACGGTGGCCTTTTCAGGAAAAACCAGGCGGGCCAAGTAGTTGCCGTGGGGATCCTGCTGCCAATTGAGAAAATGTTTTTTCGGTTCGACCGTTAGCGAGTAATTGACGATGGGCGTGCGACAATGAGGGGCAGGTCGCAAACGAATGACCTGAGGGCCAAGACCAACCTGCCTGTCGTAGCGGTATTCGGTCACATGGTGGAGCCCGACGCGAATGGCCATCAGCGGTTCCCCCCCAAGGAGAATGCTGCCGCTGGCAGAAAAAACACCAACACGCGCCGAATTTTTGACATGTTGCTCTCCAGTAAGGGAATAGAAGGGCCCTCAGGGAGGGCCTTTCGCAGGGAGGCCGCTGGAGAGTCGGCTTGCATCCCTTTTCACTCTACCGGGTAACACACCTTCGTGGGAATTTCGTTCTGCAATCGGGCAAGCAGAAAGACAAACTGAAAGGTTTTGAGAGAGGATCCGGTTGATTTTGCCTCATTCACCGCCAGCTGCAATTACCCCAAAAAATGCATATATCCCATTTAACCCAATTAACTTGCATAAATGGAAAAATTGGATTGAATAGAGAAAATAGTTGTCGTTGGAGAGTCTCCTCCACCGATTTGCCTGACCCCAATGGCTGTATCGATTCGTTTTTGAGGAGGATCGTCCAGTGATCAGGATGAAAAATCGTTTTGTTGCGTTGGTTTTGGTTGCCGCTTTCCTGCATGGCAACCTTGGGGTGGCATTGGCTTTCCCAGAAGATAGTCCCACCGATAACGAGCAGCTGAAACAAGTTGCTGATTTGGAAAAAACCATCTCGCAGAGGGAGCTGGAACTAAAAAACCTGAAACGGCAAGCGATTAACCTGCGGCGGATGGTCGAAGCGAACCAACAGGGCACTACTAAATTTTACACCTCATCGGTAGAAATGGTAGATGACATGCCCCCAAGCGCCTTCCCCAAGGCCGGGCCTGAATACACCATGGAAAGGCAGGCTGCCAAAAAATGGTTTGAAACCCATTTTCCGGGGCGCGGCCTGCAGCTTTACGCGAACATTTATGATGTCCTGGTGGAGGGCGAAGGCCCTTACACGGTAACGGTTTACTGTCGGAGCGGGAATATCCACTACCTTCCCAAGAACGGCAAAAATATGCAGTTCGACCGCACTATCCTCCTTGAAGGGCAGCAGTGCGCGGTGATGCTAGGCGGCATTCCCAGCGAGAATTTCCTCTCCTTCTCGGCATTGGACAAGGAAGGTAGCTGGATTGCCCGGTACAACAACTGCACCGCCGAAGAGGTGGAGCACCTTCGCACACTGAAAGGGCAAGATGTCACCCTCAAGGGCAAAATTTTGCACACTCTTTACCAGGAAAAGGATGTTGCCGATGAAACCATGGGTGTTGTGGTTTCGGTTTCGCCCATGACAATCAACGATTTCATGCCCAAGGCCACCAAGGCTGAAGGGGCGAAACTGGAAGCCGAATGGAACGCTCGCCCCAAGCATTGATCGGCTGGCAAACAGGTTGTTGCACAAGGGGGCCAAACGGCCCCCTTTTTTTATGCCTGCTTTCCGCTTTTTGGCTGGAAAAAAGCAAAATCAGGCAGGGGCCTGAACCGCAGCCAAATTGGGCTCGGTGTTCGGCGTCGGGCTTGGACTGGAAGGTCGTTTCTGACCAACCATACGCCCCACCAAGTTTCCGAAACTGTCGATCACCGAATAGACAACGGGCGTTACCAACAGCGACAGTAGCAGGCTCAACATTTGCCCGCCAATGATGACCTTGGCCAGGCTTGCCCGCGCCCCGGCACCAGGACCGGCCCCCAAGGCAAGGGGAATCATTGCCGCCACCAGCATGAATGTGGTCATGAGGATAGGCCTCAGGCGGGTGTGGTTAGCCTCGAGAATGGCGGCATCGCGGGCCATGCCAGCCCGGCGCAAGTCGTTGGTTTTGTCCACCTGGAGGATGCCGTTTTTCTTCACGATGCCAATGAGCATGAACAGGCCGAACATGGCGTAGAGATCCATAGGCTGGCCAAACAACAGCAGGGAAAGTAGGCCGAAGGGGATTGTGACCGGCAGGGCGGACAAAATACTGATGGGGTGTAGCCAGCTCTCGAACTGTGCTGACAAGATCAGGTACATGAACAGCACACTCAGGCCCAGTGCAACGGCGAAATAATACCCTGTTTCGCCGAGCATTTTGGCTTGGCCGCCAAACGATACCCCGTAGCCGGGCGGCATTTCGATTTCCTTGAAGATCTCCTGGGCGCGCGACATGGCGTCGTTGAGGGAAATCAGATCTGGATGGGCCAAAATGGTTACGGTGCGCTGGCGATTGAGGCGGTCGATCTGACTGGGGCCACGGGTTTCGGTCGGGTGGGTGAGAGCCGCCAGTTGGACAGCTCCAGCTTCCGGTGAAGGCACGGTCAGAGAAGCCAGGCCTTGCGGATTGGACCGGAAGGCCTTGTCTGCCCGCAGCCAGACATCGTATTGCTCGCCCTCCTCCTTATAGCGTGAAACAATCTGGCCTCCCACCAACACATTGAGGGTGCTGGCGATGGTCTGGATAGGTATTCCCAAGTCGCTGGCACGGTCGCGGTCGATTGAAACTTGAACCTCGGGTTTGCGCATCGACATGGTTGAATCGACATCTGTCAGGCCGGGAACCTGCCGCAGGCGCGACTTGAAGGTGTCTGAAATTTCTCCCAAGCGAATCAGGTCCGGGCCGGTGATGCTGACTTGGAAAGTGCGGGTATCGCCGTTGGGCCCGCCACCCATGGCCGAGACATCGGAAACCGTGGTACGCAGTTCAGGGTAATCGAGCAGGATGGTCCGGGCACGGCTCATCACCTCGAACTGTGTGTATTGTCTTTCTTCCAGATCTAAAATGCGGAAATATATTGATCCGCGGGTGACATCCCCCTGGCCCTTGCCGGCATTGCCGTTGTTTTCGCCGATTGTGGTGAATCGATGCCGCACTCCCGGTAGGCCCGCCAAGCGACCCTCAATTTCGGTGATGATCTGGTCGGTTCGATCAAGTGTGTAACCCTCGGGCGTGATGAAACCAACCTGAAACTCGCTTTGATCGTCGCGTGGGACGAAGTTAAAGCCCATTTTGGCGGCGATGGGTCCGGTGGAAAGGATGACGAGCAGGCATAATCCCAGGGTGATGACCCGGTGGCGCATGGCCCAGCGCAGGGCAAAGCCGAAACCACTATCGGTCAGGCGCCAGATGAAACCGTCCTTGGATTTGGCATGGCCGGCTTCGGCCGGTTCCAGCTTCAGGAAGCGGGCGCAAAGCATGGGGGTAAGGGTGAAAGAGACAAACAGGCTCATCATGACAGCAAAGGCCACCGTGAGGCCGAAGCTGCTGAAAAACCTGCCCACCATTCCACCCATGAATGCGATCGGGACAAAAATCACCACCAGAGAGAGGCTGGTTGCCAGCACTGCCAAGGCGATTTCAGAGGTGCCATCACGCGAGGCGGTCACGGAGTCTTTGCCGTATTCCTCCATGTGACGGAAAATGTTTTCGTGCACCACCACGGCATCATCGATGACGATGCCAATGGCGAGAATGAGGCCGAGCATGGTGATGTTGTTCAGCGTGAACCCCATGTAGCTCATAAACAGGAATGTGGGAATGATGGAGGTGGGGATGGCCATGGTGGCGATAACGGTGGTGCGCCAATCGCGAATGAAGAGGAGGATGGTGCCAGCCACGAGAACGCCTGCCAAAAGCAGGTGAAACTTGAGCTCCTGCATCGACTCGCGGATGAACCGCGACTGGTCTTGAGTGAGTTCGATTTTGATGTCGGGTGGCAGCGCCTTGATGATCTCCGCCAGCCTTTCCTGGACGGTGTCGGAGATGGCAACGGTGTTCGTTCCCGACTGTTTCTGCACGAAAAGGCTGACACTATTCAGGCCGTCGAGGCGGGTGAGGCCTCTGGGCTCCTCGATAGTGTCCTCCACCCTGGCGACATCGCGCACACGAATGGGGTAACCCTTGCGCTGGGCCACGATGAGGTCGGCAAACTGGGAGGATTTTTGCACTCTTCCCAGGGTGCGCAGCACCAACTCGCGTTGCCCCTGATCGACAATGCCGCCCGGCACCTCGAGGTTCTGGTTGGCTAGCGCAAGGCGAACATCCTCAACCGAAAGTCCGTAGGAGGAAAGCTTGTCGGTATCGACAATCACATTGATGGCCCGGCTCCTGTTGCCAGACATGAAGACTGCGCCCACGCCAGGAACGGTCTGCAACCTTTCTATGATCTGAAGGCGGGCGATCTCGGTGACATCACGCACGGGCCTACGGCCTGAGACACCGATTGTCATGATGGGGGCGGAATCGAGATCAAACTTGTTGATGATGGGCGGTTCCATGCCCTGTGGTAGCTGCTTCAAAATGGAGGAGACTTTGTCGCGCACCTCTTGAGCGCCGACATCGCCGTTCTTTTCCAATGTGAACTGAACCACCAGCGAGGTGAACCCCTCGCGGGTTTTGGATCGCACCTCATCGACACCCGAGATGGTGTTGACCGATTCTTCGATCACCTTGGTGACATTGGCTTCCATTTCCTCGGCACTGGTACCGGGAAGATTGGCAGTGATGGAGACAACCGGGAAATCAACCTTGGGAAAAAGGTCGACACCCAGTTCAAAATAGGACACCATTCCCAACACCACGGGAATGGCGACCAATACCCAAGTGAAAACCGGACGACGGATGCAGATTTCTGAAATGGTCACAGGCTCTACCCCCAGCTTTCGGGTTATCCCGGCAGCGGGCTTCAAGCCCGCTTGGCATCAACGCTTGTCGTTTGCTGATTTTTCCCGCACCACCACGGGTGTTCCATCGGCCAGCAAGGCATGACCGCTAGTGACTACCAGGGCTCCAGCGCTTAAAGCAGGCTGAGTCACCTCCACCCATTCAGTGGTTTGCACCCCCAGAGTGACCGGAACATCTTTGGCCTTGCCGTTTTCCACCATGAAAACCCTGGTAGTACCGGCAAAACTGTAAGGGGCGGTAATGGGCACAGTGACGGCTGCGGCATCGGTTCGGGTGAGAATGGATGCCTTGGCAAACCCACCCGACTTGAGTTCACCCTTGGGATTGGGCACCTGCACCTCCACCTCAATAGTTCTGGTAGCCGGGTCAACAGCGGGGTTGATGCGGGCAATGGTACCAATGGCCGGATTGATTGATGCCGCGGTGGAAACAGTAACGGACTGGCCCACCTTGACCTCAGGGCCAAATCGCTCGGGCACAGGCAGACGCAGTTTGAGAGTGCGGTCAATCACTAGCCTGCACACCTCGTTGCCGGCGCGAATGAGTGTGCCTTCGCTCACTTTGCGCGCGGTTACAGAATAAACCACACCTCCCTCGGCACCGGGAACCGGGCGAGTGGGGGTGGGGGCCACCACCTTGGTTTCGAATAATTTTTGCCGGGAAATGGCCAAGGCTGATTGCTTGAGCTGCACCGAAGCCAAGCCGGACCGAGCCAAGAGTAATTGATTGGCATATTCGGCCTGTGCGGCGAGAAAATCGCCCGTGACACCTTCGGCTTCCTCAGGGGAGACGCCACCTGAGCCCCTGAGACGCAATTTGCGATCCAAACGGGACTTGCTGGTATCAAGCTTCACTTGAGCCTGTTGCACCGAAGGCACCTTGGCTAAATCAAAAGTGGTATCTGGAAGCTGCTGAAGGCCCAGCTTTGCCAGTTCCACTTGCAGAGCCCGCTCATCTTGCTGGACAGCTTGCTCAAAATCGATCGGTTCGATTTCCACCAACAGCTCACCGGGTTTGACTAAGTCGCCCACATCACGCTGAATAGATTTCAGGCGGCCTTCCACCTTTGCGGTTATGGTCACTTCCTCAAACCCATGGAGGGTTCCCGTCGCCTCGACCGTGCGCTGGACCGCCCGGTGGGTTACTGCGGAGGTGGTAACGGCAACCACCGCGCTATCTTCTTTGCTTTGGGCTGTCGCTGTTTCGGGTGGCAATTTTTCCCGGTGATCGGTGCCCAAATTGCCTGTGAAATAAGCTATGCCAAGCCCCACCACACTTAGCAGCAGAACTGCAATCGACAGCCATTTGATGGCCGAGCCTTTATTGGCCACATTCGTGATTGGATGGCTCACACAACCCTCCTGACTGTTCCGCAGAATAACCTAATTGCAGAATGTTCAAAAATTAAATATTTCATCTTCCGAACTAATTTACTTGGCCCTCAGTTGGCGAGGCGACCAAGGCCTGGGCTCCTGACCGGGCAGCCCGTGCGATTTTTTGGAAGAGCACCATGAAAATCTCCTGCTCTTCCTGCGAAAGGGAGCGCAGCATGTTGGCCATGAACCCTAGGGTGAGGTCGGTTGCCTCCATGTAAGTGGCACGACCTGCCTCGGTGAGTTCGACACGGATGATACGGCGATCTTCTGGTGATTTTAGCCTTGAAACTAGCTTCATTTTTTCAAGCTCATCGACAATGCCCGTGACGGTATTTACCGCCACGCCTAGCTCCTCGGCCAGTTCGCGCATGATCTTGGGGCCGTTTTCACCTATGAATTCAACCACCCTTAGCTCTTGGCAGCTAAGTGACACATGGGACCCGTTTGCGGCGGCTGAATTGAGCATTTTGAAATGCTTGATCAGGCCCTGAAAAATATCGCGCAGGTCAGCGGCTTTGCGCTCCAATGGTTTCATAACCACTCCCTGCAGATTGTTCGAGAACCGAATGATTCGATTTTATGCCATTTTTGCATTCTCGGTCAAGGCTTTCTGGCCCCATCCACCACCCGAACCTACCGATTCAAAGTAATGGTTTTGCCTTTTTTTAGGGAAGTGGTCAATTTCTGGGGCAGATTCAAAAGCCAGTGAAGGATAGGCATCGCCCTGTGGCGCGAACTGCCGCAGGATGGTAGCCCCGAATTTGACGATTGAAGTGTGGAGGTAAAACCCATTATTGCGCTGTTGCTGCGACAATTTATTCCAAACTAGCGATATTATAGGGTGATGATTCCCGAATTGTCGTCCATGGTTGCCAGACGGACAACTATGCTCATTACCTTTACCCTAAAAATTTAACCAGCCCTTTCATCGCGATCCAGCGGATTGGGTTCGTTGGCCTCGAGAGAGGCGAGCACTTCGCCGGCATCGGCTTGGGCCTCTGCGGCGGCTGCAATACTTTGTGAAATAGTTGCCGGCACTTGTGGCCCATCTAATGAGCGAAGCCGGCCTGCCAGCCAAATGCCCAGTATCGAGGTGCCAGCGGCGAGATAGCCAACTTTTTCAAAGTGAAGAAATGGTTGGCCTGCCCCACCTTGAACAATCATGCCACCCAGGGCTGTTCCAAAACCACCCGCCAGGTGCTGCATCGAGGAATTGACCGACATGAACGCGCCACGTTGGCGGGCCTCGACACTGTTGGTAACCATGGCCATTGCGGCCACCATGCGACCTGTATTGGTTAGCATGAGGCCCGAGGTAGCGGCTGCCGCCCAGATGATTCCCAAGCTGGGAAGATTGGTGATGATCAGCACCATGAGCGCTGAAATGGGCACAATGAGCCGAAATAACCTGAGTTTGCCATAACGGTCGGCCATTTTTCCAAAATAGGGGGCACCCACCAGCGTGATCAAACCGCCGGCAATAAAGATAAATGGTAATTGGGCCTCGGTCACGCCTGCATTGGCAACATAGTAAGTACTGATAAAGGGAATGACTGTGAAGGCCCCAAAGGTAAGGACGCTGATCAATGCGTAGGCGCGGATGTGATTGGGAAGGGTCAAAGTTTCGCGCAGGTGTCCGAGTAGGCTGGCATGCTGGTCGTGACAGTGCCCTTTGAGCGAGGGCATGGCCCACATTGCCAAGCCTAACAATGGCAGGCTGAGCACTGCCAAAACAAAGAATGGCGCCTGCCATCCGTACTGATTCCCAATCACGATGCCGGCAGGGACGCCGATCACCGAGGCGATAGCGAATCCGGACATGACTGCGCCTGTGGCATAGCCTCGTCTGTTCGGTGGAAAAACATCCCCCACAATCGCCATGGCTTGGCCGCCCAATATGCCGCCAAACGCTCCTGTGACAATTCGGGCGGCCAGCAACAGGGCAAAGCTGGAGGCGAAGCCACAGCAAAGTGTTCCAATAATAAAACCGATATAAAGGACAACAAAGACCGTTTTTCTGTCATACCTATCGAGAAGGGTTGCGGCCAACATTCCGGCGATTCCGGCGGCAAAGGTGTAGGAGGAAACCAGCCAGCCAAAATGGTTCGTGCCAATATCCAGGGCCTTGAGAACCTGGGGCCCCAAAGGCATTAATATCATGAAATCGACAATGCTGGTAAACTGAACCGCCACTAAAGTGGCCAAAATCAGCCTTTCCACCCGGGGCGGGAAATCTCCCCGAGCCGCATCCTGAGACAATCCACCGGGCTTTGGTTCTTCCACTTGGCGGTAATCCATTGGCAATAGCGGCGCAAAAAGCGGCGCACACGCTTTTGATTTATGGTTTTTATGGTTGAAAGCTTGAATACCAGCTAAATTACAAGCTGTGGGAAGTTGAATACTTTGCCATAAACCCTTGATATCTATGGTAATTCAAGGTGACTGATTTCCGATAGTCGCATGTTTCGGGTAAAAGGTAGGAGCAGGATTAAACCAGACGATCAGCTATTCAAATTTGTACGGGCTAAAAAGGCGGACAGTTCAACCATGGCATTTCAGAGTCCCTTCTTTTCGTTCTGTTTTTGCCTCACTTTAGCCATTCCAGGACTTGCGAGCGGTCAGGGCCAATGGAAGGCTGGTGCGTCCAAGGTACTGATCACGCCGCAAAAGCCAGCATGGATGGCTGGTTATGCCGCTCGAACCGGCCCATCTGATGGCGTCTTAACCGACATCCATGCCAGAGCCTTGGCCTTAGGGGATGGGCGCAAAAATCGATTGGTGGTGGTGACACTGGATCTGATTGAGATCCCCCAAACTGTGCGTGATGCCATCCTGAACATAGCGTCGAAAAAACATGGGTTAAAGCCTGTGGAGATTTTGTTGAATGTGTCACACACACATGGTGGGCCCATGGTTTCCAGTAAAACTGTCGCCGACTGGGGAATCGACCCTGTCTGGGGTAAAATAGCCGATGAATATGTGGATTTTCTTACCGGTCAAGTGGATGCGGTAATCGGCAAGGCACTAGCCTCCCAGACTAATGCGACTATCGCTTACAGTTCGTCGCGCTGCGACTCCTCGATGAACCGAAGATTGCCGACAGCATCTGGGTTTCGCCTCGCACCCAACCCGAACGGCCCGGTTGACCATGAAGTACCGGTGCTGCGAATTGAAACTGCCGAGCGAAAACTGATCGGAGTTGTGTTTGGATTTGCCTGCCACAATACCGCTTTGGGCCCCACCCGGAAAATAAACGGGGACTTTGCAGGTTATGCCCAGCGTAAACTGGAAAAAGACAACCCGGACACTGTTGCACTTTTTTTGACTGGTTGCGGGGGCGACCAAGACCCTTCCCCACGGCGTAACGATGATGATGCGGAAACAAACGGACTGACTCTGGCCGCTGCGGTGGAATCAGGATTGGCAGCAAAACCAACGCACCTGCAACCATGGCTGTCGATGAGCATGGAGGTGTGCCCTCTGCCTTTCGCGCCTTTACCTCCCAGACCAGACTTGGAAGTCCGCGCAAAATCACCCGATGGCTTTGTTTCACGCCATGCCCAATGGGTTCTTCGTCAATGGCCCAATCCGGGCGACAGGCCACAGGACTATCCACTCCCGGTGCAGGTTGTGGAACTTGGACGAAAACTTACCGTGGTGGCGCTGGGTGGCGAACCGGTTGTCGATTATTCGCTGCGGCTGAAAGGCGAATTGAGGGGAGCGGACAGGATGGTGTGGGTGGCTGGTTATTCCAACCTGGTCCACGCTTATGTTCCCAGTCGCCGGGTATTGCTTGAGGGCGGTTACGAAGGGACTGAGGCAGTGATTTATCAATCGCTGCCCGGGCCTTTTGCGGTGGAATTGGAAGACAGGATTATCGAATCAGTCCACCGGCAGGTGGACGCAATGCGTACCAAAGATTCCAAAAAGTGATCTAAATTTACCCGTCCGGCCAAATGCCCTGTGTAGCAGGCTCTATGAATCCGGGCTTATGTAAACCAACCCATCCAGCTTCGATTACTGATCATCTACTCCACGGATCTCTCTGTCTTTTAACTGGGGCACATTGGGAAATGCCTATGGGTGGCAGGCTGGGGTCGGCTTTTCATCAAGGTAACGGGCTATTCCCGATTGGCGATGCGCGGCCGCAGTTCCCAGCGGGGTGGCGTCACTGGATTGTGAGTCACCGTTGACCGTGACCTTGTCGAAAATTAATTTTTATTTTGAAAAATCTTTTTTCCAATATCCGCAAATCGGCCGGCCGAAACGTTTGTGGTTGAAGTCACCGGAAATGGCTCAACCAAAACGGGGAGATCGACATGAACGGGAAAGGCAGCATCAGGCGTCTGGGTCTCGAGCAACTGGAAACCAGAGCGACCCCTGCTGTCGCCAGCATCGCGCTGAATGCCGGTGTGCTGGAAATACGGACGGATGACCTGGACACGGATGTCAGCCTCATTGGGATTGTCAGCAAGGTGGGTGAAAGGAGGGTGCTTGTTTCCGAGGGCTCGAATTCACTCGGCGGCTACCTGAATGTCACCCGTGTCGAGTTCCACGGCGGCCTGGGCAGGGACAAGATTTCCATGGGGGCCCTGAGTGTCCCGACACGATCGAAGGGGGCAACGGCAAGGATTTCATCCTGGGCGGTGACGCCTCCGACACGCTGAAGGGCGAGGACCACGCCGACACGCTATTCGGGGGCATTGGCAAGGATTACCTCTACGGCGGCGACGGGGATGACAAGTTGGATGGGGAATCGGGCGATGATTACCTCTCGGGTGATGATGGCCGGGACACCCTCGATGGCGGAACAGGCAACGACAAACTGTATGGTGGCAACGGCTGCCGACCGTGGTGCCGGGGCGGAGTTACTCTGCGTGGCGAAAGCATAGTAGCTGCCGACGCCTGCACCACCGTAATTGGGTGAGTAGTACGCCGCCTTGGACCACTCGTTTTCAAGCGGCATCCGGAATGTCGGAGCTAAACCCGTATTCGGGTGGGTGGCATTATCGGCCACGGCATTTACCTAAGTGGCACCGTTAACCCTGGGCGCACCGTCTTCTGTCGTCGTGCTGTTCTGGGCTCCGCTTGGCTGCCGGTTGTCGGACTGCCTGGCAGTTAGCCGAATCTCATGCCATCCCGCCCGCTGCCGTTGGAGATTTTGGTGCCGAGTAAGCCGATGGCAGGCTAAGGCCAGCGGCATTCTTGGCTGTCACTCTGAACACATACCATGTGCCGTTGTTCAGCCCAGTCACGAGGGCTGGTTCTGAACCGTTGAGCGGGGGACTCCAGAAGCACTCGGTCCACGTCGAACCCCAGTAGCCCGATCGCTCTAGCAAATAGGAGGTGATCCCCGAGCCGCCTGTGCTGGCAGGAGCGGTCCAGTACACCCACATTTGGGAGTTGCCGCTTATGGCATAGACGGCTGTCGGACTGCTTGGCACTGTGGCTGGTGTGGCAGGTGCCGAATACCCTGACGCCAGACTGCTTCCGGCTGCGTTCTTGGCAATCACTTGGATCACATAGCTTGTGCCGTTGGTCAGACCCGTCACGGTGCACGATGTCGCTGTCGATACAGGATCGGTGAACGTGGTCCACGTCGAACCGCCGTTGCTCGAATACATCACAACATAGTCGGTGATTGACGAGCCGCCGTTGCTGGCAGGAGCGGTCCACGACACGGCTAGGTTTGTGTTGCCTAGCACGGCCTCGACACCGGGCACGGTGGCAGGTGTAGCCACTGCCGACCAGTTGGCCGAGAGCGGGCTAGAGCCAACGGCGTTCTTGGCGATCACTTTGATATAATACTGTGTGCCGTTGGTCAGACCGGTCAGGGTGCACGAGGTCGCTGTCGATACAGGATCGGCGAACATTGTCCACGTCGAACCGCTGTTGCTCGAATACATAACCAGATAGTCGGTAATCGGCGAGCCGCCGTTGCTGGCAGGAGCAAGCCAAGTCACGGCCAGTTGGGTGTTGCCTGGCACGACCACGACCGACTTTGGACTGCCGGGCGCGGTGGACAGAATGCCGATTGGGGTTTGCTCATTGACTGTGATCAACTGTCCGGCGATGTAGTAAGGCGCGTAGCCCAGGTTGCTTGAGTCGTCGGCACTGAAATTGAAATTAAGGAGTCCCGTGGTGTCGTACAGGTAACGGTTGCCATTGCTGTCAACACGGGTCTCCACGGCGGCGGTGCCTATCGAAGTGTTGGAATCGACTGGGTTGGTGCGGACATCGATCGAGTAGGTGTCGAAGATGGAGTAGGCATATGAGCCGCCGTTGGGCGTAAGGACAGAACCCTCCGCAGGCTGCAAAGTCTGCACGCCTTGCTGGGTGCCATCCACGAACACCAGGGAAAAGTCGGATTTGTTGATCAGGTTATAGATCGAGTAGGGGTACTGGGTGTTGGTGCCATTGCCGGGGTGCGTCGACAAATAGGCAACGCCCTCAGGGGAACCAGCGATCCAGGGAATGACCCCGATGATGCCACCCCTCAATCTGCCTGCCGCCGCAACCCAGCCTTCCACTTCCTGGGCAGACCCGTTGCGGCACAGGTAAGCAAAATAGGCACTCTGGACCAGGCTGGCCGTGTGCTCTGGACTGTTGAGGAATGCAAAGGCCAGCTCTGTTCGTGTCACACCCTGTTGCAGGGCCGCTAGGTTGGAGTCATAACCCTGCGCATCCGCGGCCCTGCCCAAAACCCTGGCGTACAATTCGGAGACGAATGCAGCATCAGTCGGCGCTGATTTTTGCGCGAATTCCAGAGAGCCGAGCACGGATGCTTCAACCCAAAGCTGGTTGTAGCCGTTAGCACTCACGGCGGTGAAATGTGCCAATCCTGCCAGTTCCGGGGAACGGCTCAGGTACTGGGTGTAGGCCTGAGTCACCATGTTTCGGACGGCTTCGGGCGAATGAATGAAACTTTGGGCCACCTGCACCAGATTCGCTTGGCCGGATTCAAGCTTGGCTGTCCAATTCGCCAAGCCGGCTGAGTCCGGATTGCGGTGCAGGATATTTCGATATAGTTGTTGGACTTGATTGGCCTCCACAAAACCATCGGACGTCATTTGAATGCCCCCCCCATAACTACCGGAAGGATTCAGGCGGCTTTCCAATGCCTCCAGCACCGGCCGGCTTCTGGATAGTTCCCCGCGTCCGAGGGGTTTGCGTGGGGATCGGGCGGTAAACCAATTGGCAGAAAAGAACATGAGGCTACTATTCCGAGGAAAAGCTGATTTTGGATTGCCCAAAATGACTAAAATAAGTCTAAATTGCTATAGAACAATTTTTCGTTATGCCAACATATTAGGTACTAATTTTTTAAGAAACAGCTTGCATAATTTAACTCGCTACATATACATGTGGCGGCTGGGCCGATTGATTGATCGGGTTTTGCGGGCCTACCAACGGCGCGGCAAGTCTTCCAATGCGTTCAGGTCTCGATGGTGCCCACCGGTTCCTGGCACGGTTTCCTGCTGCCCGCCAGCCGGGTGCAGTCAGGGAAGTGCTGGGGGACGGGGGCTTCCCCTGCCGCCATCGCCGCCTAGGTGGAAAGGCCTGGCAGCCGGCCGGGACAAGGAGTTGGCGTATGTCATTCATCGTTTTTCCAGTTCTCCCTGATGTTGCCGGTGGTTTTGGTGATAGGGGGCGGCGGCGCCTCGGGGTCTGGGGTCACCTTCGGAGTCGCTTCTGCTGCGTTGGTCCGACGTTCACCTGGAAGCGAAGTGCCCTTACCTGTATGTAACATCGC
>Ga0255125_1000021_pt1 | contig 66274 bp, 61 predicted proteins | sample Law_Cont_RepC_8d_FD_188557 | JGI IMG/M metagenome (GOLD analysis project Ga0255125, IMG submission 188557) | Freshwater microbial communities from St. Lawrence River, New York, United States - Law_Cont_RepC_8d | ecosystem: Environmental > Aquatic > Freshwater > River | place: USA: New York...
ACTACCGTTCTCAACCACATAAAACAAAAAAGGCCTCGTCCGAGACGAGGCCTTTTTCTAGAATGAAGAAGTTTTGATTATCCTGCGTTACTTACGTTTACTGCATTTAAACCTTTCTTACCGTCTTTCAGTTCGAAATTAACGGTATCGCCTTCGCGAATCTCGTCTCTCAAACCGGTTACGTGTACGAAATACTCTTGACCGTCTTCGTTGTCGATGATGAAACCATAGCCTTTGCTGTGGTTGAAGAATTTAACAGAACCTGTTTTCATTAATTGGTATTTAAAATTTATAAAATAATTGAGTGGGCAAGATAAGTACGTTTTTTAGATAAACAACCTTTTTTGGTAATTTATTGGATAAAACTATTGGTTTTTTGCGATTAAGCGGCTTCGCCGAGTGATTTCATGTAACGAACGTGAGAACCTACTGCGTAACTGAAGGTAGGCATCTCGTTATATTTTACATTGTATTTTTCACACAAGGGAACCAAAATCTTGTTTAAGGCAGGGTAATGTACATGGCTTATGCTTGGAAACAGGTGATGCTCGGTTTGGAAATTCAATCCGCCCATGAACCAAGTAGCAAAAGGTGATTTTGTTGCGAAGTTGTTGGTTGTCATTACCTGGTGGATAGCCCATTCGTTTGGAAGTCGCTCGCCATTTGTGTCGTATTTTACGCCATCTTCAAAATGCAAATCTTCTACTGCGTGAGCCAATTGGAATACCAAACTCAACACAATACCCATAGAAATCTGCATCGCCATGTAGCAAGCAAAGCCCCAACCAATTCCCAAGAAATACAGTGGTGCAACCACATAGAATAATGTGTAGCAAACTTTGGCTGTCCAGAAAATCAAATGCTCCGTGAAGGACATTTTGGGCATGGGCTGCTCGTTTACGGCTTTATTGAAGTACTTCATGAAGTCGTTGGCATACATCCAAAAAATGATGGAGATACCGTACAAAAAGAACATATACAAATGTTGGTTTTTGTGGTAGGGTTTGAAGGGTTGTGATTCACAGTGGCGCAAAATGGGTGCTTTGGCGATATCGTCGTCCAGGCCATCCACGTTGGTCCAAGTATGGTGCAAGGTGTTGTGTTTGAATTTCCAGATGAATGCATGGCTACCCATCAAACTCAAGGAGTTGCCGAACAATTTGTTCACCCATCCTTTTGAAGAGAATGCTCCGTGACAAGCGTCGTGCATTACATTGAACCCAGTGAAGGTGTGCATTTGTCCTATTAGAACGAACAACAAAATGCTTCCCCAGATCGGCATAGGAATGCCCACTGCTGGGATATTTAATGCCAGAATCAACAAAATAGGCGTTACGATGATCGCAAATGCGGTTTTGCTCCACAATAGCCAGTTGCCATTTTTTGAAATTTTGTTGGTGGTGAAATAGGCATCAACTTGCGATCTCAGTTCGTTGAAGAAATCGTTTCCGTTGTTGGTGAATTGAAGTGGTTTGGTTGCCATAATACTTTAACAAAGTAAGTTCATAAATGTCAACAAAAGCGCAATTTTGTCTGAATTAGTGTAAAAATAACACGTTTTATATGGCAATTCCTACACGAATTCCCGGATTGGCAAACAACTTGAGGCCTTGATTTTTTCCCATGGGTACAGAGCGCTGGTCCGTGATGTTTCCGTTGCTCTTCACCGTTACGTCGCTATTGCCAAAGTTTTGATAGATAAAACCATACCCCACTTCCGCGCCGATGAAGAGCTGTTTTCCCAAATAGAAATCAGCACCAATGATCATGTTCGCACCCAATGATATGGACTTTTTGGTGGTCGTGTTGAATGTGCCTCCTTGCGTGAATGTCTGTCCGTTCGTGGAATTGGTCAAATTGTATTCGTAAAATGATTTTCCCACCACCAACTCTGTACCCCAATAGGGCGATAATCGGTTTGTGCCTGGCAGGTGTTTTTCAAAACCTGGGGCGATGAAGATGCTCCCTTCCTTGATGCTCCTTTCCATGTTGCCCATGTTTCCAACGATGACGGTGGTTTCGTTGTTTTGGGTGGCCAACATCCGAAGTCGGTGTGCCATGCGATCGCTGCTAAATCTGCGAATCTTGATATCGTTCAGCCCAAACCGCAATGCATTGCTGCCTGTTTGTGCGTAAAAGGTGGCTTCTGTGCTCCAGTTGCCAGCAAGAGGCTTGAATGTTGGTTCAGTTTGGGCTGCCAAAGCAGTGGTAGAAAATGCCATCAAGGCGGAAATCAACAGCTTCATGCTTCGAATATCTTGGGTTTGGGGCGAATTATTGATAAGACAGGGGAGAAAGTTGTGGACAGGCATCGCCCAGAAAGCAGCAAATTTGTATCGTGAAAGCAAAAACTTGGACATTAACCATGATGTTGGGCTTGGTGCCTGTTTTTGCGATGGCTCAAACCGAAGATACAGAAGCGATAAGTCCCAATCCTGTTGATACAGTGGCTTGGAACCTAAAAGACAGCATACGCATGGCTTTGGCATCGGTGCCCTCCTACAGCATGTGGCTTGATTCCCGCAATTCCTTCATCTCTGCGGATCCTGTGAATGTTTTTGGATTGCGTTATGGGTTGAGTTGGGGCAAGATTTCCGCTTACACGGGTTATTATTTCACTTCTTACAATCAAGGGATAGCCGGCGATTCCATTCAATATAAGTTCAACTACATAAGTAGTACTTACGAATACCGATTGTACAAAACCCATCGATTTTCCCTTACGGGGTTTGCCCAGTTGGGCGGCGGGATTCGTACGGTCAATCACTTAACCAATGAAAACATCGCCAATAAGCAACAGTTTTTCATGCCCATCGAATTTGGGGCCTATGGCTCAGTGCGATTTCTTCGCTACTTTGGCGTGGGCGGTGGTTTGGGTACACGCATTGCCTTGTTTCCCGGTGGAAGGAATTTTTCAGGACCGATTTACTACTTGGGTTTTACCGCGTTTCCATGGACCTTTTACGATGATGTTCGAAGGAAAGCGAACAAGCACGGCATGAATTTGCCTTAACGCCAGGAGGTATCCTGCAGTCAATGGCTCGTTATTACTTTTTCTCAGCAGCGGCCTTTTGGGCGCGTTCTTCGTCGAGGTGTTTCAAGAACTCTACCATTTTGTCTACATCGATGCGGTTGGCCACGATTTTGCGGTCGGCATCCAATACATAAATGGTGGGAGAGGCCACAACGTAGTAACTATACAACGCGTCGGCGTATTTCTGGCTTTGAACTTCCCCTCGAATGAGGTGAGTGAGGGCTTGGGTCTCAGGGTGTGAGTTGTAATACTCTTCCCATTCTTTCTTCTTGTCGCCGCTAGAAAGCGCAATGACTTTCCAACCTTTGTCTTTGTTTTCTTGGTAGATTTTGGCCAATTTCGGCATCACTTCTTTGCAATGTCCGCAGGTTGGGTCCCAAAAAATCATCACTACATAGGGACCGCGGATCTTTTGGGTGTTTACCCAGTTGCCTTTGATGTCTTTGAGTTCGAGCTCAGGGGCGGTTTCACCAATGAGTGTGTGGGCTCTTCGGAAGGCATTTTCACACATTTTTGTGATGGTTGCACTGTCAACCCACCAGCTCTTACCTTGGCAGTAGGTGCTCATCGCCATGCGAACAAAAGCGCGATCCAGACCCATGATATTGGAACTTTCGAAGCGATTGGTGAGGTACCAAATGAGGTATTTTTCCATTTCGATGGTATTCTTACATTGGTTTAGCAGCTTGTCGGCCACCATCATACAGGTGTCGGCATCTGGCACGATGATTTTATCGAAATAGAAGTCAAGGCGTTGTTTAACGATGTTTACGGGCATTCTAAGCAAGCCGTCATCGCCAAAATCCATGTGGTCGAGGTAGTGATTTTTGTACCAACGAAGGGGGAAGGTGCTGTCTTTGGTTCCATCGGGCAGTACTGGGAAAACTTCGGGGTAGGGCACATTGATCATGGCTACCAAAAATTTGGAAAGCAAATGACCGGGGTATTTGAGAATGTAGGCAGAATCGTAGTTGCCTTTTTCGTTCAGATAGCGATCACGGAGGTTATTCAGGGAATCTTTGGTGTTTTGGGGTGCCATTGAATCGGCTTCGATGACTTGGTCAATGGCCATGAGTTTTTCAATGACGGCCACCTTGCCTTTTTGGTATTCCAAGAAGGCAGCATTTTCAACAGAGCCACTTACCGACATGCTCTTATAGTAATCACGGGTACTCCAAGCAGTATCAAAATCGATTTGGAAATCGAGGTCGTCGTCGATAATGAATTCGAAGTAGTCGCGCTTTTTGGGGAACACGAACAAATACATACCGCGTTGCAATTTCTTGGTACCGATGAAATTGGCAACACCATTTTTATCGATGACGGCGGTATCGCGGAGATATTTTCCACCAATGTTGTGGTCGGCCAGATACACGGTATCGCCGGCGTAGATGTTGGTGATTTTGGGTGTGGCTTTGGGTGGGGTGATGGTTTTGAAGCGGAAGCGGATGCTATAGTTTCCGGGTTCACGACCGTCCCATGCGGGGGCACTTTTGATAGTGGGGTAATTGCCGAACACGTTGGGTTTTACGGGTGCGGTTCGGGTGTAGGGGATGAATTTGAGTTTGGATTGTAACTGTTGATTGAGTGCTTCTTCAGTAACGGCACCATTTTGGGGCAATGCTTGCAAGCTATTTGGCGATTGGATGCTTTTGGTATCTACGAGCACTGATTCAGTGGGTGCTGATTCAGTGGGCACTGCAATGGTTTGTTCTTTGCCTTTTTGCTTATTTTTCCCTTTTTGTGCATTCAGGGGAAGCGAGCCGCCGCAGGCGGCGAGCAGGATGGCGAAGCAGGAAATACGGATAATCGACCAGTTGCGCGTAAAATTCATTTTCATAGTTGTTGCAATCGAGTCCAAAATAGACAAATTTTGTTCCAATTTTGTTGTTTGGCGATGAATGGCAATTCTTTTTACGAAAAGGTCTACGAAGTGGTTCGTTTGGTGCCGTCTGGTAGGGTTACCTCCTATGGTGCCATCGCCAAGTATTTGGGCGCTGCACGCAGCAGCCGATTGGTGGGATGGGCCATGAATGTATCGCACCAAGTTCAACCGCCTGTGCCTGCGCATCGCGTAGTGAATCGCGTGGGATTGCTCAGCGGCAAAGCCCATTTTGAAGACAGCAATGCCATGGAGGAAAAACTCAAGTCGGAGGGAATTGAGGTTCTGAACGACCAAATACAGCGTTTTCAGGACGTGTTTTGGGATCCGGAAAAAGAGTTAGACTTTATTTAAACAAATCCCACCACCATGTGCCTTTGGGGTGCGGTGCAGTCACAGAAATCGATGGTTGAGCCGACACCACATGGGGTGTAATCAACGTTCTGCTGTGCAATCCAATGGAGCGATCGGGCAGGGGCTCGGTGGCGCCGTATTTTAAATCGCCCAGTATTGGACAGCCCATTTTGGACAATTGTGCACGGATTTGGTGGAAGCGACCGGTCTCTAGGGTGATTTCATAGAGCGATCGACCGGCAAAATTCTTGAGCAATTTGTAGTGTAACACGCCGGGTTTGGTGCCAGGTTTGTGTGAATTGTACGCGTGAGCACGCTTGGTTTCGCTGTTCTTTAACAAATGGTGCGTGAGGGTGCCTTCCTCGCCAGGCAGGGCTTTGGTGGTGATAGCATGATAGATTTTGGTGTTTTTCTTGTCGCGGAAAATCTCATTCATCCGCGTAAGTGCTTTTGATGTTTTGGCCATAATCACCACGCCGCTCACCGGACGGTCGAGTCGGTGTACCAAACCCACATAGGCCTTCCCCGGCTTGTTGTACTTTTCAGCGATGTATCGCTCAGCCAAATCCAACAAGTGAATATCGCCCGTTAAATCGCCCTGAACCGCCAATCCGGCAGGTTTGTTAATCACCAACAGGTGATTGTCTTCCCATAATACGTCTACCACAACGCAAAGTTAATACGAAACCCCGCCCCGCTCGTCGTTTTGGTTTCCATTTGCCCTATTTTTGCATCTTTCGTCCATGCAAAATCCCTTTTCCGTCTATAAAGTCCAAATTGCAGAAACCCTGAAGTTGGCTTATCCCATCATTTTGGGTCAATTGGGCATTATTTTGATGGGTGTTGCCGACACGTTGATGGTAGGTCCGCTCGGATCCGAGGTATTGGCCAGCGCGAACCAAGCAAACAACCTGTTTTTTATGGTGAGTGGTCTTACGTTTGGCGTATTGTTTTCGATTAGTACACTGGTGAGTATCAAGGTTGGGCAGAAGCGTTCTGCCGATGGATTTATCACGTATCGCGCAGGTTTGGCGGTGGCAGGTATTCTGTTCGTGTTTCAGTATCTGGTATTGCAGGTGTTTGTGTACAATTTCCATTGGTTGGGACAGGATGCGGCAGTCACCCGTATGGCGCCCGGGCTACTGAATATTTTAAGCTGGAGTATTTTGCCGTTGCTGATTAACGTGGTAACCAGGCAATTTACCGATGGGTTGGGCCACACAAAAATCGCGATGCTCATTACTTTGGGCGGGTTGGGATTGAATGTGTTGTTGTGTTGGATTTTCATTTACGGACATTGGGGCTTTGAGCCGATGGGTTTAGAAGGGGCTGGATATGCTACGTTGGTCGCGCGCATTGCGATGGCTTTGGTGGGATTGTGGTATGTGCGATATTCTGCGTTCATGCGCAAGTATGTGCCATCGATCATGCCAAATTGGGATAAAATCAAGGAAGAAATGCCACATATCTGGAAATTGGGCTTGCCGGTGGCTCTTCAAACGTTCGCGGAGTGGGCATGCTTTGGTCTTTCCGGGGTGATGGTAGGTTGGTATGGCTCCAAGCAATTGGCGGCGCATGCAGTGGCATTGAACGTAGCCTCGGTAACATATATGGTGGTGAGTGGTATCGCGATGGCCGGAGCGATCATTGTGGGCAATTATTATGGAGAGAAAAATCGAAAGCAGATTCGACATGCGGCGCACGCGGTGTTGTTGGTGATAGGTGTGTTTGAGGTGGTGAATGCGTTGGCGTTTGTGTTTGGCAACCAGGCCATTGCTTCGTTGTATGATGTAAAAGAGGATGTAATGCCTACCATATTGCCGTTGTTTATTTTGGCTGCGGTATTCCAATTGGCCGATGGCATCCAGGCCGGTGCGATGAACATGTTGCGCGGCATCAAGGATGTGAATTGGTCTTCCGGTTTGAGTATTCTCTCTTACTGGGTGATATCATTGCCATTGAGTTATGCATTGGGCGTTTGGCAGAATTGGCAGGTCTATGGCATATGGATTGGGTTTACGGTAGGGTTGTTTGTGGCAGCGGGCTTGGGGGTTTGGCGATTCTATTCCCACCTAAAAGTGCTCAATTTTGAAGAAGAATCTAGCGTTTCATGAAACAGATAAAACAGTTTTTGATGTTGGGGGTGATGGTGTGCGTAGCCTCTGTTGATGCCCAAGTTAGCGAGAAAAAGTGGGGCAGTGTATTTACGATATCGGCGACCCCCGCGTGGTCAACCGGATGGATTACGGCCTATCAGCCAGATTTGCGTGGTGGTTACACAGAGGAACAACTTCGCGATTCATTTTCCCAAGCTGATCGCTCACTGCAAACCGTAAACTTGAATTTGGCCTATTCGCGCAAGTTGAATGGCTTTACCAATTTTGTGTTCGGATTGAGTGTTGTGAACACCGGATTTACCCGTGTGAAAGATGGTGAGATGTTTAAATATGTGATTCACCCAGACGTGGGTATTTACCCAAATTTGGTACAGGCTGGTTTGATGGAAGTACACTATGAGTTCCGTTCACAATACGCGGGTGCCTTGTTTGCCATTGAAAAGCGTTTGGATGGGGCTCGTTTTCAGATGCAATCGGCCAGTATGTGGTATCAGTTGGGTGTGATGCCGGCATTATTGATGCGACAGGATCTACAAATTCATACAGTAGGATTTACCATGCCTCAAGGCAATGATTTTGCTGTGCCGGACTATGTTGCCAGCACCGTAGATACAGGTGTTGTCCTCACCCGTTCTTCTGCCGTTCGTGCGAATGCTTTCCTCACAGCTTCGATGCGTTTGGAATATAATTTGGATCCAGGGGTGCACATTTTTGCCTCTCCGAGGGTCATGTTGCCCATCTTGCCCAGTAACAGAGGGGTGCAAACGTATTGGTCGCCCCAGATTGGTGTGGAATTGGGATTGCGCATTCCGCTCGACTAATATCCTTGTCCTTTTCTTGGTAATAGCGATAAAAATGAGGGGGCGGCCAATGGCCGCCCCCTCATTTTTATCATCTTGCTATGAATCGAATTTATTTGCCGTTCATTTTTGCCGAGATGTATTCGCGGTTCAAATTGGCAATTACACTCAATGGAATTTGCTTTGGACATTCCGCCGCACATGCACCGGTGTTCGTACAAGCACCGAAGCCCTCAGCATCCATTTGGTTCACCATGGCAACCACGCGGCTTTCGCGCTCTGGCTTACCTTGAGGCAACTTCGACAATTGGGTTACTTTCGCACCCACAAACAACATCGCGGAGGCATTCTTGCAAGCGCTCACACACGCACCGCAACCAATACAAGTAGCCGCTTCAAACGCTTCGTCGGCCACCTCTTTTGGAATCAATACCGAGTTGGCATCCACCGCGTTACCTGCGTTTGTAGAAATAAATCCACCTGAAGCAATGATGCGGTCAAACGCACTGCGGTTTACTGTCAAATCCTTGATTACAGGGAATCCATTGGCTCTCCAAGGTTCAACGGTGATGGTGTCACCGTCACTGAAGCTACGCATGTGTAACTGACAGGTGGTAACGCCTTGCTTCGGTCCGTGAGGACGGCCATCGATGACCATTGAACACATACCGCAAATACCTTCTCTGCAGTCGTGATCAAAAGCTACGGGCTCTTTCCCTGTTTCAATGAGTTGCTCGTTCAAGACATCGAACATTTCCAAAAAGCTCATATCAGGACTAGCATCCACTTTATATTCTTCAAAGTTACCGGCGCTGTTGGTGTTTTTTTGGCGCCATACTTTTAGGTTTAATTTCATTAACTTGCTCATAACCTTTTTGTTATTGGATTATTTGTAACTGCGTTGTTGGATTTTGATGTTTTCGTATTTCAACTCGTCTTTGTGAAGTTCCCATGACGCGCCTTTGTTTTCCCAAGCGGCAACATACATGAATTTTTCATCGTCGCGCAAGGCTTCACCTTCCTCGGTTTGATATTCTTCGCGGAAGTGACCTCCACAGCTTTCGTTGCGGTCTAGTGCATCAACACACATCAATTCGCCCAATTCAAGGAAGTCGGCAACGCGACCTGCCTTGTCTAATTCGGGGTTGAATTCGTTGATTGATCCAGGGATACGAACGTTTTTGTAGAAATCTGCACGGAGGGCTTGAATTTCGGCAATGGCCTCTTTCAATCCTTTTTCGCTGCGGGCCATACCACACTTGTTCCACATGATCAATCCCAATTCACGGTGGTAGCTTTCTACACTACGGGTCCCTTGAATGTTCATCAACTGTTGGATGCGGTCGTGAGCCGCTTTTTCGGCAGCCACAAATGCTTCGTGGTCGGTAGAGATGGGCTTGGTATGAATTTCTTTGCTCAAGTAGTTACCAATGGTGATAGGAATCACAAAATAACCATCGGCCAAACCTTGCATCAAAGCAGAAGCTCCCAAGCGGTTGGCACCGTGGTCTGAGAAGTTGGCTTCTCCCAAGGCGTACATGCCTGGTACGTTGGTCATCAAATCATAGTCTACCCACAAACCACCCATGGTATAGTGCACTGCAGGGTAAATACGCATTGGCACTTCATATGGATCTTCATCGGTGATCTGCTTGTACATATCGAACAAGTTTCCGTACTTTTCTTTGACAACTTCTTTACCTAGACGCATCAAGGTTTCGTCGTCTGGGTTGGCGATATTCAATTTGCTGGCTTCGGTTCTGCCATATTTCTGCATCATGTTGTATTTGAAATCCAAATACACGGCCATTTTGCTTTGGCCTACGCCATAGCCGGCATCGCAACGTTCTTTGGCTGCACGCGAAGCAATATCGCGTGGTACCAAGTTTCCGAAGGCAGGGTAGCGACGCTCGAGGTAGTAATCGCGTTCGTCTTCTGGAATATTGTTGGGGTGACGGTCGTCGTTTTGTTTTTTAGGAACCCAAATTCGTCCATCGTTACGCAGCGATTCACTCATCAATGTCAATTTGGATTGATAGTGTCCTGAAACGGGAATACAAGTTGGGTGGATTTGGGTGAAGCAGGGGTTGGCAAAATACGCACCCGCTTTATGGGCTTTCCAAGCAGCGGTTACGTTGCTACCCATCGCGTTGGTTGACAAGTAGAATACGTTGCCATATCCGCCGGTACACAATAACACCGCATGGCCGAAATGTCGTTCTAGTTCTCCGGTTACGAGGTTCCTTGCGATAATTCCACGGGCTTTGCCATCAATTTTTACCACTTCGATCATTTCGTGGCGCGCATACATTTTTACATTGCCCAATCCAACTTGACGCTCTAAGCCGCTGTAGGCACCCAACAACAACTGTTGTCCTGTTTGTCCGGCCGCGTAGAAAGTGCGTTGAACTTGTGTACCACCGAAAGAACGGTTTGAAAGGGTTCCGCCATATTCACGGGCAAAGGGAACACCTTGGGCTACACATTGGTCAATGATCGAGGTAGAACATTCAGCCAAGCGATGCACATTGGCTTCGCGAGATCTGTAATCGCCTCCTTTGATGGTATCGTAGAACAAACGGTACACTGAGTCACCGTCGTTTTGGTAGTTTTTGGCGGCATTGATACCCCCTTGGGCAGCAATAGAGTGGGCGCGGCGGGGGCTATCTTGGAAGCAGAAGGCTTTAACTTTATAGCCCATTTCTGCTAGGGTAGCGGCTGCGCTGGCACCGGCCAAACCGGTACCCACCACGATGATTTCCAACTGTCTTTTATTGGCGGGGTTTACCAAAGGAACCGTGCTTTTGTACTGGGTCCATTTGGTGGCTATGTCGCCGGCTGGGATTTTTGATTCGAGTGTCATGGTATTTTGATAAACGATGGGTTATTGAATCCAGCCCAAGTGCATGGCAATGGGCATGGCCGCAAATACGAGTGGAACAAGGATTGAAAAGCCAACACCAATGCTTTGGATGATGGGGCTGTAGGCGGGGTGGTTAATGCCCAACGATTGGAAAGCACTTTGGAAGCCGTGCAACAAGTGGTAGGCCAAGCTGATGCAACCAATTACGTAAACAAACACAGGAAGGGGATCTTTAAACACGACCACCATTTCATCGAACAGGGTAGAACCTGCAGTTTCTTGAATGGCATCGGTGAAACGAGAAACAACCCAGAAGTGCTTGAGGTGCATCACCAAGAAAATAAGGAGAAGACTTCCCAAAATACCCATTGAGCGAGAGTACCATTTGCTGTTGGCATTGCCGGCGCTCGCACCGTATTTGCTGTTTCGCTTTTGGTTGTTCGAAGCTGTAAGGCTGAGGCCTTGTACGATGTGAATCAGCAGACCAAGGAACAAACCAATTTCCGCACTGCGGATAAGCCAGTTGTGTGCCATGAATTCTGCAGCATGGTTAAATGTTTCGCCACCGTCGTTAAAGAAAATACAGGCGTTGATACCAGCGTGTACCAACAAAAAAGCCACCAAGGATAAACCGGTGACTGCCATAAGTACTTTCCGACCGATACTTGAAGTAAATAGGAAGGAGAGAAGTTTCATAAATTGCTAATTGCTATTTCTTGGATATTTGCAAAGATACGGAGAATTTTTTCAAGTATTTCCCTAGGATATCGAACTCTAAGTTAACAGCATCGCCCGTTTTGAGTTTGGAGAGGTTTGTGTGTTCCCAAGTGTAAGGAATGATGGCTATGCTAAAGGCGTCGGGAAAGCTGTCTACAACGGTCAAACTTATACCATTTACGCAAATGGATCCTTTATTCACGGTGATTCCAGCATCTTGGGGATGGGCGATGAAAATCATCCAACTTCCATCCAAGTCATGGATTTCATCTACAGTTCCTACACAATCTACATGACCTTGAACAATGTGTCCGTCGAATCTGCCGTGTGCTGGCATGCATCGCTCCACATTGACCAAGTCGTTGACATGCCAATGGTTGAGGTTGGTGCGTTGAAGTGTTTCATCGATCGCGGTTACCCAGTATCCGTTGTTATCAATTTTGGTAACGGTCAAACATACCCCATTGTGGGCCACGCTTTGGTCTACTTTTAACTCGTTTTGGAAAAGTGATGAAAGGCGAAAGTGCACATTGGATTGGTCTTTCACAATCTCCTCAACCTTCGCTTGCTGTTCGATAATACCCGTAAACATTTCCTCGCTCCTTATGACAAAGAAACGACATTCGGGTGAAAAGGTTCATATGACAATATGACATTTTAGCATTTGTGGCAATAAAATTGAGTTTGGAGAGAGGCTATGTCAAAGAACAAAGTGAAATCAGAAGCAGAAGAACCAATGGATGGCGTGGAAAACACCGTTGAACAAACCACAGAGGATACCCAGAACGAGGCTACGAGTGCCGAAGAAGCAACCGCGGCGGATACCGATTTACAAGGACAATTGCAGCAGGAGCGCGACAAGTATCTTCGCTTGTACAGTGAGTTTGAGAATTTCCGCAGAAGAACCACCAAAGACCGTTTGGATTGGATGCAAACCGCTTCAAAGGATGTATTGGTAAACATGCTGCCCGTGGTAGATGACTTTGAGCGTGCATTGAAAGCCGCTGAAAACCTGTCAGAGACTGAAAAAAAGGCAGTAGAAGGGTTTGATTTGATTCATAAAAAATTGGTGGGAATTTTTACCAAAGTGGGATTGAAGCCCATGGAGTCTATAGGTCAAGTTTTTGACGCCGAAATCCATGAGGCCATTACACAATTCGCAGCGCCCACGGAGGACATGAAAGGCAAGGTGATCGACGAGGTTGAAAAGGGGTATTATTTGAACGATAAAGTCATTCGATTCGCGAAAGTGGTCGTAGGAAATTAATGCAATATGAGCAAGAGAGATTATTATGACGTGCTAGGGGTTTCGCGGAGTTCATCGGCCGAGGAGATCAAAAAAGCATACCGGAAATTGGCGATCAAATTCCACCCTGATAAGAATCCGGGCGACAAAGAAGCTGAGGAGAATTTCAAGGAGGCGGCTGAGGCCTATGATGTGTTGAGTAACCCAGATAAAAAGCAGCGCTACGATCAATTTGGTCATGCGGGTATGGGTGCTGGCGGCGGTGGCGGGGCTCATGGATTTAGCATGGACGATATTTTCTCTCAATTTGGGGATGTTTTTGGGGATGACGGCGTGTTTGGCTCTTTCTTCGGTGGGGGTGGCGGCGGTCGCTCAAGGCGTTCAGTAGGATCTAACATCCGCATCAAAATCAAATTGACGTTGCCCGAGATGAAGTCTGGGGTTGAGAAAACGGTGAAGTACCGCAGGATGGTTCAAGCCGAGGGTGTGAAATACGCCACGTGTAAGCAATGTAATGGATCGGGTGCTGTGCGCCGTGTTCAGAATACTTTCTTGGGTCAGATGGCCACCAATAGTCCCTGTCCGGTTTGTTCTGGTATGGGTAAGATGATTGAAAGCAAACCCAAAGATGCCAATGAGCAGGGATTGATTTCGCAGGAGATTGAGACGAGCATTCGCATCCCTGGTGGTGTGGCTGAGGGAATGCAGTTGAGCATGAATGGCAAGGGCAACTACGGTGCCGGCGGCGGAGCCGCCGGGGACCTGATCGTTTTGGTGGAAGGCATTCCCCACGATGAATTAACCCGTGAAGACAACAATGTCATCTTTCATTTGTGGTTGAGCTTCACCCAAGCCACCCTCGGTGATAGTGTAGAAGTGCCAACCCTCGATGGCAAAGTAAGAATCAAAATAGACGCCGGTACACAGCCAGGGAAAATGCTGCGCCTGAAAGGCAAAGGGTTCCCCGATTTGAATGGCTACGGCACCGGTGATCAATTGGTGGTGCTCAATGTTTACGTACCAACCAAGGTGAGCTCAGAAGAAAAAACCATGTTGGAAAAATTGAATGAATCTGACAATTTTAAACCATCGGCAAAAGAGAAATCGTTCTTCGACAAATTGAAAGATTTGTTCTAAATCGGTCTGCTTGACGTCAGTGTTGCGTCATAAATAACCATAAATCATCTAAACGCTTGGGGGACGCTATAAACGGCATCCCCCATTTTTATTTAGTGATTTGTTGTGCGGAAAATTGGATTATTTTGCGGGCATGTTGAGAAACTGGACAAAGTGGGCTTGGAATAGCGCATTCTGGGTAGGTGTATTGGGTCTGTCGGCGCTACCATTGCGCGCTCAAACAGGTCAACCGAAGGTTGATTTCGACCGTTATTCGGGACTCATGTGCGAAGGTGAATTGCCCTCGGATTTCAAAGAAACCCCCGTCGAAAAAGCCCGCAAAGCAGAGTCAGAGGTTTGGAACAAAGAACTCGAACGCGACGAGAGGTTGCAAGAAAAAGAGCATGCCGTTCGCTCAGTTTTCGGTGTAGACGAGATTCTAATGTCGGGCAGAGTCCTCTACGGAGACCCCCTCTCAACCTTCGTTGAGTCGGTGGCCGAGAAATTACTCAAAGCCAACGATCGCGAAGATTTGCTGAATGAGCTTCGGTTCTATGTATTGAAATCGCAAGAGGTAAATGCCTATGCAACCAGCAATGGGGTGGTGATGGTTACGGTTGGACTATTGAGCAGGATTGAGAACGAGAGTCAGTTGGCGTTCATCTTGGCCCACGAGATTCAACATTACACCCAAAAACATTCCTTGCAACAGTACAAACAGCGCTTCGAACAGAACAAACAGAAGGGAAAGCGCGATGAAGATGAAGCAATTAAGGCGTTTTATAAGTTTTCCAAGGATCATGAAATGGAGGCCGATGAAAAGGGCTTTCAAATGATGTTGCGTTCGGGCTACGATTTGGTGGAGGGTGTTTTTGTGTTCGACATGTTGAAATACGGCGATTTTCCATTTCTGGAAATGAAATTGTCGCTTGACTCCTTTGAACATCATGCGTATGTGTTTCCGAAAACCTTGAAAGATGTCGTAGCGCAAAAAGTGGAAGCTGCGGAAATTGAGGATCAAAAGTTTTTGGTTTCACTGGGCGATGATGCCAATACAACCCACCCTAGTTTGGATCGGCGTGTGGTGCGCTTGCGCGATATGATTGATGGTGAGCCGAAAAAGACGAGGGCATTCTTTTTGGTTGGCGAGGATCGGTTCAAGTCAATGCAGAAGGTGGCACGTCACGAGTTGTTGTTGATTTACACCCGTCGAGCTGATTTTGGACAATTGTTCTACCTAACCCATGTGATGCGGAAATTGTATGGGGAATCGGTGTTTTTTGATCGGATGGAGGCGATGTCACTTTACGGGTTATTGCTCCACAAGTCCAAGGAGCATGAGTTGAATCGATATGGGTGCAATTTGACAGAGACACGGGGCGATTGGCGTCCGTTAATTGCGGGTTTGCGAGAATTGGATTTGCGCGGGTTGGGCGCTTTTGTGGCGATGCGAATGTGGGTGATTGCGTCTAGGGAAGGTGCCGATGATAACATGGTGAATCGTTTGGGTAAGGCGGGGTTCGAATTGGTGCAAGGTGCATGTAATTTTAGGCTACAAGATTTTGTAGACTATTTACCGGCTGAAGAGGCTGCGAAGTTGGATAGTACCTTGGTGAAGACGGAGGGCGGTGAGGCAGGATTGCGGAATCCGCGGTCCAGGGTTGCGCGAAGCAGGGCCGCGAACGTAGTGAGCGGCGATTATTTCATGGCCATCTATTATGGACTGCTGAACAGAGATTCACTGCAAGCCTATTTGGGTCAAATGCGCGTGTTCTCTGCGAGTGTCTCATCGAATACCACCATATCGTCAAGAAAAAAAAATAGTTTCAAAGGGCTACAGAAATTTCATCACTTGGTGCTGTTGGAACCCAATGTAAACCGCTCAGTGGGCAATGAAGATAAGTCTGACAGAGATCCATTTGAAGAAGCCATGTTGCGAGAGCAGCTGACAGGGTATTGGAAGAAATTTGGCAAAGAATTGGATGTGGTTGTGGATGTTTTGCCTGCCACACCGGGTTCCCAAGGCCTCAATACAGAATTGGTGAATCGACAGATGATTGTCAACGATTGGATGATGGAGCGAATCAACAACGACACCCAATCGATGATATTGTATGGGTCTCAAAGTATTGCCGGGGCGATGGGCGGTGTAGAAAATCGTTATTTGGCGTGGACCGCAGTCGAGTCAACGAAGTATCGAAGGCGTTTCAATCCCTTGAATTTGGTCATTTCCATGGTTTTGTATCCAGCACTGCCCTATTATCTGTATTGGCAGTTGTCTTCGGAACGAACTTTTGAGGAGTTTTTGTTGGTGTATGATGTGAGTGATGGAAAATTGATTCATGTAAAAGAGCGTGAATTTGCGCACCATTGGCGGAGTGATTTTGTGAAGTCGAGGGTATATAACAATGTGTATTACTTAATCCATGGGGGGAAATAATATGAGAAAAATATTTTTATTGGTGTTGGGCTGTTTGGGTTTCTCGTCGTTGGTAACGGCGGATGTGACTGCGAACGGGGGAACTACACCTCCTTTCAATCCGGGTTACCTGGGCCGGAGGCAGGCACTTACGGTGCAAACGGTGACCAATTTTGCGGGTCTCTTCAGGACGCCAACGCGGTATCAAAACAATTTCGCGTTCATGTATGAGATTTCATTGAATTCCTCACTTTCGTATCAGTTTGGATATAAGGGTTACAACAGAAGCGTGGGAGACGGTGATTGGGAAGATTATGATATTCATGTTGTGGAACCAGGAACAATTTGGAGTAACGACAAGGTGTATCAAGCCTCGGGAGAGATGGATTTTAACTACAAAGAATTTACGGTTGGAGTGAAAAACTACTTGGGTTCTACAGGTGCAACTGCACCCTATGGCGGATACGTATTGGCCAATGTGAATTATGGCTTGGTCAATTGTGAGTCGAACAATTTGCATTGGAGGAAGCTGTATTCCTCTTCCTCATGGGATACTTTGGCGCCCGTTGGTAATTCTGGTGTGTCTTCGAGCATCGTGTCCATTTCCTATGGATTTGGTACACGCAACATGATTACGGATCAATTGGGCGTGGTATTTGAGGCAACATCGGGATTAACGTTGCTCAATTCAGCGGGTTTGAATTTGTATGTCATTGACACATATAGTAGTGGTTATGATCGAACAACGCAACAAGAGGTAATGACGAGTGTGATGTTGCGTGAGATTCACAAATCGCAGTGGATTCAGTTGAAGTTGGGTTTGAGTTATTTATTTTAAATAGGCATCGTATTCTGCAGTAATATGGTTTTGATGCCTTGAAGGTCAAACGAATGTCTATGATAAAAGAGAGGGCCTCGTTTCAAACGAGGCCCTCTCTTTTTGGAGCTAGCTCCTATATACTGGTAATCTGGTTGACAGCCCCGGCCCTGCCGAGACTGTTTCCCCTTTAGCGCTGTTGGATTATGCCAAACGCGCTTTTAGTTCGCTATTCAGTGCTTCCAAGAAATCCTCGGTGTACAGGTACTGATCCTCAGATACTTTGTTACCATAGATACAAACCGCCAAATCTTTGGTCATTTTGCCACTTTCTACAACATCCACGCAAACTTGTTCGAGGGTTTGACAGAAATTGATGAGGGCTTCGTTGCCATCGAGACGACCTCTGTGCTCCAAACCACGTGTCCAAGCAAAAATGCTCGCAATGGGGTTGGTAGAAGTTTTTTGTCCCTTTTGGTGTTGGCGGAAGTGACGGGTAACGGTTCCGTGGGCGGCTTCTGCTTCCATGGTTTTTCCATCTGGAGTAACCAATACGCTGGTCATCAATCCCAAAGATCCAAAACCTTGAGCTACTGTATCCGACTGAACATCTCCATCGTAGTTCTTACAAGCCCAAACGAAGTTTCCGTTCCACTTCAATGCTGAAGCAACCATGTCGTCGATCAAACGATGCTCATACGTGATACCCGCGGCATCCATGGTAGCTTTAAATTCTGTTTGGTAAATGTCTTCGAATATGTCCTTGAAACGACCATCGTATTTCTTGAGGATGGTGTTTTTTGTGCTCAAGTATAAAGGCCAGCCTTTCGCAATGGCTTGGTTGAAACAAGAGCGAGCAAATCCTTTGATACTCTCATCGGTATTGTACATCGCCAAAGCAACACCATCGCCTTTGAAATTGTATACTTCGTGCTCGATCACTTGTCCGTCTTCACCTTCGAATTTGATGGTCAATTTACCTTTGCCTTTGGTTACGAAATCAGTGGCGCGGTATTGATCACCGAATGCGTGGCGGCCGATACAGATGGGGGCTGTCCAATTGGGAACCAAGCGAGGTACGTTTTTGCAGACGATGGGCTCGCGGAATACGGTTCCGTCCAAGATATTACGAATGGTTCCGTTTGGGCTCTTCCACATTTGCTTCAAGCCAAATTCTTCCACACGTCCTTCATCAGGAGTGATGGTAGCGCACTTGATTCCTACGTTATATTGTTTGATGGCTTCAGCTGCATCAATCGTTACTTGGTCGTTGGTGGCATCGCGGTGTTCCATGCCCAAGTCGAAATATTTGATATCAACGTCAAGGTAAGGAAGGATTAATTTGTCTTTGATGAAGTGCCAAATGATGCGGGTCATTTCATCACCATCAAGCTCTACTACGGGGTTGGCTACTTTAATTTTCATGAATATTGAGTCAGAATTTCGTGGTGCAAAGTTAATGTTTTTCTGTGGTATTAAGGGAACTTGGGAAACTGCTGGAAATCGGGTGTGCGCTTTTCCAAAAAGGCGTGTTTGCCTTCTTGGGCTTCTTCGGTTAGGTAGTAAAGCAAGGTGGCATCGCCGGCCAGTTCCATGAGGCCGTGCTGACCATCGAGCTCCGCATTGAAGGCGCGCTTGAGCATCCGCAAGGCCATGGGAGACCGCTCCAACATGGTGTTACACCAATCGATGGTTTCGTCTTCGAGCATTTCCAAGGGAACCACTTTGTTCACCATGCCCATTTTTTCCGATTCTTCTGCGGTGTATTGGCGGCAAAGAAACCAAATTTCGCGGGCTTTCTTTTGACCTACGTGGCGGGCCAAATAGCTGCTGCCGAATCCGCCATCGAAGCTGCCCACTTTGGGGCCGGTTTGTCCGAATTTGGCATGTTCTGCAGCAATGGTTAGATCGCAAATTACGTGAAGTACGTGTCCGCCGCCGATGGCATAGCCGTTCACCATCGCAACAACGGGTTTTGGTAGTGAGCGGATTTTTTTATGTAGGTCTAGGACGTTCAAACGGGGTACACCATTGTCGTCTACGTATCCTCCAATGCCTTTTACATTTTGATCGCCGCCAGAGCAGAATGCTTTATCGCCCACACCAGTGAGGATGACTACGCCGATATCGGGGCGCTCGCGGCAGATGTCGAAAGCATCCAACATGTCCATCACAGTTTGCGGACGGAAGGCGTTGTATACTTCAGGACGGTTGATGCTCACCTTGGCGATGTTGCCGTGCTGTTCAAACAGGATGTCTGAATAGGTTTTGATGGAGTTCCATTGACGTGGGTTCATGGCTGTTGCTGTTACTGCAAAGATACGAAAAACGGGTGGGTCTTCCACGAAAAAAGCCCCGTCATCGACGAGGCTTAGTTCGGTTAAACCAACATAAATAGCCTATGTGGAATGTCTTAACTCATCTTCAGCGTGATGCCGAATTGAACGGATTGTGTGCTGGCTCCCTGTCCGCTCTTGAACAAATTGGTCAACGGATAGCGCATATAAAGGCCCATATCGCCGTAGTTTACATTAACAAAAGGCGATAGGTAAAAATCGTTCATGTTGAAATCGTCGAATTGTTTTTCAACGTTACCACCCGATTGCTTAATCTTGGTATGGGTTCTAACCCTATATCCAGCATGCACGCCCACTTTTGCGCTGAATTTGGAATTGTCGCCAGGTTTGTCTTGGAACCCCAAGGAAACTGGAATGCCAATGTAATTGCTCACGACTTTGGACTTTTCTACCGGAATGGGGTCAATTAATGGGCCGCCCACTTCAACTGCCGTAAATTCGGGCTGGTCTTGGATGAGGCGGGTGTAATTGTTTTGGAAACGGTAGTTGTGAATATCGTACCGAATGCCGGTAAATACGCGCACTTTTCCGCGAATGAGGTTGAATCCCCACTGTTGCTCTATGCCGAAATGGATGCTCTTGGCATTGCTGAGTTCTGGAAGGAAATTGGATTGATCGCCCATTTGAGTGGGGTTGGTTTTCATCTCCGATTCGTTGATTATTTGGGTGTTGTATCCCCAGTATTGTCGGGTTTCTTCGATGGTGGCTTTGGGTTTGCGTTTACGCTTTACCATGCGATAGGTGTCTCGCTCAATGATCTCAATTTCTACTTCGTTGATTCCATCTTTGATTTCGACTTTGAGATCTTTGGCCTCGTCTTTGATTTCCTTTTTGATTTCGCGGATTACTTCGCTAATCAAGCTATCAGTAATGGAAATTAGGGTGTCTACCGATGTAGTATCCATGGTTTGGGCTTTCAAAAACGGCGCACCGCTCAACAGGGCCAACAGGGTTGCAATGATGGTTTTTTGTATCATGGTTGAAGGGTTTTTGGGATGATTATGGGTTAAATGAAGTCAATATTACGTTGTTTTCGAGGGTGAGTCCCACTTGGAATTCAGGCATCCAATCGGCGTCGTTGTTCACGGTTTTTACTTTCACGTGCGGTAGATGACCGTTCTCTACCATTCTCCGCGCATCCAAATAGAAGGATTTCAGCAATTCTTTTCTGGTTTTTTGCTGGGAGATGCTGGGCGATGGCATGTCGTTTTGGGCGACTACAATCGCTGTTTTGTTGGGAGATGGTTTGCGGGTATTCACGCTGTCGTTGATGTTGCGCACTTTTCGAATGGGTTCAGTGGCTGCAATCAACGGGTGGATATCTTGTTTGTTGGGATTCTCTGTAACAGTGGATGTTGTTTCCCAAGTTTGTTTCTGCTGGGTTCGATCCACAAGGGTTGCAACGTTTTGCTTGGTTCCTTGACGATTGAGTGACGGTTTTGGTGGCGCTGATTCTGTGTTTGAAGGCGTGGTTACGTCAACCGAAGGACTTGTTTTTGCTATTTGTGATTGTATCGGGGCGATGTTCTGCGTGGCGATACTGGCTTTGAAGAACCACAGGATGACGAGGGAGGCCGCGATCGACATCGAAGCATAGAACAGCACAGTGCGGTTGGAAGTCTTCTTTTTCAGCAACGGGGCATCGGGGTAAAGTGTGGTGGTAGGTTGCAAATAGGTTTGAGCCAAGGCCTCATAATGGGCTTTCAGATTGGCATCGCCCTGCATCGCTTGGTGTAATTCTGCGGCAGCCGTTTTGGGTAAATTGCCTTCCAACAGTTCAAACAATTGCCACGCTTGCTCGTCGGTGATGGGAGATGGTTTCATGGTGTTAGATGAGGTTGTTGGGGTTGCCGATAATGTCTTTGAGTGCTTGTCGGCCACGGAAGATATTCACCTTCACTTGGGCTTCGTTGAGTCCGGTGATTTCGCCGATTTCCGCATAGGAGTAGCCTTCGTAATCGCGCAGTAAAATCACGGTTCTTTGGATTTGACTGATTTGTGAGAGGGCTTTTTCCAAGGATTCCATCAGGCCGGTGTAGGCGGAGGCTTCGGTGGTGGGATGTTTTGCGGGTGCTAAATTGTGGATGTCTTCTGTGGGTTTTTGCGCCCGCCAGATGTCTACCATGCTGTGATAGGCCGTTGTGAACAGGTAGCTCTTTGCGGTGTCTATGTTTACAGTATTGCGTTTCATCCAGAGTTTTTCGAAGGTTATTTGTACAATTTCTTTGGCGTCATCGGGGTTGCGTAACTGTTTGAGCGCGAATCGGAAAACCGCATTGCTGTGGAGATCCACGCACTTGTTATAATCCGATACCGTCATGCAGCTGTTTGTTAATACGCGAAAGGGATGCCAAAAGTTACATTACCTTTGATAAATAATTTGAAAGTGGGTATGGAATGGTTTGAATCTTGGTTTGATACGTTGTACTATCACGCCCTTTATCAGCATCGCAACGATGCCGAGGCTGCGGCGTTTATGGATCGATTGTTGGCGCATTTGAAACTTGATTCTGGGATGAGGGTTTTGGATGTGGCTTGCGGCAAAGGTAGGCATAGTGCGCATTTGGCCTCGAGGGGTTTGCGGGTTTGCGGGTTTGATTTGAGTGAGAACAGCATCGGCATCGCGAAGGGCTTGGGTGTGGAAGGGGCTGAGTTTTTGGTTCATGATATGCGACAGCCGTTTCCGGTTTCGGGGATGGATGCGGTTTTCAATGTGTTTACATCTTTTGGGTATTTCGACGATCCGGCCGAGGATGCTCAAGTATTGAAAAACATGGCAGCGGCATGCAGACCGGGCGGTTATGTGGTGCAGGATTATTTGAATGCAGCGTCTGTGTTTGATGATTTGCCGCAAGAGGCAGCTTTGGAGCGCGGGGGTTATGGGTTTAAAACGCGAAAACATCGTACAGAAAGCCACATCGTGAAGGACATTGCGGTTACCGATGGCGATCAAACGCATGTGTTTCAAGAGCAAGTGAGGATTTTCGACTCTGAAACGCTACTGAAATTGCATGTTCAGGCCGGCCTGCAGGTGGTGGATGTGTTTGGCGACGACCAATTGGGTGCGTTTGATGCGAAAACTTCGCCCCGCATTGTGGTGATTTCCAGGAAAAGTTGATATTCGCTTTCGATGTTGTTTGTGTTAGATTTTTTTGATCGCGATTTGTTTGTGTTGATCAACCAGCGATGGGCCAGTCCTGCATTGGATCCCATGATGATTTTTTTGAGCAGTAAGTGGGCGTTTGTGCCATTGTACGCGGTGTTTATTTGGTTATTTTGGCGAAAGTTTGGCGTGAAATGCTGGGTGCCGATTTTGCTCACAGTGGCGTCTTTTGGGTTGGCAGATAGCATCAGTTCGAAAATTTGTAAACCCATGTTTGCCAGGGTGAGACCGGCTTGGGAAAGTTCGCTGAATCCGCGATTGCCCGATGGACCTCCGGGCAGCAGGTTTGGCTTTGTGAGTAGTCATTCGGCCAATTCTTTTGCTGTTTTTTCAACGGCGATGATGTTGTTGGGTTTGGGCCGTCGGTGGCGATTGGGTTTGATGTATTTAGCATCGGCGATAGCGTATTCGAGGGTTTATTTGGGGGTGCATTATGTGGGCGATGTGTTTTTTGGCGCTTTGCTGGGGTTGGGTATCGCTTATGGGCTGCTGTGGTTGTATCGAAATTGGTTATCGCCTCGCATGGAGCATGGATAGGCATCTTGCCGTGGAAGTATCGCCGAGAGGAAGAATCGCTCCGTGAGGATCTGTGAGAAAATTGTAACTTCGCACTTATGTCGTATGAATTTATATTGGTAGATGCCCAAGTGGCGCCTTTTGTAGCGAAGATTCAGTTGAATCGGCCCAAGGAATTGAACGCTTTAAACCTGCAATTGATGGGTGAAATTCGGGATGCTTTGTTGGCTTTGGATGCGGACGACGCAGTGCGGGCGATAGTGATAACGGGGAATGAGCGGGCATTTGCAGCGGGGGCGGATATCAAGCAAATGGCGGGTAGAACGGCCATTGATATGTTAAAGATTGATCAGTTCAGCACGTGGGATAGCATTCGTAAAACGAAGAAGCCGATCATTGCTGCAGTTTCGGGATTTGCTTTGGGTGGTGGTTGCGAGTTGTGTATGTTGTGTGATATGATTGTGGCCAGTGAAACGGCGCAATTTGGTCAGCCCGAAATCAACATTGGTGTTATGCCTGGTGCAGGCGGTACTCAGCGTTTAACGCGTGCTGTGGGCAAGGTTAGGGCGATGGAGATGGTGTTGACGGGGAAGTTTATCAGTGCGGAGGAGGCGAAAGCGGCTGGGTTGGTGAATAAGATTGTGCCGGTGGAATTGTATTTGGACGAGGCCATTAAATTGGCTTCAGAGATCGCGGGGAAATCGCCCATTGCGGTTCAAATGGCGAAGGAGAGTGTGCTGAAGGCTTTTGATACGCATTTACAGGAGGGTTTGTTTTTTGAGCGCAAGAATTTCTATATGTTGTTTGCTACTGAAGATCAGAAAGAGGGCATGGCGGCATTTGTGGAGAAGCGCAAACCCGATTTCAAGGGAAAATAAAGGGTAAGTTTTTCTAGTATAGTTCCCTTCAAGGGGCGTCTTCGCTGATTGCTCGATGGGATGCATTGTATAAAAAGAGAGGGCCTCGTCTGTGACGAGGCCCTCTCTTTTTATAATTGCTATGATTGGGTGAAATTATTTCACGTCAGCCCAAGCAGCGTTGATCAAGAACCAAGGCTTGGTTGGGTTGTCGGTTACTTTTCTCCAAACGGCTACAACCACACCAGTGTTGGCAGGGTTCCAGCTCCACCAAGGCAAACCGAAAGACGCATATTTGTCTTTCACGGCTTGTGGGATTGCGCTGTAAGTCCAAGACAATGACTTTTCAACCTCAGCGTTTGCAGCAGGGCTGCTCATGATAGCAGAAGTAGAGAACGCAACTGGCTTGCCAGTGGCATCAGCTTGAGCAGATGCACGAATGATGTGCTCGTGGTCCATGGCAACGTCGCCAGCACCTGAAACAGTTTGTAATGCGTTTACTTTCTTTTCAGCAACGAATACAGATACGTAGTAGTCACCAGCCTCAGGAGCAAATGCCTTCAATTTGTATTTGATGTTCAAAGTCTGTCCGCTAGCAGTAGCACTTGCAGCAACACCTACCTCAGCAGTAGCTTGGTTCGCATTCACAGATGCAGCTTCGATGTCGGTAGCCTTTACTGAACTAGTTCCCAACAAAGAGTTGTTCAACCAGAAAGAAGGGATAGAGTACTGACCTTGAGCGTTGATGTTAGATACAGTCGTCAACAATTCAAAAGAGAAAGGAGCGATGAACAAAGTGTCATTGTTTGGCTTCATCCACAAAGGAACCAACTTAGAAGAGTTAGAAGAATGGTAGTCAACGGCAACGATGTTGTCAGGGTTGGCGTTAGTTACCAATTTCTTGAACTCAGGCATGGCGTAAAGACCGCAAGGTCCACACCAAGTAGCAGTGTGATACACAACGAATGAACGCTGTTTGTTGGTCACGGTCAAAGAAGCTCCGCCGTTACCGCCATCTGGACTGTCGGGCTTACAGCTCTGCATTATTCCCGCAAAACTTGCAGCAACAACGGCCAAAAGAAGTAATTTTTTCATAGGTTTATAAGTGTTCTAAATAGTTGAATAGCGAATTAACACTTTTTCCCCTTCAATTCCAATTCAAAGACGATTGATTTTTCGGAAAATTCAAAACTAATGACAGCAACATTACCTTTGTAATTATGTCAGGGGTCATCGCCAAGAATAGTTTTTGGGCTTCCATTGTGAATTACAGTGGTAGTTTGGTTGGCCTATTTACTACCTTTTACTTGTTTCCGTTGGTGTTTACTACCAGCGAGAATGGGGTTTTTCGCCTCTTTATCGAAATGGGGGCCCTGCTGGCAGGCGTTGCTCAATTGGGTACGGGATATTCCATTTGGAAGTTTTTTCCTCGGTTTAAGAGTGAAGACGGACATCATGGCGCCGGATTTTGGTTATTGGCCATTCCGCTCGTTGGGTTTGTTTTTGTAGCGCTTTTGTTGTTGTGGGGTCAGCCGTGGGTGGTTAAATATTTGATTGAGAACAGTTCCGATTTTCTGCCGTATTACCACTGGCTTATTCCATTTGTATTTTTCTTTGTTTTCAATACGGTTTTTGAGATTTTCCTGGCGGCCCTGGGCAACATTGTCTTTTCCTCGTTCTTGCGAGAAAATGTGGTAAGAATCCTGCTAGGGCTTTTGGGTTGGTGTTACTACATCGGCGTGGTAAATTTTGACCAAACCATGTATTCGATTTCCGCGGTTTACGGGGTCGTAATGCTCTTAAATTTTGTGTATTTGCTCAAGAATACGCGGTTGAGTTTTCAGCCCAATATGGGATTTATTCGCGAGCAAGAGGGACTTAAGGGCGAGTTTTATCGCTATACGGGTTACTTGTTTTTGACATATGTGGCGATGTTGGTTTTGCAACGCATGGATTTTTTGATGGTGAGTTCAATGAAGGGATCTGCGGATACAGGGATTTACGCCATCGCGGTGAATATGGCCGTTTTAATTGAAATTCCTACGCGCAGTATTTTGCAAATTGCCAATCCCAAATTGTCCGAGGCCATTCACGCCGGTGATGATAAGGAAATTGAGCGCCTATATCAAAAAACCAGCCTCAACCAATTCATTTTGGGCGCACTGGCGCTGCTGCTGATTTGGATCAATATCGATGTGTTTTATCACTACATGCCCAATGGACATCTTTATGAAACCGGTAAGTGGGCGGTGTTTTACCTTGGCGTGGGCAAATTGTGTGTGTTGTTGCAAGGCAATTCTTCTGCAATGCTTATTTTTTCGAAGCGATATTATTTGTCACTGCTGATCAATGGAATTTCTATTGTCGTTGGTGTTCTTCTCAATCAATATTTGATTCCTATTTATGGCATCAACGGCGCGGCATTGGCCACGGGCGGTGTTTGGTTAGCTTCGGGCGTTGTGATGGCTGTGTTGATATATTCCGTATATGGTATGCAGCCCATCACGCGTGGAATATTAACGAGCGTTTTACTATTTGCGGGATTGTTTTTACTCAACCACCTTTGGACGGTGAATTCGAATTTCTTGTTGATTGGATCTTTGGGTAAATCGCTACTATTGATGGGTACAGCGATGTTCATTCTGCTGCGTTTCAGGTTGAGCGATGACGTCTACAGCATGGCCAAGAAAATGTTGGCACCCATTGGTATTCGGTTGAAAGACTAATGAATTAGTTTTTTTGGGAGAACTGTCCAAAGAAATCGCCCAGGCTCATTCGATCGAATGCATCTACGTAGCCACCTTCGGTTAGATTGATTACCTTCTTGTGGATGTGTTTTGCGTAGCGCGATGTTTCATCGTAACCCGTGTGCACTTTTACCAAACTATGAAACAATTCGTGGAGGCGAATCTTACCGGTTGTGCCATCCGCTTCTTGTTTCAATAAAGGGTGTTTTTTGTTCTCGTCAGCATAAAAATGCGATTCAGTACGGATTATGGTGTTGTCGGTGTCCACCATGATGTTAATGTGGAAGTCGTGATCCACCCCGGTGATGTACACTTCCTCAAATCCTGAAAGCATCGCATTGAAAATGCATGAATTGACCACGTTTTCGCATTGTGGACTGCCCAAACGCCATTGGTACATTCGGTTGCGGAAACCCGCTGTGCCGCCGATAACTGTGTAGTTGTAAGTGACGAATTGGATGTTGGGGTTGTTTAGGTTGTTAACGATATAGCAATTGCGGTACAGTTGGGGTACAAAGAAAATCATGGGCCAATCCACTTTTTGAAGCGCCTGCCATGTTTCATTGATCATTCGCTGTGTCTTTTCGAAGTCGGGTTTGTATTGTGCGATAGGATGCAAACCTGGATTCTCGAAAACCGCTTTTGAGAATTCGAAAAAATACAGATCCAACATCAAGTAATACTTGGGTTTCAGGCTGAAAAATTCGGGCTGACAGCTGAACTTGTTTACGGCAAAAAAAGCCAAACCCTGTTTTTTTAAGTTGTCGATCCCCACAGATGTGCATTTGTCGATGAAAGACCGTGCTGATGGTCCGTTGGCAATCACAACCACCGATTTTTCAGGTGCTGTATACGATGGGAGGTTGATCTTGCTCTTCAGCAGGATTTTTCCCATGGTGAGTGCCGATTGGAACAGGTCTTTTAACATCACCCGATTTGATAATGGCTAAGCACAGCACTGAGCACGCCAGCACGCTGTAATATTTCCTCAACAAACTCGCGGAATGCACCATCGCCACCCGATTTTTGGGTTGAGTAGTGCACCAAATTGCGAATGTACTCTGGGGCGTTTGCTGGTGCCGCAGAAAATCCAACGGCTTTCAATAAGGCTACATCGCCCAAATCATCGCCAATGTATGCCACTTCAGATAAACGGATATTGAGTTCTTGGCACAGCGCTGTTGCAACGCTCAATTTGTCTTGAATCCCTTGGTATAGGTAGTCGATACGCAATTTATCGGACCGTCTTTTGACGATATCCGTGTCCTCGCCGGTGATGATTCCCACGGGGATCGACAAGTGTTTGCAGAACAGAACTCCTGCGCTATCAGACGTGCTGAACTTCTTCCATTCGTTGCCGGTTTGGTCGTAGTACATGCCCGCATCGGTCCATACACCGTCGATGTCTGTGAGTACCAATTTGGGGAGCAATTGTTCAATCATGGAGTGCGTTTATGAAAGATGTTGGGGGTAAACAATTTCATCGGCCGGTATCTTGGTAACGGCTTTTTTGCCCACCACTTTTTCCAATTCATGCCATTTGAAACCATCTCCGGGAGAAAGCAAGTGCAAATCAGCTTCTTGGATCACTTCGCCAACTTGAATCTCGCGATTGGTGGCGATAGAGCGTTCCAATTTGTGCTTTGCAGAAACCGTTGATTCCGCAATAAATACATCTTCAACACCCATGGATCGCTCAATCAAACGAATGTCTCGAACCATGCGTTGAATACCTTCTACACCCAAAGAACCGGCTTGGTCTGTGCCTTTCATGCGGCGGTCTAAGGTGATGTGTTTCTCTACGATTTTGGCCCCCATGGCCACAGCGGACACAGGTGCACTGATGCCCACAGTGTGGTCTGAGTACCCGATATTATACCCAGGATATTTGTTCTGCAATGCTTTGATGGAAAGCAAGTTGGTATTTTCGGGTCGCGTAGGATATTCCGAAACACAATGCAATATGGAAATGTTGTTGTGGTATCGTGTAATGGTGGCCAACGCATCGTCGATTTCTTTGTATCCACCCATTCCAGTTGATAGGATGATGGGGATTTGGGTTTCGGCCAATGCACTCAACAAGGGTAAATTGGTTAAATCGCGACTGGCAACTTTCAATCGGTCGGGCATGAAATATTTGGTCATGCTCAAGCAGCCCACTGCACACAGCGTTTCCACGAAATCCAACCCATGGGATTTTGCGTATTGGTATAACTCAAAATGCTGTTCGTCGTTCAATTCCAATTTCTCCCGATGCTCTCCATAGGTCTTGCCAAAAGAGTGGGGTGAGTTGTATTCGCGCGACATTTGGGAGGCGGAAAGTTCCTGCGACAAATCCCGTTTTGTGAGTTTCACGGCGTCCATTCGAGGAAGGTCCAAATCGAATAAGTCGTCTTTTACCGGCCTTGCTGCTGCATCAATGATGAGCTTGGCAATGTCTACGGAACCGTTGTGGTTCTGTCCGATTTCTCCAATGATATAGGTGTGCTGATGCTGCTGCATGCGATTATTTTTGGTATTTGTTGATTTGATTTTCCATCAAAGTTACCCAACTTTTTTCACTTAGTAGCAGATTTCGCTGTGCGGGAAAGTCCAAATGGGCAAGCTGTGGGTAGGTGCTGAGGCAAAAGTTCCAATCGTCTTGATCATCGATTGTGAGTCGGATTTGTTCAAATTGCGGTTGCCAGTCTTCTGGGATGGCCAAGATGGCTATGGCGTATTGGTTTGGATTTTCATACAAACCGATGGTGACATGTTCATTGTACCAGGGGTTATTTTTTGGCACAAGCGATTGCAGTGCTGCGACTTTTACCGCCTCTACAAAAATGCCTGTGTGGTGTTTGATGCCGGGTTTGCCTGCGTAACCGAATGAAATGTAATCCATCGTTGGGCGTATTTCGCAGGCGGCCAAGGTTTGGTCAATGATGTAATGACTGAGGTAGGGGTTGTCGGCACAAATGCGAAGCACAAAATCGTTTTCTGCGATACCAAAATGGGCTGCTGCTTCGGTGAAGCGACTCAGTACATGGATCTCATCGCCCCGAAAAACGGAAATGCCGTGACGTTCTGCCATTTGAGCGAGTGAATCATCCGCGGGTTGTTTTGTCGTGAGGAGTACAGGGGTTACATCGTGGCTTGCAAGCCGAGCAATGACGGCCTCCAGCAAGGTTTTCCCATCCGGTAACAGCATGGCCATTTTGCCGGGTAATCGCGAAGAACCCATACGGGCTTGGATGAACGCGTACATGATTTTCAAAGGTAAAGAAAATCGAGGTTGCTGAAGTTCGGGGGATGTCGTTTCTTTGCGACCACTACATTATGCTGAATCTGATCATTTTTGGCCCTCCGGGTGCGGGCAAAGGTACCCAAAGCGAAAAATTGTTGAGCAAATACCAGTTGCAACACATTTCTACTGGCGATTTGTTGCGCGCTGAGCGTAATGCTGGCACCGAATTGGGCAATCAAGCCAATGAGTTTATTGCCAAGGGGGAGTTGGTTCCCGATGCAGTGGTTATTGGCATGGTGAAGAATTTCATGTTGGCACATCCTGAAGCCAATGGTTTTATTTTTGACGGGTTTCCCCGCACCACGCCGCAAGCGGATGCTTTGGATGTGATGTTGGCCGATTTTAACACGGGAATTTCTATTGTGTTGGGCTTGGAAGTAAACGAAGATGAATTGGTGAAACGCCTTTTGTTGCGTGGACAAAGCAGTGGTAGAGCGGATGATCAAGACGAATCAACCATTCGCAATCGTTTTCAAGAATACCAAAACAAAACCTTGCCATTGCAGGGGTACTATCAAGCGCAGGGTAAATATCACGGCGTGATGGGTATCGGTGAAGTGGAAGATATTTTTGGGTCGTTGTGCGCCCACATCGACGCCCTCTAACATGTTGAAACCATTTCCCACCGGCGTAAAATGGGTCTTTTTGGACTTGGATAATACGCTGTGGGATTTTGATGCCAATGCCACGGAGGCGCTGAAAGAATTGTATCGCAGGCATCATTTACACTTGCACACGGATTATCATGTGGATCAGTTTGTGGCTTTGTACCAAGATGTAAATGCCGCATATTGGAAGCGATATGAAAGGGGTGAAGTGACCAAAGAAGTGTTGCGAACCCGGCGATTTACCGATACTTTTGATGCGATGGGTATTCCAACTCTGCTGCAGCCGGCAGATGTTTGGCAGGAATATTTGGAGATCTGTCCGCTAATGACTTTGATGATGCCGAATGCTTTGACGGCATTGGAAGGATTGAGCAAGCGATACAATGTTGCCCTTTTAACCAATGGGTTTGAAGCAACGCAACAAACCAAAATTCGTTGTTCAGGCATCGCTTCGTTTATAAAATTTATGGTAACTTCAGAAACCTTGGGAGTGGCAAAACCATCGCCCTTGTTCTTTGAAAGGGCTTTGTCCGAAGCCAATTGTTCGGCTCAAGAAGCGGTGTATTTGGGTGATACATGGGATACAGATGTTGAGGGAGGAATGGGCGCAGGAATCCTCACATATTGGTATCGACGAGGTCAGACTGAGCGAATAGTAGAAAATGAATTTTACGGTGGTGCCATAGACGATTTGATGGGGTTTGTTCAATTGTAACCAACCTGTATGCTCTTTTGCGTATTTTTGCCTTAATGAAACGCATGATGAATCGCAGTTTGGCCGTTTTGGCATTGATGTTTGCTGGCATGGGCGCAGTGAAAGCCCAAGGTTTTGAATTGGAGAATGGCAAAGCAGAGCACACTTTCTACCCAGATGCAACCGCACCGGTAGATTGCACCATTCATTTCAAGAATTTGAAAAAGTCTGCGATTGTATTTGCCTATGAGAAGTTGAGTGTTGATTATCCTTCTGTTTGGGATGTTTCTTTTTGCGACAATCGCAATTGTTTTGCAACTTTTGTGAACAATGATACCATGGCGAAGGTCGCTCCCAACGCGGAAGCATCATTGAAAATTACGGTTTTTCCAAATGGAAAGGCGGATACGGCTTTGGTGAAATATGCTTTGTGGGATTATGACAATCCAACGGATCGCGATACCCTTACATGGAATATTTACATCCGCTGGGGTGCTGATACCAAGTCTTGGATGGTTGATATGCTGTTGGCTTACCCTAACCCGGTTGCCGATGTGTTGCATGTGGTGGGTGTTGATGCTTGCAAAGGACAGTTGATTGATGCCAAAGGCAGTGTGGTGAGGGATGTTGTATTGGAAGATGGCAAGTTGGATGTTTCTGAATTGCCTTCGGGGGTTTATGCCTTGATGTTGCAGACTCCTACGGGTATTGCTCGTGTTGGATTCGTTAGAAAATAACCAAGATTTCACTGGATAAACCATGCTCGGCGTTCCAGTTATCGGTTGGGTAATTTCTTTTTTAATTGCCGCTGTTTTGGCGGTTTTACAATACTACAAATGGGTAAAAGAAAGCGGAGGAGTTAAGTCTCCTTGGCTTTTGGCGATGCTATTCCGCTTTTTTGCGTGGATGGCACTGGTGCTATTGTTGTTCAATCCCTGGTGGATTCATGTTAAACAGTGGGTGCAAGACCCTGTATTGTTGGTATACACCGATGCGAGTATGTCGGTAAGTAAATCCGATCAAAAGCAATGGTTGCTGGCTTTGAAGAAAGTGCGTGATACCAAAGGGGTGAGGGTGGAACCTTATTTAGCCGCTGATGCGGTGGTATTGGGTGGGCAATTGCAGGGGTTGGATACGTTCCATACAAATATGTCGGCCGTGCTTCAGCACGCCAGTGGGATTGCTTCGAATACGGCGGTTGCGGGGGTTGTTTGGATGACGGATGGCATCAATAACAGTGGGAGAAATCCGCAGTTTGAACCCGTGTTAGGGGGTGTGCCCCTATTGATGGTGGGGGCTGGGAATCCCAATCCACAAGTTGACGCTTCCGTTGAGGCCATACAATGTAACGAAGAGGCCTTTCTGGGGAATTCGTTTTCTGTGGAAATATCTGTCAAAAGTCAACGGATGAAAGGCCAGTCGCTGCGCATTCAATTGAAGGCTGGCGGGGAGTTGATGTCACAAATGTGGACACCCAGTAGCGATCAAGATTGGCGAAGGTTTTCTTTCAATGTGCAGCCCAAAACAAAAGGGGTTATGCCCTTAGAAGTGATTGTGGTGGGTGACCGAAGCGATCAGAATCTGGCAAACAATAGCAAATCTAAATTCATCAAAGTGGTGGATGAAAGGAAAAAAGTGGCCTTGTTATATGGGGCCCCTCACCCAGATATTGCTGCATTGAAAACGGCGTTGGAGTTGGGCGGACAGTATCTCGTGACGTCGGTATCGAAAAGTCAATTTAACACAGAAGCCGATGTATATGTGCTGCACGGATGGACGATGCAATCCAAGGCTGAATTGCAACAAGTGGCTGATTGGGTGGCCTCAGGCAAAGCCCTTTGGTTGTTTACAACGGAGTCGCAAAATGTATTTGGATTATCAAAAGTTATAGGCCTTGGGGGTGAAACAAATTCTCCCAGAAATTGGCAGGAAGTGCAAGCCCATTGGAATGAGAATGAGTTGAATTGGGGCTTGGATGAGAAGGAATCGATGCGTTGGAAGGGCTATCCACCGGTGTATTCGCCTGTGTTGAAGACGGCCATCCCTCCCGGAGGTGAAACGGTCCTTTTTCAGCGATGGAGCGGAGTGAATACACAGTTGCCGCTGATGGTGTATTGGAAAAAAGAGGCGTCTGCTTTGGCGATGTTTTATGGCGAGGGGATCTGGCGTTGGCGCATCCAAGAAAAGGCACAGCATGGCGATGCCATGGCTTTTGATGCTTGGGTGAGGCGTATGGTTGGACAGTTAGCAACGGCATCAGCACAGAAGAAATCCATAGAGATTGTGCTCAGCGGCAATCAGTTTGATGTGAGAGACCGCGTGATTGCAAAGGTGGTGTGTAGAGACCGCGGAGGGATGCTGGATGATCGGGTGGAGCGTAGGCTAAGTTTATTGAATGCAAAAGGTGTATCGCGCCCAATCAATTTGGTAAAATCAACACAAGGTTGGGAAGCAAATATATCGGGTCTTACCCAGGGTAACTACCAGTTGCGCGCTGAAACATCGGCTGGCAAGGACGTAGATGAAAAACAAATTGTGGTGGTGGATCAGCCATCTGAGACCCTGAATACCCAGGCAAATCATGCACTGTTGAAACAGTTGGCCACCCAAACGGATGGGGGCTTTTTGCCACTGGAACAGGCTGATTCGTTGTCGCAGCTCATCGCCCAGAAAATTGTGGCTAAGCCGATTTTGAAAGCGCAGTCACAGAATGTGCATTGGTGGGAGCTTTGGGGTTGGATGTTGACAATCGCACTGTGTTTTGGAGTGGAATGGTGGATTCGTCGTTATTTGGGTAAGTATTAATCAATCACAATCCCGAACTTTGTGCCATGGCGAGAATTGTCGTTGGTATGAGTGGCGGAGTTGATAGCTCTGTGGTGGCTTTGTTGTTGAAGCAGCAAGGTCATGAGGTCATCGGACTTTTCATGCGCAATTGGAATGACGCCAGCGTTACCCTGGAAGATGAATGTCCATGGATCGACGATAGCAGAGATGCAATGTTGGTGGCTGAGCATTTGGGAATTCCCTTTCAGGTATTGGATTTGAGTGCCTTGTACAAGGAACGTATTGTAGACTATATGTTTGCGGAGTATGGTCGCGGACGAACGCCCAATCCCGATGTTTTGTGTAATCGCGAGATTAAATTTGACGTGTTTTTGGATGAGGCGCTGAAGTTGGGTGCCGATTTTGTGGCAACCGGACACTACGTTCGCAAGGAGGAGGTTGTTGGGGTGGATGACAAGAGGGAATACCGACTGATGCGCGGCAGGGATGCGAACAAGGATCAGAGTTATTTTCTGTGTCAATTGAATCAGTTTCAATTGTCGAAGGCGTTGTTTCCAATTGGTGATCTGGAAAAAAGTGAGGTACGGCGATTGGCCGAAGCGGGTGGATTGGTGACGGCGGGGAAGAAAGACAGCCAGGGTTTGTGTTTCATTGGCCATGTGAGTTTGCCTGATTTTTTACAGCAAAAGCTCAGTGTGAAAGAAGGGGATGTGATTGAAATTGCGCGCGATGCACCCGCAGTATTGGCCCATAAGGAACGGGTCTTGCGGGGCGATGGGATTGATAATCCTTCGGTATGGCACGCCCATTTTGAGCGTGGTGACGGCAAGGTGATTGCCAAACACAATGGCGCACATTTTTATACGCGCGGTCAGCGAAGGGGGTTGCAAATTGGTGGGAAGCCATTGCCATTGTTTGTGTTGCAGACCGATGTGGTAGAAAATGTGATTTATGTAGGACAGGGTGATAATCACTGGGGATTAATATCTAGTGGCTTGTTTATTCGGATGGAAGAAGCCCATTGGGTGAGGCCGAGTTTGAAGCAAGCAGTTTTGGAATCGGCTGAATTGCAATGTAGATTTCGATACCGACAGGCGCTGGTTGGTTGTAAATTATTGGCAATGAATGGGGGTTACCAAGTGGTTTTTGGTGCGCCCGATAAGGCCGTTACGGCAGGACAATTTGTTGCGATTTATTGGAACGACGAGATTGTTTTCAGCGGTGCAATTGCTTGATGGCATGGATTATGACCATATTGGTCTTTGAATTGTCATAAATATTTATCTCAAAGCAACGAAAATGGGGTTTTAAGCGTTATGTACTTTGTACATAATCGGAACTAATCACAGTAATGAAAATAATTAAAAAAATTACGCTCGTTTTATTCATTTTATTTTTGGCGAGTGGTAAGAATTTGAATGCCCAGATCACCTCTACCGGTAAAACGTTTTATATGAGTTTTATGGAGATGGAAACCCGTAACGGGGGTCTGCCCGACACGTTGTTGTTATTCGTTACCTCAGAGGTGAATACAACGCTTGTCCTAGACAATCCTCGTGTGGCGGGATCTAATCAAACGGTGAATATCACTGCGGGCAAGGTGAACCGCATTGAAGTTGATAGAACCTATTACTATCCAGTGGGTTCTGAGTTTACTGCCACGGATGTGAACAGTAAAAAGGGGTTGCGTATCGTAGCCAAGGATCCAGTAAACGTATATTGTTTGAATCTAGAGTTAAACCGTTCAGACGCCACGTTTGTGCTGCCTTACGAGAGTATTCCCTCTGCGCCGGAGTTTTACATTGCAAGTTTCCCAAACAATGCAGGTACAGGAGGTTTTCCGACTTCCAATCGTTGGGCTGAGAGTGAATTTGTGATCATCGGTATGGATGCCAACGTAAAAGTAGAAATCACACCTACGGTTGATACCAAAGGAGGGAAAACGGCGGGTACGCCATTTACGGTAACATTGGCACGGGGGCAAGTTTATGAATTGCAATCGAAAAATACTGATGGTACGAACAATACGGATCCTGCAGCTACCTCTTGGTCAACTACGGGTGCGATAAAAGGTGATTTAACAGGAACACGCGTGAGGGTGGTTGAGGGATGCGGTAAAATCAACGTTTTCTCCGGTGCTCGTTCAAGCCACGTTACCAAAGGGAACTGCGGTTCAGGAATCAATGGTCGGGATCACTTGTATACGCAAGTATTGCCAACGGCCGCTTTGGGTAAGGATTATGTATTGATGCCGTTTAGTGGGCAAACCGGTGGATACGCCTACAAAGTGATCGCTGCGAAGGATACCACTAAGGTATTTGTAAACGGAACCTTGGTCAATACAATATTGAAAAAGGGACAGTGGATCTACGGACATATTACCACTGCGGTAGCCACCAGTATTTCAACGGATAAACCAGCGTATGTAGTTCAATACATGAAAAATGGCGTTTGTTCAGGTTTGTCGGGACAGAATGGTGATCCTGCCATGTTTATTTCTCCCGATGTAAATCAACAGCTGATTAAAACCCTGGTGGGAACAGCCACAACGAGCAATATGAACCAACACTGGGTGAATATTTTGATCCGTCAAACGGCCAAGAACTCAGTAAAAGTCAACGGTTCTTCAATTACGGCGGGTAGCTTTACCAACGTTGGAACAAAGTATGCTTACGCACAGGTAAAAGTGAACAATCCAAGTTCAAATACCATCCAGAGCGATTCTGGTTTTGTTTGTGTGGCATATGGCGTAGGTCCGTATGAAAGTTATGCTTATTCTGCCGGTGCCGTTTTCGAAAACGTGGATTACGACATAAAAGTAACCCGTAAGACCCAGTGTCCGGGAGAAGATGTAAAAATCGAAGCTGTGGTCGCCGGTAAGCCCAAAATCAAGGGGTACCGTTGGAATTTCGGTGATGGAACATCCGATACGGGTAAATCAGTAGTGCATAAATTCAAAAAAATTGGAACCTATTATGTGGTGGTGAAAATTCCCATCACGGCTGATTGTGGCCAGGTGGATACCATTACAAGGAGTAAAATCGTGACCATCAAACAAGGTCCTGTATTTGACTTTCCTGATACCACAACCCAGTGCTCTACTGCGGTGAAGCAATTATTTACAGGTCCAACATCGAACAAGTTCTTGTACAAGTGGCAGGATTCAACAAGATTGCAAACCTTCACGATGCAAAAAGAGGGTAAGGTTTGGCTCCGCGTGTTGGATACCTCCACCAATTGCGTAACCATTGACTCTTCTTGGGTGCGCAGGGCCGATGCCTTGAATGCGAAAATCAATTTTGATACCTTGGATATGTGTTACAAGACGAACCGTTTTGTGATGACCGATGGAACAAAATTCAATAATGACGCTTGGAAGATTTCTCGCTGGCGTTTGTTTGATGATTATAAACAGATGTTTGTGAGTAGAGATAGTTTCAGATTCCGATACACCTTTGATTCTCTCAGTACAAACAAATTGCGCTACATAGTTGAGTCTACGAAGGGGTGCAGGGATACAATTGATACACTGCTGATTGTTTATCCATATCCCATGGCGAAACTAGCGGCATCTTCTGCGTATTTCTGCCAGAATGCCGATGTGACCTTTACCGATAGTTCTGTCAGTAACGAGGGTGTAGGTTCTTCCATTTGGGATTTTGGCAATGGGGCGAAGGACACTGCTTTGCCTTACACGACCAAATATAAATTTACGGCTGAAGGGTCATTCAAAGTGAGATTAATCACGGTTACGCCGTTTGGATGTAGGGACACCATCGACTCTACTTTTGTGGTAAGACCGGCACCGCTGAACAAGATAGATATCAAACAGATTAGTTTGTGTTTAAAGACGAATGAATTCGATTTTACCGATCAGTCTACGATCTCTGCTGGTACCTACACCACCGGTTGGACGTTTAAAAATAATCAAACAGCCACCACGTCGGCCATCAAATCTGTTAAGTTCACCGATACCGGTTGGCACAGGGTGATACTGAAAAATACCTCGGATTATGGTTGTATCGATATAGATACGGTCAAGGTTTTTGTGGCGCCCGAGCCAAAAGCATATTTTCAGGTTACAGATTCGTCGCAATGTTTTCAAGGACACTTCTTTGACTTGGCCGATGCAAGTACTGCACCCATTAATGCGTTGTTGAATTCGAAATCGGACTGGAAATATCAAAACGGTACCTACAACTACGCGAAGATTGTACCGAATAAAACCTTTACGTCGCCAGGAAAATATTGGATACGCATCATCGCCACCACGGCCGTTGGATGTAAAGATTCTTTCCAACGAGAGGTAGAGGTATTTGATATGCCAAAGGCAGATATTTTGGGTGCTGGCAAGCAACAGTGTTTGGCAGGTAATAAATTTACCTTCAAGCAACAATATCCTTGGACAGGCGCAAATCCTACCCACGTTTGGACAACTTCAGATGGAGGCAGCGGTTCTGGTGATTCTTTGGTGAGGTCTTTCACCGCGATGGGTAAGTATCGTGTTTTCCATAGTATTACGACGAATGATGGCTGTTTTGATTCCACTTCGGAAGTGGTTGATGTTGTGCCATCGCCCAAAGCATCGTTTACCACAAGCAAGGATACTGCTTGTTTGGGCGGACATCAATTCACGTTTACTGATAATACTGTCTTTGGTTCAACCTATACCAGTGAATGGTCTTTGGGTGATGGAACCAAATCTACTTTGAAGAGCATTACCGCAAAAGGCTATCTGTCGGCCGGTAAATTTGATGTCAAGTTGGTGCTTTCTTCTTCTGCGGGTTGTAAGGATTCCATCACGAAATCAGTGAATGTTTGGCCTGTGCCGCAAGCCAATTTTGCGGTGAACAATGCAGAACAGTGTTTAACAGGGAATTCCTTTGTTGCAAGCAATATTACTTCTGAAAATTCTGCAACCGGTGTAGCGTATACTTGGTTGGTGAAGGGAGTGCCATTGGCGAGCGTAAAAAACATTCCTGCTCAAACCTTGCCTGATACCGGAGACTATCCAGTGAAATTGCGTGTGGTGTCTGACAAAGGTTGTGGCAGTGAAAAGTCGATGGTATTGCGTGTAAATGAGCATCCCACAGTGAGTATAACAGGAATGAATGCTTGTGCGGAAGTGCCCATTCAATTTGGATCAAATGCAAAGGTGAATCGCGGAAGTATTGCTTCTTACAGCTGGAATTTCGGCAATGGTTTTACTTCGAACATTGCAAATCCCCTGCAAGCGTACAGTACAGACGGAGCTTATAATGTGAGTTTGACAGTGGTTTCTGACAAAGGATGTTCAACAACATCAGCGGCTTTGCCCATTGCGGTGCAGCCGAAGCCAGTGGCAGACTTTACAGGGGAGTATTTACTGTCGCGCGGACTTGAGACCGATTGGAAATTTACCTTTACGGGCAAGAATACGGATACCTACAATTGGGTATTCCAAGACGGACAGACTTCTACGTCGAGTGTGCCATTCTTCATGACATTCTCCGGAACGGGGGATTTCAAGACGATGTTGATCGCAAGCAATTCGAGTGGGTGTTCGGATACCATTTGGAAGAATATTTTCTTGAAGCCAGAGTTGTTGTTCCATTTGCCCAATGCCTTTACGCCAAACGTGGATGGATTGAATGAGGAGTTTAAGCCATTCCAATCTTTTGGGATGTCGAAGTACCGCATGACAATTGTGAATCGTTGGGGAGAGATCTTGTTCTACTCAGAGGATCCAAGTGTGGGATGGAAGGGTCTTGACGCTGAGGGCGATCCGGTGATGGAAGGTGTTTACGCGTATGCAATTACGTTCCGTTATATCGACGGGGTGATGCATGCTTACAAGGGCACTGTGACGATTATTAAGTAACGATTGTTGGGGTGGTGGATTCTCCGCCACATAAAACAGCAAAGGGACGCCATGGCGTCCCTTTGCTGTTTTATGTGCTCAGTCTATTTACAATTACTGATTATCTATTGAGTCTCCAAATGAGGAAAGACAAGAAAATCAGGACGGCAATTGTAATAATCACTGTTACTGGTCTGATTGTTAACCCAAGTATGTTTTCAAGATTTTGCTCTTACTCGATTTGCGTAAACGACGCAATGCCTTTTCTTTGATCTGACGAACGCGCTCACGGGTTAAACCTACCTTCTCTGAAATGTCTTCCAGTGTGTGTGCGGCATTGCCATCCAAACCGAAGTAGTATTTCAATACATCGCGCTCTTTGTCGGATAGGGTAGAGATCACACGGTTGATTTCGTTTTGCAACGATTCGTTCAACAATGGCATATCGGGATTGGGTTCGTCGTTTTGGTCCAAAACACCCAACAAAGTATTGTCTTCACCTTCTGCCAATGGTGCATCGATGCTCAAATGACGACCGGATGAACGCAAAGCATTTTCAACCTCTGACAACGAAATTTCCAACGATTCGGCAATTTCTTGTGGCGTTGGTTCACGCTCCAGTTCTTGCTCCAAACGAGCCGATGCCTGGGTAATTCTTCCCAAACTGCCTACTTTGTTCAATGGTAAACGTACGATACGACTTTGGTCTGCCAATGCCTGCAAAATGCTCTGACGAATCCACCAAACGGCGTAGGAGATGAATTTGAAACCACGGGTTTCATCGAATCGCTTTGCTGCTTTGATGAGGCCCATGTTGCCTTCATTGATCAAATCGCCGAGGGTAAGACCTTGGTTTTGGTACTGTTTAGACACAGAAACCACAAAACGCAAGTTGGCATTCACCAGTTTTTCCAATGCAGCTTGGTCGCCTTCGCGAATTCTACGTGCCAACTCAACTTCCTCTTGGGCGTCGATCATTGGTACTTTTGAGATTTCGTTGAGGTATTTGTCAAGCGATTTGTTTTCGCGATTGGTAAACTGTTTTGAAATTTTTAACTGCCTCATGTTTGCTATTGCTATTCTGTGTTACTTTAGTGACTGATGTATATTCAGCCTTGCAAAAATACAAAATAAAGTTGAATAGATTTTGGGATAATTTTGAATCTCCCACTTTGTTTGTAGAAGTTTCGCTGGGTATTTTTATTGAAGATGTAGAGCCATTTGGTAGGTGATGTAAGCCCCCAAATACGCAATCAAACCGTAGATGAAAAACAAGGCAATTGGCCAGTTCCACGATCCAATTTCACGCTTCATTACGGCCATCGTACTCATGCATTGCAATGCAAAAGCATAGAATACAATCAAGCTCAAAGCATAGGGTAACCCGTACAGTGGCTTTCCCGTTTTTGGATTGATTTGAGCCTGCATCTTTTGTCGTATACCCGATTCGTCATCCTCCGAAGATTGAAACAAGGTTCCCATCGTACCTACAAATACTTCCCTTGCGGCAAAGCTGGTAATCAGTGCGATGCCCGTTTTCCAATCATAGCCCAACGGTTCAATTAATGGTTCAAAGGCCTTGCCCAAATGTCCGGCATAACTGGCTTCCAAACGCAAATTGGATTTGATTTCACCCTCGTGAGAAGGATCGAGTTGTGCCAAAATCACGCCTTCAGTTTCTGCTTTTTTCATCGATTCTGATGGGCCGAAATTGGAGAGAAACCAAAGGATCATAGAGATGATGACGATGACTTTTCCGGCTTCGGAAAGAAAGCTCAAACACTTCAGCCAAGCTTGATGCACCACGGTTTGGATACGTGGTCTCTGGTAGGCTGGGAGTTCTAAGATGAATTCGCTGGGCATCGCATCGCGCTGAAAAATGCGAAAAACGAAGGCCAATAATATCGCTACAATGATTCCGGACATGTAGGCGGCGGTGATAACAAAGGTTTGAGCGTGAAAGGGTCCCCAGAACTCGGCGAAGGGGATCGCCACACTCACTAAAAGCACATATACAGGTAAGCGGGCGCTGCAGCTCATCAGCGGAACAACCAACATCGTTGCCAATCGCTCTCGTCTACTTTTGATGCTCCGGGTTGCCATAATGCTTGGTATCGCACAGGCAAATCCGCCAATCATTGGGATGATACTGCGTCCGTTTAATCCCAATTTTCGCATAATTCTATCGGTAATGAAAGACGCTCTCACCATGTATCCTGAGTCTTCCAAAATGCCAATTAGAAAGAATAGAATGAATATCTGGGGTACAAAAACGACCACGCCTTCTAAGCCGCCGATCAGTCCTTGGGTGATAAAATTCGTGACCATGCCGGTGGGTAGCAGTTGTTCAACAATATTGGTGAGTTGTCGGAAGCCCATTTCAATCCACTCCATGGGTTTTGCTGCCAAGCTAAAAACGCCCTGAAACAGGACCATCATGATGAGTGCAAACAGCAAATAGCCCAACCATTTGTGGGTGAAAAACTGATCCAATTTGAGGGTGATGCTTTTCAAACCCACCGGAAATTTGGTGGTGGTGCGCTGAATGACTTTTTCAATGTCGATGTAGCGACGCAAGGTTTCTTCGCTCAGTCCTGGGAGCTTGCCTTGCTCAGAGTAAGTCTTTAATCGATCCGTTAGTTGCGTGGGTTGTCCAAGCAATTTGGGCGTTGCGAATTCCTTGAAGAGTTGTTTTACTGGGTCGATGTTTTTCTCACGGCGTGGGTTGAAAAAGATGCACGGGATTCCCAATTCTTTGGAAAGGGCATCGGCATCGATTTTTACGCCTCTGCGTTTTGCAGAATCGCTCAAAGTGAGCACACAAACAGCAGGAATGCCCAACTCAGCTACTTGAGAGTATAGCAAGAGGTTTCTTCGCAAATTGGATGCATCGATGACCAACAATAGGGCTTCGGGCTTGGTCTCGCCAAATCCTGCCAGGTGTTGAACCACCAATCGTTCGTCATCGGAATGGGTGAAGAGACTATAAATACCCGGAAGGTCTATCAACTCGATCTTTTGTCCGTCGATTTGAACAAATCCAGTGGATGCTTCAACGGTGGTGCCGGGTAAGTTGCTGGTTTTTTGGGTGAGTCCGGTTAAACGATTGAACAGGGTGGATTTCCCGCAGTTGGGGTTGCCCACGAAGGCAATGCGTTTGGGTAGACTCATGCGATAACAGTTTCTATGGGTTCTACCTGAATGAGGCGGGCCTCTTCTTTTCGCAAGCCCAATAGATAAGTGTCGATGCGATATGCGATGGTTGATCCTCCGGATGATTCGTACAAACGAATGATTTCTGTACCGGGAACACAGCCCATTTCCGCGAGTTTTAGCGAAAATTGCCCCTCTGTGAGACCGGCAATTTTGGCTTTTTCTCCTTCCTTGAGAAGATCCGCGGTGGCTTCCATGATATGCAAATTTAGAATGATTTTAAATAACAACCAAATGATTGTTGAGAATGCCCCAAAACATTCGGTTTTGGGATTTTTGGGTGCGCGAAAATCGGGGTTGGTTTTTTGGGAAACACTGACATTTGTCAGTCAATCAAAAAAATACTTTCGTGGGGCACTGGATGCCAAAAAATCAAGGGTTAATAGAGGTTTTGTTTGAATAAGTTCCACGCCGCAATGGCTTGGTGTTGTAGCATGGGTTTACCGTTGACGGCCATGGCGCCTATCTCTTGGAATCGTTGCATGAGCAGTGTGGATTCTGGATTGTAAACCAAATCAATGAGCTTGTGGGTTGGTTGGATCTCATGCCATGGCAAGTCAACACATTCTTGGGTATTGGGCCACATACCGACCGGTGTTGTGTGAATGAATAGGGTGTTGGGTTGAATGTAGTGCGACAGTATTGTGTCCGAGAGATGATGGTTGATCAATTCATTTCGATGCCAAACCACAAAGGGTATGTGTTCCTGTTCCAAGACAAATTTCACCGCTTTTGCACTGCCGCCGTTTCCCAGAATGATGGCGTTAGAAATTTCAGGGTGGGATGGGATGTGCATTCGTGTTAAACTGTGTGCAAAACCATCCACATCTGTGTTGTGTCCGCTGAGGATTATGCCCGTGTCTGATTGTTGAACCAACACGGTGTTAACCGCGCCTACGGCGCGGGCCCCTGCAGAAATCCAATCCAAATGGTCTAAAATGCCCACCTTGTGGGGCACCGTAACATTAAAGCCAATCAAGGGCAAGTCTTGGTTGAGTTGTGCCTGTAAAAAAGAAGGGAAATCCTCTATCGAAGGCAAATCAAACAGTTGGTATTCTGCCTCGTCTAGGCCCTCATCCCTAAAAAATGCTGCAAAAATCTCGGGTGACCTAGAATGCGATACTGGATGTCCCAATAATCCCAATCGGAAAGCGCGAGGATTTTGCATCGGGTTCTATTTAAAACGATCGGATTATTTTGAAAACTTCGCTTTCACCGCACTGAAAACAATGGGCATGAGCGACAGTCCAATAATGCCGAAAACAACGGTTTCAAAGTGGTCGTGCACCCAAGGAATGGATCCCAACAAATAGCCCAAGGTTGTAATGCTGCTTACCCATAGAACGGCGCCAGCAATACAATAGGTCAAGAATTTGCTGTACTTCATCGTACCCAAACCTGCTGCGAAGGGAGCGAATGTGCGGACAATCGGAACAAAACGCGCCATAATCAACGTGTATCCGCCATGCTTTTCATAAAAAGCCTCGGTTTGTTCCAAATACTCTCGCTTCAATAATTTCCATTTCAAGTCGAATATTCTTACGCCGATTCTCGATCCAATAAAATAATTGGTGTTATCGCCCAGCAACGCAGCACAAATCAACAAAGGAATCAATACGAAAATATTCAGGGGATTGCCATCCATGGCAGCAATTGAACCAGCCGCAAAGAGCAAACTGTCGCCCGGTAACAGGGGCATAACCACCAAACCAGTTTCTACGAAAACAATGGCAAACAAAATCAAATAGGTGAGGTTTTTGTATTCTCCAACCAAATATTGAAGTTTGTCGTCGAGGTGTAAAAGCCAATCTTTGGCAAAATCAATGAGCGAAAGTACAGTCATAATGGTACTGCAATTTTACAACACGGGTTTGATGCGATTGACATCTGTTGGTGTATATTTGTGTTAAATGCAAAAAAATCGCTCATTCATAGCTCGCTTTGTTGGCCTCGTGATGATTTGTTCCATTGTGGGATTTGCGGTCATGTCTACCGGATGTGGCAGTGCCAAGCATGGCAGGGTTAAAGCGAAGAATACCGGTTGCAACTGCGGTTTTTGACCAGATTGGTTGATTTTTAACCAATTATCTTGTTCAATTTATCATAAGAATTACGGTGAGCGATGCATCTTTGTTGGTGTATCGTAGGGGGAAATTGCCGGATGATGCCTAATTTTGCGCAAAATTTTACAATGACAACACAATCTTCATACGTTCCTTACAAGGTAAAAGACATCTCATTGGCAGAATGGGGTAGAAAAGAAATTAAAATGGCTGAAGCCGAAATGCCCGGTTTGATGGCCTTGCGTGCCGAATACGGTGCTTCTAAGCCATTGGCTGGTGCCCGCGTTGCCGGTTGCTTGCACATGACCATCCAAACTGCCGTTTTGATTGAAACTTTGGTAGAATTGGGTGCCGAGGTAACTTGGAGCTCTTGCAACATTTTCTCAACCCAAGACCATGCCGCTGCGGCAATTGCTGCTGCCGGAATCTCTGTGTATGCATGGAAAGGTCAGAACGAAGAAGAATTTGACTGGTGCATCGAGCAAACATTGCATTTTGGTGAAGACCAAAAGCCCCTGAACATGATTTTGGATGATGGCGGCGATTTGACCAACATGGTGTTTGATAAATACCCTGAATTGATCGCTGGTATCAAAGGTTTGAGTGAAGAAACCACCACCGGTGTTCACCGTTTGTATGAGCGTATGGCGAAAGGCACTTTGCACATCCCTGCGATCAACGTAAACGATAGCGTTACCAAGAGCAAATTCGATAACAAATACGGTTGTAAAGAAAGTTTGGTGGACGCAATCCGCAGAGCTACTGATGTGATGATGGCCGGTAAAGTGGCTGTGGTTTGCGGATATGGCGACGTAGGAAAAGGTTCTGCCGATTCTTTACGCGGTGCAGGTGCACGTGTTATGGTAACAGAAATCGATCCGATTTGCGCTTTGCAAGCGGCGATGGACGGCTACCACGTGGTACACATCGACAAAGCGATCCCTCAGGCGAACATCGTAGTAACCGCTACCGGTAACTGTAACATCGTAACCGCGAAGCATTTCGAATCAATGAAGGACAAAACCATTGTTTGTAACATCGGTCACTTCGACAATGAAATCGATATGGCTTGGTTGAATCAAAACCATGGTGATACTAAATACACCATCAAACCACAGGTTGACGTGTACAACTTGAATGGCAACGAAATCATCGTATTGGCTGAAGGTCGTTTGGTGAATTTGGGTTGCGCGATGGGTCACCCTAGCTTTGTGATGAGTAATAGCTTCACCAACCAAACTTTGGCTCAGTTGGAATTGTGGAACAACCACGCCAGCTACAAAAATGAGGTTTACGTGTTGCCAAAGCACTTGGATGAAAAGGTTGCTAAATTGCACTTGGCGCACATTGGTGCTGAGTTGACCGAGTTAACCCAGGAGCAAGCGGATTATATCGGCGTGAATTTGAACGGTCCTTTCAAAAAGGATACTTACAGATATTAATTTTGATTTGCGGCAGGGTTCCACTGTTGATAGGTGGTGCCCTGCTCAAATTTGAAGTAGCGAGGGTTCAATTGATCGATTCGCTGCGGCATCTCAAAGGGTGCCCCAATAATCACTGTGTCGCCGATGCGGTGTTGAATATTCTCCCAATCTCCCAATTCTTCTGTGCTCATAGCCTTCATGGTCTTCGTTTTTGGCGCCTTGTTCAAATGGCCTTTCTCGTCAATATGAGTTTTACTGATGCTAGTGCAGTGCATGCAGGAAATCAAAGCCGTTTCATAAGTTAATCCCCACAAGGATCCGGGAAACACCCGTTGCGACAGTGTATCGTAGTGTGAAATCATTTTTGCCGATGGCATTTGATCTACCAGTAATTTCACTTGTGTAATGCGGTTTTTGTAGATGGGGCTGTATTTCTGAATGCCCAGCAACATGTTGAGCGATAAAAACCACGGAAGAATGCCAATCAAGCTATGCGATAGCCCGCGTTGTTTTGCGGTGAGCTGAACCAAGCGATATTCGCCATGCTTGGGTCTTTGGCTGGCCCATAGGTAGGCGGGTATCGACATCATGGTAACTACTGCGATGGGATAAAAGAACTTCTCCATATTGATGTGTGCATCGCCTTGCGAATAAATCAACAGTGCAATCATCGCATCCAGAGCAACGACCCCGAAAAACAGGATGGAAATCCATCGCCATGGCTTCGTGAGACCGATCAGCAGGCAGGCAAGTGCTGTAATCGCTGGGATGAAAAACCAACTTGCGTGAACCAGATAATTTACGCTCCACAATTCAGTAAAATGCACCCAAGTAGTTGGGTCAAGCAAAGTGTGATACAGTCCGCTATCGTATGCATTGCTGGGGAAGGCCATCGCCTTTAAAAGGAAAACAACCCCCAGACTTAATCCCAAAATTAGCCAGTCCTTTTTTGCGAGGATAGCCAATCCCAAACCAAGTAACAACGGCGTATAGAGCAAAGCGGCGGGGTGCGATAAAAACATGGTGGCAATTCCCAATATGAGGACCACCAACTGTTTGTGCTTGTGCGATTGCGACGGACTGTTTTGGGTAAGGATGTCTGTGAATACCGCTGTGGCCAAAAAAGCCAATGTGGCCAGTCCGATTTCGCTGTAGCCAATGAAGAAAACTTCTGAACCGCCTATAAAAAAGAGCAAGAAAAATACCCAGCGGTGAGCGCTTTTTGCGGTTGCAGCCCAAGCCATCCAAGCCATCAAGGGGAGTATGAGATTGACGCTTTGAAGTACCCAATGAATTGGCGCACCCAAATATGTAAGTAACTGTCCCGGCCAAACGATCAGTTCACAAGCAAATCGGTCGTAAAACAGCGGTTGATGATTGAGGATGCGATAAAGGGTGTAGGCGCTATCGGTGTGCAGCCATCGCTCCTGCCCCAAATGGAAAACTACGAACAACCAAAGCGGCCAAATGAGTCCTTCTGCATGTTTGCCAAGCCACCGCGACTGGGTTGATATGACAGGGCGCAAAGGGCTGTTCATTGGCTTAGTCCTCGGCCAAAGCTGCGTCGGGTTCCAAAACGGTTTTTACAATCTCCGGCTGATCGTCCTTCTCAACAATGAGGTTGTCGATGATGAATTCTTGACGTTCAGGGGTGTTTTTGCCCATGTAATAATTGAGCAATTTTTCGATGTTCGATTCCTGGCTCAAGATCACTGGTTCGATGCGGATATCGGGTCCTATGAAACCAGCAAATTCATCGGGCGATATCTCACCTAGTCCCTTAAATCGTGTGATTTCGGGTTTGTGTCCAAGCTTAGCGATGGCATTTTTACGTTCATCGTCGGAATAGCAGTAGATGGTTTCCTTTTTGTTTCTTACGCGGAATAGCGGGGTGCCCAGGATGTATAGGTGTCCATTTCTCACCAAATCGGGGAAGAATTGCAAGAAGAAGGTCATCAATAGCAGACGAATGTGCATCCCATCGACGTCGGCATCGGTGGCGATGACGATTTTGTTGTAGCGCAGGTTTTCAAGTCCTTCCTCGATGTCTAGGGCGTGCTGCAACAGGTTGAATTCTTCATTTTCGTATACGATTTTCTTCTTTAGTCCATAGCAGTTTAGCGGTTTACCACGTAAACTAAAAACGGCTTGAAGGTTGGGGTTCCGGCTTTTGGTGATAGATCCGCTGGCGCTATCACCCTCTGTGATGAATAGGGTGGTTTCAAAGCGCACATCCGATTTTGCATCGCTGAGGTGGGTTTTGCAATCGCGTAGTTTTTTGTTGTGTAGGTTGGCTCGTTTAGCCCTTTCCTTGGCCAATTTTTGCACGCCTGCCATGTCTTTCCGTTCGCGTTCATTTTGCAGGATTTTCTTGAGCAATGCATCCGCAGCGGTTGGGTTTTTATGCAGGTAATCGTCAACGTTTTTCTTGACGAAATCGAGCATGGCAGTTTTGATACTTGGTCCGTCGGGACCCATATCTGCGCTACCCAATTTGGTTTTGGTCTGACTTTCAAACACCGGTTCCATGATGCGTATGCTGATGGCGGCGGTGATGGAAGCGCGAATGTCTGTGGCATCGAACTCTTTTTTGTAGAATTCACGGATGGTTTTCACGAAGGCTTCGCGGAATGCGGCCAAGTGTGTGCCTCCTTGGGTGGTATACTGTCCGTTAACAAACGAGTAGTACTCTTCGCCATAGGAATCAGTGTGGGTAAAGGCCAATTCTACATCGTCGTTTTTGACATGAATAACAGGGTAGAGTGCGGCTTCGGCAGTAACCTTGTGTTCAAGCAAATCGAGGAGGCCTCGCCGCGACGCATAACTTTCGCCATTGAAGCGAATGGTTAGGGCCGAGTTGAGGTAGGTATAATTCTTGATTTGCTCGCGCAGAAATTCATTGATGTAGCGGTAGTTTTTGAAGATGCTGGCATCGGGTTCGAAGACCATCATGGTGCCGTTTGGCTCTGTGGTGTCGCCTTCAGGGGTATCGATCATGAGTTCGCCGCGCTCAAATTCGGCCCGTTTGGTTCGGCCATCACGGAAACTCTGCACAACGAAATAATTTGACAGGGCGTTCACCGCTTTGGTACCCACACCATTCAATCCAACCGATTTTTGGAAGGCTTTGGAATCGTACTTACCACCGGTGTTGATTTTGGATACGCAATCAATCACTTTTCCCAACGGAATACCCCGACCCCAGTCGCGAATGGTTACTCGCTTGTCATCGATTGTTATATCGATGCGTTTGCCATTGCCCATCACGTGTTCGTCGATGGAGTTATCGACAATCTCCTTCACCAAAACGTAGATACCATCATCTGCAGCGGTACCATCGCCCAGTTTTCCGATGTACATACCGGGACGCAGGCGGATGTGTTCTTTCCAATCCAGACTCCTGATTTCGTCTTCGGTATACCTAGCCTGTTCACTCATAAATACAATATTAATGATTGGATTTCAACCACTATGCCCGAGTTTTTCACATCCTTCACTTATTTTCGCGTTATGAAATGGTATGGATTGATGGGTGTGCTTTTGATGATTTCGGGGTGCACTTCGAAATTTGATCAGGATTTTGCCAAGGTGGCTCCTTACGAGGCGATGATTGTGCCCAAAGTACAGTGGGATAAACTCCCCGATTCAGCCACGATTCCTTTGATGACGTTTGCCAAAGCGCATCCGGAATATAAGCACAGCAGCGATTTTGTGTATGTGTGTACAAGGATTGTGGAGCGACAAGGGATGGTATTTAAGGCTGCGGAATACAGCGAATATTACATCGAACAGTTCAAGCCATCGGGCAAGCCTTTGATGGAAATGTTGGTGGTGGCGTCGCACTATTACGAGCAAGGCGGGGCCTTAGATAAGGCGTTGAAATACTATCAGCGATTGGCCAAAGAGTTCGCAAATGAAGAAGTTGGCAAGCAAGCGGTGACCATGATTGATATGCTGAATTTGGGACTTACAACCCCCGAAGCACAGATGAATTACATCCTGAAAAAGGCAGCCAAAGACTCAGGAAATACGGCGAATGCTCATTGATTCCTTCCATCGGATACACGATTATTTGCGAATTTCGCTAACGGATAATTGCAATTTGCGATGTTCGTATTGCATGCCCGAGGAGGACTACGATTTCACGCCGGCCAGTCGGTTGATGCAGGTGAACGAAGTGGTGACGATTGCCAAGGCTTTTGTGGATGCGGGGGTAAAGAAAATTCGGTTAACCGGCGGTGAGCCATTGGTGAGAAAGGATGCCGGAGAAATAATACAACAATTGAGCGGCTTGGGAGTAGAACTCACAATGACCACCAACGCCACCCAAATTCATTTGTATGCCGATTTGATGTGGGAGGCGGGTGTGCGGAAAATCAACGTGAGTTTGGATACGCTCAACCGGGATACGTTTTTGTTTTTGACCAAGCGCGATTTGTTTGATCGGGTGAAGGAAAATATCGACTTGTTGCTGAAAAAGGGATTTGCTGTTAAGGTGAATGCGGTGGTGATGAAAGGCGTGAACGAGGCCGAGATTTTGGATTTTATATCATGGAGTGCAGCTGAACCGGTGGATGTTCGCTTCATTGAGTTTATGCCGTTTGAAGGAAATCGCTGGGAGCAGGAAAAGGTGGTAACTTGGCAACAGATGTTGGACGTTGTTCGCAATGCGTATGGTGCTGGGATTGAGCCACTGCCGCGCAAAGCCCATGAAACGGTTAAGCAATATCGGGTGATTGGCGGACAGGGAACGTTTGCGGTGATTAGTACAATGAGTGCGCCTTTTTGTGGCGATTGCAATCGGATGCGCCTTACGGCCGACGGGAAAATGAAAAATTGCCTGTTTAGCAAAGGAGAAACCGATTTGTTGGGCGCTTTGCGGAAGGGAGAATCCTTGTTACCCCTGATTGAGGAGAACATTGGTCAGAAGGCGATGGCCTTGGGCGGACAGTTTGCGGGGGATTTGGAGAACATTGATGCGGCGAGCATTGTGAATCGGAGTATGATAACCATTGGCGGATAGGGTGTAAATTGCAGCGGAATGACGCAAACCATGATTTCTGTGGCTGAGGCCAAATCGTTGATACGATCCTATGTTGGTCGGTTGAAGCCCGTAAATGTGTTACTGGGCGATGCCTTGGGTTGTTGTTTGGCTCAGGATGTGATTTCGCCGTTGAGCATGCCGGGTTTTGCGCAAAGTGCGATGGATGGCTATGCTTTTTCATGGGATGGATACAAGGCGTTTGGGCCTTTGGAAATTGCGGGAGAGGTAGCGGCGGGGGCTTCTGAATCGGGTCCAAGGCGGTCCTCAAATCAGGCGGTGCGTATTTTTACAGGTGCGCCAGTGCCTGAAGGGTTCGATACGGTGGTGATGCAGGAAAAGGTAAAGGTGGAGGGCGGATGGCTCTATGTGGAAGATGCAGCTTTGGTGCAAGGTAGAAATGTGCGATTGGTGGGCAGCGAAATTGCCGAAGGGGCCTTGGCGATGCAGGTAGGTACGGTGATTACCCCCGCGGCGATTGGTTTTTTGGCGAGTTTGGGGCTGACGCATGTTTTGGTAATTCCGAGGCCGCGGATTGCGTTGATTGTAACGGGCGATGAATTGCAAACTCCCGGCGAGGCATTGTCGTTCGGACAAGTATATGAGTCGAATTCGCAGTTGTTGCAATCGGCGTTGCAGTGGTTGCGATTTTCGCAAGTGGAAATTCACTATGCAAAGGATGATTTGGCATCGCTGACCAAAACATTGGCGGCGGCGTTATCCGTGGCTGATGTGGTTTTGTTAACGGGTGGCGTGAGTGTTGGGGATTATGATTTTGTGCCCAAAGCCGCCGCCGCCGCAGGGGTAGAGGCCATCTTCCATAAAATCAAACAAAAGCCGGGAAAGCCCCTGTTTTTTGGGATGAAGCATGGTGTTGCTGATGCAAAATCGGATGTGGGTACAACGAATCAAACGGTGGTTTTTGGACTCCCTGGCAATCCCGCATCGGTGTTGACCTGTTTCTATCAGTACGTAACGGTGGCACTGGAACAACTCACAGGTACCCCGGTGGCTCCAGTGGCTTGTCGTGCCCAGATCCAATCGGGGTATACTAAGCCCATCGGACTGACCCATTTTTTGAAAGCGGATTTGCAACTGCCGAAGGATGAGCGCGCGCCGATTGCCGTTTTTGTGATGGGTGCACAGGAATCTTTTCGCTTAAGTTCGTTCGCGGTTTCCAATGCCATCATTGAAATTCCTGCGGAGACCACGACGGTTGAAAAGGGGGATTGGGTTATGGTTTACCCCATCGGATAACATCAAATTCATTACCTTCGAAACCAATGTTTGGATTGGGCGGACTCACTTGGGTTGTGTTATTTTTTGTTGTAGCATTTTTATACTCGGCGGTTGGACATGGGGGCGCGAGCGGTTATTTGGCTTTGCTGTCGCTCCATGATATAGCCCCGGAATACATGAAGCCCATCGCGTTGGTGTTGAATCTGTTGGTGAGTGGGATGGCGTTTATTCAATTTTATCGTCAAGGTCATTTTTTGTGGCGATTGTTTTTGCCCATTGCTTTGTTTTCCGTGCCGATGGCTTATTGGGGCGGATTAACACCCCTGAAGGATCTATGGTATCAGCGTGGATTGGGAGTTTTTTTATTGGTTTCTGTGGCGATGATGTTGTGGCCTCGTGATTCTGGCGTGGGACAAGGCACATCGAGCAATGATGGGGATGTTTCAAACAATGGGGGCGGCAAGCTGTGGAATCGACAAACAGGCATTGCGGCGTTTATGGGTGCGGTCATTGGCTATGTTTCTGGCTTGTTGGGCATTGGCGGAGGGATTTTGCTGTCGCCGGTGTTGTTGATGATTCGTTGGACCCAGCAAAAGCAAACGGCGGCGATCAGTGCGGCCTTTATTTTTGTGAATTCGGCAGCGGGATTGCTTGGGTTTGTGCAGCAGCATACGCCGTGGATTATAGATTCTCAAAAGACGGGCGGTGTGGCGGATGCCGAGATGGCTGGACGATGTGCTTTTGGTGATCCTTGGTTTGCGGTGGTGGCCATCCTCTCTGTCTTGATTTTGCCGGTTTTGTTGGGCGGTTTTTTTGGGTCGTGGTACGGCGCCAAGAAATTCGATCAAACCGTGATGAAGTACATTTTGTGTGTTGTGTTGTTGATTGCGGCAATCAAATTACTTTTGCCATGATGCAGGTTCAATTGATGAGTTACGGCGCCCTTACCGATATTACAGGTTCTGAAGTGTTTGAATTGGAAATTCCGCAGCAGGCATTGACCGTGGCTGAAATGAAGTTGCTTTTATTGGCGCGATATCCTGCTTTGGAGGGGAAAACGTTCCGAATGGCGGTGAATGAGCGATTTGTGGGCGATGATTTTGAAGTCCTTTCTGGGGTAAAAATTGCGTTGATGCCACCCTTTTCAGGGGGGTAGTAGATAAGCTTGAGGTGGATTTACAATGAATTTATTATGAATTTTATAGCCGTACATTTGAATTGTCACAGTTGATGAAATCAGAAGTTAGCGCCAATTGAATAACCCGAAATATAGATTTGACGATGGAAATGGAGCCCGATTTCTTGGATAGATACCAACGACAGTTGATGTTGCGTGAGGTGGGTTTGAGTGGGCAGCGCGCTTTGCGTAAAGCCCGTGTGATGGTTGTTGGTCTCGGTGGATTGGGGTGCCCCGTGGTTCAATATCTCGCTGCGGCGGGTGTTGGGCATCTGGTTTTGGTGGATGCCGATCGGGTGTCGTTAAGTAATCTACAGCGACAAATTTTGTATACGCAAAAGGATGTTGGAGAATTGAAAGTGGAGGTGGCGAGGGGCTTTGTACAAAGACAAAATGCCCAAATAGAGGTGTCGATACATACGGAAATGTTGTCTGCGGAAAACGCAACTGATTTGTTGGCTTTGGCGGATATCGTGGTGGATTGTACCGATAATTTTGCAGCTCGTTATTTGATCAACGATGCTTGTGCTTCGGCGAACAAACCTTGGGTGTATGGGTCTATCGCGAAGTTTGAAGGTCAGGTGGCGGTTTTCAATGCATTGATTGCGACTTCGGAGGATAAAAGTGGGGATGTGCTGGTGTCCCGCCCGACCGAGGAAAGTGTTGTTCGTTCTTTGAATTATAGGGATGTATTTCCCAATCCGCCGGGTGACGGTGAAATTCAAAACTGCGCCGAAGCGGGTGTGTTGGGTGCTTTGGCTGGTATTGTGGGATCGATACAAGGAATGGAGGTGATTAAATGGATTTTGGGATTGAATGGTCTTTTGGTGAATCAAATGCTCACGTATAACGCAATCAATCACAGCATGGTGAAATTCCAACTCAACGAAAATGCTGTTTGAAAGTAGTAACTTTACCCTTGGAAATGTCTGATAAAAAACCCAAAAATATATTTGTTGATGGACCCATTTCTCCGGTGAAAATTGGGGAGGATATTGCACATCATCAGAAAAAGACCAACATCGGTGCCCACAGTATTTTCTTGGGTCAGGTAAGGGCGGATTCTGTGGAGGGGGCGGCTGTATTGGCGATTGAATATACTGCGCATCAGGAAATGGTACTGGCGGCCATGCATGAAATTCGCGAGGCGATTTTTGTAAAATACCCACTAACCTGTTTGCACATCACCCACAGTTTGGGATTGGTGAAGGCGGGTGAAATTTGTTTGTTCGTGTTTGCGTCGGCTGTACATCGAAAAGAAGCTATCAATGCTTGTGAGGAAGTGGTGGAGCGCATCAAAAAGGAATTGCCCATTTGGGGGAAAGAGCTATTGACAAACGAAGACCATCAGTGGAAGGAAAATCGATCATGATTCACATTACACACAAGTCGAATACGTTGAGAAAGGCCATTGCAGAAGCAGTGGTGAAAACATCGTCACAAGCCATTATAGAGGCAGTGAGAAATCGCGCGGTGCCCAAGGGAGATGTGCTCGAATTTGCTCGGGTTGCGGGGTTGTTCGCTGTGAAAAAAACGGCGGATATGATACCAGATTGTCATCCCATGCCAGTGGAGTTTACATCGGTGAGTTATGAGTTGGTTGAGTGCGAGATTCGGATTCGAATGGAGGTTCATACGGTTTACAAAACAGGGGTAGAAGTGGAGGCGATGCACGGTGTTTCGGTAGTGGCACTTACCTTATACGATATGCTGAAACCGATTGACAAGCATATAGAAATTGCGCACATTCGGTTGGTATCGAAAACGGGCGGGAAAACGGATGCCCAGAAATTGGTTCTTAATCAAATTTGTGCAACCAAAAGTGCCCAAGTGGTGGTATGTAGCGATTCGGTCTTCCATGGGGATGCCGAAGACAAAGCCGGGGCGATGGTGGCCGAGCGATTGAAAGCGGCGGGGTTGGATGTGATGCCAGTTATTGTGGTGGCCGATGAAATTGCCGATATTCAATCGTGTTTGTTGGAGCATGCGCCCAAGGTAGATGTACTGTTGTTTGTGGGTGGCACGGGGCTGTCGCACCGCGATGTTACACCAGAGGCAGTGAAACCTTTGCTGACCCGTGAAATTGAGGGGGTGATGGAGACGGCGCGACAGTATGGACAAGATCGTATGCCTTTTGCGATGCTCTCAAGGGGCGTTGCAGGGATGGTTAACGATACCTTGGTGATGACGCTGCCCGGATCAACCAAGGGGGCTCAAGAGACACTGGATGCGGTTTTTCCGGCAGTAATGCACGTGTTTGCCGTGAAGGACGGACAAAAACATTCTTAATTTTAGATTCTCATTCAGGGCGATGCCAACGATGAGCGTCAACAAGCCTTAGTATGGTGATACATACGTTGACTTTTTCTGGTTTGGCTTCTTTTTGTAATCGCCACGTTTCCAGGCTTCTAGGAATTGTACCCAAGCGCCCGGACTAAAATAGTTTTGCGGTGGTGCTTGTTTGTAGTAATACAATTGGTTTGCTCTGGATTGTGCAAGCAGACTTTGGCTCATATTGGGGTCGGCGGGACGCAAACGTTGCTCATCTTTCAACGCTTCGGCTTCTAAGTTTTGACGGGCCCGTTCATAGGCGTCGTCTGGGATCTCTTTGCTCACAAACTCGTTTTCGAACAATGACTTCAACGGCAGCGCACGAATAAAAATGGCGGCCATTTGAAAGGTGTCTTGGGTCATCAATTTGATGATGCTGTAGCGGTTGCCATGCAAGGTATCTGGCACCACATGCCAGGAGGGTTCCTGTTCTACTTGTTGGAAAAGAATGGTATCGCCCTTTCTAACCACAACGTCGAAATGACCCATGTAATCGGTAAAGCCAATCAATCCTCGCTTGGGGGTGCGTATGTTGACAAACGGGATGGGTTTTAGGCTGTCTGATGTGAGAACCAATCCTGTAAAGAGGATGTACGGGTTGTTTTGTTTACCGGGCTGGGCCTTCAACGGATTTAGGCTGCCGCAAATCGCCAAAAGCAAAACCAATACCCAACGAAGTCTCATGAATTCAAAGGTAATTAAAAACTGCACATGGCGTTACAGTGGTATCAACCATCCCATGAGTATCATCAATAAGACGATGAATGGCGTGGGAATCCGCTTGGTGCACAACAAAGTCAGCGTAAGTGCGAAAACCCCAATTTGCAAATAGGTGTGCTGATTGAACGTAGTGAATTGCTGCCAATAGTAGTAATTGATAAGGAGCGCAGCGGTGAGAATGAAGCCCACAGCTGCGGCAAAAATGCCATCCAGGGCCAAGCGTATGGAGCGATGCGATTGCAATCGATCCCACAGTGGATAGGCGAAAAAGACCATGAGGGTTCCGGGCATGAATACGGCAATCAGGCCTATTAAACAGCCCATCAACTGGTAAAAGGCGTTGTATCCAAAGGATTTCATGGCTACAGAATTCACATACACCATGAAGTTGAAATTGGGTCCCGGAAGCGCTTGTAGCAGGCCTAAACCATTGTTGAATTCTTGGGACGTGAGGCGATGATGGTAGACCACATATTGCTCGTGACTCATGGCCGCAAGGGTGTTACCGCCGCCAAAACTCAAGGCACCGATGCGATAGGTGTTTTCGAACAGCACAAAGGGCTGCGCAAGTTTTAAGTATTCAGCGTTTTGGTTGAGCAACAATCCCAATCCACCCACTACAACGAAGATGATTCCAAAAGCAGTAAGGTTTCGCCATTTGATGGGTTTGGGTTTGGAAATGGCAATTGTGGGCAGTTCGTAGGTATTGAATCTCGCGCTGATGATTCCGGCCAAGATCATGCCCAATGGGAAAAGCAAGGGCGTGTTGGTGAGGAATCCCAGTATGCCAAATCCCAAAAATAAACTGTAATTCAAGGTAGATTTGCGAATCCAAGGAGCCATGGAAATAACTGAATAGGCCAAAAACGCGGCTACCATGGGTTGCATGAACTGTAAATGTGCTGCGCCGAGAAATTTGGGTGATAAAGCAATGATGCTCATCAAAATTGCCCCGGGCAATGCCCAAGCTACCAAGCCCAATAGCGCCAGCATCGGTCCTCCCAATTTGAGTCCCAAAACGGTGATCGTTTGGGTGGTTGAGGGTCCCGGAAGCAAACTGCAAAAAGCGTTCACATCCTTCAGCGTGTCTTGATCGAAGAACCTGTGCTTGTCTACCAACCTCCGCTTGAACTGAGGGATATGCATTTGAGGTCCGCCAAATGCCGTGAGCCCCAGCCAAAAAACCGAACGCAAAAATTTGATATGCCTCGCCTTTGTTATCTTTGTAGAATGCTGTTGAGACATGAATTGGTTCGCTTGGTAAGCAAAGTTGCGAAAAATTTGGGTATTTGTTGGGTATTTGTCACCTTTTTTGCGGTGGGCTGTGGAGATTCAACGAATGGAGAATCAGAAAAACAAGACATTATGTTACAATACAGTGATTCGCTGTGGCAAGAACACAAATTGGTGACCTCGTTGTTTCGTTTCAAATTGGATGTAATCAAAGAGCGAAAAACGGATATGAAAGCGGCCTTGCAGCAGTTGAAATTTGTAGAGGCGTCTTCGTTGAGTGAAGAGCAAGAATCACAAGTTGTGAAATACGAGGCGGTGTATCGGGTCTATCGAGATATCGTGGAAACCTACACCAACACAGTGTTAAGGGCTGAGGAGTTGTTCTACGCGATCAAAGGACTGGAAAAGCAAGTGAAGGCGGGCAATTACGGCACTGGGAGCGATGCTGAGCAGTTGAATCAATTCAAAAAGGAATTTCAATCTTTGAAACTAAAGTTGGATACCTTGCTCGTGGATGCGGAATTCATTGAACACCAACTGTCGGCCGTGGAGCCAGCCTATCAGAGTGCGGCGCCCAAAGTGGAGGCGTTATTGCCGAAAAACGAACTGTAAAATCGCTCAAAAACGTGGTCTATGGCATCGGCGGTTGGATGCATGTGGTCCTCTTTGTAATACTTCCAATCGTTGAGTTCTTCCCGCACAATTTCATAGGCTGGGAAATAGTGTACGTTCGGTGCGGCGGATTCCAATACTTCATGCAATGCGCTGATAAGGGTCGATTTTGATCGTAAATTTTCTAGAATGCCATCACGCAAGTGCTTGACAGGGCTCACAGTGAAAACGATGTGGGCGTTGGGGTTGATCTGTTTTATGGTGGTGATGATGCCTTGGATGTGTGCCTTGATGTCTGACTGTTTACTGATCAATTTTAAGAAGTCTTGCTGCGGTAATTTGTGGCAATTGCCCACGAATTGTTGGGTTGGGATGTGTTGGTAAATCCAGGCGGTGCCTAAGGTGACACAAAAAAGATCAGCTTTGGTGGCTTGTTCATGAGCGCGATTCGCGGCTTCAAATACTTGGTTAATCAAACTGGGTTCATTGGTGTGCTGAAACCGGTTGGCGTGAAACAAGCTGTGGAAGACGCCCTGGTGTTGGTATGTGTTCTCTCTATGAAACGCTGCGTCAAATGTGGTTCTGTTGTTGGAATTGGCGATGAGCTGCCAATTTCTCCAAAGGGGGAATGGGTGGAAAATGACCCCAAAAGGATTGGAAATGGATGTCTGTTGCTTTTCGATGAGGCGTAAATGCATTTCCTCCCCAAAGCAAGATCCCATAAAAAATATAGATGCTTCGGTGGAAAGTTCTAAGCGTTTTTTGCTTTCAACCTGTCTGCGATCCTTTGGGGTTTGTAAATGCGAATTCACACTGCAAACCAAAGGCTTTTTATTGAATTTGGCGTTAGGTTGGTAGGTTGTTAAACAAATTTGTAGTCGCTGTCCTTATTTTTGTTGGTATGAGATTTTTGTTTCTGTCGTTCGCACTGTTGTTGAATACCCTGGCTCAGGCACAATTGAGCGGAAATTATACCATTGGCGGCGCCACCGCCGCCACAAATTATGCCACTTGGTCTGATTTTACTTCGGCCATTTCAAGCAATGGGGTATCGGGCAATGTATCAGTTAAGGTGATGTCTGACCTCACCGTTACAGCAGCCGTAGAATTAAAACAAAACAGCAGCAATCCAACATCGTCGAGCAAGAAAATCAGCATCGATGGGAATGGGAAAAAGCTCACAGGGTCGCTCATTTATGAGGTATTGTACTTGAATGGAATCGATTTTGTTGAAATCCAAAATCTGACCGTTGTTAACAGCACCACGGCGAGTACGGGGATTTGTGTGAGATTGGCGAACGGCGCCGATGACAATGTGTTGAGCAGCTGTGCGTTGGAGTTTTCGAATATCGCGAGTTCTGGCAGTCCGTCTGCTGCTTATTTGGCTTTTGCCACTTCTCAAAGCAATGTGTTGACCATCAGTTCATCGAACAATGGCGTGAGAAATACGATCAAGAACTGTACGATGACCACCACGGCGACCAACAGTCCGGGTCCATTGTATGCCATCGTGGACCAACAGGGTTCGGCGACGTATTCAGGAACGGGTACTGAGAATGCGATATCCGGAAATGTGATAAAGAACTTTTTCAAGACGGCGATTTTGTTGCAATACGTGAACGGTGAGGTGGTGTCTGGAAACGATATCAGCAGAAGTGCAGTGGGAGGGTCGGCACCGGTGGATACGGTGGTTACCGGTATTCGCATCACCAACGGTGCTTGTACCAATGCATCGATTCAATTGGTGAATAACGCAATCCATGATTTGCCTTATTCGGGGGCAGGGTCTGGCAGCACCACCAATTACATTAGTCGTTTTTGGGGAATTGCTTGTGGTGCTGTATCGGGGAAGTCTACCTATCCTGTAGTGTTCTCTGGAAATGGATTCAAGCGCATTGCAGTATTGAACAACTTTGTGGGGATTGAAATGGCGAAAGGACAGTATTTTCTGGTGAAGAAAAACGAGATGAATCGCCTTTTGGCGGATAAATCAGGAAACTCGTACGGGTTGAATATCCAAACGATCTCTGATTTGGATGTAGTTGGCAACGTGGTGCGCAGCTGTCAGTTTGGGTCGAATAGTGGTGGTGGAAGGGTCATGTTTTTTGGCGATTGCGGTAATGCGGGATATAGTTGGAATCGCATTGAAGACAATGTGTTGGACTCGAACAAAGCCGGAGATCAGTTGGTTTGTTTGGCTGTATATGACGATGGAGACTGGCAGATAAACCGAAATAAAATTTTATTAAATCAGACCACATCAACCAAGAGCAGTTTCAACGGGGTGTATTTGTGGTTTCTGCACGATGTGGTTTTTAATTCGAATTTGATTGCCCGCAACGAAGGCTATAATCAAACCGATAATTTTTACGTGGTGAATTATAACACAGGGTATAAGACCGAGGTACGCCAGAATACCGTTTACAGTAGGCCGAGTAGTTTGTCGACCCACGTGGGTTTGGGGTATTACTTGGAGGATGAGTCGGAGGTGACGTTTGTGGGGAATGTTTTGGATATTCGGGGTGATGATTTTGGTTATGGGATCAATGTTTGGTCATCGACCAAAATGAAAGAATTGAATCACAATACATGTTTTGTGCGATTTGCGGGTGGAGAACAGTGGGGTGTAGAATCGAATTATTATAGCAGTTGGAGCGATTATAAAGCAGGGGGTACAGCCGGCAGCGGTGAGTATTTTGGAAACCCGGGTTGGGTAGATGTGGCAAAAAATGATTTTCGGTCAGCGATTTTCGAAAACCAAAACAATGTACCTACCGTTGCCAACAACGACATGGATGTATCCGGTGTTAAGCGGTCTACGGTAAAATCTGATCGAGGCAGTACGGAGAGTGTGATGGATTTGGCGGCGGTGAAGACCACGTTTAGCATCGCATCGCAAATTTGTTCAGGGTATGAGGGCAAGGTGAATATCACGGTGAAGAACAATTACACCGATACGGCTTCAAAATTTAATGTGGCTTATTCATTGAATGGTGTTGCGACCAGACAGTGGGTGAGTAGCAAAATCTTGCCGAAGGATTCTCTGAGCATTGATTTTACTGTGCCATTGAAGATTTCGGCGGCTGGAAATGCCGTGATTCAGATTTTTGTTGAAGGGTTTGATGATGTGCGTAAGAACGATACGTTGACATTTAAGACGTTTGTAAAGCCGGCCCCTGGCGGTGGGTATTATGAGTTTTCAGCCAAGACGCAAACGGGGAACAATCCGGTCTATCAGCGCGGAAAACCCTTGGATGTGACTGTATTGGATGTGCCGGTCATTTATGATATCAAAGCACCTAGGTTGTATACGAATGCCCAATATGGCAGTGGTAGTACGAGTAAGTGGAATGCCAGTGTCTCGGCGATTTCGCCGAGCGGTCGCGCCGTGACGGGTGCAACCCTCACGGCGCCGACCGCTTCGGCTGACCTCGAACTGCAATTCAAAACCAGTGATGCTGGATTGGAAGACAGCCTGATAACCATCCTACTGAAAATTTCGGACCTCAGCAATGGGTGTGATACAGTGTTGAAGCGACAGGTATTCATCTATCCGGCGGTAACGACAGATTTTACCTTGCCTAACAAAGTTTGTATCGGTGATACCGTGAAATTTGTCAATACCTCCAAATACAAATCGGGGTACGTAGAAAACTGGTGGAGCTATGGCACAGGTGATCCCAACGATACCTCCAACCTCGTAGACGGTGAATTCATTTTTAAGAAAGCGGGAACCTACACCGTGAAACTCCGTGGAACCACCAATCCCCATGGTTTCGTGTTTGAAAAATCCATGGCCGTAGTGGTGAATGCCATTCCGAAAGCTACGTTTACCCGACAAAATGCCTGTGTGGGTGAATCTGTGAAATTTGTCAATCAAACCACCCCTACAACGGCCAAAATGTATTGGGATTTTGGGGATGGAAAAGGCTTCGTGCTCAACAATTCCACCAATATTTCCCTCAATTACGGCGCAGCCGGTACCTATGTGGTTACCCTCAAAGCAGATATATCTGGCTGTGAAGCCACCGAAACCCAAAAAGTGTATCAATTTGTGGTACCCAAAGCATCCTTCAATACTTTGAGTGGTCGGTGCAACGGTGATGCCTTTACCTTTCAAAACAACAGCAGCATCGCCACGGGTAACATTGGAAGTAAATGGTACTTCAACCACCCCGATAGCAGTAGCAATGATCTAAATCCCAGTTACGTTTTCAATACATCCGGTAGTAAATCAGTGAAGTTGGTGGTTAAGTCGGAATTTGGTTGCAAAGACTCACAAACCCGCACTGTAACGGTGTTTGAATCGCCCAAAGTAGCTTTCAAATACGATGCGGCCTGTATTCGTACATCTACCCAATTTACCAACGAAACCCCCGCCGTAGCTGGGGCAGTCGCTAACTATTCTTGGAATTTCGGCGATGGCAAAACAGCCACGGCATCTTCTCCATTACACGGTTGGACATCCCTCGGCAAAAAGCAGGTTGTGTTTATAGTGAAGCTCGACAATGGATGTACTGATTCCACCACGGCTTTGTTGGATATCTTGATGCAGCCAACGGCTGATTTTACGGCTGCTCCAGTGTGTTCTGGTGAGGAATTGTCGTTCCTAAACAAAAGCACAACCGCCTCAGGGACCATGTCCCATGAATGGGAATTTGGTGATAATTCTAATTCCACCTTAGAAAGTCCCAAAAAGCGATACACAGTTAAACAAACTACAGCCTACAACGTAACGTTGGTGGTGCGATTGAAAGATGGATGCGCAGATTCGGTGACCAAAGCCGTGACCATCCAAGAGCTGCCTAGAACATGTGATTTTATGGCTTCGCCCGATTATCAATTTGCCTTCTTCGGCCTGGCGCTAGAGCCGGTGGATGATGTGCAGGTGGCTGGTGGACAGGCGGGCATTGATTACACTTGGACGGTCGCTGGATTGGGTATCAAGAATTCCAAAGACGTGAATGCCAAGGTGAACTATGATTTGCAACAGGATGGTGTGTATACGGTTACTGTGAAATCGGTGGTAAGGACCACGGGCTGCGAATGCAGTAAAACCAAACAGGTTGTTATGGATCGTGCTTCTGTGCAAGCCACGGATATTACAACTTTGCAAGTATATCCCAATCCTACCATTGATCTTCTGTGGGTGAGAATACCTTCAGGGATGCGTGCTACAGAGTACTGCATTCGCAATGCCATGGGCGCCCTGGTTGCGCAAGGTGCGGTCAGGGAGCAGTCACTCATCGCAGTGGATTTGCCACAACTTTCGGCAGGTCTATATACCCTTGAGTTGTTGGGTGATCAAGGCAAGAAAGAAGCCAAATTTGTGGTGGCGGATCATCGTTAACAACTCAGAATTCATGAAATCGCTCAAAGAAAAAGAAAATCTGCATGTGGTGTTTTGGTTGGTGAAAGACTTTGCTTGGCTCATGCACTTCCGCGAATTGGGTATGGCGATGGCGCTACCAACCATAGCCCTCTCAATTTGGATTACTTGGAAGAGCTTCCGGTCTTCGGTGGCTGATTTTTATCACAATCTAGCCATCAGTTGTTGGATTTTCGGCAATGCCATTTGGATGACAGGGGAATTCTATTTCAACGATGAAATCCGGGGTGTGGCGATGCCTTTTTTTGGTGCAGGTTTGGTGGTGGTTGCTTACTATTACAGCTGGATTAAAGCGCGTACTCCCAAGTGGGGCGAAGACTAAAACAAAAAGGCCCCTATGCAAGAGGCCCCTTCGCTAACTATAACCCATGAACAACTACACTACCGTTGATGGCAAATGTAGAACTGTTTAAATTGAGACTCGCTCAGCGTGGATTTGATGGTTTCCAATGCTTTGCGATAATTTACTGATAGCATAGACAAGTTTTTATTTGCATTTCGTTGCCTGCTAAATGCAGCGATAAAATCTTGTTGGTATTGATCCATTTTTTGCTGAAACGATTGGTTGTCAATGTTTCCGTGCTGTAATGAGTCGATATCGGATGCGATTCTTTCTTTGTACTCAGATTTCAGGTCGACGAACAACTGATATTCATCGTTGAGAATCGGTTTTTGCAAGGCTGCGTAATCGATTAGCGTTTTTTCTAATACTACGGATTGCTGTGCATTGAGGATTAAGTTTGTTAGACATCTCCCAAAACCACGCTCTTTTAAAAATTCGCTATTGCATTCTTTTTTCCAAGGTTCCATTTGAGCGTTTGTATCCAGACTCGACAATGATTTAAGGTGGTTCTCATTCACAAAATAATCGGCACTCAGAGCCAAATTTTCTATGCTAATTGCGGCCGCGGTGAGGTCGATACTGCTCTGAATTTTCTTGGTTTCCGATTCCGCCTGAGTAACGAGTGCTGTGATTTTGTCTGTAGCACTGACCGGCGCAATGGTGTTATCGCGACAACTCCCCAATGCAATGATCGCGATGGTAGCAAGGACGGAAGGGTAGATGGACTTTTTCATTTCAGAAATCACAGACCCATAAACACCAAATTGAATCATTACCCCCAATAAAATCGAAACAATGAGTGCGAAAGCGCGAAATATCACGGAGATAGGTTGGGAAGGATTCAATGAGATCAACGCATTGGGGTGGGTAGGGGGTTTGCCCAACATCGATTACCTTTGCAGTTCAACGCCAAATCAATGGATACAACAGTGTACGTCCCGAAGAACAAGGTTAGGGTGGTTACCGCCGCCAGCTTGTTCGATGGTCACGATGCCGCAATCAACGTAATGCGCCGCATCATTCAGTCAACCGGTTGTGAAGTGATTCACTTGGGTCACGATCGCAGTGTGCAGGAGGTGGTGGAAACCGCCATTCAGGAGGATGCCAACGCCATTGCAATGACTAGCTACCAAGGCGGTCACAACGAGTACTTCAAATACATGTATGATTTGTTGAAGGAAAGGGGTGCCGAGCACATCAAGATTTTTGGTGGTGGTGGCGGTGTGATTTTGCCTGAAGAGATCAAAGAACTCATGGATTATGGCATCAC